>OUNM010101314.1_pt1 | contig 39426 bp, 40 predicted proteins | sample 1769961 | NCBI WGS metagenome assembly OUNM01 (sample SAMEA3914820, study PRJEB12502) | metagenome | biome: forest; material: soil | place: USA | collected 2012-03-12 | depth 0.3 m | reverse complement strand
GGGCCGCCGACGTCACCCATTCGGCGACATGGCACGCAAGCGCCGGCGGATGCGAAAGCTTTTCAACACGCCCTCCCATCCCGCCCATACGCCCCCTCAACCTGACGCGCCCAGAATGAATCGCTCCATCGCCTTGGCGAAGCCTTCGTCGTTATAGGAATCCGTGGTGACACTGGCCTGCGCCTTGACCTGGTCAGGGGAGTTGCCCATGGCGATGCTCAGTCCCGAGCGCGTGAACATGGGCAGGTCGGTCGGCTGGTCGCCGATGGTGGCGATCTCCGCCGCCGGCACCGCGAAGTGCCGCGACAGGTATTCCACGACCGCGCCCTTGTTCGCGTCCTTGTTGGTGATGTCGAGGTAATAGGGCTGCGAGCGGTTGGCCGTCGCACGCTGGCCAAAGGTCGCCTTGGCAGCGGCCTCGCAACGTTGAACCTTGTCGAGGTCGTCGCTGACGCCGACGATCTTGGCGACCTGGTCGAGGTGGGCGGCGACGTCCGCCACAACCTCTGGCGAGAACTTGACGGTCCAAGCCTCGCGAGCGACGTGTGCGGCATCGGCCTTGGCGACCAGCCAGTCGTTGCCGCGATAGACCCAGACATCAAGACCATGGGCGCGAAGCAGCTCGATCGACGCCGCGGCGACGTCGGCGGGCACCGTTTTCTGCTCGAGGATCGAGAGGTCCGGCTTGACGAAAAGCCCGCCGTTGAATCCGGCGATCGGCGTATCGAGCTGAAGCGCATCCAGCAGCATCGCCATGCCTCTGGGCGGCCGGCCACTGGTGATGGCGAAACGGATGCCGGCGCCACGCAGGCTGTGCACGGCTGCTTGGGCGCGCTTGGTGAGCACCTTCTGCTCCGTGACGAGCGTGCCGTCCACGTCCGCCAGCACAAGGGAGATCTTTCGCTTCTCTGACATCAGGACCTCGCGGTATTCATTCGAGCGGTCGCCAGGCACGTCCGTCGCGCGTCAGCAAAGCGTCCGCTGCTGCCGGGCCGTCACCGCCCGAGACGTAATTGGGAAAATCCATGGGCGCATTGCCCGCCCAGAAGTCGAGGATCGGTTGCACCGCCCGCCAGCCCGCCTCGATATTGTCGGCGCGCTGGAACAACGTCGCGTCGCCGATCATGCAGTCGTAGATCAGCGTTTCGTAGCCCGTATTGGGCGCCATGGCGAAATAGGACTTGTAGGCGAAGTCCATGCTGACATTACCGAGCGTCATCGTGGGACCGGGACGTTTGGCGGCGAACTGAAGCGCAACACCTTCGTCGGGCTGAATGCGCAGGATCATCCAGTTGGGATTCATCCGCTCCACATGCGTGCCACGGAAAAGCGTGTAGGGCGCCTGGTGGAAGCGGATGGCGATTTCGGTCCACCTGCGCTTCAGATTTTTGCCGGTGCGCAGATAGAAAGGCACCCCGGCCCAGCGCCAGTTGTCGATCTGGAGCTTCCAGGCGATGTAGGTCTCGACGTTCGAATCGGGGGCCACGTCGGACTCGCGACGATAGGCCTGGGCCTGCTTGCCGAGGACGGTGCCGGCATCGTACTGGCCGCGCACGGCGTCCTTCATCGCGCGCCTGGGCGTGACCGGACGTATGGCTTGGATGACTTCCGACTTCTTGTCCCGGACAGCCTCGGCATCGAAGGAGATCGGCGGCTCCATGGCCGTCAATGCCAACAGCTGGAACATGTGATTGGGCACCATGTCGCGAAGAGCGCCGGTCCCTTCGTAGAATTTCCCTCGCCGTTCGACGCCGACCGTCTCCGCCGCGGTGATCTGGACGTGATCGATATGCTGGCGGTTCCACAGCGGTTCGAACAGGCCATTGGCAAACCGCAGCGCCATGATGTTCTGCACCGTTTCCTTGCCGAGGAAATGGTCCATTCGATAGATCTGATGTTCCTGCAGCGTCTTCAGGATCTCGGCGTTGAGCGCCTTGGCCGAGGGCAGGTCATGCCCGAACGGCTTCTCGATGACGACGCGCCGCCACTGGCCGTCCTTTTCCGTCACCATGTCCGCAACCCCGAGGGCTGCCACGACGACGCTGAAAAATCGGTCCGCGATGGCAAGATAGAAAAGACGGTTGCCGGCGGTGCCGGCCGTCTTGTCCAGTTCCGCGAGATGTTCCTTGAGACGGCCGTAGGTTTGCGGGTCGGTGATATCGCCTTGCAGATAGCTCATGCGATCGGTCAGCCACCGCCACGCCGTCTGATCGATGTGGTCGGCCTGGAACTCGCCGCCGCCGCTAGCGACGAACTCGCTCATCATGTCGGTAAGGCTCTTCCGCCACTCCTCGGCGGTCCCGTTCTCACGGTCGACGCCGACGAGCCGGAACCCATCGGGCAGCCGCTTGGCGGTCACCAGATTGTAGAGTGCCGGCGCGACCAGGCGCTTCGTCAAGTCGCCCCTGGCGCCGAAGATCACTGTGGCGCAGGGCGGTGCGACGGCCACGGTCTCGGCCTTCGCCGTTGTCCTGCCATTGGTGGCTGGGTCAGGCTTGTTCAGCATGGTTTCCTGCTTCCTCCAACCGACCTCACCCACGCCCGAGCATTTCCAGGGCCGCCGCGACGACTTTGTCCGGCTCGAAGCCGAACTTGCGCTGCAACTCCTTGAGTGGCGCCGATGCGCCGAAGGCCTTCATCCCGATGACCCGGCCGTGGTCGCCGACGTAGCGCTCCCATCCGAGCGCCGATGCCTGCTCGACGGCCAGCCGTGTCTTGACGGAAGGCGGCAACACTTCTTCGCGATAGGACTGCGGCTGGTGCTCGAAAATATCCCAGGACGGCATGGAGACCACACGCGAGCGGATCCCTTTGGCCATCAGCGCCTCGTGGGCCTCGACGATCAGCGAGACCTCGCTGCCCGACGCGATGAGGACGATCTCAGGCGGGCCGCCCGGGGCATCCGCCATGACATAGGCGCCGCGCGCCACACCAGCCGCCGACGCGTACTTGCTGCGATCGAAGGTGGGCAAAGGTTGGCGCGACAGAGCGAGCACTGCCGGCTGGTGGCGCAGTTGCAGAATGTAGCGATAGGCTTCGGCGACTTCGTTGGCGTCCGCGGGCCGCAACACCACCAGGCCGGGAACGGCACGCAGGGAAACCAGCTGCTCGACCGGCTGATGCGTCGGCCCATCCTCGCCGTCGCCCATGGCATCGTGGGTAAAAATGAAAATGGTCGGCAATTCCATGAGCGCCGACAGCCGAATCGCCGGCCGTGCGTAATCGCTGAAGATGAAGAAGGTCGCTCCGAAGGCCCGCAGCTTGGAAAGCGAAAGTCCATTGACGATCGCCGCCATGGCGTGCTCGCGGATGCCGAAATGGAAATTGCGACCACCGGGACTGCCGGACTCGAAGTCGCCCGCGCCGGAGAATTTTAGCGTCGTTTTGTTCGACGAGCCGAGGTCCGCCGATCCGCCGAGAAACCAGGGAATGTTTTGAGCCAGGACATTCAGGACTTCGCCGGAGGCATCACGGCCGGCGATGCCCTTGGGATCCGGCTTGAAGCTCGGCAGGTTGCGGTCCCATTCCGCGGGCAGCTCGCGCCGCTGCATCTGGTCGATCTCGGTGGCGAGCTCCGGGAACTGCTTGCGGTAATCGGCGAAGAGCGCCTCCCAATCGCTCCGCGCCGCCGCACCGCGCGCACCGATGCCGGCGTCGAACGCACCTATAACCCCGTCGGGCACGAGGAACTTCGCATCCTCCGGCCAGCCATAAGCGCGCTTGGTGAGCCGAACCTCCTCCTCGCCCAGGGGTTCGCCGTGGGCTGCCGCGGTGTCGATCTTGTGCGGCGAGCCATAGCCGATGTGGCTGTCCAAAATGATCAGCGTCGGCCGGCCCTCGGTCTTGCGGAAGACCGCAAGCGCATCTTCGATCCGCCCGAGATCATTGGCATCACCAACGCGCAGCACGTTCCATCGATAGGCGAGGAAGCGGGCCGCGACATCCTCAGTGAAGGCGAGGCTCGTCTTGCCTTCGATGGTGATGTGGTTGTTGTCGTAGATCCAGCACAGGTCGTCGAGACCGAGATGGCCGGCCAGAGATGCGGCCTCCGAGCCGATCCCTTCCATCAGGCAGCCGTCGCCGCAAACCGCGTAGATGTCGTAGTCGAACAGGTCGAAGCCCGGCTTGTTGTAACGGCTGGCGAGCCACTTGCGGGCGATCGCCATGCCGACGCTGGTCGCGATCCCCTGCCCCAACGGTCCAGTCGTCGTCTCAACCCCGGATACCCAGTGATATTCCGGATGACCCGGCGCCTTGCTGTCGAGCTGCCGGAAATGGCGGATGTCGTCGAGAGTGACGGAAGGCTTGCCCAAGCGTTCGTACTCCGCATTCACCGCCTGGGTGCGCGTCAGGTACAGCACCGACCACAACAGCATCGAGGCGTGACCGTTGGAAAGCACGAAGCGATCGCGATTGGGCCAGATCGGGTCCTTCGGATCGAAGCGCATGACCCGGTTCCAGAGCGCGTAGACCAGCGGTGCCAATGCCATCGGCGTGCCGGGATGGCCCGACTTCGCCTGCTGAACCGCGTCGATCGACAGCGTACGGATCGTGTTGATCGCCAGCTGATCGAGGTCGTCCTTGGTCATGGTCATGTCGCTCGACTCCCGGACTGCATCAAGGCGTCAATCGGTTACGACGCGGCTGGCTTCTCGAGATGTCCGCCGAATTCGTAGCGCATCGCCGAGAGCAGCTTGTCGGCGAAGTCCGCCTCGCCGCGCGAGCTGAACCGCTCGTAGAGGGCGGCGGACAGAACATGGGCCGGCACGCCCTCGTCGATCGCGGCCTTGATCGTCCAGCGGCCTTCGCCGGAATCGGAAACCCGTCCGCCGAATTTCGACAGGGCAGGATCCTCAATCAGGGCCGCGGCCTGCAGATCGAGCAGCCAGGATGCGATCACGCTGCCGCGGCGCCAGACCTCAGCAATGTCCGGCAGGTCGAGATCGTATTGATAGTGTTCGGGATCGCGTAGAGGGGTGGTTTCCGCGTCGACCGCGCCTGATCTCTTGCCGACATTCGCGGCCTTGAGAACCGCCATGCCCTCGGCGTAGGCCGCCATCACGCCATATTCGATGCCGTTGTGCACCATCTTAACGAAATGACCGGCGCCATTGGGCCCGCAATGCAGCCAGCCCTGCTCGGACGTGCCGCCGGTCTTCTCCCGCCCCGGCGTGCGCGGGATATCGCCGCGACCGGGCGACAGGGTGGCGAAAATAGGATCGAGATGTCTCACGATGCCGACCTCACCGCCGACCATCATGCAATAGCCGCGTTCGAGTCCCCAAACGCCGCCGCTGGTGCCGACATCGACATAATGGATGCGCTTGGGCGCCAGCTCCTTGGCGCGGCGGATATCGTCGACATAATAGGAATTACCGCCGTCGATCACGATGTCGCCGGCCTCGAGATGGGGAGCCAGGTCGGCGATCGTCCTGTCGACCACGCCAGCCGGGACCATCAGCCAGACCGCGCGTGGCTTCGCCAGGGTCTTGACGAATTCAGCCAGCGAGGCGGTGCCGACGGCCTTTTCTTTCACCAGCTCGGCCACCGCCTGTGCCGACATATCGAACACCACGCATTCGTGGCCGCCCTTCAGGAGGCGGCGCACCATGTTCGCTCCCATCCGGCCAAGGCCGATCATTCCTAGTTGCATGGTCAGCTCTCCTCGACGAGATCGACGAACTCCCGATAGCAGCTCGCACAACCGAACAGCCCCCTCTGAAAGGAGCCGCAATGATCGAACGGCATGATATAGAGCGGCCGATCGTACCCTCGCGACATCAGACGGACCCCTTCAGCTTGCGATAGCGACGGATCAGCGCGTTGGTCGAGCTGTCATGCTCGAGCTTGGGATCCGCCGCCTCTTCGAGCTCGGGAACGATGCGCTGGGCCAGCGCCTTGCCCAGCTCCACGCCCCACTGATCGAAGGAATCGATCTGCCAGATCGAGCCCTGGGTGAAGACGCTGTGCTCATAAAGCGCGACCAGCTTTCCGAGCGCGGCCGGCGTCAACTCGTCCAACAGGATGGTATTCGACGGACGATTGCCCTCGAACAGCCGATGCGGCACGAGCCAGTCGGGTGTGCCTTCCGCCTTGACCTCCTTGGCGGTCTTGCCGAAGGCCAGCGCCTCAGTCTGGGCGAAGACATTGGCAAGCAGCATGTCGTGATGCCTGCCCAAGGGGTTGAGAGCGTGGGCGAAGGCGATGAAATCGCAGGGTATGAGCCGCGTCCCCTGATGGATCAGCTGGTAAAAGGAATGCTGGCCGTTGGTCCCCGGTTCGCCCCAGTAGATCGGTCCGGTGTCGTAGTTTATGGCGACGCCGTCCCAGGTCACATGCTTGCCATTGCTCTCCATGGTGAGCTGCTGGAGATAGGCGGGAAAGCGCTTGAGATACTGCTCGTAGGGCAGAACGGCGACGGTCTGCGCGCCGAAGAAGTCGTTGTACCAGATGGCGAGCAGACCCATCAGCACCGGCAGGTTGCGTTCGAAGGGCGCGGACCGGAAATGCTCGTCCATTTCATGGAAGCCATCCAGCATGGCGCGGAAATTGTCCGGTCCGATGGCCAGCATGGTCGAGAGCCCAATGGCCGAATCCATCGAGTAGCGCCCGCCGACCCAATCCCAGAAGCCGAACATGTTGGCCGTGTCGATGCCGAACTTCGCCACCTCCTGCGCGTTCGTGGAGACCGCGACGAAGTGCTTGGCAGTGGCCGAAGACTCGCCGTTCAGGCCGGCCAGCAGCCAGTCACGCGCGGTGTGCGCATTGGTCATGGTCTCGAGCGTGGTGAAGGTCTTGGAGGAAACGATGAACAACGTCTCGGCTGGATCGAGACCCAGCACCGCCTCGGCGAAGTCCGTACCATCGACATTGGAGACGAAGCGAAAGGTCATGCTTCGCTCGCTGTAGTGCTTCAGCGCTTCGTAGGCCATCACTGGTCCGAGATCCGAGCCGCCGATGCCGACATTGATCACATTGCGGATGCGCTTGCCGGTGTGGCCTTTCCAGGCACCGCTGCGCAGCCGATCGGCGAAATCGGCCATCTTGTCCAGAACGGCATGGACCTCGGGCACGACATTCTGGCCGTCGTGAAGGATGGAAGCGCCGCGCGGCGCGCGCAGGGCGACGTGAAGCGCTGCCCGCTGCTCCGAGAGGTTGATCTTGTCGCCGCGGAACATGGCATCGATGCGATCGCGCAACCCCGACTCCTCGGCGAGCTGCAACAGCAGTCCCAGTGTTTCGTCGGTGATCCGGTTCTTGGAATAGTCGAAATAAAGCCCGGCGGCCTCGACCGCCAGCCTGTCCCCGCGCCCGCGATCCTTGGCAAAGAGCTGCCGGAGGTTGGTACGCCTCATCTTCTGGTGATGCTTCTTCAGCAACGCCCAGGCCGGGCGCAGGTGCAAAGCCGGTACGCTCATTGATCGTTCCCTCGTAACAGTGGTCAGCTTGCCTTGCGAATCGCGACGCGCTTGGACTCGATGCAGGCCATCAGGTCGTTCCACGACTTGACGAACGACGCGGCGCCCTCGTCCTGGAGACGTGTGGCGAGGGCGTCGATATCTATACCCGCCTTGGCGAAGCTGGCGAGAACCGTCTCGCAGTCGCCGCCATCCGGGGCGAGTATGCTACCCACCTCGCCATGATCGGCAAAGCCCTTGAGCGTTCCCTCCGGCATGGTATCGACGGTGAAGGGTGCGGCGAGCGCCTTTACATACAGGATGTCGGAGGCCTTGGCGTCCTTGGTACCGGTGCTGGCCCAGAGCAGGCGTTGGGCGCGGGCGCCGGCATTGGCGGCGCGCCGGAAACGCGGCGAGTCAAGCAATTCGCAGTATGCCTTGTAGGCGCGCTGGGCAATGGCGACGCCCAATCTGTTGGCGAGCTCCGCCGGTACCTTGCCGCTCACCGCGACGTCCCAGCGACTGACGAACAGCGAGGCGACCGAGGCCACGGCCGGATTCAGTCCCGCTTCGATGCGCCGCTCGACGCCGCGCAGATAGGCGTCGGCCGCGGCGATATAGTGCTCGCGCGAGAAGAGCAGCGTGACGTTGACCGGAACGCCGGCGAAGATCGCCGCCTCTATGGCGGGCAGTCCTTCTGCGGTGCCGGGAATCTTGATGAATAGGTTCGGTTTGCCGCCCCGCCCGTGGAGATCGCGGGCGGCCACCAAGGTGCTGTTGGTGTCGTGTGCGAGCAGGGGCGAGACCTCGAGCGACACCCAACCGTCCACTCCATCTGTCCGCTTGAACACCGGCTGGAACAGGTCGGCCGCCCGAGTCAGATCTGCCAGGGCAAGTTCGAAGAACAGTTCCTCGCCCGGACTGCCCGAGGACGCCTGGATATCCGCATCATACATCGAGCTGTGCCGTATCGCATTGTCGAAGATCGTGGGGTTCGACGTGAGCCCCGTCACCGAGAGTTCATCGATGTAGTGTTTCAGAGTGCCGCTGTTCAACATCTCACGCGTAATGTTGTCGAGCCACAGGCTTTGGCCAAGATCATGGAGTTTCCGGGTTGGGTCCATCGTGTCGCCTCCTGGGTTCAAGAGATCGCAGAAGCAGTGCGCAGCCGCAAAACGTCATGGTCGAGCAAGTCCCCGATACGCTCGATGGTGACATCCGGTGGCGGCAGGGCGTTCATGACTTTTGCGTCGTGCACGTACTGGCCCTGGCATGGAACCACCGTTGTGACGCGCTGTCGCCAGACTTGCTTGACCGCGTCCGAGATGCGCAGCTTGTCATCGATCAGAACGTAGTGGTCCGTATAACGTCGCTCGACGTCATCTAGGACCTCTTCTTTGTGTATGTAAATCAGGTAGTGTCATGTAGCACCTCCAGCGCCACTAGGCGGTGGGACCAGCGACTGCGGTGAGCGGCTGGCCTCGGTTTCGGTAAAGGAGCTGGTCGACTTATCAGAAGCGACACAGAAGGTATCAATGCAGACTAGAACGGATGCAGCCTACGCCCTGCTTCAGTCCTTCGAAGTTGGTAATCCGCCTGCCATCAGCGAGATCACAAAAATGCTACCATTCGACTGGCTAGGATAGGCGAAGCCCAAGATGCGGTCGTCGTTTGCGCCGACCAGAACCTTCATGAAGCCCTGCGTTTCGTCTGTCGCTTCGGCGCGCAACACCGCGACTGCGCTTTCCGCCCGCCATGTTGTCCTTGACGATGCGAAGATCATCGACCGAGACGTGTGTGAAATGCGGGCCGCCAGCGCTTCACCTATTGCCCGCCGCGGTTGGGTAGCCGCGGTCGCCGACTTCGACGCCGCTTTTCTCAAGTCCGATTCCGTCGATGTTGGGGACGCGCCCGGCAGCCACCGGAATGTCGATCATGTGTTCGCCTCCGGCCAAACGCACCGTGACGGTGTCTTGCTCTCCGCTCTTTCCCACAACAGCGACCACCTCTGTAGACGTCAGGAAGGTGATCCCTTCATCGACAGCACGCCCTGCCTCCTGGTGTCAAAGAGCTGTACCCTCAATGTTCTGAGAAATGTTGCGCCGTACCTCTTCGCCGTGAGCCCAAAAACAAAAAGCGCCTGACTTATCAGGCGCTTAGAGCATCGGTGGGTACCGATGAGCAGAGATGATGGTGCCCCGAGACGGAATCGAACCGCCGACCCCATCATTACGAATGACGTGCTCTACCAGCTGAGCTATCGGGGCATCGCGGCGGGTTTAAAGAAAAGCCAACAGACGCGCAAGGCGGCGTTTAAACCGCCCGGGACCGCGCTTACGGTGTCGGTGCCTCACTCGAAAGGATTGCTCCATGTGCGATGATCATCCGGCCCGCTTTTTCCGCCGTGGCCTGCTGGCCGCAAGTGCCGCCAGCCTCGTTGCCGGCGGACTGGCAGCCCCTTCTCTCGCGCAGTCTCCGGCCGGCGCGCCGCCCAATGCGATCGCTCCCGACGAAGCGCTGAAGAGGATCATGGAAGGCAATGCCCGTTACGCGGCCAACGCGCCCCGGAACAAGGATTTCTCCGCCGGCCGTCCAGGGCGCGCAGTGGCCCAGTATCCCATCGCCGGGCTCCTGAGCTGCGCCGATGCGCGCGTGGCGCCGGAGCTGGTGTTCGACCAGGAGCCGGGAGAGCTGTTCGTCGTGCGCGTCGCCGGCAACTTCGTCAATATCGATGCGCTGGCCAGTCTCGAATACGGCGTCAAGTTCCTGAACGTTCCCCTCATCGTGGTGCTCGGCCATTCGGGTTGCGGCGCGGTGGCCGCCACGATCAAGGTCATGAAGGAAAAAGCCGAGCTACCCGGCCATCTGCCCGACCTGGTCAATGCCATCAAGCCGGCGATCGACCTCGCCGAGAAGGAGAAGGCTGCCGATCCGTTCGGCGAGGCGATCGCCCAGAACGTGCGCCACAACGTGCGCCGTCTCCAGGAGGCCAAACCCATTGTCGCCGACCTCGTCGCCAGCGGTAAGGTCAAGGTGGTGGGCGGCGTCTACGACATCGCGACGGGCAAAGTCGCGTTGCTCTGAGCCGAGGAAAAAGCCAACAGCGCAAAGTGGCCTTCGAACCGCTATAGAACCGCGGCATGTCCACGCTGCTCGCGCTGCTGCCCTTTGTGCTGGTCCTGGGACTGCTGGCGTCGGGCCGCGCCGGCGCCCTGGCCGCGGGCCTTGCAGGCCTCGGCGCTACCATCGTCGTCTCCGGCGCTTCGCTGCCCTTGCTCACGCGCGAGATCCCGGCGGGGCTGTGGCTGTCCTGGCAGGTGATCGCGATCATTGCGACCGGTATCTTCTTCCATCGCTGCCAGCAGGCGCGCGGCGCTCATTCGGCCGGCGAACCGCTCGAGGCGACGCCGCGGCGGCTATGGGCCGTCTGCTTCCTGGTCGCGCCCTTCGCCGAATCGGTCACGGGCTTCGGCGTGGGCTACATCATCGCGCTCGCGGCGCTGCGCCGCCTCGGGCTGGGAGGCCTGCCTGCCCTGCTGCTCGGCCTTTACAGTCAGAGCCTCGTGCCGTGGGGCGCGCTGGCGATCGGCACGACCGTCGGCGCCACGCTGGCCGGCCTCACGCCCAACCAGCTGGGCCTTGCGTCTGCCGCGCTGCAGGTGCCGATCCACGCGCTCTATCTCCTGCTCTACTGGCGCTTCGCCCGCGACGCCGGCGTCAAGGTGCCGTTCGCGCAGAAGCTCGACGACATCGCCTGGACGATTGGGTTGCTCGGCCTGGTCTGGCTCGCCAACCGCTTTGGCGACGTCGAGATCGCCGGCGCGGCCCCGACCGCCCTGCTGGCGACCTTACGTTTCTGGCGCGACGAGCGGCCCGACGGCAAACGCGTGCGCAGCGCCCTGCGCCTCAACGCGCCCTATGTGGCGCTCACCCTGGCGCTCTGCGCCACGCGCCTCGTGCCACCTCTGCGCGATAGGCTGAAGCCCTTGTGGGCCCTCAAGCCCTACGACAATCAGCCCGCCTTCGCGCCGCTCTATGCGCCGGGGTTCTGGCTGCTCTCGATCGGCCTCGTCGTGATCGTGATGGCGCGCGCCTCTCTCGCAGCCGTCGCCGTCGAGACCGCGAAGGCCGCGTGGCGCGCCTGCGCCGTCACCCTGGCCTTCGTGCTGATGGCCGAGCTCTACGTCGGCTCGGGCATGGCGCAGCAGATCGCGGAGGCGATGCATGCCGCCATCGGACGGGGCGCGGCGTCCGCCGTACCGCTGTTTGGGGGCGTGGGCGGCTTCCTGACCGGAGGTGGGGCGGCCGCCAACGCGATGCTGATGCCGATGGTGACGGCGCTCGCCCGCACCCTGGCGCTCGATTCCGGCTGGATCGCGGCCGTCCAGAACAGCGTCTGCACCAACCTCACAATGCTCTCGCCGATCCGCGTTTCGATGGGCGCAGCGATCCTTTCGCTGGCCGCATCGGACACGGCCCTCTACCGCCGCGCCTGGCCGCTCGCCGTACCGCCGCTCGCCGTGGGGGTCGCAGCCGTGGCCCTCCTGCTCTATGCTCCGGCCTCCTGAAAGTTGGAGGACGAGACGATGGCGAAGGTCGCATTTCTGGGTCTGGGCGTGATGGGTTTTCCGATGGCGGGGCATCTTGCCGCCAAGGGCCATGACGTGACGGTCTACAACAGGACCTTCGCCAAGGCCGAAGCCTGGACCAAGAAGCACAAGGGCAAGGCCGCCAAGACTCCGAAGGAAGCCGCAGCCGGCCAGGAGATCGTGTTCTGCTGCGTGGGCAACGACGACGACCTGCGTTCGGTCGTGTTGGGCGACAACGGCGCCTTCGCCGGCATGGGCAAGGGTACGATCTTCTTCGACAACACCACGGCCTCGGCCGATATCGCCCGCGAGCTCCATGCCGCGGGCAAGAAGCTCGGCATCGACTTCATCGACGCGCCGGTCTCCGGCGGCCAGGCGGGCGCCGAGAACGGTCAGCTCACGGTGATGTGCGGCGGCGAACAGGGACCGTTCGACAAGGCCAAACCGGTGGCCGACGCCTTCTCCAAGGCGGTGACGCTGATCGGGCCGCCGGGCTCGGGCCAGATCACCAAGATGATGAATCAGATGTGCATCGCCGGCATCGTGCAGGGCCTGGCCGAAGCACTCAATCTCGGCCAGCGCGCCGGCCTCGACATGGAGAAGGTGATGAGCGCCATCTCCAAGGGCGCCGCGCAAAGCTGGCAGATGGAAAACCGCTGGCAGAACATGATTGCCGGCAAGTTCGACTACGGCTTCGCCGTCGACTGGATGCGCAAGGATCTCGGCATCGCCATGGCCGAAGGCAAGCGCCAGAAGGCCGCCATGCCCCTGGTCGCGTTGGTCGACCAGTTCTACGAACGCGTGCAGGCGCGCGGCGGCAGCCGCTGGGACACCTCGAGCCTGATCCAGCCGCTGCAGAAGCCCTGACCGGCGGGCCATGACTTACCGGCTCTTCGCCCGTCCCCGCTGGGGTTCGGCGCTCGTGGAGGCGCAGCTCGTCTGGTACGGGCTGCCCTTCACGCTGGAGCCGGTGGGCGACCTGCTGCGCGATCCGTCCTCGCGCGCGGCGCTGGAGAAAATCAATCCGCTGGCCCAGGTGCTGACGCTCGTCCTGCCCGACGGCACGGTGATGAGCGAGAGTGCGGCGATCACCCTGTTGCTGGCCGATATCACCGGCCAGGACTCGCTGGTGCCGGGACCGAAAGCAAAGGAACGAGCGGCGTTCCTGCGCTGGCTGGTGTTCCTGGTCGCCAACATCTACCCGACCTTCACCTACGCCGACGTGCCGGCGCGCTTCGTCGAGATCGAGGCGGCACAGGCTCCGTTCGTCGCGACGGTGGATGCCTATCGCGAACGGCTGTGGCGCCAGGTCGACGGTGAAGCCAGGGCGCCGTTCTTCCTGGGCGAGCGCTTCTCCGCGCTCGACATCTTCATCTCGGTCATGACGCGCTGGGGACCGAGACGCCCGTGGTTCGAAAAAGAGACGAGGCGGCTTTTTGCCATCGCCGAAAGAGTCGATGCATTGCCGCAGCTCGCCGAGATATGGAAGAGGAACACGCCGTCGTGAAACGCCGCACCCTGCTTGCGTTCTCCGTCGCCAGTCTCGCCGCCGGCAACGCCCGCGCCCAGAGCTGGCCCGACAAGCCGATCACCATGGTGGTGCCCGCGCCGCCCGCCGGCGGCACCGACCTGGTGGCGCGGGTCTACAGCGACCTGTTGAGCCAGGAACTCGGTTGCCAGGTGATCGTCGACAACAAGGGCGGCGGCAACGGCAATGTCGGCACCGCGATCGTCGCGCGCGCCAAGCCCGACGGCTACACGGTGCTGATGCAGTATTCGGCCTATCACGCGGCCAACCCGGCGCTGATCAAGGACCTCAACTGGAAGCCCGCCGACTTCACGGGCGTGGCGATGGGCGCGGTCGCCCCGCATGTCATCGTGATCGCCAAGAAGGTGCCCGCGACCACGCTCAAGGAGTTCATCACCTACGCCAAGGCCAACCCCGGCAAGCTCAACTTCGCCTCGGTGGGCCAGGGCTCGGTGCCGCACCTGGGCGGCGTGTTGCTGAACAAGGCAGCCGGAATCGATCTGGTGCACGTGCCCTACAAGGGGGCTGGCCCCGCCACGGCCGATCTCGTCGCGGGCCAGGTCGAATTGCTGATCGTCACGCCGCCGTCGGTATCCGCCCATATCCGCAGCGGCGCGGTGAAGGCGCTGGCGCTGGCCAGCGCCGAGCGCCATCCGGCGTTTCCCGATATCCCGACGACCGCCGAAGCAGGCCTGCCGGGCTTCATCCTCGACGGCTGGTTCGCGCTCTTCGTGCCCGCCGGCACGCCCGACCCGATCGTGCAGAAGCTGAACACCGCGATGCGCAAGATCGCCAGAATGGACGTCACCAAAGAACGCGCCAGCCAGCTCGGCACAGTGTTGAAGGACTGGACGCCCGAGCAGATGGACGCGTTCGCCAAAAGCGAGGTCGAGTCGTGGGGCAAGGTGATCCGCGAGAACAACATCACGATGAACGAATGACCTGCATCGGCATTGTCGGCGGCCTGGGCGTCGGCGCCACAGTCCACTACTACGACAAGATCACGGCGGCCTGCACCGCGCGCAAAATCGTACCTGATCTCGTCTTCAACCACGCCGATGCCAATACCGGCCAAGTCTTCATTCGCGCCGGCCGCCTCGACCAGCTCGGCGACTATCTCGCACCCTACATCGAGCAGCTGGCGACTGCCGGCGCTGAAGCCGTCGCGATCCCCGCTGTCACGCCCCATATGGCCATCGCCGAGATCAAGGCACGAACCAAGGTGCCGCTGATCAACATCATGGAGACCCTCGGCGCCGAACTGCGTGCCAAGAAGCTGAAGCGGGTCGCCCTGTTCGGCACGATCTACACCATGCAAGGCAGCCTGTGGGGCCAGGTCACGGATGCGCAGATCGTGAAGGCGCAGCCCGACGAGATGGAGTTCATCGGCAAGGCCTACCAGCGCCTGCTCGACACACGCACACCCGCGCCCGGCGACGTCGATCGCCTGCGCGAGATCGCGGCCACTCTTCAAAAGCGCGACGGCGTCGAGGCGATTCTGCTGGCCGGCACCGACCTCACCGTGATCTTCGACGAGGCGAACGCAGGCTTTCCCTGCATCGACGTGGCACGACCGCACATCGACGCGATCGTGGCGCGGCTCATCTCCTAGTTAGAAGACCTCGCGCACGCCGATGATCTGGCCGAGGCAGAGGCCGACATGCTCGGCCGTGTCGGGCTCCAGCCCCTCGACCTCGATCTCGACGCTCAAGGCGTCGTCGGCGGCCTGGGCGAAGACCCGCGCCGGCACGAGGCCGCGCTTGGCCAGCAATTCGAGTGCGCGCGGCAGGACGCCCGGCTCGGCGTCGGCTTCGAAACAGTATCGGACGGTAGAGGAATTACGCTTGAGAGCGAGTACGGCGGACATGGAATGACCCCTTCGAGAACGGACGAATAGCGACGGGCCGGTTTGCAGTGCAAACCGGGGTGCTAATTCGCCGAACGAGGAGGTCCATGCGGGCCACGATGCCACTATAGCGCCATCGACGGGGCGCGGGCTACCCTCCCGGGAACGGCTCTCCGGGAAGGAAACAAAAATGCGCTCCACGCCGATCTACGAGGTCCATGCGGTCAAATATGCCCATCTGCCGCGCAAGGCTTGGGAAGTGCAGATCAGCCCGGACCCCCACGATGCCGACTTCCCAATGGACTATTTCGTCTGGGTGGCCATGCCGATCGACGAGAGCGGCCATCGCACGATCGGCGGCAAGCCGATCGTGATCGACACCGGCTTCAATGCGACCGTCGGCAAGCAGCGCGGCCGCGAGGTGAAGACCAATCCCGCCGACCTGCTGGCCCATCTCGACGTCGACGCCAAGGAAGTCGAGGATGTGATCGTCACCCACCTGCACTACGACCACATCGGCAATTGGGACCGCTTCCCCAAGGCGCGCTTCCATCTCCAGGACAAGGAGATGAACTTCGCGACCGGCCGGCACATGTGCAAGGACCCGTTCCGCCACGCCTACGAGGTCGAGGACATCGTCGGCATGATCCGCGCGCTGTACGGCAAGCGCGTGGTGTTCCACGACGGCGACGAGGAGATCGCGCCCGGCCTCTCGGTCCACCTGATCGGGGGGCACACGGCGGGCATCCAGTCGGTCCGCGTCAACACGCGCAACGGCTGGCTCGTGCTGGCATCCGACGCCAGCCATTATTTCTGGGGCATCAACAACGACAAGCTGTTCGCGATCGTCTACTCGGTCGCCGACATGCTGGCAGGCTACGAGAAGCTGAAGAAGCTGGCCGAGGGCAGGATCGAGATGGTGATCCCCGGCCATGACGCCGAGGTTACGAAGCGTTTCCCCGCGTCGAAAAAGGGCCTCGAAGGCATTTGCATGCGACTCGATTGACCATTGCGGGAACCCGCAAGACGCCTGACCGTTGTCGGGCCTTGTTGGAGGATCCCATGGCTGGAATTGATCGCACGACCTTCAGCAAGGTGCCGGAAGTCACCTTGGGCTTTTGGATCATCAAGATCATCGCCACCACCCTGGGCGAGACCGGCGGCGATTCACTCTCCATGTCGCTCGATCTCGGCTATGCCGTCAGCAGCCTGATCTTCATCGCCCTCTTCGTGGCCCTGGTTGCCGCCCAGATCTCGGCCAAGGCTTTCCATGCCTTTCTCTACTGGGCCGTCATCGTGGCCACGACGACGGCGGGCACCACCATGGCCGACTTCGCCGACCGCTCGCTCGGCATCGGCTATCCCGGCGGCGCGGCCATCCTGTTCGTGCTGCTGATGGCCTCGCTCGCGCTCTGGTATCGGGTCGAGGGATCGATCTCGGTCGACACCGTGGCAACGCCGCGCACCGAGATGTTCTACTGGGCCTCGATCCTGTTCTCGCAGACGCTCGGCACTGCGCTCGGCGACTGGATGGCCGACACCAATGGGCTGGGCTATAGCCGCGGAGCGCTGGTCTTCGGCGCGGGCCTGGCCGTGATCGCGGCCCTCTACTTCTTCACCAAGACCTCGCGTACGACGCTGTTCTGGAGTGCCTTCATCCTGACCCGTCCGCTCGGCGCCACGATCGGCGACCTGCTCGACAAGCCGGTCGCCGACGGCGGGCTGAATGTCAGTCGCTTCTATGCCTCGGCCATTCTCGCGGTCGTGATCATCGTCTGCATCCTGGTGCTGCCGCAGAGAGCCGGCAAACACCCGGGGGCAGCGGCCTGATCACTTCCGGGCAACGATCACCAGGGCTTGCATCGTCGACTTGATCGGCCCCGCACCGAATTCCGCGGCCACGGCGTTGGCCACGGCGTCGGTCGTTTCCTGAAGCGCCCGCGGGGCCTGCCCCTCGATCTCACCGCGCATCGGACTGCCCTGGCAGAAGCCGATCGCGGGATCGCGATGCGACGAAGCGCTGCTCGGCAACGCAACGACCTCGAGCGCGATCTGCGTGAAGCCTGCCTCGGCCAGTTCACGACGGATGGTCGTCTGGTCGGAGTGGCCGTGTGGCGTGCGCGCGAGGAAGCGTGGCGGATTGGCCGGCAGATGGCGGGCCGCTGCATCGACGACACATCGGGCAATCGGATTGTCGGCGAGGCTGTCCCATATGCTGAACACGAACCGGCCGCCCGATTTCAGGACCCGCCGCGCCTCGCGATAACCAGCCACGCGATCGGGAAAGAACATCGCCCCGAACTGACAGACGACGGCATCGAAGCGCTCTGCCTCGAACGGCAGCGCAAGCGCATCGGCCTGACGAAACACGACCCGCGCGACACCCGGCTTCTTCGCGGCAAAATCGAGCATCGCCTGGTTGAGGTCGGTCGCCACCAGCTCGACAGAAGCCGGCAGGCTCCGAGCGAGGGCCTGCGTGACGATGCCGGTGCCGGCCGCCGTTTCGAGCAGGGCGCCGGTCCGCAGATCCGCCAACCGGGCGACGAGTTCGGCGGCGTAGGGCTCGAACAGCATCGGCCCGAGATGCCGGTCATAAAGAGCGGGAATCGATCCTGCGAAGGCTGAATCGCCGGCAACCATCCCGCTCTCCTCCGGTCATTCGTTCGAGGGGCCTACTTCTTCTCCACGTTCCACAGCGCCAGTTCCGGCACCGACAGCAGGCCGGTGATGTTGCTGCGGATCGCCGTCGGCGTGGTGAACTGGCCGAGCGGCGCGAAGGTCGGATACTCGGCCGCCCGCAGGCTCACCTGTTCGGCGATCGCCTTCTGCTTGGCCGGATCGGTCTCCTTGGCGAAGGCGTCGCGCAGCTTCTCGATCTCCGCGTCGCACGGCCAGCCGAAGGTGGCCTTGTCGCACGAGGCGTTGAGGAACGCCGCCGACACCGGGTTCATCACGTCGGGCGAGCCCCACGAGGTGAAGAAAATGCTCCAGCCGCCGGCGTCGAGCGCGTCCTTCTTGGTACGGCGCGAGACCAGCGTCTGCCAGTCCATCGCCTGCAGGTCGACCTTGAAGCCCGCCGCCTCGAGTTGCGGCTTGGCCACGGTGGCGAGCTGGTTGTGCCCGGCGATGTCGGTCTGGTGCATCATCACGACCGGCGTGCCGTCGTAACCCGCCTCCTTCAGCAGCTCCTTGGCCTTGGCCGCGTTGCCCGAGAGCTTGTCGTCCCAGCCCTTGGTCGTCGCCAGCGGCGAGCCGCAGGGGAAGAGCGACTTGCAGAGCGTGTAGTACTCCGCATCGCCGACATTGGCCTCGAGGAACGGCTTCTGGTCGAGCGCGTAGAGGACGGCCTGTCTGATCTTGGGGTTGTCCATCGGCTTGTGCAGCACGTTGAAGCGCAGGTCGTACTGCCGGCCGGCCGTGTTCACGACCATGATCTTGATGTTCTTGTCCTTCTGCAGCAGCGGCAACAGGTCGGGCGGCACGATCTCGACCATGTCGATCTCGCCGTTCAGCAGCGCGTTCACCTGGGTCTGCTGGTCGGGAATGGTGATCCACTCGACGCGATCGACCTTCACAACCTTGCCGCCGGCGAGGCCGGAGGCGGGCTCGCTGCGCGGCTTGTACTTCGGGTTCTTCACGTACACGGCCTTCTCGCCGGGCTTCCACTCGTCCTTCTTGAAGATGAACGGGCCCGAGCCGGTATAGTCTTCGATCTGCTTGTTCGGATCGGTCTCGGCGACCCGCTTGGGCATCATGAAGGGAATGTTGGCGCTGGCCTTGCCGAGCGAATCGAGGACGAGGCCGTAGGGCTCCCGCAGTACCATCTTGATGGTCTTGGCGTCTGGCGCGGACAGATCGGTCACGAAGCTCATCAGCTTCTGGCCCATCGAATCCTTGGCCGCCCAGCGCTTGAGCGAGGCCACGCAATCCTCGCCGGTCACCGGCTGGCCGTCGTGCCACTCCAGCCCGTCGCGCAGGGTGAAGGTCCAGGTGAGCTTGTCGGCCGAGACGTCCCACTTGTCGACCATCTGCGGCTTCACCGCGAGCTTGTCGTCGAGCGCGAACAGCGTGTCGTAGATCATGTTGCCGTGGTGCGCGGTAATCAGCGCCGTCGTCCAGATCGGATCGACGATCTTGAGATCGGAATGCAGCGAGACCTTCAGCACCGTCTCCGCCTGCGCGGCGCCCGCGAACGCAAAGGTGGCGGCGGCAGCGACCGCACAGACAAAACGACGACCCAACATGCTTTTCTCCCTCTAGCCTTTGGCGACCTTCAACAATGACTGCCAATCCGTCAACTTAACGCGGGGCCGGCCTTCCGCCGCACCCGCGGCGATCTCGGCCCTGTCGATCCGTTGCCAGCCTGCCGCATCGATGGCGGCCGGCAGCGGATCGGCGGCATTCTTCGGCGCGCGGTCCTTCAGCCATGCAAGCAACTGTTGCATCACGGCATGGCTGTCGGCCCGGTTGGTCGGGATGGTCCCGTTCGGCCCGCGCTTGGCCCAGCCGACCGGGAAGATCCCGTCGCCCCGGGGGAAGTCCGCGCCGCCATAGCCGATGCAGGTGATCACGAGATCGTAATCTTCCAGCCGAAGCGCCGCGGCCGGCGTATGGAAGCGGAAGCGCAGGGTGATCGGCTTGCTGCCCGGAGCATTGCCCGCAAAGCCCTTCAGGATTTCGAGGTTCTTGGTCTTGCGCAGTCTCTCGGGTGTCGGATCGGTCGCCGGAACGGCTGCATCGAGCGCCGTTGCATCGGTGACGGCAACGGCGCGCGCAAGCCGTCCCATCTCGGCCAGTTCATTGTTCGTGAACGACGCGTGCTCGGGTCCACGCCGGCCGATGACCTCGATCTCCGCCAAGGGTGCCGCCGCGATCGCGGCCCCCGCCTCGGTCCCGATGTCGCTCTTGGCCATCTCGTCGGCGGACTTGGCCAGCACTCGTGCCACGTCGATCGCCACATTGCCGTTGCCGATCACCGCCACGCGTTTGGCGCGGCCGAGATCGGGTCCGCTGCGGAAATCCGGGTGGCCGTTCAGCCAGGCCACGAACCGCCACGAGCCCCAGACGTGCGGCAGCTCTTCGCTGGACACGCCAAGCCTGCGGTCGATCACCATGCCGGTCGCCACGACCACCGCGTCGTAGGCCGCACGCAGCGCCTCCCAGGAGATGTCGCGGCCGACCTCGATGCCGCCGCGAAAGCGCACCGTGGGCTGGGCCAGCAGCTTGTCGAACTGGCGGGCCACCGCCTTGGTGCCCTGGTGGTCGGGTGCCACGCCCGCCCGGACGAGGCCAAACGGCGTCGGCAGCCGGTCGATGAGGTCGATCTTCACGGCGGGATCACCGCGTAAAAGCCCGTCGGCGGCATAAAAGCCGGATGGACCCGCCCCCACGATGGCGATGCGATGAGGCGCAACCCGGTGACTCATGACGGCCCGCTTAGCATATGATGCGGCCATGGCTAAATCCCCACCCCTGAGGCAGCTCGCCCACGCCACCGCCTATCCCGCCTCGCCCGAAAAGGCGCTGCTCGAGACCGTGCCCAATCCCATGCCGCGCGATCTCTATCTCGTGCGCTTCGTGCAGCCGGAGTTCACCAGCCTGTGCGCCGTCACCGGCCAGCCCGACTTCGCGCATCTGGTGATCGACTATGCCCCGCGCGCCAAGCTGATCGAGAGCAAGTCGCTCAAGCTCTATCTCGGTAGCTTCCGCAACCATGCCGCCTTCCACGAGGAATGCACGGTCACGATCGGCCAGCGGCTGGCCAAGACCCTGGCGCCACGCTGGCTGCGCATCGGCGGCTACTGGTATCCGCGCGGCGGCATGCCAATCGACGTCTTCTGGCAGACCGGCGCGCCGCCGAAAGGCCTGTGGCTGCCCGATCAAGGCGTCGCGCCGTATCGCGGACGGGGATGAGCCGCGCTCCTCCCGTACCGAAGCGGCCGGCGCGCAAAGCCAGTCCGGCGGAGTTGCGCGATGCCATCCGCGGCGAGGCCCTGAGGCTGGGCTTCGACGCGGTCGGCTTTGCGGCAGCGACGCTCGATCCCAGTGCGCGCGCGCAGCGTCTCGGCCGCCTGTTGCAGTTTGTCGACGACGGATGGCAGGGCGACATGGGCTGGATGGCCAAGCGCACCGACCAGCGTGCCGATCCGCAGACGCTGTGGGGCGACGCCCGGACCGTGGTGTCGCTGGCGCTGAACTACGCGCCGTCCGACGATCCGCTGGCCGTGCTGCAGCAACGCGAGCGCGGCGCGATCTCGGTCTATGCGCAGGGCCGCGACTATCACGAGGTGATGAAGAGCAAGCTGAAGCTGCTTGGCCGCTTCATCTGGGACAACTACCAGCACAGCCTGAAGGTCTTCGTCGACACCGCGCCTCTGATGGAAAAGCCCGCCGCCCAGGCCGCGGGCCACGGCTGGCAGGGCAAGCACACCAATCTGGTGTCGCGCCGCTTCGGCTCGTGGCTGTTCCTGGGCGAGATACTGCTGTCGGTCGAGTTGCCCATTGACGAGGCGGAAAGCGATCACTGCGGCCAGTGCCATGCCTGCCTCGACATCTGCCCGACCAAGGCCTTTCCCGCGCCCTACCGGCTCGATGCGCGGCGCTGCATCTCCTATCTCACCATCGAGCACGAGGGGCCTATCGACGAGGAGCTGCGGCCCCTGCTCGGCAACCGCATCTACGGCTGCGACGATTGCCTGGCCGTCTGCCCGTGGAACAAGTTCGCGCAGGCCGGCCGTCACACGGCCCTCGCACCCAAGGAAGCGCTCGATGCGCCGGCGCTGGCCGAGCTCGCGACGCTCGACGACGCGGCCTTCCGCCGGCGCTTTGCCGGCACGGCGATCAAGCGCATCGGCCGCGACCGCTTCCTGCGCAACGTCGCCTATGCGCTGGGCAACAGCGGCGCGGCCGAGGCCCTGCCGGCTGTTCAAGATCTGCAAAACGACAGTTCGGAGCTGGTGCGCGACGCCGCGCGCTGGGCGCAATCGCGCCTCAGCGGCGCAGCACGCTGATCACGTTACTGGCGAAGCGCAGCCGCTCGGCCATCACCGAGATCGTGTAGGTCAGGATCGCCCGGCTGAGCGCCGGATTCTCTTCGTTGATGCGGTCGAACGCGGCGCGCGGCAGCAAGTACAGGATGCTGTCGGCCTCCGCTTCCATGGTAGCGCTGCGCGGCCGGCCCGTGATCAATCCCATCTCGCCGATCGTGGTGTGGGAGCCGAGGCTGCGCACGCGGTGCGAGGCGCCCTCCACGCCGACCACGATGCCGACCCGGCCGCGCACGATGAAGTGCATGCTGTCGGCGGGCTCGCCCTGCCGCGCGATGATCTCGCCCTGCCGCACGTCCAGCCGTTCGCAGGATCGCGCCAGCGCCTGGGCATAGTCGGCGCTGCCCAGTGCCTCGGTGAGCCAGGCGACCAGGTCGCGGCCCTCGGCGTGCTCGGTCATGCGTTCCTGGATGACCGCGTTCTCGCAAAGCTCGAGAGCGTGGTCGAGATCGTCCGAGACCAGATCGTCGGCCGCAATCAGCGGTCCGAAAGCAAGCCGCAGCTTGGGCGTCAGATTGACCAAGACCAACCGGGCACCGACCTTGTCGGCCGCCTGCCGGATCTGGTCGAAGCTGTGCATCGCCGAGGAGTCGACACCAGTGACCAGCCGGAAGTCGAAGATGAGAAAGCGGCAATCCGGCCGCCGCACGAACAGCGCCTTGACGTAGTCGTAGAGCCGGCTGGCCGAGCCGAAGAACAGGTAGCTGTGCAGGATCACGCCCTGGATCTGGCCGGCGGCGGCCGCGAGGATGGCGAGCTGCTCGGGGCTGCGGTCGAGCGAAGACTGATACTCCGAGCCGTCGAAGCTGAACTTGATGGCGTTCACGCGGCCTGCGCTCAGCGCAAAGGTAATGCAGCTGATCACCACGCCGATCAGCACGCCGGCGATGAAGCCCCATTGCAGGATGATCGCCATCACCAGCAGCAGCGAGGCGTAGTCCAGCCACGAGATGCGGTGGATCGAAGCGACCAGCCACCTGTACATCATGCTGCCGCCGAGGAAGAGCAGCAGGCCGCCCAGCACGAAGCGCGGGATGTGGGCGACGAAGTCGGTGCCGACCAACAGGATCAGCGTCGACACGGCGGCCACGATCAGGCCGCTCAACCGGCCGCGCCCGCCCGCGGCGTAGTTCAAGGCCGTGCGGCTAAGCGAGGTGCAGGCGACATAGCCGCCCAGCGCCGCCGAGACGAGGTTGGCCACCCCGATCACCTTGAGCTCGCGCTGCAGGTCGGCCTCGCCGCGGACCACGAACTCGATGCCATTGGTGTTCAGCAGCATGGTGATCGTGGTCACGAAGACCATCGCCAGCAGGTCGCCCGCCAGGGACGGCAGGACCTGCCACGGAAACTGCCGGAGATCCTCGAGGTTCCAGTCCAGTTCCAGGGCGTTGCGGCCGGCGGCCTTGAACATCCAGCCCTGCTCCTGCGCCTGCTCCAGCGGGACACCGGAGAGCACGAGGAAAAGATGGGCCGCCACGATGCCGACGAGGACGGTGACGGGCATGATGTAGGGACTGCGCGAGCGGCGGACCGCATAGGAAAGGACAAGCACGACCGCCCCGGCGGCGGCGAGCTTGAGCAGTACCGCCTCGCTGAGAAAGAGTCCGAGATTGGCGACGCTCAACTGATGCTCGGCGATCACCCTGATGCCGCCGGAAACCACCATCGCGCCGGTCGCCGCCAGGAAGCCGCCGATCACCGGGAACGGCACGAAGCGCACGGCGGCGCCGGCGCGTAAAAAGCCCAGGGCGCAGAGCAGCAGGCCCGTCAGCGCCGTGCCGAGCGCCATGATGATCATGATCGGGGCGAGCAGGTCGTCCGGCGGCCCCACCTCGTTCAGCCGCTGAACGAGGGCTGCGACCAGCGAAGCGGTGACCGCGGACGTGGCCCCATCGGGCCCGGCCACCACGAAGGGAAAGGTGCCGCGCATCGACATGATGGTGGCGCTCACGGCCATGGTCAGGAAGGTCCCGACGATGCCGATACCCAGCCACGGCAACAGCGGCGGCGCGAAGATCAGGCTGGCGAAGGAGAGGCCATAGGCCACCGCGACGATGCTGCTGGTCGCGCCTCCCAGAAGATCACCCGTGACGGAAGCCAATATCCCGGCGTTCGGTCTCTTGTTGCTCGCGACGACACTTACGCTCAACGCACTGTCTCCAAGCCCTTGCGGAAAAACACCGGGCGGCACCATAAACCACCGTTCAACATTTGCTGAACCGCAATCGGGCGCTGGTGCGCGAGGCGGTCGGTTGGCATTGTCGCACCTGACCGGAGGATCGCATGAGGCTCGGACTGACACTTCTGCTGGTGCTCGCCTTTGGCGGTGCGGCCGGCGCACAAACGCTGAAGCCGGAGCAGATCAAGGCGATCGTCGCCAGCCCTGACCGCACGGCGGCCGACCGCACCAACGACAAGCGCCGCCATCCCGAGGACATCCTCGGCTTCCTCGCGATCACGCCCGGCATCACCGCGCTCGATATCAGCTCGGGCGGCGGCTACACGACCGAGCTGCTGGCGCGCGCGATCGGCCCCAGCGGCAAGGTCTACGGCCAGAGCCGGCCGCGGCCTGCGGCTCCGCCGCCGCAGCCGGCCAATCCCGAAGGCAATTCCAACCCCACGGTGAAAGCCGAACCTGCGCCGCCGCCCGCCGGACCGCCGCGAGCCACGCCGGCGATGCTGGGCGAGCGCGAAGCCCGCATGAAGGAGGCCAACGTTGCCGTCGCGCCGATCGTCCCGGTCGTGCAGCCGTTCGAGGATCCGATCCCGGCCGAGGTCGCCAACGGCAAGCTCGACCTCGTGACCCTGATGTTCAACTACCACGACATGGGGTTCCTGAATGTCGACCGCGCGGCGATGAACAAGGCGGTGTTCAAGGCGCTGAAGTCCGGCGGCATGTACGTCATCGCCGATCATGCCGGCCGTCCCGGCACCGGCATCTCCGAATCGGGCACGCTTCACCGCATCGAGAAGGCGTTCCTGCGCAAGGAAGTCGAGGCGGCGGGATTCAGGTTCGCGGCGGAAGGCACCTTCCTCGCCAATCCCAACGATCCGAAAGACAAGAACACGCCGGACCCGCCGCAGCCCAAGGACGAGTTCGTGCTGAAGTTCGTGAAGCCCTAGCGCCGTTCCTTGAAGAACGCGCGCAGCAGCGCGCCCGCTTCCTGCTCGGCGATGCCGGAGTAGACGTCCGGCCGGTGATGGCAGGTCGGCTGGCTGAAGATGCGCGGACCGTGCTCGATGCCCCCGCCCTTGGGATCGGGCGCGCCGTAGTAGACGCGGCGCAGGCGCGCGAAGGAGATTGCCTGGGCGCACATCGGACAGGGCTCGAGCGTGACATGGAGATCGCAGTCGATCAGGCGCGGGGAGCCCAGCTTCGCGGCGGCCTGGCGAATCGCCAGCATCTCGGCATGCGCGGTCGGATCGCGATCGGCCTCGGTGCGATTGCCCGCCACCGCCAGTAGCGTGCCGTCCGGACCCACGATCACCGCGCCGATCGGCACCTCGCCGCGCTCTGCGGCTGCGCGCGCTTCGCGGAGCGCGTGGTCCATAGGTGAAGCTCTTGTGGGGCCGCTCATATCGGTGAAAATAGCGCCAAACGGGTTCGAGGTGGGAGGAAAGTCCATGAAGTTCAGCTTCACCAACGAGCAGGAGGAATTCCGCTCCGGTGTGCGGCGCGCGCTGGAAGCGCGGTCGCCGACCACGGAAGTCCGCCGGCTGATGGCGACCGACGCGGGCTTCGACCGCGACGGCTGGAAGAAGCTGAACCAGGAGCTGGGCCTCACCGCGATCCACATTCCCGAGGCCTACGGCGGCGGCGGCTTCGGCTATGGCGAGCTCGGCATCGTGCTCGAGGAAATGGGCCGCAACCTCCTGTGCGCACCGTTCTTCTCGACGGCCGTGCTGGCCACCGCCGCGATTCTGAACGCAGGCAACGAGGAGCAGAAGAAGAAGCTCCTGCCCAGGATCGCCGAGGGCGAGATGACCGCCACCTTCGCCTTTTCCGAAGAAAGCGGCCTCAGCGATGCCGCGAGCGTGGCCGCGACCGCCGTGCCGTCGGGCGCGACGTACCGGATCGAGGGCACCAAGAGCTTCGTGCTCGACGGCCATACCGCCGATCTGATCGTGGTGGTCGCTCGCCAGCCCGGCACGACCGGCGAAAAAGGCCTCTCGTTCTTCACGGTCGAAGGCACTGCCGCCGGCCTCGAGCGCCGACTGCTCAAGACCATGGACGAGACGCGCAAGATGGCCCGCCTCACCTTCAGCGGCGTCGAGGCCAAGCTGCTCGGCACCGAAGGTGCGGGCGCGGCGGCACTGACAAAGACGATGCAGCAGGCGATCGTTTGCCTGGCCAACGAGATGGTGGGCGGCGCCGAGCGGCTGCGCGAGGACGCGCTGGACTACGTGAAGATGCGCATGCAGTTCGGCCGCTCGATCGCCTCGTTCCAAACGACCAAGAACAAGGCGGCTGACATGCTGGTTGACGTCGAGATGGCCAAGTCGGCGGCCTACTATGCCGCCGCCGCCCTCGACGAGGGCGACGAGGACCTGCCCGCGGTGGCGTCGCTGGCCAAGGCCACGGCCGCCGAGGCCTATCTGCAGACCGCGATCCATGCCGTGCAGATGCACGGCGGCATCGGCTTCACCTGGGACAACGACACGCATCTCTGGTTCAAGCGCGCCAAGTCGAGCGAGATCCTGTTCGGCGACGCGAATTATCATCGCGAGCTGATGATGCAGAACTGGAAGCAGTGAGGAGCAACGAAAATGTCTGAACCGACGGAAGACTCCGTCCGCTCCGAAGTGCGGGCCTGGCTGAAGGACAACTGGAACCCCGCGCTCGGGCTCGTGGAATGGCGACTCAAGCTCTGCGAGTCCGGCTGGGGCGCGCCACACTGGCCCAAGCAATGGTACGGCCGCGACCTGCCGGTGAAGTTCAACGCGATCGTCGACGAGGAATTTGCCCACATCGGTGCAGTCGGCGTCGCCAAAGCGGGCATCCGCACCCTGGCGGCGGCCACGATCCTCGCGCACGGCACGGACTTCCACAAAGAGAAGTTCCTGAAGCGCATCCTGACCGGCGAGGACACCTGGTGCCAGCTGTTCAGCGAGCCGGGCTCGGGCTCCGACATGGCGGGCGCGGTGACGCGCGCCGACAAGCAGGGCAACAAGTGGGTGATCAACGGCCAGAAGGTCTGGACGACCAGCGCACACAAGGCGCAGTGGGGCCTGCTGCTGGCCCGCGCCAACTGGGACGTCGCCAAGCACAAGGGCCTGGCCTACTTCATCCTCGACATGAAGCAGCCCGGCGTTCAGGTCCATCCTCTGCGCCAGATGAACTATCACGCCTCGTTCAACCAGGTGTTCTTCACCGACGCCATCGTCGAGCCCGAGTTCCTGGTCTCCGAGGTGGGCGACGGCTGGACGGTCGCGACCACGACCCTGATGCATGAGCGCCGCGGGGCCGACGGCCTGCGCAGCTGGGCCACGGCGTCCAACGCCAAGGGCCGCATCTACGACGAGGAGCGCGCCGAGATCGCGACCACGATGGAGCCCTACAAGTGGTATCCGCAGCGTGCGGGGCGCGTCGACCTCGTGATGCAGCGCGCCAGGGAGACCGGCAAGATCGCCGACCCGGTGATCCGCCAGGAGATCGCCAAGCTGCTCTGCATGTCCAAGGCGAGCGAATGGACCGCACGCCGCGCGCGGGCGGCACAAGACCAGGGCCGGCCGCAGGGACCGGAAGGCTCGCTGGGCAAGCTCGTCTCGAGCAACGTCGCGCGCCAGGCGGCGCGCGTGCACACCTATCTCACCGGCGCCGACGCGCTGCTGAGCGGGAAGGACAGCCCGATGGAGGGCGTGATCGCGGAGATCCTGGTCTCCGTGCCCGCGACCTCGATCGCCGGCGGCACCGACGAGATCCAGCGCAACATCATCTCCGAGCGCGTGCTCAAGATGCCCAAGGAGCCGAGCGTCGACACCAACAAGCCCTTCAAGGACGTGCCGCGCAACATCGTGTCGTCGTGATTTTTCCGCTCCATTAAATAAATGGACGAAAATGGCGGAGCGTTTTTGGATTTCTCGCTAGCGCGTTGATTCGTCGACGTTCTCCTCTTGGCGAAAGAAAATAACAGGGGCCTTTGTATGGACCGTGGGTGTGTCACCCACGGTTCGCCCGACTCTAAGCGCCTTCGCCGAAATCCCCAATTACGGTCGTTACTGGCGATAAAAGCCTAATTTTGCTGGCTTTCTCGACGCTCACGACAGCGGCATGCGAGCCGAAAACATGCTATCGTCGGCAAATGGCCCGTCCCCTGATCGGTGTGACGCTGGACGCTGAAAAGCCCGGCGGCTACTCCAAGTTTCCCTGGTATGCGTTGCGGCAAAACTATCTCGACGCGATCGATGCGGCGGGCGGGCTGGCGGTGGCGCTGCCGCACGAACCCGATCGGGTCGGCGACTATCTCAAGCGCATCGATGCGCTGGTCGTGACCGGTGGCGCCTTCGACGTCGATCCATCCTATTACGGTGGCGGCGCGAAGCACGCGACGGTGATCACCAAGGACCGCCGCACTGCCTTCGAGTTCGGCGTCACCAAGGGGGCGCTCGCGCAAAACAAGCCGGTGCTCGGCATCTGCGGCGGCCAGCAGCTGCTGCATGTCGTGCTGGGCGGCAAGCTGATCCAGCATATTCCAGACTCGATCGATAAGCCGCTGGCGCACGAGCAGCCCAATCCGCGCAACGAGGCCGGCCACACCGTGAAGGTCGCGCGCGACACGCAACTCTATCGCATCGTGGGCGTCGACGAGCTCGCGGTAAACAGCGCCCATCACCAGGCCGCCGCCGACGCGCCCCAGGGCGTGGTCGTCAACGCCACCGCGTCGGACGGCGTGATCGAGGGCATCGAGGCACCGCAGTATCGTTTCTGCATCGGCGTGCAGTGGCACCCCGAGTTCCATATTTCCGAAGGCGACGCGAAGCTCTTCCGCGCCTTCCTGGGAGCGGCCGCCGGCCGGTAAAGACAGTGGCTGAAGCTGAAAAAGAAAGCGGGTCGTTCCCCAAGGATGGAGAGCGAATCGCCAAGCGTCTGGCGCGCGCCGGCCTGTGCTCGCGCCGCGACGCCGAGCGCTGGATCGCCGAAGGCCGGGTGAAGGTCGACGGCGAAGTGCTGGCGACACCGGCCTGCGTCGTGAACGACCAGAGCGTCATCGAAGTCGACGGCAAGCCGCTGCCGCAGGCCGATCGCGCCCGCCTGTGGCGCTATCACAAGCCGGTCGGCGAACTGGTCACGACGAACGACCCGCAGGGCCGTCCGACGATCTTCGATGCGCTCCCCAAGGGCATGCCGCGGGTGATCACGGTGGGCCGGCTCGACTTCATGTCGGAGGGCCTGCTGCTGCTGACCAACGACGGCGGCCTGGCGCGCAAGCTCGAGCTGCCGGCCAACGGCTGGACGCGGCGCTATCGCGCCCGCGTGCATGGCGCGGTCGACGAGTCAAAACTCGCCCAGCTGTCCAAGGGCATCACGGTCGACGGCGTGAACTACGGGCCGATCCAGGCGAGCCTTGACCGCCAGCAGCGCTCCAATGCCTGGCTCAACATCGCGCTGACCGAGGGCAAGAACCGAGAAGTGCGCAAAGTGCTGGCCCATCTCGACCTGCCGGTCGTGCGCCTGATCCGCATCGCCTTCGGTCCCATTCACCTGGGCGAGCTGCCGAGCGCCCAGGTCGACGAGGTGCCCGCGCAGGCGCTCTCCAGCCTGCTGGGCGTCGAGCAGAAGCGCGGCGCAGGCTGGGCCAAGGCCAAGCCCAGGCCGAAGCAGCCGCACCGCAAGCGGCGCTGACATGCTGAAAGTCACGTGCTGAAGATAGTGGGCGGCAAGCATCGCGGCCGCACGCTCGCGACGCCCGAAGGCCTCGCCACGCGCCCGACCTCGAGCCGCGCGCGCGAATCGCTGTTCAACATCCTGGCTCATGCCAGCTGGCGGCCGGATGGGACCTCCCCGCTGATCGATGCCCGCGTGCTCGATGCCTTCGCGGGCTCCGGCGCGCTCGGCATCGAGGCGCTCTCGCGTGGCGCCGCGCACGCGACCTTCCTCGACAACGATGCGACCGCGATCACCCTGATCGGCGAGAACCTGCGTAAGCTCGGCGAGACGGGCGCGGCCAAGGTCATCCGTGGCGACGCGACGAACCCGCCGCCCTGCCGCGAGCCCTGCGACCTCGTCTTCCTCGATCCGCCCTACCGCAAGGATCAGGCCGCTCCCGCGCTGGCCGCCCTCGCCAAGGCGGGCTGGCTCAAGGCGGGCACCATCGCCACGGTCGAACTGGCCAACACCGAGAATTTCGCGGCCCCGCCGGGCTTCGAGGCGATCGACGAACGGCGCTATGGCGCGGCAAAGATCGTGATCCTGCGACACGCACCATGAAGCTTGTCGCTCCCCTCTACATGCTGCGCCACGGCGAGACAGCGTGGAACACCGAGCGTCGCATGCAGGGCACGCGCAACTCCGACCTCACCGAGCGCGGCCGCGCCCAGGCGCTCGCCATGGGCCGCGCGTTGAAAGCCGAGCTGGCGCGCGAGGCGGGCCCGACGATCTTCCTGCGGAGCCCGCTCGGACGCACGCGCGAGACGTCGCTGATCGTGGGCCGCGAGCTGGGCCTCGATCCCGCCGAATGGCGCGAGGATGCGCGGCTGGCGGAACTCAGCTACGGCCACTGGGAGGGCTCGAGCTGGACGGAGATCGAGGCCCATACGCCCAACGCCCTCAATACATGGAAGGCCGATCCCGAAGGCTTCTGCCCGCCGGGCGGCGAGACGCATCTCGACCTCCGCCGCCGGTGCGAAGCGATGCTGGCCGACATCGCGGCCTGGAACACCCGCACCGTGGCGGTGAGCCACGGCGTGAGCGGCGCCGTGCTGCGCGGCCTCAACCTCGGCCTCGATTCGCGGGCGATGTTCGTGCTGGAAAAGCCGCAGGACGCCTTCTTCCGCCTGCTGGCCGGCGTCGAAAAGAAAATTGCGACTTACTGAGGCACGGAAACGTCAGCGACGTGCGGCAAGAGCGTCCAGTATTTCGTGATATCTAGTCGAGTCGATGCCTTGCCTCTGCTCCGTCGCAAGTCGGGAAGAATCTTCGGCGGGAAGATGTATTGCGGGGCGATCTTTGCTGGTTCCAAATTGGATCGAGACCCTTGCACCCAGCATACCCGGGTAGACCGGCAAGGCATTTGCGAGCCGCCCTGCGTGCCATGGTTCGCTGGACCCATCCGCGTCGAACAGGTCTAGATATCGCCGGAAGACAGTCTGGTCGACTTCGACCCAGACTCCCCAGCCGAAATACCCTTCGGTTTCCGTGAATGGCACCGGCAACAGGCATCGGATAAAATGTCGATCTCCAAATTGGCATAGATTTGAATCGAACTTTGCGCGGCTCGCCCGTTCTTCTTGTGGAATGGCCCAGACGTCATCCGGCAAGCCATACGCTTCATCTGTCGGCAGGCCAGCATGTGTCTTCCCGCAGACGCTACAAACGAAGGTGTCGTTCATCGGCAACCCCTCTGGTTATCCGGAAAGACTGTCATCCTGAGCGAATAGGCGCATTCGAGTGCACGCACTCGAATCGCTCAGGATGACAAAAGTGCGCTTAAGGCGTGATTCGACCTAATTCTTGCTGAGCGTGGCCTTGCGGCCGCAGCCGCCCTGCTCCGTCACCACGAGGCTCGCACCCTGGACGGTGACGGCGAGCTTGGCCGAACGCCGGTCTTCGCTCTTCACCGAGGCCACGGTCATCAGCGAGAACGAGCTGCCCTTGGCGACGCCGTGGATCTGCCACAGGCCGGGCGTTGGCGCGGGCGGCGCGGTCTTCCTGAGGTTGGGCACGGGACCGCGCGCGGTGCCGTCGACGGCGGTGCCGTCGACGATGCCGGTGTCGATCGAGATCAAATAGTCGAGCGGGGCGTTGCACGAGCCGCCGTCGCTGCGGCCCTTCCACTCGCCGTCCAGGGGAGAGGTCTGGGCAAACGCAGGCGTTGAGAGCACGAGAAGCAGCGGCAAAAACTTTCTCATCGTCTTCCGAACAGCCGCTCGATGTCGGCCAGCTTGAGTTCAACGTAGGTCGGGCGGCCGTGATTGCACTGGCCCGAATGCGGCGTCGCTTCCATCTGGCGCAGCAGCGCGTTCATCTCCTCGACGCTGAGCCGCCGGCCGGCGCGCACCGAGGTGTGGCAGGCGAGCGTGCCGCAGACTTCCTCGACCTTCTCTTTCAGCGACAGGTGATCGCCCATCTCGGCCAATTCGTCGGCAAGATCGCGCACCAGCCCCTGGATGTCGGCCTCGCCCAGCAGGGCCGGCGTCTCGCGCACGACCACGGCGCCGAGGCCAAACGGTTCCAGCACCAGGCCCATTTCGCCCAGCTCCGCCGCGCGTTGCGTGAGGCGCCGCGCGCCGTCCTCGCCCACCTCGACGACCTCGGGCAGCAGCAGCGCCTGCCGCTTAACGCCCTCGGACTCGAGCTGGTTCTTGAGCTTCTCGTGCAGCAGCCGCTCGTGCGCAGCGTGCTGGTCGACGATCACCACGCCCTCGTCGGTCTGGGCCACGATATAGGTCTCGTGCAGCTGCGCGCGCGCCACGCCGAGCGGATAGCGATGACCGCTGGTCTCGGCCTGCGCCTCCACGCGTGCCGACGGCTCGGCAAAGGGCGACATGAACTGCATCGCCGCTTCCGCAAGCCCGCGCGGGATCGAGGAACTATATCCGCCCCCCATCGGAAGAGGATTTGAATAGCCCGTGTGCGGCCGCAAGGCGCCGAGCGCGGCATCCGACACCGTCGTGCTGGCGCGATGGCCGGCGGCGGACAGGGCGGTGCGCAGTGCGCCAACGATGAGCCCGCGCACGATGCCGGCGTCGCGGAAGCGCACCTCGGTCTTGGCGGGATGGACGTTGACGTCGACCAGCTCGGGCGGCGCGTCGAGGAAAAGCGCCACCATCGGATTGCGGTCACGCGCCAGGAAATCCTGGTAGGCGCCGCGTATGGCACCGTTCAGCAGCTTGTCGCGCACCGGCCGGCCGTTGACGAAAAGATACTGGTGCTGCGCCGTGGGCCGATTGAGCGTCGGCAGGCCGGCGAAACCGGTCAGCCGGAAGCCTTCGCGGTTGGCATCGATCGCCAGCGAATTGTCGCCAAAGTCGCGGCCCATGATCGCCGAAAGCCGCTCGAGCCGCGCCGCATCGCCCTTCTCCAGCAACGACGGATTGGCCGCCGGCAGGTCGATCAGGGTGCGCTCCTCGCTCTCCAGCCGGAAGCCGATGCCGGGATGGGCCATCGCCAGGCGCCGCATCGCATCGGCGACATGGCTCGATTCGGTGCGCGGCTCCTTCAGAAACTTCAGGCGTGCGGGCGTGGCGAAGAAAAGATCGCGCACTTCGACACGCGTGCCGAACGGATGGGCGGCGGGCATTGGCCTCGCCTTGGCGCCGCCATCGATGGCGAGGCTCCAGGCGGTGTCGGCGCCGGCAGGACGCGAGGTGATGGTGAAGCGGCTGACCGAGGCGATCGATGGCAGCGCCTCGCCGCGGAACCCCAAGGTCCGGATATCGGCCAGGTCGTCGTCGGGCAGCTTGGAGGTGCAGTGCCGCTCGACGGCGAGTTCCAGCTCGTCGGCCGACATGCCGACGCCGTCATCGACGACGGAGAGGAACGTGCGGCCGCCCTCTTTCAAAGTGACGGCGATGCGGTGCGCGCCGGCATCGATGGCGTTCTCGACCAGTTCCTTCACGGCGCTGGCCGGCCGCTCGACGACTTCGCCGGCAGCGATCTGGTTGACCAGGTTCGAGGGAAGACGGCGCAACATCGCGTCGCCAGTTTACGACTTCTGTCTTTGGGAAAGATACTGGCGGGTGAGGACCTTGGAGGCCTCGACTTCCGGCTGGTCGAAGGCGTCGACGCCCCACAGCCTGGCGGCGAACATGGTTTCCAGCATGTAATGCGTCATCGGCGCGCCCATCACCCTTTCATCCACTGTGGGAATGCGGATGATCCGGACGGGCCGGCCGTTCCGCACGACCTCTTTCAAGGGTCTGCGGGAAGTCCGACCGGCTTGCCGACGACGACCGTCACCGCCGCATCGTCGCGCAACAGGCGGCGCGCGACCCGGCGGATGTCCTCCGGTTTGACCGCGGCGATCAGCGCGGCCCGTTTGTCGAGATGATCGCGCGGCAGGCCGTCGATCTGCATCGAATAGAGCAGGCTGGCGATCGAGCCCGACGAATCGAGCGAGACCGGCAGCGCACCGCTGAGATAGGTCTTGGCGTCGGCCAGCTCCTGCTCCGTCACGCCCTCGGTGCGCATGCGCGCCATCTCGGCGCGGATCACCCTCACCGCCTCGCCCACTTTCTCGTTGGCGCTCGCCGTCGCGATCACCATCAGCGACGCCTTCTTGTAGAGCCTGAGCCCACTCGACGCGCCGTACGCCAGGCCGCGCTTCTCGCGCACCTCGGTGGCCAGTCGCGAGCCCAGCCCGCCGCCGCCGAAAATATGGTTCATCACGAGGGCTGCGTACCAGTCGGGATCGTCACGCGCGACACCCGGCATCACGATCTGCACCGTGCTCTGCGGCACCGGCCGCTCGACCACGATGGTGCGCGCCCTGGCCGATGGCTTCCACTCGGGCAGCTCGGGCTGGACGGGTCCTGCCGGCAAGGTCCCGAAGGCCTTGTCGAGCTCGCGCGCGAAGTCGGCCTCGTCGATGTCACCCACCGCGGCGACCACCAGGCCGGTGCGCGACAGCACGGTCGCGGCGCGCGCCCTGATCTGCTCGGCGGTGAGCGTGCGGAGGTTGTCGCGCAGCCCCTCGGCATTCGAGGAATAGGGATGGCCGCCGAACACCGCCGTCATCATGGTGCGTGCGGCAACCGCCTGCGGGCGCTGCTCCGATTGGTTCAGGCTCGAGATCGACTGCGCACGACGCTGCTCCAGCATGTCGGCATCGAAGCGCGGTGCGGTCATCGCCAGCCGCAACATCTCGAAGCCCTCGGCGCGGTTGGCCGACAAGATGCGCAGCGAGCCGCTCACCCGGTCGAGCGAGGCGCCGAAGCCCAGCGATACCTCGGAATCCTCCTCGCGCCGCTTGAAGTCCTGCGCGCCCAAAGTGCCGGCGCCGTCGGTGAGCAGAATGGCCATCAGGCTCGTGACGCCCCTCTGGCCTTCAGGCTCCGACGCCGTGCCGCCGTTGAACGAGAAACTCATGGTGATGACCGGCACACTCCTGTCCACGACCAGCCAGGCCTTGATGCCGAGCGGCGTGCTTATTTCCTTGATGTCGACGGCACCGGCGGGGCTGAGTGGCAGGGCCGACAGCAGCGCCGCAGCGACGGCGGCGAAGAGGCCGCGCACGGTCATTTGCCGCTCTCGACCGGCGTCAGTAGGGAGGTCACCGCGCCGTCGTCTCGCAGGACATGGCGGGCGGCGGCCAGGATGTCGTCCCGGGTGACCGCGGCGATGCGCTTGGGCCAGTCGTCGACGTCGGCCACCGTGCCGCCGATGCTCAGCATCGAGCCGTAGATGCGCGGACCGCTGGCCAGCGAATCCTGCGCATAGATCGCCTGGGCGAGCAGCCGGTTCTGCGCCCGCTCGACTTCCTCGGCGGTGACGCCGTCGTCGAGCAGCTTCTTCACCTGGTCCGCGATCGCGCCCTCGATCTCGGGAATGCCGCGGCCGCGCGCCGGATGGGCGTCGAAGCCGAAACTGGTGAGGCCGAGACTCGCGGCGCTGTAGTTGGCCGAGGCCGACAGCGCCATCTTGGAGTCGACGACGAGGGCGCGCCACAGGCGGCTGGTCTCGCTGCCGCCGAACAGGCGCGACAGCACGGTCAACGCATGAGCGTACTTCGTTTCGCCGACACGATAGGACGGGGCCAGATAGTCGCGCGACCAGCGCGCCTCGACGACCCGGGCGTCGGCGCGGATCACCTTCTGCGCCAGGTCCTTGGCCCCTTCCGACGGGCGGCGCCGCGCCTCCACCGGGCGGCGTGGCAAGGGGCCGTAGTATTTCTCCGCCAACTTGGCGACCGCATCGGCGCTGGTGTCACCCGCGACGATCAGCACGGCGTTGTTGGGCGCGTACCAGCGGCGATAGAAGGCCGCGAGGTCGTTGGGGCCCAGCTTCTTCACGTCGTCGACGTAGCCCGAGACCGGCATGCCATAGGGCTTGTGACGGCCGAACAGCTGCTCGCGCACCGCTTCCTCGAGCAGGCTCGAGGGCACGTTGTCGACCCGCATGCGGCGTTCTTCGAGCACGACCTGGCGCTCGGGCACCAGTTCCTTCTCGACGATGCGCAGGTTGGCCATGCGGTCGGCTTCCATGCGCATCACCAGCTCGAGCCGATCCGACGCGATCGTCTGGTGGTAGCCCGTGACGTCGAAGTCGGTGAAGGCGTTCTCGCGGCCGCCGTTACGCGACACGATGCGCGAGAACTCGCCGGCCGGCAGGCTGGCGGTGCCCTTGAACATCATGTGCTCGAGGAAATGCGCGATGCCGGTCTGGCCGAACACCTCGTCGGCGCTGCCGACCTTGTAGATCACGACCTGGGTGACGATCGGCGCGCGCCGCGACGGCAGCACGACGACCTGCAGGCCGTTGGCCAGGGTGAAGCTGTCGGCCGGGCGGCGCGCTACGGACAGCAGGGAGGCGAAGGAAGGCGCGGCGGCACTGAGGCCCGCGCCGGCGACGAGGCCGCCGAGCAGTGCCCGACGGCTAAACGCCGCCGCGCGCGTCAGAAGATGCCTTCGAGGAAGCCGCGCTGGCGGCGCACGATCTTGGGCGTGGGCGCGGTCGAGGACGTGCCGGCCGCCTGGGCATCGCGCAGGCGCTGCTGCTCCTTCGCCGGATCGACGACCACGCCGGGCGGCGGCTTGTCCTGCCAGAAGATCAGGCTGTCGATGAAGCCCTTGTTGCTGTCGTCGATCACGCGGGTGTCACGATTGACCTGCGAGCGGATGTTGGGATCGATGCCGCCGGCGCCGGCCTTGGCGACCAGCGCGCGCTCGGAGGCGTCGCCGGAGCGCGCCACCTTGGCGTCGGGCGCCACGTTGCGCGCGGCCAGGGTGGGCGACAGCGCCTCACGCGCCTGGTCGGCGGTCGAGGTCTCCTGCGGCCGCGGCTCGCCGGGACGCGGCGGGCGCAGCTCTGCGTTGGGCGGCATGGTGAGCGGGGAATGCGAGACGATCTTGAACTCGTCCGGCGACACTTTCTTGCCGCCGCCCAGGTTCTCGAAGGCGCTGCAGCCGCCCAGCACCAGCGTGGCGAGGGCAATCAGGGCGGCAGAGGTCAGTTCAGTCCGTCTCATCATCTGTCCTTCGGGGGTTGTGTCCGCCGATCGTGGCCGTATCAGGGCGCGCGTTGTTTTTCGCCAAGCAGGGAATCGACGAGCATCAATCCGACACCCACGACGATGGCCGAGTCGGCCACATTGAAGGCCGGCCAATGCCACTGTCCCACGTGAAAATCGGCGAAATCGAACACCGCCCCCCACCGGGCACGGTCGATAACATTGCCGATGGCACCGCCTATGACAAGACCGATGCCCCAGCCGATCAGCGGCCGGTCGACGCGGCGCAACCAGACGAAAAGCCCCACGCAGACGGCAATGGCGACCAACGACAGGATCCAGGGCGGCAGCGCCTTGTCCCCGCCCAGGAAGCCGAAGCTGACGCCGGGATTCCACACGATCACCAGCCGGAAGAAGTCGTCGATCACCGGGACGACGGTTCCGACCTTCAGGAGATAGCGCAGCAGCAGCTCCTTGCTGAGCTGGTCGGCGATCAAGGTCAGGACGACGAGGCTCATGGCCTGCTTGTCGAGTGTCCGCATGAACGTTCTCACCCGCCCACCGCCGCTTCGCAGCGCTGGCAGATCAGCGGGTGCCTGGCCGACTTGCCGACCTCCTCCAGCACCTGCCAGCAGCGCGCGCATTTGTTGCCATGCGCCAATGCCGGCACCACGCCGACGCCGCCGACGTCCGGCAGGGCGAAGGCGCCGGCCGGCGCCTCGCCCGGGACGAGATCGCCGCCAGACGTGATGCAGATCTCGGCGAGGTCGAGGCCCTTGAGGGCTGCGATGTACTCGGGCGCGGCGTGGACATGCGGCGCGGCCTGCAGGCTCGAGCCGATGCGCTTCTCGGCGCGCTCGAGTTCCAGCGCGCCGGTGACGACGCGGCGCAGCGCCCGCACCGTCTTCCACTTCTCGCCCAGCGCCTCGTCCAGCCAGCCCGCCGGGATCGCGGGATAGAGGCGCAGATGCACGCTGTCGGCAGCGCCGTCCGGCACGTCCTTCGGACGCGCCAGCCACGCCTCTTCCGCGGTGAAGCAGGTGATCGGCGCCAGCCACGCCGTCAGGAACGAGAAGACCTCGGCCATCACAGTGCGGCCGGCGCGGCGGCGCAGTGCCGTAGGCGCGTCGCAATAGATCGAGTCCTTGCGGATGTCGAAATAGAACGCCGAGAGGTCGCCCGAGCAGAAGCTGTTGAGCTCGGTGCCGATGGTGTGGAAGTCGTAGTCGTCGACCGCGCGGCGCAAGACGACATCGAGCTCGGCCATGCGGTGCAGCACCCAGCGGTCGAGCTCGGGCATGTCGGCGACCGGAACCTTCTCGGCGGCGGAAAAGCCTTCGAGGCTGCCCAGCAGGTAGCGCAGCGTGTTGCGCAGGCGGCGATAGGCCTCGGCCTGGTGCTTCAGGATCTCCGGCCCGATGCGCTGGTCCTCGGTGTAGTCGGTGCCGACCACCCAGAGGCGCAGGATGTCGGCGCCGTACTGATCGCAGACCGCTTGCGGCGCGGTGATGTTGCCGAGCGACTTCGACATCTTGCGGCCCTGCTCGTCGAGCGTGAAGCCGTGCGTCAGCACGCCGTCGTAGGGCGCACGGCCGCGCGTGCCGCAGCTCTCGAGCAGCGAGGAATGGAACCAGCCGCGATGCTGGTCCGAACCCTCGAGATAGAGATCGGCGGGCCACTTGAGGTCGGGATTG
>OUNM010490834.1_pt1 | contig 39435 bp, 31 predicted proteins | sample 1769961 | NCBI WGS metagenome assembly OUNM01 (sample SAMEA3914820, study PRJEB12502) | metagenome | biome: forest; material: soil | place: USA | collected 2012-03-12 | depth 0.3 m | reverse complement strand
CCGACCTCCCCACACGGCGGATGCGTAGCTCAGCGGGAGAGCACCTCGTTCACACCGAGGGGGTCACAGGTTCAATCCCTGTCGCATCCACCATTTTCCCCATACAATTCAAGCGCATAGCCACGTCGTGCGCGGTCAAATTTCCACTCGATCACCTCGGAAGCCACGATTTCGCGGCCTGGGCTCTCAAGTTGAAGACTTGCGGAGACTGCGTTTCGAGCGTGTGAGCGGATCACTCCCCGCTCGGGGCTGTCAGCCACGTTCGCCTTCCTGTGCGCGGCCCATCCGTCGTCGCGACGGTCCTCGACATCCGCCCCGTCTGGTGATCCGGCGCGCGGCCCAGGCGATTGGCGATCGGACGCCAACACGTCCGACGCTGTTCGGTTGCCCCGCCCCTTGCCGATTTCACCCAAGGCGAACCTAATTTTACAGGATTTTACGAGGCCGGATCTGAATTGTCGGTAAGCTCAACACGCGAATGAATAGGAGAATTCAGAGAGGTCGCCAGCCAGCGCCAGACGCGGCGAGCTCCCTTGCCCTGATGATTTCTTCTCATGCGCGCCACGGCGGCGACATCAGCTTGGTCAATGGAGACCCACATGAGTAAAGGGAAAAGCCCTTGTCTTGGGCTCAAAAATCGCCGAGCCCCGATCGCGGCCACGTGCCCCGAGAGGCTTGAGACCGCCGCCGCCCTCTAAGGGCCGCCCTGTTCACGCCCGGCCGCCGAATCCAGGCCTCGCCCCTTTTCACCGCGCCATCGAAACCCGCCAACGCGCCCGCGTGGCGGCGGGACGCTCAGCCATGACCTTCAGAAAGGCAGTTCCATGAAACGTCTCACCGCTCTGGCCGCCCTTGCCGCGGCGGGCCTTCTGTCGGCGCCCATGGCCGCCGACGCCGCCACGCCGGCCAAGCGCGCCGCGCCGCCGGCCGCGGCCAGGCCCGCCGTGCCGGTCATCCACTACCGGACCGCGACCATCGAAGGCGTGAAGGTCTTCTATCGGGAGGCCGGCCCGAGCGACGGTCCCGTCGTGCTTCTGCTGCACGGCTTTCCGACCTCGTCGCACATGTTCCGCAACCTGATCCCGCTGCTGGCCGACAAGTACCACGTCATCGCACCGGACTATCCGGGCTTTGGCCAGAGCGACGCCCCCGACCACACCCAGTTCGTCTACTCCTTCGCTCACAGCGCCGAGATCGTGGACGGCCTGGTCACCCAGCTGGGCGTCAAGCGCTACGCCATGTACGTCATGGATTACGGCGCCCCGATCGGCTACCGCCTGGCCCTGAAGCACCCGGAACGCGTCAGCGGCCTGATCATCCAGAACGGCAACGCCTACGAAGAGGGCCTCAAGGAGTTCTGGGATCCGATCAAGGTCTACTGGGCCGACAACTCGCAGAAGAACCGCGACGCCCTGAACTTCCTGGTCACCCCGGAGATCACCAAGTTCCAGTATACCGACGGCATGGGCGATGTCGCCCGCATCAGCCCGGACAACTGGGTGATCGACCAGGCCTTGCTCGACCGCCCCGGCAACCGCGACATCCAGCTGGATTTCTTCAAGGACTACGGCAGCAACGTGCCGCTGTATCCGGACTTCCAGAAGTTCTTCCGCGACCGCCAGCCGCCGACCCTGATCGTCTGGGGTAAGAACGACAAGATCTTCCCCGAGGCCGGCGCCCATCCCTATCTGCGCGACCTGCCCAAGGCCGAGATCCACATCCTCGACAGCGGCCACTTCGCCCTGGAGGACCGCCTCAGTGAAATGGCCCCGCTGATCCGCGACTTCTTCGACCGCAAGGTCCGCTAGCACCCCCGAAAGGAGGCCGCCGCCGGCGCACGCGGCCTCCTCGCCCGTAGAAATCCGAAGAGGCACGCCCATGACCGCTCCCCTCGATCCCCGCTACGCCGACCCGACCAATCCCGCCCTGCCCGCCACGCCCGTCACGCTCGACCTGAAGCGCACGGCCCTGGTGGTCACCGATCCGCAGATCGATTTCCTCAGCCCGCGCGGCGCGGCCTGGGGCGCCTTCGGCGAGAACATCACCGAACTGGACACCGTGCCCAACCTCGGACGCCTGATCGCCGGGGCCAAGGCGGTCGACATCCCGGTGGTGGTCTCGCCCCACTACTACTATCCGCACGACTACAAGTGGGACTTCACGGCGCCGGGCGAGGCGCTGATGCACAAGATGCGGATGTTCGATCGATGCGATCCGCTTTCGCTGGAGGGCTTCGAGGGCTCGGGCGCCGACTGGATGCCCGAGTACAAGACGATGATCGAGGACGGCCGGACCATCGTCTGCTCGCCCCACAAGATCGCCGGACCGCAGACCAACGACGTGCTGTTCCAGCTGCGCAAGCACCGGATCGACCAGATCATCCTGGCGGGCATGGCCGCCAATTTCTGCGTGGAGTCGCATCTGCGCGACTTCGTCGAGCATGGCTTCGAAGTCGTCGTCGTGCGCGACGCCACGGCGGCCAGCAAGATCCCCGAGGGCGACGGCTACCTGGCCGCCCTGACCAACTTCCGCTGGCTGGCCAGCGAACTGTGGACCACCGATCAGGCTCTGGCGCGCCTGCAAGCCGCCAAGCGATAAGGGTTCGCGCCCACGCCGGCGCGCCATGACCGAAGGACCCGCTCCATGACGCCTCCCAGAGTTCCGGCTTCCTACTTCGGCTCGGTCCTGGGGCTGGCGGGACTGGCCAACGCCTGGCGGGCCGCCCACCAGGCCTGGACCCTGCCCGCGGCGCCGGGAGAAGGACTGGCGGCCTTGGCGACGGCGACCTGGCTGGTGCTGGTCGCGCTTTACGCGGCCAAGTGGCTGCAGGTCCCGGACCAGGCCCGCGAGGAGGCGCGCCATCCGGTTCAGTGCTGCTTCATCGGGCTGGTCGGCGTGGCGGCCATGCTGGTGGCGCTGTGCGTGAAGCCCTATTCGGCGCCCGCCGCCCAGGGGCTGTTCGTCGCCGGCGCCGCCTTCACCCTGGGCTTCGCGATCTGGCGGACCGGCGCGCTCTGGCGCGGCGAACGCGACGAGGCCGCGACCACGCCCGTGCTCTACCTGCCGGTGGTGGCCGGCTCGTTCGTGACGGCGACCGTGGCCAGCGCCCTGGGTCACCAGGACCTGGCCAGGTTCGCGTTCGGCGGCGGCCTCTTCGCCTGGCTGGCCATCGAATCCGTCCTGCTCCGCCGGCTGTACAGCGGCCCCCAGATGCCCCCGCCGCTGCGTCCGACCCTGGGCGTCCAACTGGCGCCGCCCGTGGTCGGCGCGGTCGCCTACCTGGCCGTGAACGGCGGCCAACCGGACCTCCTGGCCCACGCCCTGGTCGGCTACGGCGTGCTGCAGGCCCTGATCCTTCTGCGCCTGGCGCGCTGGATCGGCGAGCAGCCGCTGGGACCGGGCTACTGGGCCTTCACCTTCGGCGCGACCGCCCTGGCCACGGCGACCATCCGCCTGGCGCGGAGCCCCGGCGAACAGGGCCTGGCCATTGCGGCCTTCGTGGCCGCCAACCTCGTGGTCCTGGGCGTCGCGGCCATATCGGTGCGGGGATTTGCCCGAACCCTGCGCGCCAAACCCGCCCCGACCTAGGCGATCAGCGCGGATCCCTCTCCGCAAGACGCTCTCGCAGCCGCTGGTTCTCCGCCTCCAGCGCCTCCAGCCGCTCGCGAAGCGGCTGGACCGCCCGCGCGATCTCGGCCTCGGTGAAGCGGGGAATGATGTGTTGCGGGCAGTTCCAATCGAACGCCGCCAGCCGCAGCCGGATGATCCGCTCGGGCCTGGCGCGATAGCTGGTGTCCGTCACCCGCGCCGTCAGCTCCGAATCCGCGTCGAGGGCCAGGCGCTCGGCGTGGGCGAGGATCTTCAGCCGCGCGCGCCGGGGATAGTCGACCAGGATCAGGGCCACGCGATCGTTGGCGTCCAGGTTGCCGACGCTGATGTACTGACGATTGCCGGCATAGTCGGCGAACGCCAGCGTCACCTCGTCAATGACCTTCAGGAAGCCGGGAGGACCGCCGCGGTGCTGGACGTAGGGCCATCCGCTCTCCGAGACGCTGGCCATGTAGAAGCTGTCGCGCGCCGCGAGGAAGGCGATCTCGTTCTGCGTGAAGGCCTCGAATTGCCGATCGACCTCGCCCGGCGCCCACAGCTGGTCGACGCCCATCTCGGCCTGGGCCGCCCGTACGCTCGCCGACGTCGCCAGGTCGAGAAAGCTGTATCGGCTCAAGGATCGATCTCCCGCTCGGCGTCAGGGCCCGGGCGACGATCCGCCCGGATCCTGACGCTGACACCGGACGGCCTATTCGACCAGACTGGCGTCCAGGGTGATCGTCGCCTTCAGCAGCTTGGAGACCGGACAGCCCGCCTCGGCCGCCGCGGCCAGCTTCTCGAAGGTCTCCTGGTCGGCGCCGGGGATCTTGGCCTTCAGGGTCAGGTGCGAGGCGGTGATCGCGTAACCGCCTTCGACCTGCTCCAGCGTGACCTTGGCCGAGGTGTCCATGCGCTCGGCGCGCAGGTTGGCCTCGCCCAGGATCAAGGACAGGGCCATGGTGAAACAGGCCGAATGGGCCGCCGCGATCAGTTCCTCGGGATTGGAGCCCGGCTGCCCCTCGAAGCGGCTGGCGAAGCCGTAGGGATAGTCCTGCAAGGCGCCGCTCTCGGTCGAGATCGAACCCTTGCCGTCCTTGATGCCGCCGCTCCAGGCCGCCGAACCGGTTCTGATGATCTTCATCTTGCCCTCCACGCTGCGCCCGTATCGCGGGCCACGGCAGAAAACGCGGGAGACCTCCGCGCCGGCTTGCACAAACGCGACATATTCGCCCTGGGCGGGCCGGCCATCGCCGCGGCTGAGCGCTGACCTCGACCTAGAACCAGGCCTCGCCCCACAGGGCCGCGACGATTTCACGGTGACCTAGGGCGGCGGTCTCCCAGGTCGCATAACGTCGCTGATCGTCGATCTCGCCGTCCCTGAGGACCATGGTCTCGAAGACCTTCGGAGGCCCGCCGTCCGTGGGCGCGACCAGATTGTGGTCGATGCCCATGAAGAGCGTCACGACCGCCAGACGGGGCGTCATCCGGGTGCGTTCGACGACTAGACCGTCGCGTGAGCGGGCCGCCCGCATCCAGTCGTTCCAGCGCCGGGTGTCGGGCTCGGCCACGACGGCGCGGCCGCGCAGCACATAGGTCAGGGCTTTGTGGTCCATGACTCCCGCGGTGTAAGCAGCGCGTCCACGGCGGCCTGGGCGACGGCGATGTCCTGTTCGACGGAGCCGGCGCTGGCCCCGACCGCGCCGATGACCACGCCATCCGCCAGGACAGGCAGACCGCCGCCGAAGATCACCACCTTGCCGCCATTGCTCTGGTCGATCCCGAACAGAGGCCGGCCCGGCGCGGCCAACGCGGCCAGAAGGTCGGTGGGCTTGTCGAAGATCCGCGAGGTCATGGCCTTGTCGATGGCCAGGTCGATGCTGCCGATCAACGCCCCGTCCTGACGCACGAAGGCGATCAGGTGGCCGCCGGCGTCGACGACGGCGATGTTGTAGGGCAGGTCGAAGGTCGCGGCCTTCGCCTCGGCGGCCGCCAGCATCGTCCGCGCGTCGTCGAGGGTCAGGGTCTGAAACGTCCTGGGCATCTTCGCCTCCTTCGCGTCCCGAGCCGCCGACGCGACGCGCCGAGGCCGCCCCAGATCAGCGCGCGAGGTTCAGGTGATGGCCGCTCGCACAGCCTCCGGGGCATGACTTCCGGAAGCCGAGCTTAGGGCGGCGGAGCGCGCCGGGCCGGTTAATCGCGGTCAAATGGCGCGGTCTCTCGGATCGGCCAGGGTCGCGCCGGATTTACCGTTGCTCACCGGGCGCCGAGGGCCGACCGCGATCTTTTACCCCTTTTGACCCCCGCCGGCGCGCCCGGTTGCTAGCCTTCCTCCGCGACGGGCGATCACGGCGCTCTCGTGCGGGACGCCGGCTTCGGCGCGTCCGGCGCCGACGCGAGAGCGGTCGAACGTCCAAAGGCCAAGTTCCCTTTTCCCGTCCCTCGGAAGGAGATGCCCATGAAAGCCGCCCGACTGCTCGAGTACGGCAAGCCGCTGGTTCTGGACGACGTTCCGGTCCCCGAGATCGCCGCCGACGAAGTCCTGGTCCAGGTCAAGGCTTGCGGCATGTGCCGCTCCGACGTCCAGCTGATCGACGGCTATTTCCGCCCCTACGCCGACATCCCGCCGCCGATGATCCTCGGCCATGAGATCACCGGCGTCATCCACCAGTTGGGCGGCGCGGTCCCCAAGGGCGTGTTCGAGGAAGGCGATCACGTGGTGGTCGCTCCGGGCTGGGGCGACGGCACCTGCCGCCATTGCGCGGTCGGCAACACCCAGATCTGTCCGAACGTGCGCTGGCCGGGCTTTGGCAAGTGGGGCGGGTTCGCCGAGTTCATCCCGGTTCCGGCGCGCTATGTCATCAAGGTGGCCAAGCACCTGAAGTTCGAGCAGTTGGCCCCGCTGACCGACGCCGGCATGACGCCTTATCGCGGCGTCAAGAAGCTGCGCAACGCCGGGGCGCTGGGTCCGGACCGGGTGCTGGGCGTGTTCGGCGTCGGCGGTCTTGGCCAGTACGCGGTGCAGTACGCCCAGCTGCTGGGCGGCGGCGCCAAGGTGGTGGCCTTCGCCCGCAGCGAGGACAAGCTGGCCATCGCCAAGCAGTACGGGGTCGAGCACACGATCGCGGTCGGCGACAAGTCCCACGCCGACATCGCCAAGGAACTGAACCAGGCGGTCGGCCAGCCCGAGCTCGACGCGATCATCGACTGCGCCGGCGCGCCGGAGATGATGAAGCTGGCCTTCAGCCTGCTGTCGATCAGCGGCCACTATGTCGATGTGGGCCTGGTCGGCGATCGGATCGACGTGCCGCTGTTCCCCCGCGTGTCGCGCGAGCAGACGTTCCAGGGCTCGTTCTGGGGCAACAACGCCGACCTGATGGAGATCATGGCGTTGGCGGCGCAGGACAAGATCAAGCACACCGTCGAGGTCTTCAAGTTCGAGCAGGTCAACGACTACATCGACAGGCTGCGCGTCGGCGACATCCTGGGCCGGGCCGTGATGACCTTCTGATCGACGGGTCCGACACGACGAAGGATCTCGCGCCGGCCGGGCTCGGCCGGCGCGAGCTTCTGTGGAGGCAAGGTCTTTGCCTCCTGCGGCCCATGATCGAAACTCGCCGCGCCAGAGCGGCCGCATGCGCAATCCGACTCTCTGTCGCCGGTAAAATCTGGTGAATCTTGCCGTCACGCCATCGCGCGCGATCGCGCTTCGGTCTAGAGCGCGCTCCGGCGCGAAGCCGCGCCTCGGTGACCAAGGAGTAACGACATGAGCACGACCGGAAACTGGACCCGTCGCACGGCCCTCAAGGCGGGCGCGGCGATGATCGGCGCGGGCCTGGCCGCCGCCGGCGGGGCCGGCGAGGCGCTGGCCGCGATCCCTCAGACCGAGGGCTACACCGCCGTTCCCGGCGGCAAGATCTATTGGCGCAAGTTCGGCTCCGGCGGCAAGACGCCCCTGCTGACCCTGCACGGCGGCCCCGGCGCGGCCCACAACTACCTGCTGTCGATGGCCGCCCTGGCCGACGAACGCCCGGTGATCTTCTATGACCAGCTGGGTTGCGGGAAGGCCGACGCTCCCGCCGACGAGAGCGTCTACACCATTCAGCGCTCGGTCGACGAACTGGAGACGGTGCGCCAGGCGCTGGGCCTAGACGAGGTCATCCTCTACGGCCACTCGTGGGGCACCCTGCTGGCCATCGAGTATCTGTGCCAGGGTCGCGGCAAGGGCGTCGAGAAACTGGTCCTGAGCGGCGCCCTGGCCAGCATCCCCCAGGCCGTCGCGGGCTTCCATCGCCTGATCGACGCCATGCCCGACGGCTTCGCCGCCAAGCTGCGCGGCATGGAAGAAGCCGGCCAGATGGGCACGCCCGAGTACGCGGCCCTGGTCCAGGCGTTCTATGACGCCCACCTGCTGCGGGCGGCCCCGACGCCGGACGCCTTGGTGTCCTTCGACGCCCTGGCCAAGTCGATCGCCTACCGGGTCCTGAACGGACCGAACGAGTTCACGATCACCGGCGTCATGAAGGACTGGGATCGCCGCAAGGACCTGAAGGCGATCACGCAGGACACCCTGATCCTCACCGGGGAGTTCGACGAGATCACCCTGGACTGCCATGAGACCATCCGCGACGGCGTCTCCGGAAAGCGCCGGATGGTGGTGATGCCCGGGTGTTCGCACATGAACATGGTCGAACAACCCGGCCCCTATAACGCCCTGGTCAGGACCTTCCTGGCCTAGACGCCTCGGGAGGCGCGTCTCGAAGGCGCGCCTCCTCCCCTCGCCCTGGATCAGAACAGCGTCATCTGGACGCCCAGCCAGACGGTGCGGCCGTTGTGCCTGACCTGATAGGCCGGGCCATAGTCGGTGGCGCCGTAGCGATCGGTGATGTCCTGGTCGAACAGATTGCGCCCTTCGACCAGCACCCGCATCGCGTCGCTGACCCGCCAGCTGGCCTGCAGGTCGACCAGCCATTCGTATTTGGCGCGCCGATCATTGGCCGGGTCGTAGGCCGCGCCCGGCGGCGGCGACATCTCCTGAGCGGCCAGATTGGCCGCGAAGGGCCCCTTGTTGTAGGCCAGGAACGCGTTGAACAGGTCCCGCGGCGCGGCGTCGACGAGGCGGGTGTCGGTGGCGGCCTGGCCGTTGCCGCCGTTGATCGCGGTGATCCGATAGTCCGTGTAGGTGTAGGACAGGGTCAGGCCAAGATTGCCCCACCGCTCGGGCAGGACCGACAGGTTCGGGTTCGCCCAGACCACCTCCAGGCCGTTGATGCGTCCGTAGACCTTCTTGCCGTTCACCTCGCGGACGTTCTTCGTATAGGTGGTGATCTCGCGCACGCCGTCGGCGGCGATCGACAGCGTGCTGCTCACGGCCGGAATGTCGCGCAGGTCCTTGCTGAACGAGCCCAGCGAGAAATAGGCGCCGCGGCCGTAATAGTACTCGGCGGCCGCGTCGAAATTGCTCGAGCGGATCGGCATCAGATAGGGGTCGCTGTAGGTGATCACCCGCGTGATCGGCGTGTCGTAGTTGATGACCAGGCGACGCGAGGCGGCGTTGACCGAGGGCCGCTCCAGCGTCTTGGTGAAGGCCGCGCGCAGCTTGAATTTCGAGGTCACGTCCAGCGATCCGTAGGCGCTGGGCAGCACGTGCCAATAGCCCTGCTCGTAGTGCGCCTGGACATAGCGCCCCGTCGCGTCGGGCTCGTACTGATCGAGTTCGCGATGGGTATGGGCGGCGCGGACGCCGGCCGAGATCCGCCCGCGCGCGCCGCCATACGAGACAATCCCATAGCCGACCCCGACCGTTTCGGAGCCGTTGAAGTTCTGGCCGTAGCCGTCGGCCGGATCTTCGGCATAGAGGCCGTTGGCGTCGGGCGCCGGCGAGCCTTGCCGATTGAGCAGCTCCAGAAACGCGTCGCGCTTCCAGTCGACGGGCTGAAACAGGGTCAGGCTCGGGGCGTCGGAGACTTGCGACAGCGAAACGCCCCCCGCCGGCGCCAGGCGGGCGTAGCCGCGCTGCACGTTGCCGCGGTCCAGGGTCTTCAACTGGGCGCCCAGCTTGACGCCCAGGCCCCGGTCGGCGATCGCGATGTTGTGGGCGTAGTCGACCCGGGCGAAATAGTTCTGATCCCGCAGAAGCGTGTCGCCGATCGTGAACTTCCCGGTCAGACGATAATTGGCCGGATCGCTGGACGACGCGCCGCCGCCCGAGGTGAAGTCGAGGACGTCATGGCTGTAGACATAGCCGATCGGCGTCGTGAAGGGACTGGCCGCCTGCGCGAAAGCCCCGCCGTCCCGACCCGCGATGGCCCGGTTGAGCGTCAGGCCCAACCGCGCTGAAAGGGTGTCGCTTTCGCCGACCAGATAGTCGGCGCCGAGTTGGAGAATCTGGCCGGTCGCCTCGGCCTTGGTGTGGTAGAAGCCGAAATTGACCCCGCCGGCGCCAAACTGACCGGCGCCCCGAGCCACGTTGAGAGCGTCCGAGGTCGCGACCGTCACCGCCGCCAGGCGCTGCTCGGTCGTGAAATCATGATTCAGGTAGAAGTATTCGGCGAACAGCGACAGGCGCGCGTCGGGCTGGATATCCAGCCGCGCCATGGCCGAAAGCCGTCTGGTGCCGGTGTAGGTCTCGCCTCGCGTCAGCGCGCCGAAGGGGACCAGCACGTCATTGACGGCGCTGTAACCGGACACCGAGGTGGCGTCCTGGCGCGACCCCAGGTGGTCCAGGCTGGCGCCGAGCGCCAGGCCGATGCGCCCCTCATCGTCCAACGCCCCCTTCCAGGCACCGACCAGGCGCAGGGGGCGCTTGGTGTCTCGCACGCCGCCTGAACGGCTGTTGTCGCCGACAAAGGCGCGAAGGTCGGCGACATGCCGGCCCTGGTTATCCAGGCCGCTCATGGTGGTGATGGCCACGTGGGCGGAGTTGGAATTCTCGTCGAGGTCCGGCGTGACCGTCGAGGTCACGGTGATGTCCTTGATGAAATAGGCCGGCAGAAGTTCGGTGGGGGTCGCGCGCGAGGGATTGGCGTAGTTGGTCAACAGCACGCCGTCGATCGACTGGGAGGCCGCGGAATTGTTGAGCCCGCGGATCTGGACGTAGCGGTTCTCTCCGCTCTGGGTCTCGTTGCGCCGCATGCCCGGCAGGCGCGCCAGGACGTCGGAGACGTCGAGATTGGGCAGGCGCTGGATCTCCAACTGGGTGATGGTGTTGACCACCGTGTCGCTGTTGCGCTTCAGGTCGCCCGCCCGTGGGCCGCTGACGACGATGACCTCCTCGAGCGGCGTGGCCGCATCGCTGTTGGACTTAGGCTCCCGCGGCCGTGGCGGATCCGGATCACGCGCCATGGGCTTTTGCCGGTCACGCGCCGCGACGGCCCGCAGGATGACCACGCGGCCGTCGTCTTCGGCCACCGTCAGTCCCGCGCCAGCGATGAGCCTGTCGAGGGCCATGCGCGGCTCCATCACGCCTCGGATGGCGGGAGCTTGGCGGCGAGCGATCGTCTCGCCCGGAAAGAAGATCTGGACGCCGGCCTGCCGAGCGAAAAGATTGAGCGCCTCGCCCATCGGGCGACGGGGGATGTTGAAGGATCTCGGCGCGGCCAGGCTGGCGGCGGGCTCGAGCGCGAGGATGGACGACGCGACGAGCGCCGTGAGCCGCCATGCTCCGGCGCGCGCGCCCTCTCCCCTGGCGTGACGTTTTCTGGCCAAGCGCGTTCCGTCCCCCATCGGCCCGGGACGGCCAACGTGGCGCGCTCCCCGGCACGGATTTACTTACGCTTTTGCAACAGGATGACCGATTGTTCCGACGTCGTCACCTCGATTCCAAGGGTCAATTCGAGGGCTCGGAGGAAAACGCTGGGATCGGTCGCCGTGAAACGACCGCCCACGCGGAGATCGCCCAAGGCCGGATCGGCTATGACGATCTTGCGCGACAGATGGCGGTTATATTCCTCGACGGCCGCGGCCAGGGGCGTGTTCACGAACAGGATGTCGCCGTCACGCCAGGCCTGGGTCGCGGCCAGATCCTCGGACGACACGTTTCGGACCAGGGCCCCTCCTGAGGTGAGCACCACCGCGCGCGGCCCGCGGATGACGGCGTCAGACGGCTCATCCACCCTCGCCTCCCCGCGCAGGATCGTCAGGTCCAGAAGCCCTTGGCGAAGCCGAGCATTGTAGAGCCCCGGCGCCAACCGCGCGTGGCCCTCGCCCCCGGCCAACCGCAACGGCGGGGCGTGGCCGGCAAGATCCAGGGCGATCTCGCCCCGCTCCAGCCAAAGCCGCGTGCCGCGGCGGTCGCTCCGCCAGGACACGGCGCTGTCGGTGTTCAGGGTCAGGGCGCCGGTGCTGGGCAGATCCACGCTGCGCAGCCCCCCCACCGGAGTCGAGGCGCGGCTTCGGGCGTTGACCCGACCCGCCAGCAGCACCCCGCCGCCCAGCGACATCGCCCCAAGTCCCACGATGAGCGCGGCGCGCCGGGAGACTTCGGACGCGCGGCCGCGAGGCAAGACGGCGCCGCCGGCAACAGCGGCGGCCGTTCGCCGCGCGGCGTCGACCACTCGCGCATAGGCCAGGGCGTGCCGTGGATCAGCCCGCCAGCGCTCGAACGCGGCCTCGTCCAACGTCCCCAGTTCGGCGCGCGCGAGCCATCGCGCGGCTTCCCGCAAGACCGGGTCGTCCGCCTGACCGTTCGACGATGGGTCGTTTCCAAACACGCCCGGAGCTCGCCTTTCATCCGCCCTTACAAGACAAGACGGTCGGGCGGGCAAACGCCACCAACTTTCGCGAAACCACTATGACGACCAGGCTCCCTGGGTCCTGACAGGCGCCCCGCCTCCCCCGCTGGCGCGATCGTCATCAGCGGCCCGCGCCGGCGTGACGGCCAGGGCGCGGGCGATCAGATAGTGGGCGCGGGCCAATCTCTTCTCCAGGGTCGAGGGGCTGACGCCCAACCGCCGGGCGATCTCCTGGGGCGAGCGTTCCTCGATGCGGCGCATGACGAAGACCTGCCGGCATCGTTCCGGCAAGCCCGCCAGGGCCGCCTTCAGGCGCGCCAGTTGCTCCCGCCCCGCGACGACCTGAAAGGCGTCGGGCGCCTCGTCGGCCAGATCGAACCCATCGGCCATGGAAAGCTGCTCGAACCGCGCGATCCGCGCGCGGCGCAGCTTTTGGATCGACAGGTTCTTCATCATGCGCAGCATGTAGGGGTGAGGCGCTTCGATCGCGGCGAAACCTTCGACCGCCAGCACGCGCATGAACGCGTCCTGAACCAGATCCCGGGCCGCGTCGGCGTCCCCGGCCAGCTTGCGAGCCGAGGCCAGCAACATCGACTCCAGCGGCAGGATCTGGTCGATGAACCACTGATCGATCGGACGAAGGTGCGACACGACTTGGGCGTCCCCGCGGTGGCGGCGCTCTGGACGCCCTCCATGCCAGGTGCGCGACGCCGCCCCCGGCCCCGACGTTTTACCCGATTTCACCAGTTCCCCCGAGGCCGTTTCCGTCGCCAAATTGTCGAATTCAAACATTTTTTGGACAGGACCAGGAATTCCGCCCCGCGATTTGGAGGCTTTCGCGCGTCCGTGCGTCCTTCCCAAAGAGGCTTTGGCGCGCCTCTTGGAGTGAAGGACTCGCCCATGAAGACCACCACGCATCACGGCGGCTTGGAGTCTCCCTCCCGCGAGCGGCGTCCGGACGCCCGGCTGGCGCGCGCCGGGGCCGAACCCAAGAGTCGCCCATGAGCAGGGTCGTGACCCTGGAGACGCGATCGGCGCGGGCCGATGGCGAAGTCTTCACCGCCGCCTCGGGCGAGAAGGTCTACAGTTTCGGCGACTATCGGCTCATCCCCCAGCGCCAGCTTCTGCTGCGCGGCGCCTTTCCGGTGCGCCTGGGGACTCGCGCGCTGGACCTGCTTCACTTGCTGGTCGAGCGCCAGGGCGAGTTGGTGAGCAAGGAACAGCTGATCGGCTTCGCCTGGCCCGGCACGTTCGTCCACGAGAGCAATCTGAAGGTCAATATCGCCTCCCTGCGTCGGGCGCTGCCCCAGGCGCGCTCCGAATTGCCCTACATCGTGACGGTCCCCGGGCGCGGCTATCGGTTCGTGGCGCCGGTCAGGATCGACCTGGAACAGAAGCCCCCCGTGGTCGCCCCGCCGCCGGGCCTGGACAACCTGCCGCCCCTCCACGATCTGTTCGGCCGCGAGGAGGACATCGCCGAGCTGTCGGCCCGCCTCCTCTCCACGGGCTTCCTGACGATCGTTGGCCCGGCCGGCGTCGGCAAGACCTCCGTCGCGGTCGCCGTCGCCCGGCATGTCGCCGACCAGTTCAGCGACGGCGCCTGCTTTGTCGACCTGGCCGCCATCGGCGACGCCCGGCTGGTCTGTCCGGCGATCGCGTCTTCCTTGGGCGCGGGGGGCAACCTGTCGGACATGCTGTCGGGGATCGTCGAGGCGCTGCGCGGCCAGCGTCGTCTGCTGATCCTGGACAATTGCGAGCATGTTCTCGCCGCCACCTGCATGGTCGCCGACCATATCCGCTCGGTGCTTCCCGACATCGGCATCCTGGCCACCAGTCGCGAGCCGTTGCGCTCCCAGTTCGAGACCGTCCACCTCCTGGCGCCGCTGCGCTGCCCGCCGGAGGGGCGGCGGGTCGATCGGGAGGAAGCGCTGGCCTACTCGGCCGTCGCGCTCTTTGTGACACGTGCCGGCGCCGCGACCGGCTTTTCGCCCACCGACGCGGACATTCCCGTCGTCGTCGACATCTGCCGCCGACTGGACGGCATCGCCCTGGCCATCGAGTTGGCCGCGCCGCGCCTGGCCTCCCAGGACACGACCACGCTGCTGCAACTCCTCGAGCAGAATTTCGAGCTGCTCAACTATGGCCCGCGAAATGCTCCCGCCCGTCACCAGACCCTGCTGGCCACGCTGGACTGGAGCTATCGGCTGCTCTCGGATCGGGAAGCGGCCGTCCTGCGCCTGCTGTCGGTGTTCGCGGGCGGCTTCTGCCTGGACGACGTCCTGGCGCTGGGACTGCCGCTCGATATCCCCGCCGACGACATTGCCCGATGCGTCGGCAACCTGGCGACCAAATCGCTGCTGTCGACCAGCTTCTCCGACGGCAAGATCCAGTACCGGCTGCTGGACGCCACCCGCACCTACGCGGCCGAGCGCCTGCGCCTGGCCGGCGAGCAGCCCGCCGCGCTCGCCAGTCACGCCGCCTTCCTGCTGCGCGTCTTCGAACGCGCCGAGCAGGAGTGGCATTGGCGACTGGTCGAGGAGTGGACCGCCGCCTACGCCCCGCGCATCAACGATCTTCGCAAGGCGATCGACTGGGCGTTCGGCCCCCAGGGCGAGCCGGAGCTTGGACTTTGGCTCACAGCCGCGGCGATCCCGCTCTGGGACGAGCTGTCGCTGGTGGGGGAGAGCCGCTTGCGGGTGCGCCGGGCCCTGCGGAACGCGGAGGCCCGCGGAGACGGCGATCCGGGCCTCCGGATGAGGTTGACCCTGGCCTACGCCTGGGGCCTGACCTTCGCCGAGCGCCTGCCTCCCGAAGGCGACGACGCCTGGCGCCAGGGCCTGATCCTGGCCCGGGCGACGGGGTCGGTCGACTACCAGTTGCGCGCGCTCTGGGGATTGGCGGTGCTGCAGTCGTTCACCGGCCGTCACCGCCAGGCCTTGAGCACGCTCGACGCCTTCGAGGTCGTGGTCCAGGGAGAAAGTGACCGCTCCGCCGCGCCCGACGGCGAGCGGCTGCGGGCCATGACCGCGTTCTATTGCGGCGAGATCGACCCGGCCTACCAGACGCTGGTCCGGCTCGCCCGCGAGCACGCCACGATCAGCCACCGCTCGCGCATCGCCCGCTTCCAGCTCGACCGCTACGTGGCGATCCGCAATTCGCTGGCGATCGCCGCGTGGGTCCGCGGCGAGGCGGCCGAGGCGAGCGAGGCGGCCGCGGCGGCCGTGGCCGGAGCCCTTTCAACCGGACATGTGGTCTCGCACTCCAACGCCTTGGCCCTGGCGGCCCTGCCGGTGGCGCTCTGGAACGGCGAACTGGACGCGGCCCAGGCGCATCTCGAGACGCTGGTCGACAACTTCAACCACCGGGACATCGGCATCTGGGGCCCGGTCAGCCGGTTCTTCGGCGGGGCGATCCAGCACGCCCGGGGTGACGCGGACGGCGTGGACGCCATGGTCGCCGCCCTTGAGGAACTGCTGGCCAGCAACTTCCTGCTCCGCGCGCCCTTCTACGCCAGCATGCTCGTCCAGGCCGCGCTGGACCAGGGCCGCATGGATGTCGCACGCGACGCGGCGGACACCGCCCTCGCCCGGGCTCAAGCCCAGGAGGAGATCTGGTGCCTGCCGGAGGTGCTGCGCGTGCGCGGCCTGGTCGAATGGCGCGAGGGCGCGCCTGAACGCGCCGAACAGACGCTGCAGCGGGCCATCGCCTCGGCCGCGTCGAGCGGAGCGCGCGCCTTCGAACTCCGCGCCGCCGCCAGCCTCGCCGAACTCTGGGTTCAGGTCGGCCGCGCCGCCGCCGCGGTCTCCTTGCTGGATGCGGCCTGCGCCCGTCTTGCTCCGGCCGGCGCGTCGCGGGACTTCGCGCGAGCCCGCGAACTGCTGGATCGGCTGCGCCGGCCAAGGGCCGTGGTGCGCTGAGTCCGTCGAACGGCGGCTCGGCGCCGCCGTGTCAGCTGGGCATGCCTTCGAACTGCGGGAGGTCGAGGGGCTTCACCCAGGGCAGCCGGCGTTTGACGTACATCTCCAGCTTGGGTTCGATCCCGGTGGGGTCGTCGAGGCTGCCCAGCTGGACGAAGACCATGCCCGGGAAAGTCGTCAGATTGCTGGTGTAGAGGCGCGCCGCGCAGGTCGGACAGAAGTTGCGATCGAGCTTGCCGCCGGAATCGGCGACGTAACCGAAGGCCTGGGTTTGCCCGCTGGTCAGGGTGAAGTCGTCGGACGGGACGCCGAACCAGACCGCCGCCTCGCCGCCCGAAGCCTTCTTGCAGTCGAGGCAATGGCAGACGGCGATGAAGTCGGGGTCGGTGTCGAACTCGAACTTGACGGCGCCGCAAGCGCACCGCGCGGTGTGTTTCTTGGCCATGGTTTTCGCCCTCTCGTCTCTCCGGGCCGGTCGCCTTGTTCGCCCCAGCCGAGGCCGCACTATTTATCCGCCCGAAGCGCCGGGTCGGTAGGAAGACGTAAAATCTAGTAAAAACCCACACCGTCCAGACCGGATCGCGCTCAGGATCAGGCGCGCAGCCAAGCCTCCACCCGGCGGCTGTTGACGCTCATCCACGCCAGCGCCGCGTTCCTGGGCGTGAGCCTGTCGACATTGATCAGGCGATCCATCTCGATGACGCCGCCCAAGCCGATCTTCAGATGGGCCAAGACCCGGCGGGCCCGTGGCGCGATCGCTTCAAGACGTCCTCGAGGCGAGACCAAGGCGCCGTGATTGCCTCCCCCAAGAACGCCGATCGGATCGATCAGGGATCTCAAGCGTCCGTCACGATTGATGTATTGCGGGGTCAAGGTCGGGAAGACGAACCAACGGCGCTCGGCCAGGGCTGTCTCATAGGCGCCGACCCATTCGCTCGGTGACCCGGATCGGAATTGGTAGCCGGCGGCGTCCAGGCCATAGGCGGCCATGACGTCCTGGGATTTCAGGCTCAGGACCGTCGAGGGTCCGTTGCCCAGGATCAGAGGCGTCATGCGCCCGGCGACGGCCAGCCGGCCAAGGTCGTCGATCGACCCGACCATGTCCTGGGGGACGTAGTCTGGAACCGCCCAGAAGAAATGCGCGCCGTCGTAAAGCGAAGCGATCTCCTCGGCGCCGGTCCCGTACCGCGCCCACAAGTCCGCGTGGGCGTCCGGCAACCAGACGGCGACCATCAGGTCGATCGCCCCCTCCTCCAGCAGCGGGAAGATCTCGTCGTGGGCCCCGGTCACCACCGACACGCGGCATCCAATCCGCTCGAGAAGCTCCTGCACCACCGCGCCGACGGCGGCGTTCAAGCTATGGGTGACCTGCCCCATGACGATGGTGGTGTCGCCGGAGACTTTGGCGCGCACGCCTGGGGTCATTCCACGGGCTCCAGCCGTCCCCGAACGGCGCGTCGGCGAGATCGGTCGCCGGGACAAGGAGGCGGTCAACTCGCCCAGCATCTGAACTCCGATCGCGACAGCCCTTGCCTCTCCCCTTGGTTGAGCGCATTGCCGCCCGTGGTTTATGAGGGAAACTGCGTTCACACCAGTAAAGTCGGGTCAATTTCAGTTAGCCGCATGCGTCGGCCACAACGTGGAAAGCGGCCATGGGCGCGACCTCTCAAAGGGTTTTGACCCTTCACGAGTTTTTACCGCGCTTAATTGCGCCGCGGCAGACGCACGCGCTAGGTGTTGCCAGGCGCGGGGCGGCCGAGCTTATCGTCCGGCGAACGATCCCAATGCGTGGCCGACCTGGAACCCGCCGCAGCGGCGCTTCGGCTCCAGGGTCCGCGCTCGAACCCAGGAGACAGATCCGCATGAGCGCTCAAGCCAAGACCATCGCCATCCTGACCGCCAAGCCGGAGAAGGACGCCGAACTGGAGGCCCTGCTGCGCACCCTCCAGGTCGCCAGCCGTCAGGAGTCCGGCAACCTGCGCTGGGACCTGTGGCGCGATCACGACAACGCCAGCCGCTTCTTCCTGGACGAGCTGTATCGCGACGACGACGCCGTCGCGGCTCACCGCGCCAGCCCTCATTTCCAGCACTATCTGTCGCGCGTCGCTGATCTGGCCGAGCGTCTCTCCGTCACGGGACACGCGATCGACGCGGCCTGACCGCCGGTGGCCGGCGTCATCGACCAAGGCCTTGGCGTCCCGTCGAGACGCGCACCGTCCACGGCGACGGGAGGTCGATCATGAGCTTTTTCGAAAGCCTGGTGGCGCTGCTGGCGGTCGCCATCGTGCTGCTCCAGATCTCTCGCCGCGTGGCCACGCCCTACCCGGCCATGCTGGCGGCGGCCGGCGTGGGGCTGGCGCTGCTGCCCGGCGCGCCTCGGATCCACCTGGACCCCCATACCGCCCTGGCCCTGTTCATCGCCCCCGTGCTGGTCGACGCGGCCTTCGATTTCCCCCTCGGGGCGATACGCCGCTATTGGCGGCCTCTGATCGCCCTGGCCATCGTCGCCGTGCTGCTGACCGCCGGCGCGGTCACCGCCCTGGGCGTCGTCATGGCCGGTCTGCCGCTCTACGCGGCCGTGGCGCTGGGCGCGATCGTGGCGCCGCCGGACGCGGCGGCGGCCACGGCGGTGCTGAGCCAGGTCAACATGCCGCGTCGGTCGGTGACGGTCCTGAAGGGCGAGAGCCTGCTCAACGACGCCTCGGCGCTTCTGCTCTTCGGCGCGGCCGTCTCCGTGCACGCCCGAGGCGCGATCGACACCCCCCTGGCTCTGCAATTGAGCCTGGCCGCGCCCGGCGGGATCGTGCTGGGCGTCGTCCTGGCCTGGTTCTTCCGTTGGCTCGATCGGTTCGTGACCGGCACGCTGGGCGGCAATCTGATGGAATTCGTCAGCACGCTGGGCGTCTGGATCATCGCCGAGCGCCTGCATCTGTCGCCCATCCTGTGCCTGGTCGCCTTCGCCATGACCATCGCCAGGACCGCGGCGCTCAGGACACCGCCCAGATCCCGCATTCACAGCTTCGCCGTCTGGGACGCGGCGGTCTTCCTGCTCAACGTGCTGGCCTTCCTGCTGATGGGCCTGCAGGCGCGCACCATCGTGGCGGCCATGCCCAAGGAAAAGCTTGTCGAAGCAGGACTGTTCGCCGGCGCGGTCGTGGCCTGCGTGATCGGCGTGCGGATGATCTGGCTTGTCGTCTACAACCGTCTGGCGGCGCGGTTCGCCGTGCTGCGGGGCGACATCGCGCCGGCCACCCTGCCGCAGGGGATCCTGATCGGCTGGTGCGGCATGCGCGGCCTGGTGACCCTGGCCACCGCCTTCGCCCTGCCGATCGATTTTCCGCAACGCGACCTGATCGTGCTTTCCGCCTTCGCCGTGGTGCTGGCCACCCTGGTCATCCAGGGCCTGACCCTGGCGCCGCTGGTCAAGCTGCTGAAGCTGGACGGCGAAACCGACCTGCCCGACGAACTGGCGCGGATCCGCGCGGCCATGGCCGAGGCCGCGCTCACCCGGCTCGCCCATGAATCATGCCCCGCGGCCGACTACTGGCGCTACGCCCTGGAGGCGCGCCGTCCCGCCGCCCCGCCCGACGATCCGTCGGTCAGGCTCGAAACCTGGCGCGCCCTGGGCCTGGCGGCGACACGACGCCAGCGCGAACGGCTCGAGGACCTGCGCAACGCCCACCAGGTGGGCCCCGACGCCTTCCTGATCCTGCAGGAAGAACTGGACTTCACCGAGGTGGCGCTGGGCAGCGACCAGCAACGCCACATCGAGGAGAACTGAGCGCCGTCCCCTAGAACCGGGCGGTGATGGTGGCGTCGAACCGTCGGCCGCGCGGGTCGCCGAACGGGCTGTAGTCGTGCAGGGTGACCGGCCCCTGCTCGTCGAGCAGGTTGGCGATCCCGAACTTGAACTCCAGACTGCGGATCGCGGCGTCTCCCAGCCTGTCAAGGCGGTAAGCGGTGCTCAGATCCAGGTAGAATTGCGAGGACGCGCGACTGATGGCGATGTCCGTCCCTCCGTCGGGTCGCGGCACGAGATAGTTGTAGTTGTTGTAGGGGCCATAGAACTGGCCGTTGAGCCCGACGGTCCACGGCCCGTAGTCCAGGTCGACGCCGCCGTTGGCGCGCCAGGTGATGGGGCCTTCCTTGCGGCCTATGAACGACTCGCCGGCGTCGCCCGAGCCAACCGCGCGCACGAACCGGCCCGTCCAGGTGGTGGCGCCATAGAACCGCAGCAGGGCGGACGATCCGACCGGCCGGCGATAGTCGATCTTCAGATCGACCGTCTCGATCGTCGCCCGGCCGACATTGAACGGACTGGCGTCGATCTCGGTGATGACGCCGCCGGTGTAGCCGGCCGCGATGTCCTCGGCCGTGAGCGGCGCGCGCTTGACGCGGCCGGGATACAGGCTCTCGTCCTGGACGATGCTGTTCCAGCTGCCGATCGACTTGAGCTCCCCGTGCTTGTCGATGCGCGTGTAGTCCAGGGAGACGCGGGGGCGCTCGCCGCCCTCCGGATTCAGGACTAGGCCGAACGAGACCGACCGCGCCCGCTCGGGCCGCACGTTCGGCGACCCGCCGGCCCAGAGGATCGCGCGCGTGGTCGGCCGCTCGCCGCCGCGCCGGGGATCGCCGTCGAAGACCGCCTCGTAGAGACTTCCCAGGTTCCATTGCGGCCCCAGATCCTGCGGCGGGGGCGGCAGGGTTCCGGTGGCGATGCTGGCGCGGGCCATCAGGTGCTTCAACGGAAAGACGCGAAAGCCGGCGACGGTCGCCAAGGTCTTGCGATCGGCGTCCTGCATCTCGAAGGAATGCTGCACGTTCGGGATCCTGGCCATGTAGTTGTCGTAGCGGCCAGCCAGTTGCAGCTCCAGGCCCCGCAAGGCCCACAGCTTGGCGTCGCGCGACACCAGGGGGGCGCGCACCTCGCCATGGGCCGACGCGACGGCCTGGATGTAGGGCCAGTAGAAATAGTGACTGTTTGTCGGCACGTACTCAAAGCGCTCCGCCGCGCCGATGGCCTCGCGCCGCCACTCTCCCGTCATGGTCAGCGAAATCGGGCCGGCGCTCGTGTGCGCCACCGGACCGCCGAGTCTCAGGCTGCCGGCTTGGAACCATTGGTGATAGATGTAACCTTCGGATCCAGAAGCATTGTATTGCTTCAGATCATCTTGCAATTTGGCCCAACTTCCGAATACATTTGGAATCGGCCCTGAATAATTTGGATAATAGTAATTGCGAAGCGGAGCATACATTAGATATATCAAATCCGTGCCCGGCCCGACAGAGACCTGCTTCTCGACGGATCGGACGCCTCCCCAGCTGTAACTGGCCTCGCCGCGCCAGTTCTTGCCCAGGGACGCGATCAGGCCAGCCGTCACCCGGTAGGTGCGAAGCTTCTCCAAGTATGTGTTGCCGTACATCGGCGCGGGATAGGTCACCAGCACGGTCTGGCTGAACAGATTGACCGGATCCGCCGCGTCGATCAGGGCCTGCAAGTACCCCGGCTCGTTCCGACTGCTGTTGTTGCGCAGATAGATGCCATCGACGAAACCTTCGACGCCATGGCCAAAGTCGTGGCGCACGCTGGCGATGACCGAGGTGGTCTTGAAATCGGGCGTCAGACTCTTCCCGTCGTGGGGATTGGCCATGATCCGCGCGTCGTCGGGGTCTATGGCCTTGGCGAACCAGGCCAGCCCGCCGCTGGCTTGCAGGTCGCCATAGCCCGTCGGCAAATAGAGGGTCGCCGTTCCCAGGTCCTGGCCGCCGAGCGCCGGCTTGAAGGTCAGGTTCGCGCCGCTGTAGTAGCTCTGGATGGAGACGACTTCCGAATAGGGGGTCGCGGGACCGTAGGGATAGGCGCCGGTCTTCAGCTGCAGCAGCCGCGATCGCCGGTCGTAGTCGCGCTCGCCCACGGCCAGTCCGTCGCTGATCGCCCGGGAGACCGTCAACATGACGTCCGTGCGGCCGTGATCGGGCGTGAAACCCATGCGGGCGTCCAGCCGCTTGCGCAGGCCGCCGCCGGCGCCGGTCACGCTCAGCCCGGTGCTGATCTCGACGCCGCGATAATCGCGCTTGAGCACCACATTGATCACCCCGCCCGTGGCCCCGGGGCCATAGATGCCGCCGGAGGTGGCCGTCAGCGCCTCGATGCGCTCGATCGCCATCAGCGGGATCGCGTTCAGGTCCGGCTGTCCGGTCCGATTGACTTCCCCGGTCTGCGGGATGCCCGGCATGCGCATGCCGTCGACCAGGACCAGGGTCTCATCGCTGCTCAGGCCATGGATGTTGAACTGGGAGCGGTTGTCGAACGGATCGATCGTCGCGCCGTGGGCGTCGAAGGTGAAGCGGTCGCGGATCAGTTGGCCGACCTGGTCGGCGCGGAAGCCGGCGATGTCCCGCGAACTCAGCACCTGATAGGGCTGGATGTCGCTCTCGGTGCGCCGGATGTCGACGTTCTGCATCTTCTGGCCGACGACCAGAACCTCGGAAACCACCGGCGCGGCTTCGACCGTCTCCAGCCGGTAGATGATGAACGCGCCCTCGCCCGTGCGTCGGAAGCCAAGGCCCGAGTCGACCAGAAGACGCGACAGCGCTTCCTCGACGCTCATCCTGCCCGTGACCTGCGGACTGAGCCGGCTTCCCACGGTGTCGGGCGAGAACAGGATGCCTACGCGCCGCGCGACGGCCAGCTCCTGCAGGGCGCTCGCCAGGCGCCCCTCCTTCAGCCGGATCGGCGCCACCGGACCGCTGGCCCCGTGCGCCGAGGAGGCCGCGGCCAGCGCGACGGCCAGGGCGGTCGCCAGGACACGCGATCGCCGCCCCCGAGGACGACGCGGCCCTGTCGCAAGGGTCGCCCCCAAGACCCAACGACCGCGCGCCATCTAGTCCAGCCCGCCCGTCACCGCCTGACGCTCCAGGAAGACGCCGATCCGCTCGACGATCTCGTCCAGGTGCGTTTCCAGGGCGAAGTGGCCCGTGTCGAGGAAGTGCACCTCGGCGTCGGGCAGGTCCCGCCGAAAGGCCTCGGCGCCCGCCGGCAGGAAGAACGGATCGCGCGCGCCCCACACCGCCAGCAGCGGCGGTCTATGGTCCCGGAAATAGGCGTGGAAGCTGGGATAGAGCGCGACGTTGGCGGCGTAGTCGGCGATCAGATCCAGCTGGATGTCGTGGTTGCCCGGGCGCGACAGCAGCGCATGGTCCAGCCAGTAGGTCTCGGGGGCGACCAGGCGTTCGTCGGGCGTCCCCTGGACGTACTGCCATCGGACCGCCTCCAGCGTGAACATGCCGCGCATGGCCTCGCGATTGGCCGGCGAAGGATCGGCCCAGAAGGCGCGGGTCGGGCCCCAGCCGTCGCTGAGGCCTTCTTCGTAGGCGTTGCCGTTCTGGGAGATCAGGGCGGTGACCCGCTCGGGCCTGGCCATGGCCAGGCGATAGCCGACCGGGGCGCCGTAGTCGAAGACGTAGAGGCCGTAGCGTTCAAGGTCGATCGCGTCGGTGAACTCGGCCATCAAGCGGGCCAGGGTCTCGAACCGATAGTCGAACTCCCCACGTGGCGGGGCCTGGGTGAAGCCGAACCCCGGCAGGTCCGGCGCGATCACGCGGAAGCGATCGGCCAGGCGCGGGATCAGGTTTCGAAACATGTGCGACGAGGATGGAAAGCCGTGCAGCAGCAGGAGCGCGGGCGCCAAGGGATCTCCGGCTTCCCGATAAAAAACCGACACCTCGCCCAGGGCGACCCGTCTCTGGGTCACCCCGTTCCTGGGGTTGGCGGCGGGCATGGCGTTCCTCTCGGTTCGGGAAGCTTCACCTATCGACGATAGGACCCTCACATGACTTGGCGCAGTTAAGTACGGTTAAGTCTGGTGAATCGTGGGACGGCCTGGTCGGGGTTCGCCATGGCGGATGGCCTGTCCCACGGCGGCGCGGCCGTCCTATCGCGCCCATGGCCAGATTTAACCACAACCTACTACCGACATCGCGCCGGCGACGGGACCATCGCATGTGCGCCATGGCCGACTTCACGGCCAGCGCCAGCTCGGAGGATTGACTAGAATGCTACGCTCGCTCGCGGCGATGACCCTCGCCACCCTCGCGTCCGCCTCGGTGGCCGTCGCGGCTCCGCCAAAGCCTTCGGTCTCGATCGTGCTCGTCCATGGCGCCTTCGTCGACGCCTCGGGCTGGAAGGCGGTCTATGACCAGCTCACCAAGGACGGCTACGAGGTCCTGGTCGTCCAGAACTCGACCGAGACCCTGGAAGGCGACGTCGGCGCGACGCAACGCGCCATCGCCGCCGCCAAGAACCCGGTCGTGCTGGTGGGTCACTCGTACGGCGGCATGGTCATCACCCAGGCCGGCAACGACCCCAAGGTGCGCACCCTGGTCTACATCGCCGCCTTCGCGCCCGACGCCGGCGAGTCGGTCGAAACCCTGAGCGCCAACCCGCCGCCGAACACCACCCCGCCGCCGATCGTCGCCAAGGACGGCTTCCTGACGCTCGACGAGGCGAAGTTCCCGGGCCAGTTCGCGCAGGACGTGCCCATCGCCACCACCCGCTTCCTCGCCGCCGCCCAGGTGCCGTGGGGCCAGGCCGCCCTGACGGCCAAGGTCACCACGCCCGCCTGGAAGTCCAAGCCCAGCTACTATCTGCTCACCGTCAACGACCGGATCGTCCCGCCCGTGGCGCAGCGCCAGATGGCCCAGCGCGCCTCGGCCAAGATCATCGAGATCCAGAGCAGCCACGCGGCGATGCTGGCCCGCCCCGCCGAGGTCGCCGCCGGCATCGAGACGGCCGCGCAATGAGGCCGCGCCCCGGAGGCCCAGGCCTCCGGGGGTCCTGCCCCGCAAGCCGATCCGTCAGGCCTTGAACACGATCATCTTCTCGGCGGTCATCTCGGTCATGGTGTAGGGAATGCCGCCCACCCCGTAGCCGGACTCCCGCCGGCCCGCGAACGGCATCCAGTCGGTCCGAAAGGCGGTGTGGTCGTTGATCATCACCGCCGAGGCGTCCAGGCGCTCGGCCGCGTCCAGCGCCGCCGACAGGTCCTGGGTGAAGATGCTGGACTGGAACGAGACCGGAAGGCTGTTGGCCTGGGCGATCGCCTCGTCCAGGTGTTCGAACGGATAGACGCAGGTCAGCGGACCGAAGACCTCCAGGGTCGAGACCTTGGCCGACGCCGGCGGCGTTCGGAGGATCGCCGGATACAGCGTCGTGCTGTTCAGCCGACCACCGCCGATCAGCCGCGCGCCTTGCGATACGGCCTCCTCGATCCAGCTCTCCACCCTTTCCGATTCCGCGGGCGTGATCAGGGGGCCGACCTCGGTGTCGGGCGAGGTGGGATCACCGACCCGCAGCTGCGCGACCCGGGCGGCGAAGCGCTCGACAAACGCCGCCTCCAGCTCGGCATGGACGTAGATGCGCTGAACGGACACGCAGACCTGGCCCGCGTGATAGTAGCCGCCCTTGACCACCGGCTCGATCAGCCGGTCCAGATCGGCGCTTCTGTCGATGATCAGCGGCGCGACGCCCCCGTGCTCGAGGGCGCAGCGCGCGCCGGGCGCCAGCTTGGACCGCAACTGCCAACCCACGCGCGCCGAGCCGATGAAGCTCAGGAACGCCACGCGGGGATCCGTCGCCAGCGCTTCGGACAGGCCGCGATCCTGGGGCGTGAACGACTGCACCCACCCCTCGGGCATCCCCGCCTCCTGCGTCATCGCCACCAGCTCCAGGGTGCTCAGCGGCGTGGCCGAAGCGGGCTTGATGATGATCGGACAGCCCGTCGCGATGGCGGGGATCACCTGGTGGACGGCGAGGTTGAGCGGGTGGTTGAAGGCCGACACCGCGGCCACCACGCCGATCGGTTCATGGATCGTCCAGGCGCGACGGCCGTCGCTGGCCGGGGTCAGGCCCATGGGGATCTCGTGACCGCCCCATGTGCGCAGGATCTCGCCGGCGCTGCGCACGCCGTCGATCGCCCGGTCGGTCTCGACCAGGGCGTCGGCATAGGGCTTTCCCCCTTCCCGGGCGATCTGCAGCGCCAGATGTTCGCGCCGGCCCTCCATGAGCGTGGCCAGGCGGCGCAGCACCGCGATACGCTGATGCGGCTTCAGCCACCCCTTGCGATCGGTGAACCTCTGGTGCGCCAGGGCGAGCTTTCGCTCGAGCGACGGGGCGTCGTCCGGGCCGATTTCCGCGATCCGGACCCGGTCATAAGCTTGCACAACCTCGATCATCCTGGCCACTCCGCTGGGCCCGCCTCGCGGCGGGATCGCCTCGGCCGGCTGCTTCTTGCGGATGCCGCCTGGCCAGCCACAACGCCAGTTAATTGCAGTCAAAAGGGCGCGATATCGGCAGCGCCGCTGACGCGAGGCGTCAGAGCCGGCCTCCAGGTCGGCCCGGCATCACGCCGCCCTTAACCGTCCGCCGCATGGCTTTTTACACCACTTCACTTGGTTGCCGGCCTTGTTCACGGCTCGATTGATCGCGGCGTCCTCACAGGAATTTCGTCATGGTCAGTCTAGCTCGCCTCGCCCCTTTTCAAGACCAGGCGATCGTCGGTTTCATCCCGCCGACGCTGGTGGATCTGGACCGCGAGCAGCGGATCGCTCGATCTGGGTTTCTCCAGACCGAACCGGAGGCGCCGCGCCCCCAGCACTATACCGGCGGCCTCGCCCCCTGGCAGATCAAGCGCGTGCGGGCCTATATCGACGACCACCTGGCCGAGCGCATGCCGCTGAAGATCGTCGCCGCCCAGGTTCGCTTGAGCACCAGCTATTTCTCGCGCAGCTTCAGCAAAAGCCTCGGCCTGCCGTTTCAGCGCTTTGTGGCTCACAGGCGCATCGAGCACGCCCAGCAATTGATGGTCGCGATGGACCAGCGACTGAGCGACATCGCCCTCACCTGCGGCTTTGCCGACCAGTCGCATTTTTCACGCACGTTCAGCCGTTTGGTGGGAGAGACCCCGGCCCGATGGCGGCGACGGACGGTCGGCCCGCCTAAGCGCCTGACGGTCCAGGATGAGGATCGATTCCGCGGCGTCGCGCCCGCGCCGTGAAACGCCAAGGCGGCGAGTGGGAGGGTGACGTGTCTCCGCTTCGACGTCCTAGACCGCGTCTGACGCCCGTTCGACGTACCGGCGACGCACCGTCTCCAGCTCGCCGCTCGCCTCCAGCTTCTCCAGGGCATAGGCCCGCGTGGTGTTCATGAGGCGGTATGCCGTGCCGGCGCCCTGGTGCTCCGCCGCCACGAGGGACTTGGCGATGAGGTTGGCCAAGTGTTCGATCGACTGTTCCGGCTCGCCGCCGTCATCGATCACGGCGCACGCCGCCTCGAGACTGAAGGCGTCCGGAAAGATCGCCAGGCGCCTGAGGATGGCTTCCTCCGCCTCGGTCAGAAGTTCGAAGCTCCAATCGATGGTCGTCGCCAGGGTCTGGTGGCGTTCGGGCCCGGCGCGATGGCCGCGTAGCAGCTGGAAGCGCTGGTCGATCAGGCCGAGCAGTTCACGCGGCCCGAACGCGTCGATGCGGGTCGCCGCCAACTCGATGGCCAGCGCCAGGCCGTCCAGACGACGGCAAATCTCGCCGATGATCGGGACATTGGCCTCGTCCAGCACGAAGGCGCGGTGGCGGCGTTTGGCGCGCTCAACGAAGAGTTCGATCGCGGGATAGGTCATCGCCTCGGCCACCGTCAGGTGGACCGACGACGGAGGCGTCTCCAGCGGCTCCAGTCGATGGACGCGTTCGCTGCCCAGTCCCAGTGGTTCGCGGCTGGTGGCCAGGACACGCACACCGAGCGCGGAGGCGAGGATCCGCTCGGTGGCGCCGGCGACCGCTTCGATCAGGTGCTCGCAGTTGTCCAGGACCAGCACGGTCTGCCGTTCGCGCAGGAAATCGCATAGGGCCGCGAGGCTGCTCGACGACGGATCGGAAAGCCCCAAGCCTTCGGCGACGGCGCTGACGACCTTGGTCGGATCCTTCACGGCGGCCAGGTCGATGAACCAGGCTCCGTCGGTCGCGATCTGATCACACCGCTCGAAGACGGCCTGGGCGACGCTCGTCTTGCCGACGCCGCCCGCCCCCACGATTCCGACCAACCGACTGGTTTCCAGCTCGCGCAGGACGTCCGCGATGGTCTTGGCCCGGCCGATGATGCTCGACGCCGAGATGGAGAACCTTCCCGTCTCTCCGGTTTGCGGGCCCGCCAGCATCGGGCAGGCGCCCGCCGAGCGAACCGGAGCGACGAACCGATAGCCTCGCCCCGTCACCGTCGCGATGTACTGACTGGCCCCCGCCGCTTCGCCGAGCGCCTTCCTCAGGGCGGCGATGTTGACCTTGAGGTTGCCCTCGTCGACGAAGGTGTCGGGCCAGGCCCGCGTGATCAGGTCACGCTTGCTGATCAGTTCGCCGGGACGCTCGACCAGGGCGGCCAGGATGTCGAGCGCCCGTCCGCCCAGGTGGACAGGCTCCTCGTCCTCCACCAGCAGCTGCCGATCGGGCACCAGGGTGAACGGCCCGAAGGCGAAGGATTTGGCGCTTGGCTCGTTGAAAGGGTCCATGAGACTTGGTCCGGCTTGGCCGCCCGATGGGTTGAACGGGTTGAAAACACGTCACGCGAAGGGCGCCGCGCGGGAAGTCGAGTTCGCCGTGGCGTCGGGCGGCGAGCAACGGCGCGCGTCCCGCACCGAGTCGTCCGCGGCGCCGCCTCAACGGGCCCGATCGGGTCCGGTACAGGAACTGAACGGATTTCAGTGGACCACAAGGCCCGCCGGGCTTCTGGTTAAAAGGCGAGAAATCACCCTTTTTCACCGACGCGGCCCGTCGGCGGCGTTTCCCGGCGGCCAGGAACGACCGGCTCAGACTGTCCCGGCGCGACGCGGGGTCTGGCCCCGCGCCCGGTTCAGTGCAGCCGCGTCAGAGGCGTGAACGGATCGGCCGGAGCCTGGCCAAGCCTGATCAAGACCGCGGCCCCGACTTGCCCCACGACGCTGTGCAACTGGCCGCCGGCGGCTTCAAGCACCGCCCGCGCCGCGTCGAGGCTGGCGGCGACGCCCTCGGCCTCGGGTCCCGCGGCGACACCCGGATGCATGACCGCGCAGCACCAGCCGTCGGGCGTCTCACAGATCCGCACACGGACGTTCCGCGCCGCGCCGGCCGGAAAGACGTGCCGTCCGGCGCCGGCGAGCACGATCGGCAGCACCTGCCGCAGGAGGGCGAAGTCGACGGCGCGCATGTTTCCGTCCTGGATCAAGGCTTCGCATCGCAGCCCCAGGGGTTCGAGCATCGCGGCCGAGGTTCGGGCGCACAGGCGGGCCAGATCATCCGCGGCGTTGATCACGGCAAGACCCTGGGCGTCGCGCGCGAGATCCTCGTGAAGGTCCTCCAGCGCCGCGATCAAGGCCAAGGCGCCGGCGACCGGCCTGCTGTCGGACTCCGGCGGCCGGCGGCGTTCCCGCTGCAGGAAGATCCTCAGGACCGACAGGCTGTCGGCCAGCCGCCTGGCTTCGGCCGATTGTCGCGCCGCGTCGCGCTCGCCCGCGGGCTTGCTCCCAGGATTGATCATCATGATCCTCCATCAGCCTCTCGTTCGCCGCCAGTCTTCGGCTTCGGCGTCCGATTGGCGTGTTAAGTCTGGGCAAACGCCGTAAGGCTTGGTCATCCTCACCGGCGAACCGTCACGTAGATCGCCGCGGCATGGATCACGGGGTTGCGCCCCGGATTGAAGGTGGTCTGGTTGAGATAGCCCGGCTCGATCGAAATCCTGGACGAGATCGGCGCATGCACGCCGACGAAGTTGAGCATCAGACCCGGCCCCGCCGCGCCGGCCCAGGTCGTGTCCCTCAGTTCCTGGAAATACTCGTTCCAAGCCACCAGCGACACGCCCGGCTTGCCGACCGGGACGTCCAGCCGGGTCAGCTGCCGCAGCCGCAGGGACATTCCCCGCTCGCCCCCGCGAAACCGTTCCTCCATCTGCGTCCGCGTGGTCAGCACCGTCCCGCGCCACGCGAGCGGCTGGCTGAAATCCACCTGCTGGACGGCGCGATGCTCGTCGAAGGCGGCGCCGGCGACATCGACATGGGTCCAGAGATAGCCGCCGCCGATCATCAGGCGTTCGCGGACCTTCGTCCGGACCACGCCTCGCACGAGCTCCCGCGCTGGTCGCGAGCCGTCGTCTGGCAATTGCACGAATCCGTCGAGTTTCAGCTCGGTCTTCGCGGCCAGCGGCGTGATCAGCGAGACATTGACCCAGCCCTGGTAGTCCCGACCGTCATCACGCGCCTCGCAGCGATCCGCCAAGGCCAAGGCCCAGCACAGCGCCAGGCCGGCGACGCCGCACTGGACCATCCTCGGGCATGGCGGCCCACGAAGCCGTCCTCGCGCGACATCGCCGGCCCGCGTCCCCATGATGAAGCGCCTCACGATCGCTCGCCGGGCTTGGCCGCCGTCAGCGGTACCATCGGCCGCGAGGCGACGCACAAGCTCAAGCCGAAGATCAGCAGGCCGATCAAGGTGCAGGCGAAGCCGGCCCAGGCGGTCGACAACAGACCAAGGCCAAGGCCGATCGTGACCCCGCCCGCCCAGGCGCCGACGGCGTTGGCGACATTGAGCGCGGCGAGGTTCATGGCACCCACCAGGGTCGGCGCCTCGGGGGCGAACCGGGTCAGGCGGACCTGGATGGTCGGGATCGCCGTCGCCATCGCCGCGCCGACCCCGAACAGGCAGGCCATGAGGATCCGGAGGTCGCCGCCGCCGATCGCCAGCACCACCAGCACCACCAGGGTCGCGCCATAGCCGACGACGAGACCGAGGACCGGATGGCTGTCGGCGAGCCGGCCGCCCAGGACGTTTCCCGCGGTCAGGCCCACGCCGAACAGCGCCAGGCAGACCGGGATCAAGGACGGATTGGCGTGGATCAGGTCGGTGACGATCGGTCCGATGAAGGTGTAGACGGCGAAGATGCTGCTGACGCCGATCGCGGCCACGGCCATCAGCACCCATACCGACGGGCGGCGCAGGGCGCTCAGCTCCTGCGTCACCGGTCCGCCGCGCAGCGCGTCGGTGCGCGGCGTCCACGACCACAAGGCCAGCAGCGCCACGACGCCCAGGACCGTGATGGCGAGAAAGGCGTTGCGCCAACCCAGGTCTTGGCCAAGGGACGTGGCGAGCGGCGAGCCGACGATCGTGGCGATCGTCAGGCCGCTCATCACCATGGCGAAGGCCTTGCCCGACTTGCCCGGCCCGACGATGTAGGAGGCCACGACCGCGCCGGCCCCGAAATATCCGCCATGCGGCAGGCCGGCGACGAAGCGGGCCAGCATCAGCATCGGCAGGTCCTTGGCGATGACCGACAGCAGATTGCCCAGCACGAACAGCGCCATCAGTCCCAGAAGCAGCGTCTTGCGGTTCAACCGGGCGGTCGACAGCGTCACCAGCGGCGCGCCGATCAGTACGCCGACCGCATAGGCGGTGATCGCATTGGTCGCCTCGGGGATGGTCAGGCCCAGGTCGGCCGAGAAGAGCTGCAGCACGCCCATGGCGGCGAACTCGGAGGTGCCCAGACAAAAACTCCCCAAAGCCAGGGCCAGCAGGGTCAGGCCCTTGTCCCGCTGCTCATGGGGTTGGGCGTGCTCGGTGATCGCCGCGCACTGCGGCTCGAACGCCTTTTCGTGCATGTCCAGGTTCCATCGGTCCAAGGGACGACGCCCAGATCGGGGTCGATCGCGAGACCTCATCCTAGGTCCCGCGCCGGCGCGGGCGGCGTTAAGCGGCGTTAAATCTCGTCGCGCCCGGGCGCGCCGCCGCCAGGCGACGACGGGCCCTGCCTCGGCCCATCGTCGGGACGGTTCGAACCACAAACCAACATCGCTTTACCGCGCTTAACGGGCGCGCCGGATCAACCAGACGTACGGTGGTGAAGTGTCGCGGCCGTCAGGGAGCGACGACGGCTCTGGCGCGTTAGCCGCCAGACGAGGCCAGCTCAGCCATTTCACCAGGGATCATCAAGCATGAAGCTCACAGGGATCGCCGCGCTGGCGGCGTTGACGTCCACGGGCGCGCTCGCCCAGACCAATCTGGGTCAACAGGCGCCCGAACCGGGTCTTCCGTTCGCCATGACCCAAGTGGCGACCTTCGACAAGCCTTGGCGCATCGCCTTCCTGCCGGACGGCCGCATGCTGATCACCGAGAAGCCCGGCGCCCTGTGGCTGGTCACCCAGAAGGGCGAGAAGACCAAGATCGCCAAGGTTCCGCCCGTGCTCGCCGAGGGCCAGGGCGGCCTGCTGGGCGTCTATCTCTCGCCCCGCTACGCAACCGACCACATCGTCTATCTGACCTATTCCGAACCTGGCGACGACGGCTCCAGCCTGGCCCTGGCGAAGGCGAGACTGTCGCTCGGCAAGGCCCCCAGCCTGGAAGGCCTCAAGGTCATCTGGCGGGACGGCGAGCGCGGCAAGGGCGGCCAGTTCGGCGCCCAGATCGCCTTCTCGCCCGACGGCCAGTTCCTGTTCCTCACCGTCGGCGAGCGCCAGCGCATGACGCCGGCCCAGGACCCCAATCAGCCGCTGGGCAAGATCCTGCGCCTGACCCTCGACGGAAAGCCCGCGCCCGGGAACCCGATGGCGGGCCAGATCGGCGCGGCCAGCGTGCCGGTGACCGATCCCCCGGAGGACACCGAGAAGGCCAAGACCGCCCCGGTGGTCCGCACCTACACCTTCCCGGGTCCGAACCTGACCTTGGCCGAGACCTGGACCAGCGGGCATCGCACGCCTTACGGCCTGGCCTTCGCGCCTGATGGCAGGCTGTGGGAGCTGGAGCACGGCCCCAAGGGCGGCGACGAGCTGAACCTGATCGAGCCGGGCAAGAACTACGGCTGGCCGCTGGTGTCCTACGCCGTCAACTACAACGACGTGCCCATCCCCAGCCCCGACACGCGTCCGGACCTCGCCAAGCCGGTGCTCTATTGGACGCCGGTCATCGCGCCGGGGAACCTGGTGTTCTACAGCGGCAAGATGTTCCCGCAGTGGAACGGCTCGGCCCTGGCCGGCGGCCTTGGCAGCAAGACGCTGAACCGGATGGTCGTCACGGGCGCGAACGCCACGGGCGCCGAGCGCTGGGACGTCGGCCATCGCATCCGCGACGTGGAGGTGGCGCCGGACGGGGCGCTGTGGATGCTCGAGGACGACAGCGCCGGCGGACTGTTTCGCGTAACGCCCAAATAGCCCGGTCAAGCCAGCCCTCCGACCCGGGCCTTCGCGGCAAATCGCCTCCGCGCGTCAGCGCTTGTCCCCGGCGCGCGGCGCGATCTCGATCCGGCCATCCGCCAACGGCGTCAGGCGAACGGGATAGAGCGCGGTCAAGGTCTGGGCGAAGCGCTGCGGATCGTCGGTGCGGAACGCGCCGCTGATCCGCAGCGCGCCGACCTTCGGATCGACGACGACCAGCGTCTTGTCGGCGTAGCGGTTCATCCGCGCCACCGCCTCGGCCAGAGAGGTGTTGTCGAACTGGATCACCTGGGGCTCCGAATCCGATGCGCCGGCCGCCTGGATCTGTGTGATTTCGTCGGCTTGCCCGGGACGGGCGACGAGCTCTTGGCCAGGAACCAGGATCTTGGCTGGCCCGACGGCCACATGAGGATCGTCCCCGACCGTCACCCCAAGCGATCCCTCGACGAGACGAACGCGGGTCTCATGGTCCTGAACCCGGATGTTGAAGCGCGTTCCCAGGTCGGACACCACCCGCCCGCCCGCCGCGACCCTGAACGGATGGGCCGCGTCGTGCGTCACGTCGAAAGACACCTCGCCCCGCGTCAGGCGGACCAGGCGCTGGCCGCCGACATAGGCGACATCGACGGCCGTGCTCGGCTCCAGCGCCAGCCGCGTTCCATCGTCCAGCCGCACGTTCAGACGCTGGCCGGCGGCGGTCTGATAGTCGACTTGGCCAAAGCCATGGAGATCGCGTCTGTCCCGACTGGCGACCTGGACCGGTCCCTGGGCGCCGTGCTCGCGGCCGAAGCCCCAGAACAGCACGCCGCCGATGACGACCGCGGCGACCGAGGCGGCGGCCAGGCGCCAGACGACGAGCGCCGGACCTCGGCGACCGCGCAAGGCCAGGGCGTCCTTGCGCAAGCCCGCCAGGACGTCTTCGGCGTCGGGCGCCTCGAAAACGTCCCACAGATCGCGCGCGCGTTCCCAGGCGCGACGGTTCGCGTCGCTGAGGCTCAGCCACTGCGCGAACGCCGCGTCGTCCTCGGCCGAGGGGTCACGCTGCAGGCGCTCGAGCCACAGCGCCGCCGCGGATCGCGGCCCCAGGTCCCGCAGGAGTTCCGGCGAGGGAAGATCGGCGTTCATGCCTCGTCCTCGTCCAGCATCAGATGGTCGATCGCGCGCGCCATGTCCTTCTCGACCGTGCTCAATGAGACCCTGAGCCGGGTCGCGATCTCGCCATAGCGCAGCCCTTCTATACGGCGCAGCACGAAGACCGCGCGCGTTCGCTCCGGCAGCGCCATCAGGCTCGCGGACACGGCTCGTAGCTTTTCCCTGGCCAGCAAGGCGCGCAACGCGTCGGCGTCTTCGGCGCGATGATCGTCGGGTTCCAGCGCGACGTGCGCATCGGCGCGCCGGACGCTGCGCCGCCTGTAGCGATCGGCGAGGACACTTTCGGCCGTGCGATAGAGATAGCCCTCGAAATGCACGACCTGCTCGGAGGCGTCACGCTGGGTGATCCGCAAAAAGGTGTCTTGCAGAAGATCCTCGGCCTCGACCGGATCGGGAACGCGTCGCCGGATCCAGCCCAGCAGCTTCCACCGCGCGTCGCGAAACCGACGCGCCAAGGCATGGGTGGATTGCGACTGTGAATCCCCGTCCGACATGGACAAAACGTTAGCCCGATCATCTGAAAAGACCAGGGTTCATCAGGCATGGCGACATCGGCTGCATCCTGTCCTGCCAGTCAAGACGCATGCTCGACGAAACCCCGTAAGGATCCGCGCGAAATCAGAACCAGGCGGCGGCGTCGGGAAGGAATTGCACAAAGATATCAAGGCCGAACAGATCGGCGCCCGCTTTCGCCAATGCACTCGTGAACCTGCCGGCGACGCAGCGCCGTCGTAGTGCTGGGGCGGCCGAACGCACCTGCTCCCAGGCCCGCGCCCTGGTGAAAAGAAGTAAAATCACCAAGCGGCTACGGGTTTCACCAAACCCTGCGTCTCCGAATTTCAGGTCACTTGCTCCGATCCCTCTCGAAGCCCGGACAAGACCACGGCGGCGCTGCCGGCAATGGCCGCGCACGGCTCAAAACCTCGATCGGATGCACGTTGATGGCGCACTCCCTTGAACCGACGCCAAGATCATTCGCCTTCGGCCCTTTCGTGCTCACCCCCGAAAAGCAGATGCTCGTCGAAGACCAGACGCCGGTCCCGCTGGGCGGGCGGGCGCTGGACATCCTGACCGCCCTGGTCGAGCGCCCCGGCTCCGTCCTCACCAAGAGCGAACTGATCGCCCGCGCCTGGCCCCATTCGATCGTCGAAGAGGGCAACCTGAAGGTCAACATCGCCGCCTTGCGACGGGCCTTGGGCGAAACAGCCGGAAGCCTGCGCTACATCGCGACGGTGACTGGCCGTGGATATCGCTTCGTCGCGCCGGTTCAGTCAGGACCGGTGTCCGCAGGCGGCGTTGAAAGCCGACCTTTCGCCTCGCCCGGCAACTTGCCCCCCGCCATGTCGAGCATCGTCGGACGCGTCGGCGACATCGCCGAGATCCTGTCGACCCTGGCGGCCGAACGGGTCCTGTCGATCGTCGGCGCCGGCGGCATTGGCAAGACGACCGTCGCCTTGGCCGTCGCCGAGCACTTCGCCACGGGGGTCCGAGACGGGGTCTGGTTCGTCGACCTGGCCAGCCTGAACGACCCCGCCTTGGCGCCGCAAGCGATCGCCGAAGCCCTCGACCTGACGACGCAGCCTTCGATCGCGCTCGGCGACCTCCTCGATCACCTGCGCGAGCGCAACCTTCTTCTGGTCCTGGACAACTGTGAACACGTGATCGAGGCGGCGGCGTCCTGCGCGCGGCGGATCCTGGAGGACGCTCCCGGCGTGCGGATCCTGGCCACCAGCCGCGAACCTCTGCGGATCAACGGCGAGCGCGTCTATCGCCTGCCGCCGCTGGACGCGCCGCCGGTCGAACCGAGACTTCTGGCCAAGGGGCTGATGGCCTTTCCGGCGACGCAGCTCTTCATCGAACGCGCGACGGCCCGGAACAGGCGGTTTCACCTCGACGATGACGACGCCCCGGTCGTGGCGGAGATTTGCCAACGGCTCGATGGCCTGGCGCTGGCTATCGAACTGGCCGCCACCCGCGCGGATGCGTTCGGAGTCCGTGAACTCCTGGGCTTGCTCGATGGTCGGCTCAGGCTGCTTGGCGGCCTTCGCTGCGGCCCCGAACGGCACCAGACCCTGACGGCGACCATCGACTGGAGCTACAATCTCCTGTCGGACGACGAACGCACGGCCCTACGGCGGCTGTCGATCTTCCCTGGCGCGTTCAGCTTGAAGTCGGCCTGCGTGATCGCCGGGGCTGAACGCGACCTGGCCAGGACGATCGACGACCTCGCCAACCTCGTGGACAAATCGCTGGTGACGGCGGAGTTGAGCGGAAACCGGGTCTCCTATCGCCTACTCGACACCACGCGAGCCTACGCGTTGCGTAAACTCGCCGAGAGCGACGAAGCCGGCAATATCGGCGAACGCTACGCACAACACCTCGCGGAGGGCGCTGGAAGAGCCGTCGACGACGATGCAACGCGGACGCGCGAAGTCCGCCTCCCCGTGGTGGCGAGCGGATCGTCCCCGCGCCGCGAGGGTCCCGCGGCCCTCTCGGCGGTTTGCGCGGCCTGTGGATGACCCGTGATGAGCGGTCGACGAGCCAACCCGCGCCAACGGCTCGAGCGGCCGGCGACGAAGCGGCGTTAGAGCGGCGCATCGACGTCGCCGCTCTAACGCGTGATGTGAAGGTCCTAAACGGCTGGCGAGTCTACTTGCCCACACGCCCGAGCGCGGCGAGCAGCTCCTTCGCCAAGGGCCCCGCCGAAGCGGGATTCTGGCCGGTGATGAGGCGACCGTCGACGACGACGTGCGGTTCCCAGTTGCCCGCGGACGAATAGTCGGCGCCCTCGGCTCTCAGCGCCTCTTCCAGCTCGTAGGGCACATCCTCCCGAGCGTAGTCGAGCTCTTCCTTCACCGAGAAGCCGGTCAGCTTCTTGCCGCGCACGAACGGCACGCCGTCGCCGAGGTCCACGCCCAGCAGCCCGCACGGACCATGGCAGACGGCGGCGACGATCTTGTCCGTGGTCCAGGCGCGCACGACGGCCTTCTGGACGTCCGAGTTCCGCTGGATATCGACCATCGGCCCGAGCCCGCCGGGCATCAGGATGGCGTCGTAGTCCGCCGCGTTCACTTCCGACAGCTTGCGGCTGCGGTTCAGCCGGCGAAACGCCTTGCTCTCGAGAAACGACTTCTGCGCCGGGTCCTTCTCGTCGTACGCGTCGAACGGCGTCCATCCGCCGGCCGGCGAGGCGAACTCCACCGCGATGCCCGCGCTGTCCAGGACCTCAAAGGGGTGGGCGACCTCGGCGAAGAAGAAGCCGGTCTTCCGGTTGAGGGGGCCGATCACCGCGGCGTTGGTGACGATGAATAATACATGCTGGGTCATGAAATGCTCCGTGGCTAAGAGACGACGCCTTCTGGAATAAGGACCGGCTTAGCGAGGCTCATTCATCAACAAGATTGAGATTACATCACAAGCTGTCGCTATATTTCAAGAAGCGCGGACACGACTCTACGCGATAGCTCAATGTAACGCTGGTAAATTTAGGTAAATCAGGTCACTCGTCGCTAAATTTTGGTTTGTCTCGCATTACGATGTCCAGCCTCTCGCACGCGCGGCGGACGAGGCGAAAAATCAAAAGCGACCCTCGCGCCCACCATCTTCCCTTCCTCAGCGACCGAACACCCGACGCGGCCGCGCCGTCGTTGGGGCGAAGCGTCCTCGCTTAAGAGTCTTTTCAATCAACCATGGGCTTATGATCGTCCGGTGTCGGCGCAAGCGCGGCCGGAAGGTCATCCAGAAAGGCCCGCGAGCCGTGCACGGCCAGTCCTCCAGCGATCAGAGCGTCGGCTACGGCGCCCTCGACATCCTGGACGCCAGCCAGGACTGCGCCTGGATCCTGCGGCTGGACGGCTCCATCGAGCACGCCAACCGGCGCGCCCGGACGATGTTCCCCGCTGAGCCGGCCGACCTGGCCAACTGGCGCGAGATCTGGCCCGAGGAAAGCCGCTTCTCGCTGGACCGCTCGTTCAACATCGCCGTGTCGGGGCAGGTCGCCCGCTTTCGCGCCTTCCTGGGCGCGGCGCAGCACGCCCGTGCCTATTGCGACACGACGATCTCGCCCGTCCTGGACCGCGACGGCCGGCTGATCCGCCTGCTGGCGACGGCCCGCGACGTGACCCAGACCGTCGAGACCCAGAGCTTCCTGCGGACGGTCATCCAGATGCTGCCCTCCCCCCTGACGGTGAAGAACGCCGAGGATGGCCGCTACGTGCTGATCAATCGCGCCGCCGAGGACGTCCTGGGTGTCATCGCCGATGAAGCGATCGGCCGGACGGCCCCGGAAACCCTGTCTCCCGTGATCGTCGACCGCGCGGCCAAGGCCGAGGCCAAGGTCCTGCAAACCGGCGAGATGCAGCTTTCCGAGGAGATCATCGGCGAGACCGCCGACGGCGCCCCGCGCTATTTCTCGATAAGGCGGCTGGCCACCTACGACGATGTCGGGGCCCGCCACCTGATCACCCTGGGCGAAGACGTCACGGCCCGCAGGGCAGCCGCCGCCTCGCTGCGCGCCGCCCTCGAGCAGGCCGAGCAGGCCAGCCGGGCCAAGACCGCCTTCCTGGCCAATATGAGCCACGAGATCCGCACGCCCCTGAACGGCATCGTCGCGGGCGCGGACCTGCTGGCCAAGGCCGCACTGGAGCCTCGCGCGCGCGAACTGGTGGACATCATCCTGAATTCCGGGCGCGGCCTGGAGCGGCTGCTGTCCGACATCCTGGACCTGGTGCGCATCGAGGCCGGCCAGGTGGTCATCGAGACCAGCGCCTTCCACCTGGGCGACATGGTCCGCGCCGTGGCCGCCCTGTGCGCCCTGCGCGCCGAGGAGAAGGG
>OUNM010255351.1_pt1 | contig 39508 bp, 60 predicted proteins | sample 1769961 | NCBI WGS metagenome assembly OUNM01 (sample SAMEA3914820, study PRJEB12502) | metagenome | biome: forest; material: soil | place: USA | collected 2012-03-12 | depth 0.3 m | reverse complement strand
GTTTCCCCCACGGATCCCCAGATGCATTTTTGCAGTCTCCCCCCCCCCCCCCCCCCCTCCCAAGGACAGCAAATCCCTGTCGGATCCTGAGCACCCGGAGAGCAGCTGGACGAGGGATCTGACGGTCAGAAGCAACATCTTGTTCATGCGAGCCCCTCATCAGTCCCTCGTGCAACCCAGGAAGATGGGTGGAGAGAGCGAGGGTCCAGCTTTCGGGGTCTTCGTGCATGCCGCTAAGCGGCTGGCGCGGTCTTTGCTCAACCCGGCATCCTGGGCTGGGCTAGCTATCGCTCGGAAGACTTCCGCGAGGGGGAGCCGGGGCGTTGGGACGAGTGGCGATGCTTGACACGACCAGGAGGAGCACTGTGCGAGGCGAGTCAGTCCTCCGCGCACGAGCGAGTTTCCAACCTTTTCTGGTTGTTGCCTCGGCGATGGCTGCTGAATCCGCTGGCTGCCTCGAGACGGCCGGCGATGGTGACCCAAGATGAGAGTTCTCATGGTCAACGCCGTTGTGCCTTTTCATCCCAGCCCCCAATGCGGCATTGGAGCGGATGCTCACAATGTCGGCAGATTGGCCATTCTGCACACAATACCACGTTGCGGGACGCTGGAAAAATCGTCAGTTGCCCTCGGCGACGGCCGTGGTGCTGCCAAGGCGCTGAAAGCTCAGGGTGTCCACTTGGCATGAAGCCCAGTGGGGTATGCGTAGCGGAAGAGGTTGCTGGGCGAGAAGCTCTGGAGTCGAAACCTCGTCTGGCCCGGGCTTTGGTCTGTGGGGTGGGGAACCTCCACGGCGACCAACCACACTCCAGCGAGGAACCGAGGAAGACTGTTCCATGGACCGCTTCGGACAGCGGACGGTTCCCCGGTGCCAAGACGGCAACCGTTGCTGGTGCTGACGGTTTCCGTGATGTCCTTTGCGGGAACCGGGTTGCCTAGTCCGACTGCGGTAAGCGAAGGATGTGATATCAATGCAAGGCAGCCCTGTCTCGCACGCACTCAGCACTCAGCTTCGAACTGGAAGCCGGTGTCGCAATCGACCGCCACTTCAATCATCACCTTGGTGCGCTGCGTGCGACATGCTGAGCAACTCTGACTGGCGAGTGATGGCAGACTGCGGTTGGCGAAGAGAGATGTGCCAAGGACTTTGGTGCCATCACTGACGAGGCCCTGGGCAGACCAGTAGGACCCAGGCACGACGACGTTTGGCTTGGTGTTGATTGTCCGTCGCTCGCCGTCTTGCACGTGGTTGGAAGCTGCGACACCGGCCATGGACAACCTTGATGACCCAGGAACATGTGAGACTCTCTGTGCTGTGGTAATTGACCTGAGTGCCGGCACCTGCAACTCCTGCATGTCCATGCAGCCACCGTCCCAGCTGCTGGGGTTGTGAACCCTGCGGGCTGCAGATGGGCCTTCTCCATGCTTTTTGTGTCGGCGGGACACTGTTCGCCCAGCGGGGTTGGAAGCGACAGATCGCCCGTGCAGACCATCCTCAATGTAGTCCTCCTTGTCCGGTGTCGACAGCTCCCCTCTCGGCTTTGGAGCACTGTGTGTCCTGTACCCAGCGCTGTGGCGGGAAGCATCTCGCGCGGCGATGATTGATCAGGTGAGGCATACAAGGCCACCCTGGTTCGCCTTCCGGCATCTCAGACAAGATCGGGCGCTGCGACTTCGGCCGGCGACGGGATTCCTGCGATATTCTGCCATCTGTGGCCGTCAGGAGAGGAGGTCGCGTCATTCGGGGGGATCCAAGACACGGACCGCCGGATCTCGTTGCGCCACTCATATCGCCCACGAAGAGCACAGACAGGCGGCTCACCCCGTCGGGTTGCCGTGGAGGAGGGAGGGGAGCAGGTCCCGGACCAGGTCGTGTCCCGCCCGCGTGGAACGGACCGGAATCGACGACTGATGACTCTCGGGGCGCCTCGAGTCTCGAGTCAGTCCTCGCCGGCAGCCGGTGCCACGTCGAAGCCAGAGTGCCACCGGGACCGAGTCGACCACAAAGGACACAAACGTCGAGCCAATATTCGAGGGTCCCGGTCAAACTGCGTTGCGCACCGTGGCGACGCAAACGAAAGGGAGGCAGCTTTCACGGCATCGCGAGCTGGCACTCCATAGTGCAGAAGCAAGCCAATGGAATCCCGCGATTTTGGTTGCTGAGTCGCATGCTGCACGCCACTGGCGTCGATAAAGGCAGCCTGCAAAGCTCGCGGGGCTTTTGCAGCCAGGGCCAGGATGCACCCCACCCGCTAGGACCTGCAACCGGGGAGGGTCCAGGGAGTGGTCCAGGGACCCGAGCTCGGGCGTCGAGCTCTGGTTGGCTGCGGCTGGCGTGTGCCGGCGTTCCACTCGTCCCGACCCACACGAGCCGCTGCCCTCAACGGGCAATCGACGAAAAGATTATTGCAGCCGAACCCTGGCTCGAGTCTGGCTTGCAGAGTGCGGTGGAGACGAGCTTGCCTTTGGCCACTGCAGGGCCGCTGCAGGCCAGGGGTCGAGGGGCCAGGGCAGGCCCCAGGGTGCAGGGTGCGGTTGGGGATGGAGCAACACCGGCAAGCAATGAAGCGCACACACAGAGCACAGAGCGAGCAGGGCAGCGCAGAGCGCAGGATGCGCACCCGCACCGGCACCGCCCATGACACACACCACGGCCTTGGACCTGGACCGTGGACCTTGGACCTTGGGGAAAACCCACTGCACCCCAAGCCCGTGCAGGGGGACATCCATCTGGGTTCCTTTCCATCTTCCTCTCTCTTCCCTTCCTCTTGAGAACCGCCTCGACGACCCGGGTTTGCATTCGCTTCATCAGTTCTGCTTCGAGCCTGCAGCGCAGAGCACCACAGCGTCGAGCGCCAGCAGCGTTGCGGGGATCTATTCACCATCGACCGTCCGTCCCACTCGACCTCGACGACTCCGAGCCGCAGTTGCGCAGCCGGCAACCCTGCCGCACTGACTCGATATCTGCATTGCATTGACCTCGAATACCACCACGTTCCGCCCGGTCCAGTCGGTGTGTGCGTGTGTGTGTGTGCGTGTGTGTGAGCATGGCAAAGTTGCTTGCCGGTTGATCCACGACAACGACGACGGCGACGGCGACGGCGACCACCCGCTCTCTGACGGGCGCTTCTCGTTGTGCTCGGCTCTGCTCGGCTCCTCTCGCTCCTCTCAGTCGGGCTCGACTGCTCGACGGGTCGGCGATTGACTCGTTTTGAGACATATCTTCTCCCTCACCGCACCGGCCCCCTTCATTGGCCTTCGCCGCTGTCATCATCGACTCCCTCGGCCGCATCCACTCCCACGCCCACTTGCAAGGGCCGGATCTCGTCCCAACGTCCCACCACCTGCCTGCCTAGGACCAGCACCCCTCGGAGCCGACAAGGTATGTATGTGAAAACTGTTTGCCTGCCACAGCTGCGTTCTCTGGTCTGCCACTTTTCTTGCGGGTTTGATCGCTCCGGTGGCTCCGGTCTTGGTCACGGCGCCGAAACGTGGTGGACAGGGCTCTCCCCTGGCATGCGGGTTTCCCTGCATCATGGCTCTGACCCTGCCCTGCGACATTCCTCCCCGCCGCCCCCTCCCGCACAAACGGCTCCCTACATTCTTCAGACACGCATCTCCCTCGATCGCCAAAACACGCTGCCCATCTTGTGGCGAGATTCACCATGGAACCTGACCTGACCATCTCCGCACCCTAGACCTCGAACCCCCCACAGACGACATCATAGACAACATCCACATCATCCACATCATCCACATCATCTGGGCACTTCAGGAAACACTGCCCCAAGTTGCACGCCCTCTCCCGCGACCTATGTTGGACTCAAAGGGCCTTCTACGGCAGTCGCAATGCTGAACCACCAGGGAATGCGAGCGAGCCTACAGGTGGCGCCTTTAGCGATACAGAAGACGCGGGGCAGCATCAGCGGAGGAGCATACTCGGACGTGGTGGACGCCTCCGAGACGACCATGACCCCGCCAGCAACACCAGTTGATCCCCAAGAAGAACCCGATGCGACTCCCGCCAGCCCGCCCATCTTCCACAACTTCTTGCGGGCCTTTTACCCTTTCCATCCCGACTATGTCACGACCGACTCGACAGTCACCTTGCCACTGAGCGAGGGAGACGTCGTCCTGGTGCACTCGATTCACACCAACGGGTGGGCCGACGGCACTCTTTTGGCAAATGGGACGAGGGGATGGCTACCGACGAACTACTGCGAGGCTTACAATCCCGAAGAAATGACGTGCCTGCTCAAGGCCCTGCTGAACTTCTGGGATTTGATGCGCAGCACCTCGGTGGATGACAGCGAGATGTTCGGGAACCAGGAGTTCATGAAAGGCATCATGGCCGGCGTCCGTTACCTATTGGTAGGGTTTTCCCGTGTCTCCATGTCTCCGTGTCATGAAAGCGCACCCCAAGTTCCATGATCTAACACGTTACGCAGAGGCAGACACAGTGTTTGACGAGGGAGGCCCCGCTGCTGCAAAACCACGGGGGGCTTCGGCGGACTCGGAAGTCGCTGCTGTCGGAGCTGTCGTCCTTGGTGAGGACGGGCAAGCGACTGCAGGATGCCCAACGGCTAATCGGCGAAGAGGATGTCAATGACATCGTGGACGAAATGATCCTGAGAGCATTCAAAATCATCACCAAGGGGGTGCGGTTTCTGGATATCCTGGAGGACGATCGGAGGTCGCGGGTACCGGCAGTCACCGTCATGACACCGCTGCTGGAGGACGTTCTCGTTCCACTGACGCCGCCAGCCGACCCGTCATCCATGGAGACGGCCGACAAGCACGACACCCATGCAGAGTCCCGTGTGGACGAGTGGGATGCGAGGCCCAGCAGCACCCGTTTGTCGTCCGCTTTCCCGCAACAGAGCACAAATGCGCACCGTGTGTCACAAAACAGCCTGTTGCAAACGAACCGCTTGTCCTCGACCATTTCGCATCGCGTCAGCCTAGTCGGTCTGTCATCCTGCTTACGACCCCACAACCTGGTCTCGGAGCGACTCAACACCACCCAAGACATCTTCCTCTCACAGCTCGGGTCCCTGATCGGACGACTGCAACTGCAATCTCAGACGCGCCCCAGCCTCGTCGTCGACATCAAGCAGTCGGCAACCTCTGGCGGCGAGCTGCTGTGGGTGGTGGATGTCGTCTGCGCACACACTTCGATTCGCATCGACACGCTCGAGCCGGTTCGTGCCGCCATGTACCACCGGATTCTGGACCTTGTGCACACAGCACGCGACATTCTCACCAATTCGGACCCGGAGATGGAGGACGACATCATCGTACCACATGATAATGGTCGCTTGCTCGAGGCCGCCACGGGATGCGTTAAGGTCATGGGAGACTGCGTTACGAAGACACGATGGGTGATCGAGCGGATCGGCGACTTCGAGTTTGAGTTCGAGCACGGCAGCCTCGGTATCGACTTTGGCTTGTCCGACTTGGTCTCGATCCCGGAGGAGGAGATCATGTCCAGTGGTGCTGGGTTGCCAAACATCGCCGAATCAACTCTGTCGGAAACCCCAACCGTCTCGATAACGAATTCTGTGGCAACCTCCGTGGCCAGCTCCGAGGCCAATTCCGACCTCTCCCACGCCCGGTCCCTCTCGATCGACAAGCCGCTCCCGGAGGTCCCTCAAGTCTCTTCTCCTGTCTCGGAACAGCCGATGTCGCACCCGTCACTCCTCGCACCACATCCGCAGACGTTTCTTCTCGACAGCAGCGCTTCGAGTGTGGTCTCGTCAGTCTCTTCGCTTCGTCCCGACCTGCCGCCACTTCACAAGATCTCCACCACGTCCCTGCCGAGCGAGAACTACAGCCCCACGGAGCCGTCATCGACACGGGAGGGCGAGTTCCACTCGTTCCGGTCTGACTGCATGACGACATTTAGTGCCGGCTCTGGTAGCACGTATCTGAGCCGCGATTCCGAGTCGAGCATCGTCTCCCAATCCTCGACCCGCGCCACTACACCGGAGCTCGCCCAAGTCCCCAAGACTCAGCCGTCGCTGTCGAGCCTCAGTGTCTCAGAAAGCTTCGCGACGACCGAGGACGACGAGCTCGAGTCCAAACTTTTGGAGAAGACGTACGCACACGAGTTGATTTTTAACAAGGAGGGCCAAGTGACAGGCGGCTCGCTGCCCGCCTTGGTCGAGCGCCTTACGAGCCACGAGTCCACCCCAGACGCCTTGTTTGTCTCGACCTTTTATCTCACCTTCCGCCTCTTCTCCACCCCTGTAACGCTCACCGAAGCCCTAATTCACCGGTTCGACTACGTTGGGGAAGCTCCGCATATCGCTGCTCCCGTACGGTTGAGGACATACAACGTCTTCAAGGGCTGGCTCGAGTCGCACTGGCGCGAGGAGACGGATCGCGAAGCTCTCTTCTTCATCAGGCAGTTTGCCGAGTACAAGCTGGCTGCGGTGCTCCCCTCAGCCGGCAGGCGCCTTTCGGACTTGGCCGACAAGGTGTCAGTGATAGATGGCACCTTGGTTCCGCGCTTTGTCTCCTCCATGGCAAAGACTGGCGGCGCCTCGGCTTCCCAATTCATCCCGGCTGACACGCCAGTGCCGGCGCCCGTCCTTGGCAGGAGCCAGGTCAACGCTTTGGCCAACTGGAAGATGGGCGGTACCTCGCCATCCATCATCGACTTTGACCCTCTTGAGATTGCCCGTCAGTTGACGGTGAAGCAAATGGCTCTTTTCTGCTCGATTACGCCCGAGGAGCTCCTGGGCTCGAAATGGACCAAGCTTGGCGGGGCGGAGACGCCAAACGTCAAGGCCATGACGGCTTTTACCACTGGGCTGACGAATCTTGTTGTCGACTCCATCTTGCAGTACGATGAGGTCAAGAAGCGAGCCGTGGTCATCAAGCAGTGGATCAAGATTGCGAGCCAGTGCTCCTCGCTCAACAACTTTGATGCCCTCATGGCAATCACTTGTGCCCTCACCAACACAAGCGTCAAACGCCTGAAGATGACGTGGGACGTCGTCCCCGCCAAACGCAAGGAGGTGTTGAAGTCGCTGCAGGCAACTGTCGATTTCAACCAGAACTTCAAGGTTCTACGCGCTCAGCTTCACGACCAGGTTCCCCCATGCCTCCCGTTCCTCGGCATGTTCCTGACAGACCTGACGTTTGTCGATGTGGGCAACCCGGCCACCAAGACAAGCGACACGGGCTTGACGGTGATCAACTATGACAAGCACACGCGCACCGCCAAGAGCATTGGGGAACTGCAGCGCTTCCAGATCCCATACCGCCTCACAGAGCTGCCCGATTTTCAAGATTGGCTGGCAGCGCAGTTCGACCGCGTCAGGGAAAAGGAACAGACGGGCTCCAACGCCCAGGCGACGCACTACCGCAAGAGCCTCCTTCTCGAGCCCCGGGAAATGCAACTCTTGCGCACACCTGTCGAGAACCCCTCTACCCCACTGGGCGGCGGCATGTTCAGTTGGATGAGAAGCAGCAACACAAACCAAGGTCTATCAGCTCCGGTCTGATACTGCGCACGATCCCCGACGCTTACTTCCACCGCACACCATTTTATCACACGCTCCGATTTCCATCCCGTCATGTCCTCGTCCTCGAAAACCGGCATCTTTACTAGCTTTTTATGATACCCTATTTTGCATCTTCAATTTCAGTATTTTCACACGCGCGGACCTCCGCGCCCTCATCTCACCCACGGCTCAACTCCCTCGACCTCCGCCAATCCTAGAGCCCCCAAAGCAACAGCTGTACCACCATCAAGACGGATAAATACAAGGAAAGACTGTTGACGGCTCGCGCCTCGCTGTGTCACCAACCACCCCCACCTCGACCTCCCATCACCACGTTTCCGCTGTCGTTCTGGGTGACATTTTCCTTTTGTTTTACTTGTTCTGGGACTGGGAGGCAAAACAAAAGGCGGGCATCGGGAATGGGTTTGCTTTTTTGCCATGCCACTTGTTGTTGGGTCTCGTTATGGAGAGCCGAAACCACCAGACGTCTCGAATTGGCTGGCGTTTGGCAATTTCCGTTTTTTTTGTTTCGGTTGTTAGACGGGGCTGTACATGGGGTATTTGATGTTGGTTGAGTTCTTGTGTATAGCTTGGTTGTTTCCGAAGAAGGTGGTTCTGGCAATTCGGCAATGTGGTTGGCGCTATGGCGCTCTTTTCCTCTGCTTCATTTTCTCATTGAAACAATGGATGGGGTTATGGTGGGATTGGATAGGGCGGATCGTCAGCATAGCAAGGGAGATGTGATGGCTTGGTCTTAGGATAGGAACAATGATGACGGCATGCGCCTGGTCAAAGTTTGTGTGCAATGCGCTTCATGTGGGCTCCTCAACACTCCTCAACGCTCCTCAACCCGTAACGCTCCGCAACGCTCCGCACCGCTCCGGGAGGCTCCGCAACGTAACCCAAAAATCATCTGTTTGCTGCTACCATCACGACCCTTGTCTCCGTCGGTCGAGCATCATCCTCCCGCCAGGAGAGAGGCGCAGAGTGCGATTGGAAGCAGAGCGTTCGGGTGCGGAACGCAGGAGCCCCCTGGCAATATGGTGCTTGGAGACGCATAGCCTTTATAACAACTGGGTGTATGGTCTAGTGGTATGATTTTCGCTTTGCATTGAGCCTCAATGATTGTGAACGGTCCCCGGTTCGATCCCGGGTGCATCCACTTTTGCATCTTCCAATGAGATTGTCTTTTGCCCCTGATGACCATGTCTGTTCGTGTTGATTTCTTATCTTTCTCTAGCTGGATTAACATTACCTAGGGCAACTATGACATGCTCTGGTTGTCAATAGATAGATCTCCATGTGATGCTGCCCATGTTATTTAGGTTGTCACTGTGCTGCTCACGCTCTCGCCTCCATGATTGAGCCAGCTGTCGACGTTCTTCACTTCCATTTCCCCTGACAGCTTTCACTTGTTTGTTCAACTTTGCTCAATCTAAACTACATCATCGTCGCCTCGAGCCAGCCATAGCACATATTTTAATTCACCCATCCGTTCATTTCGGCACCATCCAAACCTGAATTCGCTGAATCCAATGCTTCAAACACCGCCGCCTCGACCAATGCCTCAACACTCTCTAGATAGCGAGCTCGTGTCACCCAATCAACGTGACACCCGAGCCCGCTGATGGAAGTAGCTACTTCTGGAATTTCCGCGCCAGCCTGAGCATGTCAACCAGGAGCAGCAACTGTATCAGGCCGACAATAAGGCCGACCTGGTGCTTATACAGATCAAACGGGTAAAGACGGCAGAGGGACAAGACAAGCTGCCACTGGCAGCTAGGCGGAATGTGGGCAGCGAGCCATATGCTGTTGTCCCCAACATATGCCAGAGCGAACCAGGTTAAGAGTGCGCTGTGGAGATGATGGATTAGCCAATCTTGCCTCATGATAGGGTTCGGAGGGGTACTAACACGACCAGAGCGATTGCTTTGCTGCCGCCGACGATCTTGGCCGATGTCGTGAGCGCGAGTGTCGTGAGATAGAGACCGAGGACATTCCAGGAGCTGACAAACGTAAACAAGGTCCGCTGCTTGATCGGTCTTTGGAGCCGCGAAGAAACCCTGCGACTGTGCCACCACAGGCAAGCGACGACAAGGACGGCGCTAAGAAACGCGGCGAATTCGAGCCACAGCGACAGCTTCATCAGCGTGCCGAGGAAGCCGACGGCGCTGGTCAATGTGTACTGCCTCCCGACGAAGAAACGCCAGGTGGCTGCGGCGACACGGAGCCGGAAGCGCATGCGGGGGGTGCCATTCAGAAGCTTTCCGCGTCCGTCTCCGAAGTAGTACCGCTTGTATATCGAGAGTAGTTGGAGGGAGTATCCGGGCATGAAAGTCCCGTAGAGGAGAAAGAGGTCGGTCACGTAGAGGGCCGTGTAGAGGAGAAACGGCAGGAGTGCAAGACGGCGGATGTAGGGGCGGTATTGCCTGTAGGTGTTTGTGTTAGCTGATCTTGATCGTTCATCACATGGCTTCCTCGGATTTGGGTCAGTCGTACGGTCCAATGTCAACGGCTTTGGCAGAACCTGCCCGCGCTGGCGCTGGGCTTGGTCGCCGCTGGCCGCCTGTCTTCTTCCGCAAGGTTCTAAAAGTATCCATGTTTGTGTGAATTGAGTGCAGATTTACTTTAAGTACCAATAGTTGTTTGTTCAAGACGTGCAAGTAGAGTGGTGGAAAAGGGGGTGGTTTTGATGATGCCGCCATGCAAGTCGCGAGGCCTGACATGATGTTATAGATCCCATGAAAGTGGCGAGGCATCCTTTGAAGTGGCATAGCCGCTTTCCATTGTGAACACCGAGAAGAAGCCGGAAACGTCGTTTCGAGTCGAGCTCAAAGTCAGGTATGGGAGTGTCGCACAAAGAGACAAAGGGACAAGACAATATGGCTCGGCAGTCAGTCAAGGGACAAATGCAGACCGGGGCTTGGAAGCAAACATGTTACGCTAAGAATTCTATTTCTCTGTCTGTGTTGGCTGGGCGTGTCATTGTCCAGCAGAAGTGGCTCAGTGTTGAGACTATTGACTTGTAATGCGATGACCTGGGGAGATGCTCAGAAAGAGTACCAACCAGACACTCAGAACACCCCCACCTCATGAAATGTAACATGTAATTACACGCTTTTCACGCCCTTGGTAACGTCGACCTGATTGCCAATCAACCTTGACGCAGGCTGCATCTTCGTCACCTTCCATTATTAGGTTCACTCAAGTTACCTACGACCCATCACTGCTCACCACCCTCTCCTCAACACGTCGGAGGGACCTTAGACGATGCCCCGCTCGCCAGAAGCCCAGGCCTTCTTCCACGCAGTCTACAGCGCGGTGCAAGAGATCCCGCCGGGCAAAGTCACCAGCTACGCCCACATTGCCAAACTGGTCGGCACTCGTATGTCGTCTGCGCAATACATGCCACCCCCATCCTTGATGCTGTGAACAACCTTGGTCTAATCTAATGACTTCAAAAAGCCCAACGGCCCCGTCAGGTCGGCGTCTGCCTCAAGCACTTGCCCGCCGACGACACCTCGGCCCGCTTCAACCACGACAATGTCCCTTGGCAGCGGGTGATCAATGCCAAGGGGGTTGTTTCTCCGAGGTTTGTGCTGTGCCCATGCAGACCTTGCTTTTCGGTGCTGACACCACAGGTCCCAACCGGCCGGGGCGCGCAACCAGGCGGCGGCCCTCGAAGCTGAGGGGGTTACCGTCACGACCGGCGCGCTGGGGGAGTTGATGGTCGACTTTGCCGAGTTTGGGTGGTTTCCACGGCTGCTGCCTTCCGAGGAGGCTCAGGGCTTGGTTGCGTCTGACGAAGAGGAAGATGGAGAGGAGAGCGGGGAGGGGAGTGAGGAGGATTGAACTAGCTCCGGAGCATCATGTCTTCTTCACGACCGGAGGAGAGGCCCGCCACACATCTCTCATCACAAACTTTAGAGCATGGCGTTTGAGGCTTGACAAGGTTTCTATTCTGGATGCTATCTGCCGCCGTTTCCAATACGTCGGAGCCGGATCCTTCCTAAGCAGAAGAAAATTCTCGTGCGCCAACCAACGACTCCCAGAAACCTGCCGCCGAAGATGTAACCCTGCTGTCCAAAATAGTTAGCGACTGGAAATCCAGATAAACGCAAAACATAGGACGAAGATGCTTCTCAGATAGCGGTTGGACAAGTTTTTCCACATAGTGTTTCGGTACAGGTCTGTGAACATTGTTTCTCTCATCATAAAAGCAGCGGGTAGAAATGAAATTTAACCGACTTACCAAAGTTGAGTGTACGCCGACGGAAAGCAACTCGGGCATCTCAAGCCTCTTCGGGCTTTTGCTCAACCCTCGCCTTCTTTGCCGCCGGCGCAAAGAACGAATCCACCGTCCTCTGCCGCTTGTCATGCTGGGCGCTGCCAATGCCTCCCCGCGTCTTCTTCAAGCCCTCGAGGTGCGTCAGCACATTGACTCCCACGATGGATAAGCTGATCTGTGGCGGCGAGAGTGGTGCAGGTGGCGCCGGTGTCCTATCACCAGACACTTCAGCCTGACCTTGCACCGTGTCCAAAGATCCAGACCCAATTGGGTCATCGGTGGCGACCTCGACGGTGAGCCCAACGACGAGCTCAACATATCCAGTGTTGCTCCAAGCCGTGGTCCTTGCATCCCCCAGCCGAGCCGTGCCCCGCAGGGCAAACTTTTCCAGCAACACGCGCAACAGCGAGTCGAGGATCAGCCCATGTGAAACCACGACGATGCATCCCCCGGTGTCCTCTTGTTTCAGCAACGGCGTCAGATGGCCGAGCACAACCTTCTCTGCCCGCCGCCGCATCTGCTCCCGCGACTCAGCACCAGCCGAAGCCAGCGCCACGCCATATTTCGCGCCCTCGGCCTTTCCAAAGTCGCGTTCCCTCAGGTCGGGCAACTGAACCAGTTGGAGCCGCACCGCGCCGTCGGCGTCGTCATCCGGGCCACCGCCCCGAGGAGCAATCTCAGCTTGCGCAGCAACGACCGCCTCAGCCGTCTCCACGGCCCTCCTCAGATCCGACGCAAACACATGTCTGACCGGTCCAACAGCCCCCGCCCGCGCAGCGAGGTGGGCACCGAGCCGTCGGGCCTGGGTCACGCCATGGGCAGTGAGCGGCGAGTCGCGGGTTCCTGCACTGAGCGAGGTCGGTTAGCTCGATGCATCTCGCCAGAGCGGGATTCATTTGGAGGGGCCGTACTACATCCCGGCGACGTTGTCGACTGTTTCGCCGTGGCGGACGAGGAAGAGCCGCCGCGCCGTCATTTCATCTCATGGGAAGGGGAAGAAATGACAGTGGGTTGGATTCCCTAAGACACGCGCATGGCGCTGGCGGCGTGGCACGCGGATGCGTGTTGCAGACGGTTTGTGGTTGGATTGGGAGAGTGGAAGGTGGAAAGTGTCGGGGAGGCGAAAATTTCGATTTGTAGGGCATGCTGTGGGTGGGGCGCTGCGCTCTGGTTGGTTGGTGGGTCGACCGTGCAGTGGGACCAAAACACCATCTCAGGCGCAGCTTCGCGCCGGAGAGCACTCATTACAGAGGAGAAAGCAAAGCTCAAAGAAATTTGTTTCTGGGCATTTTATAACGGATATTAACCCACAGGAAGAAGTCAGAGAGGTAATCCCAAGTTTAAGCGGGGAAGCCAGGGATACTGGATCCTTGGGATGCCACGCCCTGCAACCCAAGAGTATCAGTGTCACCACCCTCTCCTTCTGGACGAACCACGACTTCGAGTGCTGCCAAATACATCCACAACGAAGCTTACGTTTAAGTTACGCTCTCGTTTATGCGTATAGATGCAAATCCGTGTGCTCTGGTCCCATCCGTACCTAGAACTCCACCCAGAACCCATCACCAACCATCCTAGGTCCTGACAGCATCCGTCCCGAGTCAAATCCCGCAAATACCTTTCCACTCCATGCTTCACTCCTTGATATTATCCGGATGCCACGGACACTCCTTCTTGTGCGCACTATTATCCTTCTCCATGATGTCCTTGTGATCGGCGAGGCAGTCCCAACAGAATCCATGCGTGCACCTCGAGCCTGTTCAGTTCGAAATGTCAGCAGATGTCCCTCCGCAAAATATGGTGTCCCATATGCTGCCATGGATTTGCAAGACAAGGCAGAAGCTTGCCGCACCCGATGCCAGCACACTCACCCATCCATCCTCCCATCAACCCGTGCAGCGGATGCTGTGGCCGCGGGTCCACGTGACATTGCATCCCCAGCAGAACTCGGTCTGGCACTTGAGACCTACGGAGACGTGTCTTAACGTCTGTAGTAGCAGAAGAGGAAGACCATGGGTATCTCCACTTGCACTTGGAGTGGCCACGTCGAGTCGCAGGCCGAGTAGGGAACGCCACTCGGGCCGAATACGAGGGACGAAATTTGTAGACTTACACGTCATATGCGCACTACCAGCACGGTCAGCCAACTTCAAAGTGTCAAGAGCAAACAACAAACGAGAAGCACTCACCACCCATCATTCTTTTCAATGGGCGCCTTACACCCAGGACACGGCTTGGTCGTCTTGCCAACCGTCTTGGAGCTCGCGTCCTCCTCGCGCTTTTTCCTCATCACGACCTCCCTCCTTTCCTTCTCTACCTGCGCCCTCGCCGCGGCAATCTCCTCCCTCTGAACCCTCTCCCTCTCCCTGACCTCGCGCTCCCTCCGCTCCCTCTCCGCCTCCCTCCTGTCCTCCGCCACCAGCCCCTGCGCAAACACGCGATCAGCGTCCTCTTGCGCGCGGCGCGCGGCGGCGGCCTCCTCGGCCTCCTCGTTGGCCAGGTCGAACCGGCTGCGGAAGTTGGCCGGGTCGGCGCACAGCGCGTCGTACTCGTCGCACGACAGGTTCTCGTGCCAGGCGACCTTGTGGTGGAAGCACGAGCGGGCCGAGCACAGGCGGCAGGTCACGATGGGCTGGTCGGCGCCCGAGGCGTGCACCTGGCCGTAGCCGCAGCCGGCGGTGCACCAGAGGAAGGTTGGGGAGGCGGAGAGGGCGGTGCGGAAGGAGAGGGTTTGGTAGCTGGGTGGTGGGTTAGGTGCTGTGATTCACATTCGACGCCGATGGAGGGGGGGAGGGAGAGAGAAAGGGGCTTACCGTTCCTTGGTGTCGTCTTCTGCGAAGCGCTGGACGTCGTCGTACTCAAGGGTGGCGCGGCACTCGGGGCATTTAATCTCGTTCCAGAGGCGGTTGTTCAAGTCGGCTCGAATCGAGGTCGCGAGACAGTCATGGCAGGTTGTTGGTTCGTGGTTGCAGGCCTTTGTGATGGCCGCCGAGGGGAACTCGGACACGGGCTTGGTGTCGGTGCAGATGATGCACTCGCGGTCCCCGCTGAGGATGTCGGGTAACCTGCGCTGGTTGGTGATGATGACTGAGGATGTCTCCTCAGCCACTCGGTATCGCTGCCCAAATCTGAACAGGGTTAGCGGAGCAGATCGGCGGCTTGGGTGCAAGGAACCCACCCGAGGTCATCAGGGGCAAGGGACGAGGTGACATCGATAGCCGTTGCTGGGCTCCGAAGATATGCCACCGTCATGGCGTTTTGCTTGGCCTCGATGGCGGCGGCGTACGGGTTGTTTGATCGTGTAGCTCCTGCACGGGTCGTTCCGGTGTCTTTTGATGGTGTTTTTTGGTTTGGAGGTTGAACCCTTTCCCCACGTCGGCGAGGACGTAGTGGAATCTGTGACTTGACGCCTCCTGACTGGCCTCCTTGCTGGGTGCTTCCGGTTGGAGCCGTCCCTGGAGCCGTCGTTGCTAGGCTGCTGCTGACGCTGCCAAGAAAAGCTGGATTGAAACGACGGCGCAGTAGCAAGGTCGAGTCGGTAGGTTGTGTGCTGGATGAAGCGCGCTGTTGTGGAGAGGAAACCTCAACCCCAGCCGTGCTGCTCGGGTCTTCATCATCCTCCCAGTCAAAGCCCCCGAGAATTGCCGGGTTGACGGGTCCATATACCGCCCTTGCAGACGCCATGGTGCTCTTCACTCGGTCATGAGCGTTGAAAGGGGGAGAATTGTGGAACGCAGACAGAGCAAGTACCCCAGGCTGCCACTCTGTCAAGACAGATCTTCCTTCTCCTACGCCTGGGAAATGATTGTTAGCAACAGGCACTCTCCAACGCAAAGCTGGGTGGTGACGACAACGCAGCGTTGTGCAATGGCCTTATGCTAGAAAGGACCAGACGGGAGAGATGGGTGTCTGTGCGGGCGCCCTCCCCTCTCATGCCAATCCGCCCTCCCATCCAGAATCAAGAAGCCCAGCAGCACTTCGCCGGGCCATCAGATCTCATCTGCGCCGTAATCCTGAACAAAATGGCTAGGCCGTGACACCAAAGGTGAGGAGGATGAACTGTGAGCCGCCGAGAGGAGGAAATATGACTTGCCTCGTTCGAATATGCGGGACCTTCTCCCAGCGGCCGAGAAGCCAGAGAAAGAAGCACTCAGCAAGACGACCGAGAAGCTGCAAAGTATGTGACGTGAGGACTTGGAACTGTTGTACTGCCCGTGTTTGGTACCGTTACGGGATCAGCGTGGTCAAACAAAGGGGGCTCTTCGTGACTTCGGTTGAGACGGAGATGGAAGGTCGGCTGTCTGCATTTGATTCAAAAGGTGGGAGGAAAACATGGTGGCAGTCAGGCACCCCTCAGAAAGCTGGGGGCGGAGGCGGAAAGGCCCCGGGCCTGAAAGGCGGAACCGGCTGCCGGAGGGGTGGGCCATCAGGCGGAAGAGAGCCTGAAATTACCTGTATTGGTACCCAAAGAACGGAGCAAGAAATTCAGCCCAAACGCGCGACCGAGCCTGCCCAAGGAGGAGAAGGTGAGGCTCTGCTGAGCGTTTCCTGATTCCGTCAGGCTGCGCCCTGCAGGCCAAGTGCACTAAGTTGCGGAGGTGTGTGTGGGCGTGCCATTCCTAGTGCGTTCAGGCGAGGCAGATTCCAAGAGATGGAAAGGGCTCACCCTCCTCGCTTCTCCAACCGCCACATCAGAGATAACGTTACCATGCAGCATTTTCAGTTGTCTCTCCAGGAAATGCTCTTGGGACACACCAAAAGGATTTACGGGTTTTTGTTGTGCCTCTGTTGTTGTTCTGCTGACAACTGGGTTCAGGAGCCAAGTGCCAAGTCTGCGTCTGTGTAACTTTCAGGGCAGCACGTGTGCTGGTACGGTAATTACAATATCCTGTCAGGGCCCTCCCAGCACCACCGGCCCTGACGATGTTGAGCAACGGCCGCAAGAAGTACATCCTCACCGCACCTACTATGCCCATTGCATATTCTTCCACGGTGCCCACGAATGGGCGGAGCCATCCTCCTGTCTGTCCTGTTGATAAAAGCACAGCTGACGCACCAGGGTGCGCTCACCCTTTGCCACAAACTTCTCCCTCTTCTCCGGCGGCCCCCACGCGACCAGCATCTGCTGCGGGCGGATTACCGCGGGCTCCTTGATGACATCCCCCTTTCCAACCTGCCGCATATAGAGTGCTGGCACCACGGTGGCCACGTTGGTCAGTTGCTGGTACACCTGATCCACCGTCGGCTTGGGATCCAGCTTGAGCACGTTGAACGGCTTGCGGTTCTGGAGTATGTTCTCGCATCTCAGCTTGGGAAGGTCGTCGATGAAATCCGGGCTGATCTCGAGCTCCTGTTTGGCGTTCCAGATAACGTAGGTGTTCAAATCGAGGTAGAAGTGGTGTGTTGAGGTCATGAGCTTCTCGTGCAGCGCCACAGCCGGCTTGATGACTTCTTCCTGGCAAGCGAGACAAAACTTGCTCCATTCCTTGTCTTTCTTGAAGACTTTGAACACGGTTGCCAGTTCGACCGTCAGTTCTCTGATACGGCCGTACCGTGCTCTCTGGTAGTCGGGCGAGCAGATGGCGGCGTTGAGCGCCTCCGCCCTCCATGACCGCAACGCGAAGAGGTCTGAGACACAGGTCAGTACGGCTGAGTAGGCATACAGTTTGTGGGAATTGTACCTCTTCTGGGTTCGACGTTGTTCTGCATCGAAGCCTCCAGAGAGCTGAGGACCTCGACAATACCTGGTGCCGCCCCGAACAGGATCTTCTGGAAGATGTAGTCCTGGAGGAAGCGCATGGCGACGGCAATCAGGATGTCGATGTCCGTCTCGGGAAACATGGACCCGTGGATCAAGTCGCCTTGGGTGTGTAGGTATTTCTTGAGCTTTTGAAGCTCTGCTGGCCGTTTTCGCGCCGCCGTCAGCACGGCATCCATCTTGTCGTCATCGTCGAGGAGTGGATCCATGAAGTTGGTAACCCAGTCAGTAATGCCATTGACCAAATCATCAAACTCCTAAATCAAGCCGTCAGCGACTTCAAGCACCAGCCATGGGCTAACCGGCCTAGCTATTCTACTCACCTGGCCCACCTCCTTTGGGGTGATGTCTTTCCGGTAAGGCTGGAGACTGAAAATGTGAGATCGCGCCTCGTCCAGTTGGACCCTCAAGCTCTTAATCTCCGTCTTCAAACCCGAGACCGAGTCTGCCGAAGAATCATTGCCCAGCGCCATCTCGGCTGCCATCTCGCCGAGCCTCGTTTCGAGCTGTTTTGTCATCTCCTCTGCGACCCTCTCTGCCTGGTCGGCACGAGTGTTGGCCTCCCTGAGCTGCCTTCGCAACTGTTCCAGTTCTCGGTCGCGCCTCTGCTCATCGTCGCGGTCTCGACCGCGCTGGGATCGAGAGAGGTCGACGGCGTCTCGAGTTTGGAGCGATCTTTGGGTCATAGTGCCTTGGTAAGCTTGCTGTGTCACTCGGTGCGCACCCGGAGCCCAGTGATTGGGGCTCAGGAGCTGCCACATCGGATGGAGAAGCTGATGGGCCGGGAAAGCCCAGAACTGCGCTGACCTTGGCTTGTGCTCACTAATGGCCTCGTCGGCACTATCAGGGCTGGGCAACGTGGTGCTGGAGCTGCATGCTTCTTCGTTGGACAAGACCCGGACGTATGACATATCTTCCTCGTCCCATGTTGGTGTTTCGGCGCGCTCAATGGGGGGAACCTTTGCGGGCCGCTTGGGCGGTGCGGTCTCGTGGGTGGTCGTGGTGTTTGCGGGCTCGCTGGCAAACTCGCGCCTGAGATCCTCCATGGCAAACATGTGGTTGTTGACGGCTGTTGATGAAGGAGGGATGGCAACAAGAGCTCTTCGGTTCCCAGTCCTCGGTGCGCTTCTTGACGGGCCAGCCCAGAGCGGAGAATGGGCAGTGCGCGACACTCCAAGTATCTCAACGAGGCATGGTCCGCGTCCACGGATGTCATGGAGGGGTCGGTCCTCGGGCTTTGGAGGGGCAGGCTGAGCTTGGGGCCGGGGTCAGACAGCCATGCATGGCATGGCCCATGGTCCATGGCAGAGCAGATCGCGGATACCACGCTCGAGCCACGCCGCAAATGACAAACGGCAAACGGCAAACGGCAAGCGGCAAGCGGCAAGCGAGGGCAGTGTCGGGCTATCGGTCAATGGAACAGGCTACGGCAGATGATTGGCCGCATCCTCCAGGAAGGGACCCCGTCAGGCTCTCTTGAATGACTTGCAAATGTGCATCCCACCGTTTGCACCGAATCGGTGGACAGGTTGGGTTTCAACAGGCAGTGGTTGCAGTGGCTCCAGTGGTTGCCAGTGGTGTGCTGCTGCGGCCGGCTTGGCTGCCGAATGGATGTTGTTGCAGGGATCCGCGATATCCGTTAGCGCGCCCCGCTGCCCCGCTGCCCCACCTGCCCCACCTGCCCTATCGGTCGCAGCCTTGCGGTGGTCCCCGCGCTGTCAACCTTGCCTCACGGTCTTCACCCCTTCGCGTGGCTCCACGTTGCGCAGGTCGTTTGCACTTCCATCAAACGGAGCAAGAACGCGAAATGGCCAGGATTTCGATACAGGTCGTGACAGCACGCCTCTCAGCGGGATTCTGGGCTGCATTAGCCGCTTCAGGCAGGGCAGGACACCGAGAGGTCTGCTCCACGCAACAAGGCGTCTTTGGGCCTCGCCCGGTCCTGTATGGATGGAGCACAGTAATCACTTCCACTCTTTCCTCCGTTTCTGGTCGAAGAGTGCCTTGAGAGTCTGCCACCTTTTGCCATCTCAGCCGACCGAGCGAAGCTCCCGTTTCCACTGCACTGCAACGTCCAAGCACTGAATCGCGGGCCCTCGGCCATCTCTCGGCCCGCTCTCAGCCCTCTCTCAGCCATCATCTTCTCATATCCCCCCGCCCGTGCATGAGCGTGCACTTGCACTGACGCCGCCCCCATCTTCAACCTCCGCCTCGCCTTCGTTTGATGCACACATCTCCCCGTCTCCCCTCTCTCAACGCAGCTGCAGTGAGTGGCGTCACAACTCTCTGATTCCCTCGAACCCCTTCTGAGTTGACAGTGTGGTTGTTCCGTCTGTCGTGCACCCGTCCACCATGGATCTCGAGAAGCTCAGCATCAAGGAGCGCAAGATCATCGTCGGCATCGACTTTGGCACCACCTATTCGGGCGTGGCCTGGGCCGAGACCCAGCGTCCCGACCGCCGCGTTGCCATAACTGTTTGGCCCATCTCCAAGGAAGCTCCCGAGGGCGAGTCGTCGGACAAGGTGCCGACGAAGCTGCGCTACAATGGCAGCAACGTGGAGTGGGGGTTCTCCATTCCCGTAAACGCCCCGTCAGACGAGATCATCGAGTGGTTCAAGCTGTGAGTTCTCTGTCAGCTTGGGCTCGTCCTACTTGCGTGCTAACTTCTCAGCGACCTTGACCCTTCCCTCCAGTCCATGGGGACCGCAGTCACAAGCGCAGCCACTCGTGGGGGCCGCAATGTCGATAAGCTCGTCACAGACTACATATCAGCCCTCGGTGACCACCTCCTGTACACCCTGCGCGAGAAGCTGGGCGAGGGTGTCGTCAAAGACACCCCCCTCGAGTTCGTCGTCACCGTTCCCGCCATCTGGAGTGACCTGGCCAAAGACAAGACGAAACAGGCCTGCCAGCGAGCCGCCGGCCTCTCGGCAACCAAGTCGCCAATCCATCTCGTCTCCGAGCCCGAGGCTGCCGCCATCTACGCCCTCCACGGCCTGGATCCCCACGGTCTCAAAGTCGGTGACAGGTGAGTCCCTCCACTCAGCAACCATGCTTCAGTTCACGGACTGACTGTGTGCAGTTTCGTCATCTGCGACGCTGGCGGTGGCACTGTCGATCTCATCTCGTACACCATCACCAACCTCAAGCCAATCCTCGAGGTGCAGGAAGCAACCCCCGGCACCGGCGCGCTCTGCGGCTCCAGCTTTCTCAACATGAGGTTCTCCAAGTTTCTCAAGGCCAAGCTGGGAAAGGTGGATGGGTTTGACGACGAGGTGCTGGCCGATGCGATGGACAGATTCGAGAAGACCGTAAGCCTCACGTCACTTCTCCTCGAGAATGCTGAGCTAACGCCCACCAAGGTCAAGCGCCAGTTTACCCTGAGCGCCCGCGACGACGATACCTACACCATCCCAGTTGGAGGTCTCCCTAACAGCAAGGAACTCGGCATCAGCCGGGGTCGATACGCGCTCAAAGTATGCATGCCCCATTGATGCCCCAACATAATATCTGAGACATCTCTAACCACCCCAGGCCTCGGATCTCCGCGTCATCTTTGAACCAGTCGTCCAAGAAGTCGTGAAGCTGGTCAAGGACCAAATTGCCGCATCCAAAGTTCCCATCAAGGCGGTGCTGCTCGTCGGCGGCTTTGGCGCCTCCAACTACCTCAAGGAGAGGCTGCGAGGGGCGGTTGACCAGTCGATCCAGATCATGCAGCCGCCCAACGCGTGGCTGGCGGTGGTTCAAGGAGCTGTCATGAAAGGCCTGGCGCAAAACTCGCCAGACAAGCTCACCATGGTGCGCGTGCAGAACCGCAAGGCCCGCAAGCACTATGGCACCGAGTGGCGCGTGCGCTACGACGAGAAGCTCCACGCCAACCTACGGTATAAGAAGCACTGGTGCGGTCTGGACGGGTGTTGGAAGGTGTACACAATGGAGTGGTTTATCAAGAGGGGTGACGCCGTGTCGGAGAATGAGCCCTTCTTCACCAACTTTGTGTGGACGGGGCCCGTCCCACAAGGGAGGATCAAGAAGGTCAAGATGGATATTTATTCCGACCGGACGGCCAGGGACGCTCCCCTCACCAGGGATGACAATGTCTCGTTGCTGTGTCATGTTGAGGCGGACGTGAGCCACATCCCTGAGCACTTGCTGCAGAGGAGAAAGGGAACTGACGGGCAGGTGAGTAATTGCGAGACCCCTGTTCATGTTTGGGGTTCATTAGGGCGTGGTGCATGCTGACGATGTGGGCAGTGGTACTACGAACTGAACTGCAAGATTGAGGCAATGTGTAAGTTGCATCTTCGAGCGATGATGTGCCACGGTGTTCAGGCTGATGGTTGAGCTACCTAGATCTCTCTGCCTCGACACAGTACACGCTCCTGTTCAATGGCCAGCGGTACAACTCGGTCACGGCCGAGTACGTCTGATGCTTGTGGGAATGATATCATGATGTTATGGCTGGCGCTTAGAGCACTGTTGGGGGTGCTTACTGTCCCTAAACTGTGGCAGTGAATGCAAGCACCTCGGTGCTGTCTCTATGCAAGGTTGATCATTGTTAAGGGTGCCGCAACTCGAACGTCACCACAGGCTTGACATGCCCATTCCATATATTTAAGACCCTCCTCATCTTTCCGTTCTCGCTCATTTCTTTTCGTCCGAGTTTATATATGTTTTTGTTCCATTGCCTACTTCCCAGTACTTGATTCGACATTAAGCCGCGAACATCAGTCAAAGAAAGCTCAGCATCACGCCTCGCTGGCACTGAAGTCATTGCAAACATTCGCTCGACAAGGTACGAGCTACAAAAGACTGTGCTATATTCCCGAACCAAATCTCCCATTTCCCGAGCAGTTTTATTGTTCTTCCCTCCCCGGATAGTCTGCTCCACGAGCGTTTTGCCCTCGGGGTCGAGTCCTTGGCAGACAAGTTTAAACACGGGCCCAGATCGAGAGTATAGCTGGTGAGCGTTCTAGGCCCCTTGAAAGTCAACTCTGGTTCGCGCAATCAGCCGTGGGGGACGGGTGACTGACGAGAGAACCCAAGGAGTCTTCTGTCCAGACACACATCAGCAACATCATCGCCCGAATCGTAATCGCGATGGGGCTTTTGTATCTGAGACTCTCTTTCTACCTCACCGACGAGCGGGGCAACACAATCCTCGGGCTCTCAATTGACGAGGAGCCCAGCGATGCGGCGAGGTGCCTTGGAGAGGCCAAGGCAGCGGCGACGGGTGGCACGCAGGGGAGCGTCGCCATCACTTCCACGGCGACGGCGACGGCCACGGTGGTAAACCTCAAGATCGAAACGCCAGGGGGCGAGTCCGAGACGGTCGTGCTCACCGTCGCGGCGGGCCTCACGACCCCGCGGGGGGATGACGGTGACATCTCTACCACCACCTTGCAGGCTGCCCTGACGCCGCAGGGGGTATTGACGATCTCGTCGACAACGCGCCGCGTCTATCTGGTGCCCATGACGCCGTTGTTGACCCCGCTGGCGGGGCCGGGACTTGCAAGCGACAGATGCCTGGCCCTGCTGGCCGACGGGTCGCGGTGCCGCCTGAAAAGGACGCACAAGTCGTGGTGCTTTTTCCATCACGAGCACCATTTCTTCCTCCACGACGAGAAGCTTCAGGAGAGAAAGTGGTGCCACAAGGCCGTGCAGAACAACAGGTACATGGGCCAAGACGCGGCGGCCAATATCAACGACTACAACACCCTCCAGTCGTCCCTGGCGCTGCGAATTCTCATCACGCAAATCCTGTGGGCAGGTGATGAGAACGATAACCACAAGGCCTTCGTCAAGACAACCCGGGAGAACCGCGCCAACGTGAGCCAACATATTCACGCAACGAACAGGTCCGACGGCGCCGGTCGAGTCCCCATCAGTGAATACCTGGGCCAGTTTCTCCCGATGGTCGACAAGAGCGACGTCTACCCCAGCGCCGAGGGGGCGAGGGACCAGCTGACAGTGAACCTCGCCGACGTGCGGACCATCCGAGCTTCCGTCCCGGCGAATGCGCCCACCCCGCCGCTGTTCCACCTCTTCAGCGAACCCGAATCGACAGCCATGCTCAGCATCCTTCAAGGCCGGGCCATCCGCCTCGGAAATTTGCCGCCTCTTGTGCCCCGGTTGATACCTTACGAGGAACTCACTCTGGAACAAAAGTGCCGGTTCGACCAGCAGAATAACTTCGCACTGCCCGAGAGCCCGAGGTCGCAAGCAATCACCGACAAAATCACGAACCTGATGGAAGCGGGGGACAAGGGGCTTCCGACTGATGAGTTTGTGCTGACGCCGTCCGAAGTGGCGTATCGGGAAGATAAGAGGAAGAAGAAAGAGGAGCAGCTGCGAAGGAATTATCCTGATTCCGGGGCTTCCAGTTCAGATTCGGCGAGCGTCAGGTGCGGCTTCAACGAGTTTGGCGAGGACTCAAGCGAAGAGGACTCAAGCGAAGGGGATTCTGGCGAAGGGAATTCTGGCGAATGGGACTTTGGCGAATTCGGCTCTTGGAAAGGGGATTCTGACGAAGGAGACTTTTGGTGAAGCGGTACTTGAAGATGAGATCAACATGCTGTTTTCTCTGTAGTTCTACACTCGAGCATCTGCGGTCGGCTCGAAGTATTGGGAGAGAGGGCGGAGGGAAGGGAGATCGGGTTGCTATACCTCTATTTTATTGAAGATTGTTATCTCTTGCTAGGCAATCACTTGAGGATTCTTGAAGCACAAGCATGAGGATTCTGTATCTCATGCACGATATAATCTGAACACAAGCGCAAGAGATCATTGAGATGTGGTGGCTAGCCTAGGCTCCCTTGCAACCTTGCCGCTATTTATTATTGGGCAGCTGTGGTCTTAGACACGTAGACATGATGACCGGGACTACTGTAGTTCTCATGGGAAGAATACATGTCGCAGAGCTGGCTTTGAACAAACTCAACGGAGCTAGATGGCGGCAAGATAGGAGGGAGGCAGTGTATTCGGGTTAGGGTCGTATATGGCAATACGACTGGGGAAGCTCTCCAGAATGAAAAGTGAGGATTGTCAAGCATGCCTGAAACGCTCAGGCTGCGGACCCCAACGGGGCAGAACTTGTATTACACACAACCATACAGCGATACATCCGAGATACGCTGCCTGTCTTCCCCGCCCTCTGAACTCAGCGCTGACTTGTCGACGGCCGCATGCACCCCATCCCATCCAAACAACACTTCTGACACCGCGGCAACGAGCAAAGACTGTTTGCTTCCCTGCCGAACCGCAACCCAAGGACCGCAACCCAAATCCAAACCCAGAAATACCCAGCAGACACGCCCAAGCCAATCCACGCTCCTATAAGCGACAACCGATCTCGATCCAACTAGCCCCTCATCACCCTCCTCCGCTTGACCAGCCCACCCGCACCCTCGCCTTCCCCATCATCATCCCCTTCCTCCTCCCCGCCATCGTCCTTGACACTCTCCCCGCCACCACCTCCCACGCCCAGCACGCTCGCCTGTCGGGTGCTCGTGCCCGTGGCCGGGCCGGGAGGCACGTTGCGCCTCACCTCGGCCGACCTCAGCTCACTAAGCAACTTCTCGACCTCGACAAACATGGCGCGGGCATCGTTCACGACGCCAAACTCGTCCACCTTGTACCCCAGCACGCTGTCGAGGAGATGCTGTCCGCCCTCCCCTTCCTCGTCGCCGTCCCCATCCTCTTCCACGTCAGTGACGAACGCCGGGCCCGGGCCATGGTGCGGATCGGGATTGTACATGATGGCGTTGGAAAACATGTGGGCCAGCTCCCGGTCGAGCTGCGACGAGTTGATGATGCTCTTGGGAGGTACCAGTTCCTCGGTCCTGGGCAGCCAGACGCTGCTTGTGCCGGGGTCCCCGCCATCCGGCAAGGCAGCGGCGGCCTGGACGGCGGCTCGATTGCCGTGGTTGATGGCGGCGCGGATGGTCTTGAGGTCCTGGGGCTGGAGTACGACTTTGTGGTAGCCGGGCGCGTCCTTCTCGCGAATGGGCGCGGCAAACATGTTGGCGGAGCGGTGGTGCACGATTTGCTCCATTGCTGAACCGCAAACCTTGTTGAAGGAGCGAGTCCACAGGACGTGTTTGGGGATTTCGGTGGACGGCGGTAGTGGGAGGGTTTCGCGGAGCTGACTGGAGAGCCGGGTTGGGATTGGCGTTGGCGTGAGGTCTTCGCGCTTGCGCTTGGTGGAACGGGGCGGTTGCGGCCGGGTGGTGACGCTCTCGTCGGCCGTGGTGTCACCGGCTTCGGTGGATGGCCGTGGGGTTGTTGCCTCATCCTTAATTCTGGTAAAATCCGGTTCGGCCGTCTGGGATGCGTGTTTGGGTTGTGGTGGAGCCGGCTGAGTCGGTACGGAAACACCAGCCTGAACTCGCTGCGGGACATGAGGGGGCCTGCCCATCTTGGGCTTTGGTGTTACGTCTGGGCCACCTCGTCGTTGGGCCTCCTTGGTCCCGGGAGGAAGCGAGGGTCGCAAAACGGGACTCGTGGGTTCAAATGCAGGGCTAGGAACGTCATCGTATCCCAAGCGGCGCTCGATCCCGGGTTTAGGAGTCGACGGCGTCGAGGTTGAGACCCATTTGGTACCACTGCCGCCCGACAACCTCGTGGGAAGAGTCGCAACAGGTGTCTGAGGGGCGAGAGGGGCAGGACTGAACCTAGCAGCCGGTGTGGGTGTTGCAGTGGCGGGCTGGCGCGGATGAATGCGGTCTACTGCTGCAGGCCGCGGTGGCTGATACGGGGAGTTGTAGCGCTGAGCGGCATCTGGGTGGAGGGGGGCGGTAGACGGAACACTCTGTGGTCCGGGTTGCGGATTGTACGGCAGAGCTTGCATATTTGGAGGCCGCGGCTTAGCAGGCGCAGCCAAGCCCGAGGCGGGCTTGGGAGGAATGGTAACAGGCGGCGCCGTTGTCGATGGGATTCCAGGTGTCCGTCCGGGAGGGTATACCGGGGTCGGGTGCATCGGACCAGGTTGGGAGATGTGAGCAGTGGCGGCTTGGCCTGGTGTGGGAATGTAACCTGGATATTGAGGATGATAAGGAGGTTGTGGCTGGGAGATGCCGCTTGCTGCCGAATTGGAAAGCGGTGGCTGCGGTTTGGTAGACCCTGGTGTCCCCACCAAATCCACTGGGGCCCTGGCTGGTGATGGAAGCGAAGGCGCAAACTGGCTGGGAGAATGGGGAGGAACCATGACTTGCTGAGGTTGCTGCTGGGGTAGCGGCCGAGGAGACTGTCCCTGCAAGGGCATCTGGGGAGGATGCTGTTGAAGTTGCGGAGAGGGCCGTTGTGAAGGTATCGTGTGTGGGGGTGGGAACACGGTGGAAGGGTGCTGCTGGAGGTTCGCGTTCGGTGCCGGCCGCGGAATTGCAGTTGGCTGGTAAGGCGGCTCCCATTTCAGTTGCCCCTGAGCAGGTGGTCCTTGCGCAGTTGGCGGTGGTGCCGGTGATTGTCGGGCCCCTACAACGCTCTCCAATCGCTGAAGGCCCTCAGCAGCGGTCGCAGCAGGCGGTGCAGGCGGTGCAGGCGGTGCAGGCGGTGCAGGTGGCTGAGGAGGCTGGAACGAAGACACTCCTTGCGGTGCTTGAAGAACTTGGGGTGGCCCATTGAGAGGTCTCGGTGCTGCCGTAGGCCTCGTGACGGGGACCTTGGAGAGCTCCTGCTGGGCGAGCTGCGGGGAGCGGACAGCTTCCGGGTGAGATAGGGCCGGCGATCGAGGAGCCGGAGGCGCCCTGTCTGGCGCCGCCTGTGGTGGAGGTGGAGGTCCATTCTTGAGATCCTGTCGTGGTGGCGCTGGGTGCGGCATCAAGGGCTGCAAAGCCCGCGCTGCCGCGTGTGGTGGCGGAGGGTGGGGGGTCGGTGTGGCCGATGCCGTCGAGGACGGCGCGACGCCGTTGGCCGGTTCCGGCCCTGGTATCGGTCCTGGTATCGTTCCTGGTGTCGGTCCCGACTCGTGTTTCCCCGGAACTTCTTTGATGCCATTTACGCCCAGTACCTTGGGCTCAGCTTCGGGATCCCGCACACCCGACTTGACCAGCTCGTCTATCTCGCGCTCCACCGAGTCATACTGCTGCTCAAACTGGCGGATCTCGTCGACGGCGTGCCGCAGGTAGGCGTGGTGCACCTTGGCATGGGCCGCCTCAATCTTCTCGAGATGCTGGCGGGCATCGTTTAGGGTCAACAGCGGCGGCGACTGCAGGCGGCGCTTCTTGGAAGCGGGCGAGTGGGCGCCGGCGGCATCGCGACCTGGGGTGTCCTGGCTCTCGACCCTCAGCTCCTCCCGCAGCAGGCGCAGGAAGAGGTCGCGAAGCGTGTCGGGGTTCAGTCGTCGGGCATCGTAGGTCGGGGCGGCCTTGATCAGGCCGTTGCTCTGGAGGGCCTCCGAGATGCGACCGAAGTCGGTGTCTTCGAGGCCGTGCTGGGCGACTCCGCGGAACAGCAGGAGGGTTTCGAGCGGCGTATGCGGTGTCGTCGAAGTCGTCGAAGTCGTCATGCCCCAGACTCCGCCCCGCGGGGAACCGAGGGGGCCGCCGCGGCTCTGGACTAGATGAATCGGCGCCACGATCTGCGAGGGTCGGACGTGGTCAGTGGTGTTTGTCTTTGGGCCATCTGCGGCCACTGCGACGGGCGGCAATGCGCGTCGTCCAACGCGCCAAAACACGTACCGGCAGCCCGAGCCCGGCGCTCCTGTCAATTCTCGAGATGGAAGAGTGTCGCTGCGATGGATGGCGTGCGACCGCGCGGGTTTCTTGTCCGTGGCCGGCCAATTGCCCGAAGCTGGTGACGAATTTTTGCGGTCGCGATGGCTGAAAGTCACGTGATGGCGTTCGGCCGGTTTGTTGCGGGTGACTGGTGGTTGGTGATGATCGGCGGGCTGGGGTGCGAGGTTCCGGGTTGGTGGTGGTTCGGTCGTTCGGTTGGTTCAGGTCTTGAAAGTCGGGGTTGGAGCCTTGGGTGTGCGTGGAATGCCAGTGCGCGGCATGGAATTTGGCTGGGCCCCGGGCACGTGCGCTGTTCGCTGGGAGCATGCGCTCCGGGCCGCCATCCACTCTTCCTGGTTGCATGTGCGCAGTGGGCGAGCCAGGCTGCCAGGCTCCCAGGAACGCAGCCAGGGTTGGGGTTGGCACGGATGGCCCGGCTCAGAATCCAGGATCAATCAGCTCATGCCAGGCCCGAGTGGAACCGGAATCCGCTCTCAGCACCAACAGAGCAGCGTCAAGGAATCCATCGTTTTTGCGTGCATTCGAGGCCTGGAACGCGTTTGGGCGTGTTTTCTCCGTTTCTCCCTCTGCATCCGCCCGCGAATGCCGACTTGCCTGCTCGGGTGCCGGATTTGCTTGGGCTGCATTACAAGATATCCCCATTAGCCTTATTGCTATTTCCACTGACGCAGCAAGCACACGCAGCACGGCACGGCCATGGGACACCACAACATCCAGTTCGCGGGCGACCCGTCCTCGGACAGCGGCGCCTGGAGTCCCCCCACGAGCCGGGCCAAGTGAGTCAGCTTTCCTCTCCGTTGCGTTGATCTCTTACTGACCGTAGTTATTGCTATCTCAGTTTCTGCGAGGAGGACTATGTCATCTCATTCTATCTGGCCGAGTTCATCAATGCACTGACCAATGTCGCGTATGGTAAGTCCGATGCCTCGGGCTCAGAGTCACAGTCTGGCCTCACTCACCCTGCGAATTTCACAGTTTACTGACAGTAAACCGATAGTCTACTACGCCCTGCGGGCCATGTACTCCCCTGCTGGCGACCGTCCGCGCTCCCTCTTCCGCCCAAAATGGGACTTCATGTCCGTCTCCCTGCTCGTCCTCGGCATCGGCTCGTTCCTCTTCCACGCCACCCTGCGCCAGACCCTCGAGTTCGTCGACGAGTTCTCCATGCTCGGCCTGACCTGGTCCCTGCTGCATGCCTCGCTCACTGCCCACCAGCCGACCGCCCGCGCCCGCCAAATCACCGTCGCCCTCGCCGTCGTGTACCTCTCCTTTTCGGCCTTCTATCTTTCCTTTCCCAAGATCATCTACCAGGTCTTTGCCTTTGTGTCGGCCCTGCTGGGCGTGCTGTTCCGGAGCCAGTACATGTTTCACTGCCTCGAGCCCGGCTTCTACCCCGAGGCCAAGAGGAAGGACTGGAACCTGCGCATCTGGAAGGCACTTGCCATTTGTTTGTTTGGCTATCTGCTCTGGACCATTGACTTGGAGTACTGTGCCGAGCTCAGGGCAATTCGCGAGAGGGTCGGCCTGCCGTGGGCCTGGCTGTTTGAGTTTCACGGCTGGTGGCATATTCTGACGGCCGTCGGTGCGAGCCAGGCGATGCAGGTTGCCAGGGAGGCCAAGGCTGAGCGTACCGGGAAGAGGGAGTGACGTGATAGGGCCGAGATGCTGGTGGGCTGCGGCCTGTACATACACCGATTGGAAAGTTGTTGGTTGGACATACTTTTCAACAATACGATAGATAAATATGTATATTGTCAACACGTAGATGTAGATGACCCTCCACGGTGAGGCCCGTGTTTGATTCTCCAACTCGGCATCAAACTCCGGGTGGCCCATACAGACTTGATATAACAACAGCATGAGGAATGAGGCTCCTATCATAGGCTAATGCCTGGAGACAATGTACAGTACAGAGCCCGTGGATACATAGATAAGTTACTCTCTTCTAGGCCGACTTGCCCCAGGTCACATTGGAAATCGCCGCCGCCCATGTATATCCCGCGTCCGTAGTCGTGCACCGCGACTCGCCATCCACCGTCTCACAAGTGAGCGTGCTGTTGACCGACGTCGTCGTGATGCCGCTAAACTTGACCCTGTTCCCCTTGTCAGCCGAAACCCACCAATTTTCAACCCGAGGTTCAAAAACGAAACCAAAGAGGAAGTGACAAAAAAGAGAGCTCAAACTCACGGATGCACCTCATCCAAGTCCTCACATTGCCACTGCGCATCCAGCACCAGACCTCCACCATTCTTTGAATCGCCGTCGTACCGAAACCGACAGGCGTAAGGCCACAGAGGCAGCCCGTTGCCCCCGTCCTGCCCAACATCGCACTCATACCACCCCGTCTTGCCCTCCACAGCCTTGCCCTGATAAATTGGAATCGGGTATTGAAACCCCCTGTCGGTAGCCGTGAGGATTACCTCGAAGCTGACGAGGCCGTCCTCGATCCGGAAGTGGCTGAACTGCCAGCTCGGGCTGAAGATGGACGTCAGGGTGCAGCCGTCGCCGCGGGAGGATGGGGTCGGGTCCTCGAGGGAGTACGGGCGAAGGAGGGTCGTGACGGGGCCGAGGGTGCCCTGGACGGGGAGGCTGGCTGGTGTGGCAGTGCAGTACGTGTTGGTTATGTTTTGGGGGGTGAGCTCGTCGTTGCAGACCAGAGAGAGGTGTCTGCTGAACGTGGCGGTGATTTGGAGGCTGTTGGAATGGGGGTGTTAGTGGGCCTTCCGCCAGGAGGAGGGAAGAAAGGGGGAGGGTTACGGCTTGGCGGCGTCCGTGTCATCACAGAACCATGTTTGGTTGAGGGAGAAAGTTGCCGTGGCTATGTCGAAGGAGGCTTGTGTCACGATGGGGTAGCTGCCCACGTTGGAGTTCTGGAACTCGACACCCGCGCACGTGAGGCGGGAGAGGTCGGGCTTGTCGCCAAAGGAACCGCCCGGCATGCAGCTCGCTTGGTAGCCGTTTGCGGAGTTGGTGACAAGGGCGTTGAAATTGAGGAAGGGAGCGTCCTCGCCATCGCCGGGTTCGCTGGTGTAATGGACCAAAGAGATGACCCACGCCGGCTTTACCGACTGAACCGTGCAGCCGGCCAAGTCATGGCCCGTGGGACCGTTGGGATACACAGGGGTAATGGCCACCGGGGCGGTGAGAGAGCCTCTCACGAGCAGCGGCGAGGTGTAGCTTACTGCGGCCGAGCTGTTTCCTGTTGCCGTAAAGGTCAAGCTGCTGGTGTGTTAACTACGAGAGGAGCATCAACTATTGTAAGTTTCGAGGGGATTACTCACGGACTGCCCCGGTCGTTGCAATTCCAAGACTGATTCACAACAAACGTCGTCGCATTTTCGCCTGCTATCACGGAAACCTGGAGCGACTCATTTGGCGATGGTGCTCCCTGAATGGCGCAGGCATTTAAGCCGGCGGCCTTGGTCTGGCAAGCCAGACTTGCCGTGGAATTGGTGACCCGGTTGGAAAGGCTGAACGAGACTGCTCCGTCGGCGTGTTTGACATCCTGGATGAGCCAGCTCGGGTACGAGAATGACTTGGCGGTGCATCCAGCGGCGACGGCCTGGGCCGAGACAAGCGTAGCTGCCGAAGCAGCAGTTAGCAGGAAGAAACGCACAGCCATGGTGTTAGAGACAGGTGGGTTATTCTCCGCATCATACGTGGCTGGAGAAGACTCACCCAGGGTCTTTTAGTACTAAATCTATCAAGTCCTTCTAGAAGCCGACCCGTCGAAATTAGATTCTGTATCACCCTCCCGTGAGGAGAAGGGTGAGGAGAACTGTGAGGAGACGCGTTTACCCCTGAATCGCGGCTCCCCAAATTAAACACCAAGAGATGTACAGCGTGGTCCTTGTAAATACCCAAATGAAGAGACATTTGGAGGATAGCGGCTAACTCGCAAGTCGGTATGTAAGACCACCACGAGTGAACTGCCGAGCGTGCCGCATGGGAAATGTGGCTGCGAACCCGGGCCAGACCGGAAAAAATGAACGGCAGATTCTCGACTGAGTGCTGGCGGCCCGTTCCTAGAACCCGGTTTGTTTGGGTTCCGATCTGCCAGGTGGGGTCCGTGTGGTCCTTATGACTAGAATGCTTTCTTTATAACTTAAAAAGTTGGTTTTACTAGATGACGGAGAATATCATCACTTCTCGACCTTTCGGTTCATTTAATACCCCTTTTCTTGATTACCACTTTTCCTACCGCGTCTTCTTTCTCGACTCCTTCCTTGACTCCTTCCCCGTCTCTTTCCCCGTCTCTTTCTGCCAGAAACAATAGGCGGCGGCATCGCAAAAGGCCTTGTCGCCAACCCGTCTTAACACCTGCTCCTACTTCCAACTCGCATTCCCTGGGCAATTCTTAACCTTCCATCCCCAACTCCCAACTCTCATCTCCCGACTCCCAGCCATTCCACTCCAGGCTCGACATCAAGTTTCCTTCTTCAGGCTCGACACCAAGTTTCCTTCTTCAGGCTCGCGCCGAGCTACGGAAGACTCAACTAGACTAAACCAAATATTTGTGTTCGAACCATGCGATGGCTGAGTCGTCCGAGGAAGTCGGACTCCGTGACCTTCCCGAGGTGTCGCCTGGAAACATGACATTCTCAGTTATGGCCAGCACGGAGACGCTCCCGATTCAAGGGTCGTGGCAGACGAGAGTTTGAGGATGGGTGACTGGGCGGGGCTCGACATCTTTGTTGTCAGGGCACCGTCACGCTGACAATTACCAAGGCGTTTCATATGTATTCTGTGCTTCCACTGCCTGGCCTCTTTGCAGTCATGCATCTATCGCCGGAGTCACGGGTGTTCACCATGCCCGACGGATGCGGTCAGAGATGCGTCTTCGCAGCCCGGGGATAAGGTCTGCCCGCCCCGTGTAACCCACCGACCGCTACACGATCCCTCTTCGCATCTTTGTTTCGCTTTCATCACCATAGCTTGTCTGCGGTCCTAGTAGGGTTGAAACCCCTCGCATCTGATACATCGATTCGTGCCCATTCCCTAAGCTCTCTTGCCCAACCTTCGTGAGCCCACTGACAACGGGACGCGCGCACTATCACCGGACACCTTGACCCGACGATGGAGAACAGGACGTTCCACCAGTTTCCCAGGCTGCCGAAAGAGCTGAGAGACGCCATATGGGCTCTCGCAATTCGGCCAGACAGACCAAGCGCGCACTTCTTCACCGTCTTCAACTGTGCTGAAGACGTCGAATGGTCGGCGTTGTCCCAGTATTCGATCCGGCACTGGCTCTGGGGAAAATGTGGGCTGGCGGCACCAGCCTGTCGCCCTCTGGATCACCATTCCCCGGGAGGAGACGAGCAGCAGCAGCATCAGCAGCAGCAGCAAGAACCGCAGTTTTCATGGACCCAAGGTAACCGCTCTGGGTACCTCGTCGACAGTGGGTTGTGGACAGCCTGTACCGAGTCGAGGGCTGCGATCGAACGACGGTTCAACGTGGCAGAATGGGACATCAAGCGGGAGACTTTACCGTTCCCTGAAACTCACGATGGCTTCCCCGACTCCCCGGCCACGGCATCGTTTACGTCCAACGGCGAGTGGCAGTGTTGTTTGACGCATCCCAAGACAGACCTCTTCTTCCTTGAACCATTCAACGCAGAAACGGCGGATTGGAAATATTTGGACAGCTCTGTCAGGATGTTCAATAGACATGACTTGTTCTCTGTCGGCCACGTTGCCATCGACTACGATCCCGGATGGCTGGGGGGTGCCGATTACCTGCCGCATTTCGACATGTTTGCGAGCGGCGGGACGCTTGGATTTTCGATCTGCACAGCCATCGACCTTCGCTGGGCAGAGAATTTGTGGCTTGTCGACTACCGCATTCGACGGAAGCGAGCTGCATGTCCGACGCCGTCGAGTCGGCACCAATTTCAGGGGAATGGCTGCAGATTCACCGAGGTTCAAGAGGGCGATGCAGAGTGGGAACTCGATGCCACCAGGGACGTCTTCATCTTCCTGGAGGAGCTGTGGAAGCAAGTGGACGAATATTATCGGGAGAGGGAGGACTCGCCGTCCACAACCGAGCTGATAACGCATTATCCCGCGCCTGAAGTCGGTATTCTGGCATACGAACAAGTTTGACGGAGGTGGAATGGGGTTGGAGTTGAGGCTGAATCCGTCCAGGTTTGATCCACGATGATACTGGGATGGGCCAGCCGTTGCGGTGTGTCCCGGCTGATAATACTGCATCTCGGCATAATACGCTGCGGCTCTGGGACCGTAATCGGCCGTGCAGGGTGCTGGGGCCGAGGGGCAGACGGCTCGCGGATCTGACGGACCTTTGCGCCCAGGCTGTTGGGCATGTCTGAGTGAAAAGAGTGAATTCTGGTAGGAAATGGTATCCAAAAGATGCATTGGAAACTCCCAAATAGCCACGCATTGCCAAGAAAATGTGTATGTACATCGGGCATCCAACCCATCCACCCGCCACGTGTGACCGCCTCCGAGTGTGAAAGCTAAACAAACGCCATGCACTGAAACCATTCCCGGAATGAGACGGTTGAAAAGCAAACTAGAATGGGGCCGAAAGGGGTTAAGGGGCATGGAGGGCGGCTCCGCGATCTGCAGCTCCGTGCGCGAGACATGACGGCGGTATGTCGCAGGCATGATTGGCGGAGAGTGTTGAAGAGGGTTGGGCGGCCCGAGTTCTGGGCCGCGGGAATTAAAGGTCTAAAGTAAGGGGTATAGAATCATCGTGTCGTCGTGGTTCCCAGGCCGGGAACAAAGCGAGAGGTCGTCGGTTTCGGAGGGGCCTAGGCGTCCCGCTCGCGATCTCCGTCTGGGGCGGGCACAATAACATAGTCAGCAAAACTTGCGCTTTCGGACGCGGATTTGATCGAGTCCGAATCGCCCCCGGGGACAGGCAGCTCCTTGACCCGCGCGGCGGACGGGGGAGCGTGGGAGGCCAGGCCGGCGGTGGTTCTGGACGGGCTCCTATGCGACTGCGCTCGGGCTCCCGGCGGCGATCGGGGGACGACTCTGGAGGAACGAGTAACGGAAGGCTCGGATTCACCTTCGCTCCCGGCGGGGGTAGGCGGGAGGGCTCCTGGGACAGCTGTCTGGCCCTGTCTGGCGGTGCCGGGGCGGCTGCCGCCGTACTTGGTCTGCTGCTGCTGCTGGTCGCGTGCCCGATTCTGTTCGACGGGGTGGTCCTTCTCAGGGGGCGGCGGGGGTGCACTCGAGGTGCTGCTCTGGGCCGTGGTGCCGCTGGGCCTGCTGGTGGTGCTGGACCCCTTCAACCGCGCCTCCATCTCGCGGATGCGTGCCTCGAGGGCTTCGAGTTCCGAGGCCTGCGAGTTGATTTGTTGCTTCCTGCGGTGCACAACGCACGGATCAGCATTGTGCTTGCACAAAGCCACGCGGTGCCCAGTCATTGTTGGTGGCGTCGCGGCTGGGCCGGCGGGGTTCTGCAGTGCATGCATCTGCGGGGATGGGCCACAACTGACCGCCTGTCGACCTTCTCGTCCAGGTCCGCGACGCTGTTGTCGATGCGGAAAATGTCCATCAGCTCCTGCGAGAACATCTGGGCGATGGTGCTGCATTGGGAGGGACTAGAGTCAGCGGGTGCGCTCCAGGGGGTGCCGGTTGCGGCGAGTCGCGCAGTCGCGGCGTCGAGATAGGGGCAAGAGGCAAGACACGCACGATTGCGGGCGGCGGCCGCTGGGCTTCCACTCGCGGTCGAGTTCCTCGTCGGTCATGGTCATGGCTGCGGCTGCTGGCGTGGACGGGAATGCAGTCTGTGTTGGGCGCGGAAGCTGTGCGTTGCTGTGCGTAGCCGTGGGTTGCTGCGTTGCGGGAGGGAGCGTTGCGAAGTGCAGATGCAGGGTGCTTGGAGGAGCAAGCGCGGATCGGGGTTCTGGGGAGGTCTTGATCAAATGCTGCTAAAAGGCCGTAATGCAGACGACTGGCTGGCATTCGGCGCCGCGGCGGGGAGCTTCATCGCTAGTGTCACAGTGCGCGTGTGTGTGTGCTGCTGGCGCAGTGGTGCTGCTGGCGCTATCTCCTGACAATCCGGGGCGCTGCCTTGGCCGGTTTGGGCAAGGTCTCCTGGGCCGGGCCAGGGGTCGCAGGGTGTGCACTGTGTGGCGATGGCGGGCAATTGCAATGCAATGAACGGCAGCGGGCGGTTGCAGGCGGATGCGCCCTCGAGATCTCGGTTGCACACGCCCAAGCCGCCCCCAGCCCCACCCAAACCAAACCCCGACAACGAACGGGTCCCCTGACGGCTTCCCATCGGCACGGGTCGACGCAATGTGATCCAAATGCCATCGTCATGCCCTCCCTTTGTCTCGCACTTGAGCGCCGAAAATGATGTCGAAGCAGCCGCTGACCCGGTCTGCCAGCATCTGCCAGCATCTAGAGCATCCTCTACCTTGCTCGACAGTCACCCAGCTCTGAATCCTGGGCATTCTGGGCATATTCTCCCTTGGCTCGTGCCGACAGCAAAACGAGCTCACAAAAGTCAAACAAATGAATGGTCGAGTCCAAATACCTGTGGGATATTATTCTTGCGAGCCCAAGAAGCGTGCGGGGCCCGTCGGTGGCATCCAAATCTCCAGCTCATGCTCCCAGCGGAGCACCCTGAAATTGCCCTTGAAACGCCCTGCCGTCATTCGAGACTCAAGGGCGCTGAGAAATGAAGTCATTATGCGCTCGTATTCGATCTTATTTGAACCCTAACCCTTTGCTACCCCTTGATCAGACTCCAGAGCGACAATCTCAACTCCGAAGTCCTGGCCGAGGCATGCTCTTGCAAAGTCTCTCGTACTTGGCTGCGTGACGAGGCTCGGAGATTCGACGGCTCAGCTGCAGGCGATATATACTAGAGCTGGCGAGCAAACATACGACGTGGCGCTGTAACAAGAGACGTTATTCTGTAGAGATACAGCCAAGACCAACTTCTCGGCTTGTATGTAGTAGCGTCGAGCGTGTTCTTACCTGTTCGGCGCATGCCGCATGGGAACGGGACCGTATGGGTCAAATGATATCGCCGGCTTACTGGCCATCGATCGGTTTTGGGTCGTCATGAAGATCCCTACCTAAGTATCTGACTCCGCCTCATCAGAATTCTAGTTTGTAAAAGCTTAAACTCGTCCGGAGGCCTTCGCCAAGGCATGTTGGTAATACGCAGAGTGGGCCGTAGGGGCCCGCGGCGGGTATGCTGGTTCGCAGCGGCGGGATGTCGCTTCGTTCAGCCTTCTGCATCACACCGGTGACTCATTAAGGGTTGGTCGGTGCTGGTGCCATGGGCTTTTCAGTCGAGGCAACTACACACCATAAAAGGTTGCATCTTGTGAGTTTGATCCCTCGTGGTAACAGGTTCCCAAATCACCATATGGTCAAGCTCAGAACCTTGAACACGGTGACGCAGCGGGGGCCCCGTCTTCTCTGACCCGCCGCCATAACACCACTTAATCAGACTCAGATCACCATAATGGGCAAAGGAAAGGGTAAAAGCAAGTCCCACAAGGCGCCCCAGCGCGGACCTGACCGATCTCCGAAACGCCTCTCCAAAAGCATTCGCTCATCTCCCTCCAGTGCGAGGAGTATCGGGCGAGTGAGAGGTTGGGTCTGCCATGGGCGGACAGCAGGTCATATGCGAGTGATGATTCTGACGTTGTTGAGGTGCTGATAGAATTGGTATAAGTAATGAGCAGTATTTACTGGAATGGCGACTTTTCCGGAGGAGCTGGGATATCGTGATGATCTAGGTCAGAGTTGGTGCGCAGGTAAGGGTTAGGATAGAGCTGAACCCAGCAGACCGTGGTGAGGCCCTCATCACACCACCCTCATCGTTACTTACCCTCAAGTCAATCTCTTCCAGGTTCTAATTCGTCCGACACTCACCGCAGTCGCGGCGTCGCTGACAGTCCAAACTTGGCCAATCCCGTTATAAGTCCTCATGAAAAAGAAATAGGAAAAGAGTCGAGAACGGACACAAAATGGGAAAAGGGAAAAGTGTCATTTAGATCAGTCAATATCACTGTCTCATGTCTGACCACGCTCCAACTGCGCTGATGTGCGCGTCAGGGGCACTGCAGGGAAGCAGACGTTGACAGGATACACCACTCATGCACTCGGGTGTTCCAATATCGTTACATCTTAATAATGTCAGCATCTACAGGCCCAAACTCCATTCAATGCACTCCCCTTCTATACTAGGTAGTTCTGCCCGCCTATAGCTCATCACGCTCCTCCTTCTTCTCCTCCTTGGCCTCCTGCGCCACCTTCTCCCCGTCCTCCTTCAGAAACTCCTTCAACAACTTGTCAATCTCCTCCTCGGTCGGCATATTGCCGTCCTCGCCAGGCTGCAACTTGATCGTCTGCGCCGGCTTCGCGGGCTTGGTCCCCTCGGCCTTGTCCTTCTTGGCGGCCTTGGCCTTCTTGGCCGGCTTCTTCTTGTCCTTCTTCTCGTCGCCCGCCTTGCGCTTCTCAAAGTTCTTGACCCCCTTCATGGCGAGGTCCATGCCCACCTTGTCCAGCTTGTCGCGCCGGTCAGTCAGCTCCTTGACGAGCAGCACCGGGTCGTCGGTCACGCCCAGCTTCTCCTGAAGGGGCAGCTTCTCCTCGAGCCACACCGAGATGGACAGGTACAGGTCCTCGCTCGGCTTGAGGTCCTCCAGGGTGTAGAGCGGGGGCACGGGACCGCGGAACTTGTGCACGTCCTCCATGACCGTGACGGGTTGTCCCTCGTCCTCGAGGCCGTCGAACTCGCCCGCGGGAGCGGCGGTGGCGCTAGTGTCGGTGGCGGTGCTGGCAGAGGCGGACGACGACGAGGCGGCGACCTTGGCGAGCCAGGCATCGTGCTCGGCAATCTTGTCCTTGATGTCGGCGACGAAGTCCTTAGTGCTCTTGAGGGCCTCTTGGAGGTTCTTGAGAACTTCGGGCCGCTTGGCGGTCTCGTCGATGCGCTTCTGCACGCGGTTGACAATGGCCTGCAGCTCCTTGAGCTTGGCCTTGAATGCCTCCTTGGTGGCGTCGGCGCCATCGTCATACAGCCAGTCGCTGGCCGCGCTGTTCTTCTTCTCCAGGGTCGCGCGCTCCTCGCCGGTCGAGTGGGCGATGAAGTCCTCCTTCTCAATCAGCTCGCGGACCTGGTAGGTGTAGCTCTCGAGCTGGTTCAGCGCCTCCTCGCGCTGTCTCCGTGCCTTGTCCGAAGCGTCGAAGGCCTTGAGGCGGTCCTTGATGGCGGTGGC
>OUNM010499673.1_pt1 | contig 39586 bp, 47 predicted proteins | sample 1769961 | NCBI WGS metagenome assembly OUNM01 (sample SAMEA3914820, study PRJEB12502) | metagenome | biome: forest; material: soil | place: USA | collected 2012-03-12 | depth 0.3 m | reverse complement strand
TTTTATTATCTGCATGTCTGGACGCTGGGAGTCTGGGTTCAAGGCCGGGTTTTTGGGCGTTTTGGAGTTCACAACTGGGTATTTGAAGGCTGTTGAGTTTCTTGCGGAGGTTGATGGTGTGGTCGTCGGCCTCCTCCCGATCTGGACGCCGTGATCCTTTACGTCTGCAACACGTGACTCTGTGACGACAGCTGTTGATGCTCGAACCCCACTTTCGGAGACATTCGTTTCCAGGACAGCTTAATTCATCAAGTATCTCAGAGAGGTGCTCCATTCTCACCATGGCCGGCGGTTCTGAGCTAAAGCGGTTTTCCTGCCACCAATGCAGAGCAAAGAAGTTGAAGTGCAACCGGGTGTGGCCCTGCCAGAGGTGTTTTGAGTTGGGCGACGACTGTCAGTTTGCCGAAACCAGACGGCGGCCCGGTCAAGTGGCGCAGAGGCCCAAGGTGAAGGAGCTCGTGGGTCGATTGAGTAAGTAAGCGGTTGAAAGAAGCTTAGTGTGCAGAAAGCGAGACTGAGTAGTATCGACACATATCAGAGGATTTGGAACACCGGTTCAAGACGCAACAGGTTGAAGTGGAAGAACAACAGAGGCAACAGCAACAGCAACAGCAACACTCTCCAAACCAAGGACACAATGCCCAAAACTACTACTTCTCCCAGGTTATCCCTACCGGGCGACTCGAGCAACTACCCCCACAGTCGGTTGTCGACGAGTTGTACGTAGTCTGCAACTGCTCAAACTCAAGACACTAAGACCGCCTAGGACTGACATCTACTTCTCTCGGCAAAATGATGCTCCCATGCAGGACGCTTCACGCTACCTCGCTTCTCTGCATCGGCCTCCGCACATGCAGCCGCCCATCTGTCTGCAGTATGCCGTCCTGGCCATGGCCGCAAGCCAGTCTCCCCCGCACAAGGACCTGGCGCTGCCCTTCTACCACCGGGCCCGAAACTACATGGAGCACGACGAGATGAGGGTGAGACGGTGCCCGTCCCCGGGGTTACAGCAGCTCAGCGCGTGTTAATCCGGGCTCCCAGGCTGACGGCTACCCCATCATGACGCTGGGCCACGTGCAATGCTGGGTCTTGCTCGGGAACTTCGAAGGCCGGAACATGTGGTACACGCGCGCCTCCATGAGCGTGAGCAGGAGTGTCCGGCTCGCCCAGATGCTCGGCTTGTACGACGTGGAGGCGGTCGGCGGCAGCTTTGCGCTGGCGCCGACGGACAAGTGGCACGAGAAGGAGGAGAGGAGACGGACGATGTGGGCTATTTTTTGCGGTGACCGGATGTCTAGCAGCACCGCGGGGTATCATCCGCTGGTGGATGCCAGGAAGGTCAGTTAACTCTTGCCCACTAATGTTCGCTGATAGATTTGCAACGTCTCTGATCAACCACCGCATCGCAGATCCGAACCCTGCTTCCGGCCTCCGACGAAGCCTTCCAGCTAGGCACAGAAGAGCCCTCACTAACCCTGCACGAGGCGCTGGGAAACCCGGTGGCCAGGCTCTCCCCGTTTGCGTGCCGCGTCCTGTCGGCTCACCTCTTCCAGGCCTGCATGGAGCACAGCTTCACGGGCTATCCAAACGACGACGGCAGCGAGTTCTGGAAACGCCAGCAGAATCTCGACAACCGCCTGGCGGTCTTGTTCGTCGCGCTGCCCGACTGCGTGCGTTGTCCGGAGAACCTGGCCCGGCACGACGCCGTCTTCATCAACCTGACGCTGCACACCGCAAGCATCTGCATCCACCGGGTCGCCGTCGTCCGCGCAGGGGGCGCTCCTCCGCATGTCAGCCCGCCGGCGCCGCAGGACACCGCCGCCAGACTGCTCACGTCGGCGCAAGCCATCTTCGCTATCATTAATGCGCTGAGCGATCCGCAGCTGCTGTTTGCGAACCCGTTTGTGGGTTTTGCGGCGTATGTGGCGGCGCTGGTGTTTCTTAGTGACTTTGCCACGACGCACAGTCGGACGAGCGAGGAGTGCTTGACCACGCTGGTGAACCTCATGATCGTTATTGCGAGCGAGAGCCTAGTGACGGCGTCGCTGGCGCTGCAGCTGGCGGGGCATCTGAAGAAGAGCGGGATTGATCCGAATGCCCTTGAGAAGGTGCGTGATTGGGCTCCTCATCACCTTTTGGGTCGTTTGTCTGACTTTAGCCGTAGGTAAAACCTCTCGCTGCCAAACTAGAGGCGTACGGTGGTGGCATTTCGGGACTGCACAACGAGGTCACCGGCACGGTCCTCTTTTGTCCGTTTCAACCCAGGCAACAGGACGGAGTTTGATGATGCTGGCCAGTAACTACTGCACTGTTGGTGGAGTCGCCCTGATAGGAGCAGACGATCCCGTCAAGGCCGCGCACGACTGAGCGGACGGCGTTGGCTTTGAAGGCGTCGCCTTGAAGTAGGGTCACGGCGGGATTGCTGGTCAGTCACGAGGGGACTTTTTCTCGGGTTGCGGCTGTATCCACGGACCGCCGTGTCGTCGCGCCGGAGAACTCTGTTGACCGGGGCCGGCCAACTCAGATACATGCGATATGGCGATTTCAGCCTCGGTAGCCGCTGTACTGTGCTCGCTAGGGACGGGGCGAGGCATACTTGATGACGAATCGAAAACCCCGAGTTTTAGACGCAAGGATGTGATGAGCAATGAAAGCTCCAAAGTTACCGATGGAAGACGGGAGAGAATAAACGATTTCCAATTCTGTGTGCAGAATCAAGGGGTGAGGTGAGTGGACTCATCAATCATTATTGGGTGCTAACTGAATCTGATGGCCTGCAAGAGCCCCCTCATGTCATTAATCATTGAGGTCCGGGATCAAAAGGCCGAGCCCCGGGGTCCGGCCCATAGCATGCGGGTTGGGTCACCGGCCGAGGGGCGATTTTTAAGCAGGCCGGCGGCCGCTCACCGTCGGCGCAAATTCCGGAGACCGAACGCGTTCGGATTGGTTGACGTCCGGCCAGAAGTGGGGCCGGACCCGGCCTTCGGAGACTTGCACGAAGAAATCGAACGCTGAACAACACAAAGGGGGGACGCAATTCGAAATTCTGGTTTTGTCATCGAATCTGTCATTTGTCATCAAATTGTTAAGTTGCGAGCCGTCGTATGGTCGAAACTTTGTTCATAAAAGAGTCCACGATCCGGCAGCCCTTAGCATCCAAACTCAGCATTCAACACTCAGCATCAACATCCAACACCAACACCCAACATCCAACCTCCAGCCTGCAACACTCCACACCAGCAACAGCCAGCTTCTCAACTTCACTTTACTCCATTCCACCTTGCATCCCAACCAACCCTACCTGCTACCTACCGCTTCTTTGCCTCCCACCACCACTCAAAAATCCTGACTTCAAACTTCCTCCACTATGAGCCGAGCAATTCTTGTCACCGGCGCCACCGGCAAGCAGGGCGGCGCGCTCATCAAGACCTTGCTGGCCAACAAGGCTGGCTTTCCCATTCTGGCCGTGACCCGGGATCCCAACTCTCCGTCGGCCCAGCGGTTGGCCGCCAAATCATCTAGCATCACCCTGGTCAAGGGCGACCTCAACGACACCGAGACACTCTTCAAGGCCGCCGAGGAAGCCAGTACCAATCCCATCTGGGGTGTTTTCAGCGTTCAGGTACGTTTTACTTTCCCGACTCGTGTGCAATTGCCACAGGAATGCTAACACTGAATCAGGTGCCTGCTTTCAACAAGAACGGACCAATAATCGAAGAGCAGCAGGGCAAAGCGCTCGTGGACTCGGCCATCAAGCACGGCGTCAAGCACTTCGTCTACTCCTCTGTCGACCGCCACGGCGAGACGTCCATCAACAACCCGACCAACGTCCCGCACTTTGCCAGCAAACACCGCATCGAGCACCACCTCATCGACAAGACCAAGGGCACCGAAATGACTTGGACCATTCTGCGACCTGTCGCCTTTATGGAGAACTTCGTCCCCGGCTTTGTGGGTGACCTGTTCGCGTCCATGTGGAACGTGGCCCTCAAGTCGCGGCCGCTCCAGCTCGTGGCGACTGACGACATCGGAGTCTTTGCCGCCAAGTCGTTTTCCGACGTCAACCGCTTCAAGGGCCAGTCCATCTCGCTGGCCGGCGACGAGCTCACCCACGACGAGGTGGTCAAGGTGTTCCAGCAGAAGACGTGTGCCGCTCCGACGAGGTGGAACCTGGTGGCGAGACTGATGCTGTGGCTTGTCAAGGAGATGGGTGTCATGTTTACCTTCTTTGAGAAGGAGGGTTATGCCGCCAACATCGCCGAGCTCAAGAAGGTGCATCCCGGGTTGAAGGATCTGGGGACGTGGCTGGAGGAAAACCGCAAGGCCGAGGGGTCCAAGACGGCTTAACCGGCAGACGATTGCAAAAGGGTTTCATAATGTGTTGATGTTTCCATAGCATACCTGGCTCAATATTTCCTTATGTTCACCTACTTTAGACATAGATCATTCTCATACCACTAATTAATGTCATTTTCTTACTCGTGACCAGTGGTGTTTCTCTTCTCCGCCTCTATCATGCATCCTTCTTGCCCGCATCCTTGTAATGCTGCGTGAAATCGTATCTCACGTCCATCGGACCCATCAACAACTCCTTCAAAAACGGCTCATCCGTCTCTCCCTTCTTGAGCAGCTGCATGAACTCATCCCTCTCCAACCTCGTGGCGGGGTCCTTGTCCGACACGCGGCGGAAATTCTCGGACGAGATTGGGTCGATGATGGTCTTCCACTTCTCGATGCGCTTCTCCGAGTACAGATCGAGGATCGACTCGTCTGCCTTGCCGTCCCATATCCCCGTCAGGCATTCATACAAACCGCCGACGTCGACAAACCCGCCCGTGATTCCCATTCCGCCCCAGGGATTGCACAGGTGGGCCGCGTCGGCAGCCAGCATGACCCGGCCAACGCGAAACTTGGGAGCGCACCGTTGGTGCATCTTGTAGGGCGAGAAGTTGATAATCTTGTACTCGTCGGGCTTCGGGTGGCCAGGTAGCATGGTCTCAAACTTCCAGGGCTGGCGCTCGCGGTACTGCTCCAGGGTGAGGCCAGGGGTTTCGCCGTAGGTGATGCGGTAGAGACCGTCGCGGGTGATACGGGCGGCCATCTAAGCTTTTGTGTCAGCAAACTTGTTTTCCAAGATAATATGGGAGGGCGTCTCACAAAGAAGTGCTCCGGATGGATGATGAAGTTGGCATCGCTCCAGCCAAACTTGGCCTCAAAGTCGTAGTACGTCTAGCTCACCAGGTCAACCCACACCCTTCACCAACCATCCCCGTAACCCAACCCCCAAACTCACATTCGTCGCAATAATCTGCGCATCCCACGTATGCCCAGGGAACTCGTCCCCAAACAACGACCGCCGCACAATACTATTCGCCCCATCACACCCCACCACATAGTCCCCCCTCACCACCTTCTCCTCCCCCCCCTTAACCTCCACCTCACACCACGCCCCCTCCCCATCCTGCCCAACCCCAACAACCTTATGCTCCCACTCCACTACCCCCCCATACTTCCCCTCCACCTCCTCCAACATCAACGCATCCAGCTCCTGCAGCGCAAGACAATGCGTCCTCAAATCCACCCCCTCCACGTCGCTCATCACCCTGCTCCCGTCAAACCCCGCAATGTAGGAGTGATCCGCCGGGTTGCGCCAGCACATGGTGTCGAGGACCATGCCGCGCGCGCGGATGGCGTCGGCGATGCCCGCGCGCTCGAACTCGGGGATCGCCGGGCCGCCGTAGTGCGCCGCGCGCGGCTGCTGGTCGAGCTCCGCGGCTGCTTCGAGGATGTGCACTGCGATGCCGTGCTTGGCGAGGAGGAGGGCGAGGAGGAGGCCGGAGGGGCCGGCGCCTACTATTATTACCTGGTGGTGGGGTTAGGGATGGAGATTAGGGATGGAGATGGTTGGTGGTAAGGAGGGGGGGGCGCACTTTGGAGAAGGGGCGGGAGGGGGTTGGGTCGGCCATTGTGGGTTACTTGTTCAGGACCTCTGCTGGAACGAAGCAATTGTTGTGTTTGCTGCTTGATGTTGACAGTGCAGTGTGAGGCGAAGTCAAGTGTCAGGATCTCAAAGGATGGTTAAGGTTCAAGTCGGCCTCGGTCCTAATTATCATCCACCCTTCCCCTCGCCCTCCGAGACCCCTTGCAGTGATTCCCCGCACCCACTGGGCGGGTTCGTGGAGAGGTGAGCGATGAAACCCTCCACAAACTACGAGTTAGGTGCAGCTCCTCTGTTGTGGCTCAAGAGAGCAGTGGGGTCGCGGCAATAAAACAACGGCCTCGACAGCCCAAGCCCACTGCCCCCACCACGCCATCCCGCCTGCGTGACCCGTGCGATCGTTCGACATCAGGTGCATGATTCCAGGCTCCTGGAACTTGTGTCACAGAATGGGACAGCCAAGGCCCGAATGTGACGGGCTGGGTGCTGCTGCGGGGTGCGGGGACGGGGAGTTGGGGTGCTTCGAGGGTTTGGTGCGCATGGCCGGCAGATGACAACCGGGAATCTGACACTCTTGAGCTAGGAGTGGGCACTCGCCGCTTTTGAGCGGGACGAGACCTAGTTCGCGTTCCCGGCCCGCGGCCCTCTTCCGTAACGTCTGCAGAGGGCTAGGTACTTCGATTACGCCCATCGAGTCCTCCGGGGCGATCCCCCGCATCCGCGATGTGATGCATTCCGTCTCTGCGTCAGGATCACGCCCCCTGTTTGTGATTTGAGCCAACTGTATCTGACCCTGAAGCCCTGGGGCTGGGTTAGCTCACTCAAGCTGTCGTGGCCTCCCTCCACCTTCTTGGGTTTCCATCACACAAACTGAATCTCGATAAGACACTTGGGAAATGTCCTTATATGTCTATCATGTTTTAAAGTTTTCATAAACGTATTGAAAAAAGATGATCATCAAATCGACCGCCATAGTACGAACTCGGGAGATGTATTGGGCCGGATACGGAACCCGAAAGTGATGCTACCTATCTAGATAACTAGGTGAAGCTATCTTAGATTCGACACCAGATGCCTTGCAATAGATAAACTTCTTTTGAGAAGCCAAAGGCTCAATGATATGGCACTAGTCAAGGCGTTTATATACACGAACCGGCTCCATGAACCGACTCACCTTGCGCCGTTCCACGGCGTACTCTTGCTGATATTCCGGTTTAGGGGCATCAGAGCGGCCTCATCGCAGCTGATGTAGCTCTGCAAAGTTGTAAAGAATGTCAAGATGGCATGCAAGAGAAAGAGCAGAGCACTTTCTGTTGCCTGGCATTCTTCCTTAACCGCTTGGGGTTTACTATGGGTGCGGCCGAGTCCGGCTTGTGGTGTGTATCACAATGTCATGGATGCTACCCGCCCTGCAGACTGCCAAAAACGATACAAAGCGGAGGCCTGCGCCGAAGGCTGAATCCAGCCAGACCAATGTCCACGATTCTTTGCAGCCACAGTCGCCATGATTACCATTAACCAGTCATCGAGCTTTGTTCCGGGTGCCAACCGATAAGATCGGGACAAGGGCCTAGACGAGGATGATTTTTAAGGCTAACCCTGGGGCCTCCGGGTTTCCCAAGCTCCGGCCAGTTAGTAGGTATCTAGTACTTGTTGCTCCCGGCTTCAGCTGAGCCTGCTGTCCACATAAATGCCGCTCAAGGCTTTCAAGGCTCACCTCCGGCAGGTCCTCTGATTTCTTTCCTCGAAACCCACCGCTTTTCCTAACACAGCGTCCGACTTTGAACCAGTTGAGAAACGATAGCCTGCTTTGTGCAGCTTTTGAACGGGCAAGCTGTAGCTCACACCCTTTCAGGTGTATCGCTCCATCACAAGAATGCCCTCAGACATACAACTCTCGAACGAGCACGAGCTTGAGCAAGGAGACGCCATTCCGCTCCTCCCTGCGACCGCGAAGCCTGCTCTTCCAGAGCAACTTGCCGCGGATGATGCGGTCAAGGATGAGTTCCAGGTCCGAGGGTGGCCGACCAAGCCAACAGCCATCTCGAGAACCCCCTTTCAAGCGTTTCTAAATGCGGGGCCCGAAGTTCTGGCTTTATTTATGACCTTGCCATACATTGTTTTGGCTGCGTTCATTGCAAAGTACGACAACAAGCCAGTTTCTGACGCAGACACGGTGTATCGGTATGTGATAAAACTGGGAATGAACCTTGTGAGTGCTGCATGTCTCTGGGGTTATCGGCATCAGTCCTCACCTTGACCTCTCCAATCAGTCACACAACGCCTTCCCCTACGTTTTTGCATTCACCGTTGGACAGACAGTTAAGGACTTCGCTGCCTGGAGGCTTCAATGCGGCGTCCGCCTGGGCACCCTCGAGCAGATCATGGGCAGCATATCCGTTGGCGGGACTCTAGCGACCCATGTCCTGCTCAGGCCTTTCAACGGCCTCGCTATCGGGCTTGCAATCCTTTGGGCATCCTCGCCCCTCGGAAACTACCTCCTCCCAAACCTGGGCCAAGAAATCCCGGAAGCCGTGGCATCAAATATCACCATAACATACTTGGATACGGCACAGGAGTCGTTCTTCTACAACACTGATTTCCTTCCAGAGGTTTCTGCGGGTGGCATCAACGCCCTCTATCTGTCTGGCATCATTGCGTCGCGGTCGGCTCAGCGCTTAAGCATAGATCAATGGGGAAACGTCAAAATTCCTTACTACAGCCGTCTGGACGATAACACCACGGCTAATGCCTCGAGCTGGAAGCATCCCCCTGAGTCTGGATCCGTGTTTTCTGCCTTGTTGGGCATCCCGATTTCTGGGCTCGCGGCAACTGGCAATAGCACATTCACGATCACAACAACCTACATTGACTTAGACTGCTACAACATTAGTCGAGGTCCTCCCATTGTCAACGGGGCTGACGAGAACGGCAACATGTGGCTATTCGGGCTCTCTGCTCCCAGCCTCAATTCCTCACGGACCTTTTTTCTCGCCATGAACGGACTGATTCGCGGGAAATCCGGAGCCGTCAGCGCATACGCCAACGTCACCAACGGCACAACAGCCCCGCCTACTCTCCTCTTCCAGTCCATAATTTGGGACGGTGTGGAGAACATTGCCGACCGATTCGACGTATCGTTGGTCAAATGCCGTCTCCGCCAGGAATACGTGGATTCGGTCATCTTCTGCCCCGGCAACAGCGTAGTGGGGAGTTCAGGCTGTCATGTCACCGCTATGCGTCCCAGCTCGGGTCGTCATGCCGGTTCCAACGTCACGATTCTCGGCCTGTTGGACCAGTTCCAGATGACAGCTCAACTCCTGCCTATCGCCACAGGCGAAAACACCTTCGGTTTCGTGGCCGAGTCCACAGCCACAGAACTCTTTATGGAAAACAGCTCTTTGCCGTTCTCAATGCTCGGACGTGCGCACTTGTACAATGTTGCAAAGTCCGACCTCGAGGTCCGACTGGGACAGGTGCTGAACACGTACAACCTGGCTTCGTTGGCGCCGTTCGACATGGCTGGGAGCTTGGGGAGCGGCAATGCGAGCTCCATATCTGTGGATGGACAACATACAGTGTGGCAGGTTTTCTACCAGGTGAATTGGACATACCTAGCCGTATATCTTGCGACTTGGGTTGTGTTTTTTGCCGCCGCGGTGGGAGGGATTGTGTTCAAGAGTCTGGTTATTGGCCCCGAGGTGCTGGGGTATGTGTCATCGCTGACGCGAGATAATCCTTACGTTCGGGTCCCGGTAGGGGGTTCCTCGTTGGATGGTATGAAGAGGACAAAGTTGCTGCGCGGCTTAAGGTTAACGATGAAGGACGTCGCGGGAGAGACTGCGACGGTGGGACATGTGGCTATTTCGTCTGGTCATAGCAGTGGGGAAAGGTCTCTAGAAAAGGGCCGGCTGTATCTGTAGTGCTTAAAGCATGCTGCTGCAACCGCATCTACACCAGGTACGATAGAAGGAGATATCAGATATGTAATACGCCTCGGATAGCATTAGGAGCAGAACTCGGCGAAAGGCGCTGGCGAATGGTCTTATACCCTGGCACAAAAGGCAACGGGCCAGTCACTATGGACTTTGATGTTGGCAGGTAGATTTGGACCAGGATCGATGCTGCTCAGGGAGGGCCTTGTACATCAAATTGCTCCAGAATCAGACATCTGCAAGCATCCGCGACTCACCTATACCTTACCCAAGAACAGAGCATAACTCCAGGCACCGCAGATAGTAGCGTTGGGGAAACCAGTACGGTCCCCGATTTCCGTATGACGGGGCATCGTTTCATCCGTGCGGCCTACCGTCCCGAGCCCTTCCTCCTCTCGACACCCACCCCGCTACTCGTGCCACTCTCAACTTGAAGTAAGCCCCGAATCTCGTCCGCCAGTGCAGCGAGCTCTGGCTTCGACAAATCCAACTCCGCACCAGCATCTTCCACAGGCACGGTGCCGCAGTCCGCGCCCAACTCGATCAACCGCCGCACCATCCCCACATGCCCCCCGCGGGCCGCCAGACCCAAAGCCGAGCGCCCTTTCACATTCTCAACATCAACATCTCGATCCCTCAGCACCCCATCCTCACCTCTCACTTGCCTCCCCAACAGAAACGTCGCAACACCAACCCTCCCCAGCGCACACGCCCCGGCAAATGCATCATCGCCCTCCCCATCTCTCAGCGCCGCATCCGCCCCATGCCGCGCCACCAGCGCCCTTACCACGCGCAGGCACCCCGCCCGGGCAGCGTACATCAGCGGCGTCGCCCCCTCCCCATCCCGCGCATCCACGTCGACACCGTCCCGTCCCAACAGCGCCTCGCACGCCGCGAGGTGACCCGCCCGCGCGGCGAGGTGCAGAGGCTGCCGCCCCTGGGCGTCAGGAGTATTGGGAGCAGCACCGTGGTCTAGCAGCAGGGGGTACAGGGCGTCAAAAACGGGCCAGTTTACTTTGTGGAGAAGGGTGGAATTTCCTTCGGCGGGGATGCGAGGGTCGGCGCCGGCGTTGAGGAGCGTGGTGGCCACGGCAATTTGGTTCATGGCGGCTGCGGCCCAGAGGGCGGTGGGGAGTCTTGGGTCGGCGCAGATGTGGTTGATTACCTCTGGGCCGAGGGAGATGAGGAGTTGAAAGACTTGGGGAAGGGCGCCGTGGCCGCTGGCAAACCAGAGGGCGGGCTGGCCGCCGCCGCTGTGAGCGTTGGCGCGGACGATGGCGGTGGTTGGGGTGGCGGGTGTGGCGGGATCGGCGTTGAGGGGTGGATCGGGGCCCTCCTCGAGAAGGATCTGGGCGAGTTCCTTGCTGTCCTTGCGGGTTGCGATGCGTAACGGAGTCTCGCGTTCGTCTTTGCTGGGCACGTTGTCGAGCACAGAGATCCGGGCGCCGTTGTGGACAAGAACGCGGAGCAGGGCGATGTCACCCCGTTCGACGGCCAGGTGGATCGGGTATTTGCCGTCGCGGATGAAGTTGGGATCGAGCCCACAGCCGCGGATGACGGTCTCAATGATGTCGAGGTACCTGTGTCCGTCCACATCTGAATCGAGGGTGCTGCGGCAGTTGATGAGTTGTATGAGTGCTAGCTGATCGTCCCTTGGATTTGTAGCTAAGAAGCTCCGTCCTCTGGGCGGAATCTGAGGCCTTGAACGCAAAGCACCCGCTGCGGGGGATGGGATGTCGAGGGACAGAGGAGTACCTGGAGGCTGAAAAGAGTGTGGGGACAAAGGGATATGTTCTTCATGCAGCTTGAGTTTGATCTCAAGGAGGATCTGACTGAACGCGAACAGCAGGTTAACAGAACTGACTACCTTACCTACGAACAATGTCACTTGCAGGTTCACAAGAGCGGGCCCACTCACGTGTTGGAGGATTCTCGGAGTCGGTCAAACCCTTTCATCCTGTTCTCAATGTCGATATGCGACTGTTTGAGTTGCGATAGGCTCAAGGGAACCGTAATTCGGTTCAGGAAGTTGATATTTCGGTCGAGTGAGCCTGCAAGGTCCCTAATCTTGTGCAGCGCGGCAGCGATGGCAGGGTACAGCCTCTGGATATAGCTTCTCAACTCCTCGTAGATGTTGACCCCATCGAACAACCTGTCGCTGGTGACAAGATGCAGCTCGCGCAGCTCGTCTCGGTGGCGGAGCTCATCCAACTCCCGCAGGACCACCAGGGCGTGTCGGATAACCGTCAACGCCTGATCGAAGTCGTGCTCCAGCTGAAGCAACTCTGTGGGAGCCTTACCCAGGGCCCGTCCGAGTCGCCAGATGTCTGCAAGAGCTGCAGCAAGCGTGAAGAGGGCAGTCGTGATAGATATCGGGTCCGCCATGACAGCCTGCCATCAATTAACGCCGACCCCTGCATTCTCAAACCACCGGTTCGCTGTTGAAGCCAGCAATGGCGCGATGGAAGACCTGGCGGGTCTTCTAGGCACAGTGGGTGAAATGAGAGCGGGGGCCTTTTAGTGCCATATGCATGCGCGAGCAACTGGGAGCCTAGATGCGGCTGAATATGCATAGTAGGGTTACCTTAAGGGATGTACTATACCTCTCGGTCCGGACAGGGTCCCGTGGCCCATCTGCAGGTGTGGCTGGGGCAGTGTTGTAGATCCCCGACAGTAGACTCCGTGCCGAGATACGATTGGGCCTCGAGTGGTGTGGGCAGCGGTTTTGAGCAGACTCAAGGGACCTATTGCTGGATTTCTTCGGGAACTTGTGTCAAATAGTGCGGATAAGCGGTAAAGGCCTCGATTCTCACAGACTTCTCTTCGTGGGCCGACGGAAGTCAGTTTCTCTTGTCTGCAAACTCGGGAAATGCTATACATCACGTAATTTGTACCTCCATCTCAAAGGCTGCCATGCCTACTCTTGCAAGACTTGCTCAGTCATCGTCGCTAGGCGGCCTGATGACCGGATCGCGACCTAAAACTGAGAGTTCCCGATCGTGCAGTTCTGTCGCGTTTGTAGCCTTCGGGGGCCCAATCCACTTTTTCCAGATGAGGAGGCCCAAGGTCACACTGATAACTAGAACTAACACCCCAAGGCCCCCGATGCCCCCGATCAAGCCTTTCTCGGTGCCGCTAAGACCTCGTTGCTCTTCCTCGGGCTGACAGGGGGCGGATGCCTCCACTGCCGACGAGAAGGCACCCTGATTCTGCAACCCTAGTGAAAACTTGTGATTCTCGTAATTCACATACAGGTACACCTAATACAGACAAGACAATCTCCCGCGTTAGCTCTCTCTCCCTTACCCTCCGCGCTCACCGCGTGCTGCTCACCTGAGACAGGAAGACCTTGCCGAACACGGCCGAGTTCCCAACCGGGCTGCCAAATTTGTCTTTGTTCGGACCGGAAGAGTCGACGCGGTATACGGCAATCTCGTCGTAAGTTTCGCTCGTGGTTATGGCACCAGTCGCGTTGTCGAGGCCACGGAGTGGCCGTAGAAGCTCGTGTGACGGAATCGTAACTTGGAACCCGTTGTCCAGCGTGATATCCATGGTAATGTTGAGCGACCCGTGCCTACTGGCAAATACCAGCCCAGGCTCCATGTTGTACAGCGCTGGATACGACGAGTTCTCAACCAATGTGAGGTTCGCCATCTGGATGATGTCGGTGACCTTGTCAGGGGAAAATCTGATTGCGTTATCATAGCTTGAGGAAGGGCTCGTCGGTCAGCATCAATACAGAAAGAGTCTAACGGTGCTAAAACTTGCTCACGGCTCAATGCAGTACTTGGACGGGTTGGTCGTGTCCTCGTACGTTTTGGAGTCGGCCTTGTTCACATGAATGACTAGCCTTGATACGGCGACCTGAAGGGGGCACGGCCTGTCTTGCAGCTCGTTGGTTTCGTTCTCATGAGTGGCGAACTCCCTCAGATTTCCAGTATACGCGCCCTGGTCATAACCACCAAGAATAAGGCTGCCATCTCGCGGATGGAGAACGCTCTGTGAGCCGGAGTCGAGACCCCAGGACCTGGCGCCGATGAGATTGGCTTTCCTCAAAGCCCCCAGCAACTCCGATTGCTCACCCAAGCCCAAGTGGGACAGAGAACTCTGCTGCCCTCCTGTGGCCAGACCCTCGAGGAACGCGATCTTACGAGTCGACGATAGGTGCAAGTCGGTTTGCAGGGCGTGTTGAAACGTATCGTTGATTCCGCTGAGGGACATGAGATTTTTCCACCCAGGATTGAGAGTCTTCAGCCTCTCCATTTCGGTGCTGCTGGTGATATCGACGGTAGAGAAATCGCTTCGTTGGATAACGCCACCCCGGCGCGAGCGGCACTGGGCCAGCGTGGTGTTGGGGTTCTGGAGCCAGGGGCCCTCGCAAATCTCATTCGACATCAAAATGGTCGAATTCACGACCGTACTAGGGACCATACAGAGTGTGGCCGAGTCGCCAACACCTGCCAGAAGGCCCCAGGCCGAGATGTCTGTTGCCGTGCCGGTTCCTGGGATGGAGCAACTGCTCAACTTCAAGCGGATTGTCGGGGAGACGCAAGAGCCTTGTGCAGTAGCCAGGGTCGCAAGGCCCATGAAAGCAACAACGAGTGGCCTGGCTAGATCCATTCCAAATTCTTTGCCTCCGTGCAGGTCTAGTCAGTGGCGATATCTTTACGGTGAGTGGGTGGTGATTGCCTGACCTCCAGCCAGCGTCGGTCTTCTCCGTCGAGAGAGAAACAGATCGTTCATTTGGATACTTCAAATCGAGCCCGCACCGTCTCGCTCTCGGGCAATGACGGGAGAAAGAAGAGAAGATGCCATCTAGAACACCGGGGCTTGATCGAATGTGCTGCATTTGGCACCCCAACAGCAGCAGGGCGCCGGTGAAGGAGGGGTCTGAGCCACCCCGCACGCCGTTGAGCCAGTATCAGCCCTTCTCGCCCCCTCTCAACGGCCCGGAGGACGACGTGCAGACGCCACCGACCAGGCTCGGAGCCGGGGGCGCCAAATTGCCAACCCCCCTTCCCCTTTCCCCGGACTGAACTTGCCAGAAATTCATTACAATTTGCCGTGCCTCATGATAGGCCATCAATATGTACCTTGGCACACTGCTTGAAGTGCCAAATCCACGCACGGCCCCCTGACCAAAACCACTACCACCTAACCAAACTACTATTCACTATGGAGAACGAACCACGCTGTCGCGAAGCTGATTGTGGTTTGAATCACGCTCCCCCCGGCGTGGGTACTCTTTCCGTCGTTTGCCTTCCATGAGACACAGGTTCGAAGCCGCGCTCTCACTTCAGCTCCGAGGGAGAGAGAGAGAGAATGGGCAGTGCACCGCAACTCCATAGATTCAGCCGGGTTCTGGTGCCCCTGGTCTTGACTTGGGTCGCCAGTTGACAAACCAGGCTTCGAAAGTCCAAAGATATTGAGTGCCTACCTATCTAATCTTACAATTCTGCAGGATTATTGTCTAAATTGGGGAAACCTTCTACCCCCCAGGCTTCAAGCGTCAAGGCCATACAATACGTCTTATGTCCAACCCACCGTTGCGACGACATTGTCGATCAGAAGAGACGCTGCCCGGTTCGTTTGGGACGCAAGCCTGAACTCAAGGAGGTTGCTGGCGGCCGTTGTCCCGCAAGTCACATGAGACTTATACTGTGCCCACGCAGCAGCCGCGCCAATCCCGCTGAATGTGGTGGCGCCTCCGAAAACAACTGACCAAGGATTGCCGTTGGCATAGCTGGATACAACACTCAGGCTGAAGGCGATCGTGTACTTGGTGCCCGCGACGCTAAGGCAGGGATGGAAAATTAGTATCGGCGGCAGTCCCTGTTCCTGACGGGCATACGGGGATGCTTCACTCACCAGTTCAGATTCTGGCCGAAAGAAACACTCGCAGCTGCGCTCCGGACGAAGTACGAGGTGCTGATCTGCAGGGCGTGATTGTTTCCGCTGTACGTGATCACAGACTGCGTGTTCCCCGAGCCAGTGACCGCTATCACTCTCCAGCCGTCTAAAGTGCCAGTCTCAAAATCGCCGTTGACAATGACAGGCGTGACAGATGGAGTTGGGGTAGGCTTTGTCGACGTCGAGGTCGAGGTTACGGTGACGACATCGGTCTCGGTGACCGAGTCGGTGACGGTGGCTGTGGCGGTCAGGGTCTCGACAACGGTGTAGGGGGTGTCGGCCGTGACGGTGGCCGTGACGGTGGCGGTTGTGACGCCAATACAGGAGCACGCTGACGTGAACTGGGCCGGCTGGATGGTCGGCAAGCTTGCCAGGCAGGCAAGCGGCTGTTTGACGGGGCAAGATTTTCTCTTGCGGCGGGCCCCCCTCCTCTTAGCCACCGCCGTGACCTCACTAACTTCGGTCACGGTTGTCGTTGCCGTTTGTGTCGCGGTTGCTGTCACCGTCGCAGTTGCGGTCACGGCGTCGGTGAGGGTCAGGGTCGGTGTGACGGTGACGGTGTTGGTTGTCTCGGCGACAGTGATGATGGAGTTGGTGCAGTACGCGCTCGCCTGGCTGAGCGAGTTGGTGAAGCAGGCCAACAGCGCATCATCAACACACGACTCGGCGTCTCGCTGGCCGAGTTTGGCGGGGCTTGCAACGACGAGCCCGGCCAAGACGCCGGTGGAGATGGCTGCTGTGAGGCGCATCGTAATAAACCAAAAGGTTGAATGAGTGACTGGTGTTAAAGCGTGCAAGACGGGACCCAGAAAGAAACGACGGGGGCCGAAAGAATTCTGGACAGGAAGGAATGTGAAAACACCCGCGGCATCGTGTGGTTTTCATCTGTGGAACTCATGCATGTGCTGGGCCTGGCATCAACACCCCAGCCGGCTGTAGGAGGCCAAGATCCACGAATCTCAGCTTGAAAGTCCTGACACGCCCAACGTGGTCTAGTCGCCGCTAGTCAAGAGCTCCGGGCTTGCCCTGACAGCTGAGAACCGCCAAATGATTGGGTTGGTCCCGCTAGCGAAGGGCTGAAGGAGCCGGAGGTCTTGCTCCACTTCCCATATTCGGAAAACTATCGACTCAAGGGAGATGATCGAATGCTGAGGGGAGCGTCTTCTCCGGACGGTCCGGTTCGAGACCGACCCCGCGTCCTTGGGTCGGCGTGGCAAACAAGGTATTGTACAAGGGAATATTATCATGCACATCCCCTTAGTTTATGAGATGATGTGCCTTAACTGTCTTACAATACCTCCGCAAACCCGCGAACTCGTCACTACAATCTTCAGACTTAAGAGCAGCGAATGCCTTGAGCAAGGAAGTGAGCGATCTCCCGGTTTTCCAGACGTGTTCGGTTGGTCTCGGTACCTATTCTTGGAGAATTATGCATCATCTGAACGTGAGCAGCAGACTCCAGCCCCCAACGAGCGAGGCCCTGTTTGATCTCTGCAAGCGGCCAGTGAGCGTTCCGCGGGTCACGGTCACGGGACGCTTCCTCGCAATTCTGATCAATCCAAGGGAGCCCAACCACACTGAATGCTTTTGTCTAAAATATCCAACTTCCTTCCCTCTCCCATCCGTGAAGAGAGCGAAAGACATGTGACTTGAGAACGGTGAGAAAATAAGACGAGGCTCAGTCTGAGCTCAGCCACTTCGCTCCGAGCCTATCACGCCTGCGTTTCGAGATGGGGGGTACAGTACATAGGTAGCAACGAATTGGTGTGAGCGGGGTACCAAGATGTGTCGGGGCTGAGCATCACGTTTGAGCCGCTCACGAGCTGAGAGCAGCACTTGCGAGCTTTGACACTCCAACATCGGCGCCACGAGACTCGGTCCAAGTCTTGATTGACAACCACCATCAACTACCTGTCCGCCTACTTTCCCGCCCAGAATACCCTTCTTGTACAATGGCAGAGCCTGCCGATGGCGTGCGTGGGCCGCATGTGTGCGTCGTAGGCGCCGGGATATCAGGCTTGCGCTGTGCTGATGTCCTGCTCTCTCGCGGGTTCAACGTGACCATTCTCGAGGCGCGAGATAGAATAGGAGGCAGGGTGCGATGAATCATATCAGAAACTAACACTCACGCTCTGAATACCATGTATTCTGTATGAGGTCTAACCGGAGGCTTGAAACAGATTTGCCAGTCCGACACTCTAGGATACACTGTTGACATGTAATGTTCAAGCTTGCCCGTGTCCGGGGTGTTGACAAGCTGACTGGTGCTCCAGCGGCCCAAATTGGATCCATGCTTGGACCGACTCCGAGGCACCCCATCCCATCTTCAAGCTCGCCACCGACACCGGGACGCCGTTGCACCACTGGAACAACAAACAGCTAATCTTCGACTCCCATGGCAACAAGCTTAGTGATAAGTTAACCGATCGCCTGTCAACAACTCTCTGGGACATCATTGAGGAAGCCTTCCAGTTCAGCGAGGCTGCTCATGCCAAAAATGGGGGAAGAGACATCGCCATCACCGACTCTCTCCAGGACTTTATCCGTCGAAGAGCTGCTGAGCTGGCGCTGGACAAGGAGGACTGTGAGACGCTTCTAAAAATGAGCGAGATGTTTGGCGCTTACGTCGGCGAGCCGGTATGGAAGCAGAGCTTGCGGTTCGCATGGTTGGAGGAGTGCTGCGGTGGAGGTGCATCCCCTTTTCGTCTTCTCGCTGCTCGCCGGCCGTCTCACATCATCAAGTCCGTCTACTCACCGAATACAGAGGAAATGTTCGTTGCAACCAACTACTCGGCCATACTCGAGCTCGCGGCGAGGCCGGCCCTCCGTGGCGCAACCATCCATCTCAACACTCGGGTTGTTGCCGTCACTTCGATCGGGTCTCCCTCGCCCTCTGAGCGACAACGCGTGACCGTCACCACCGACCTCGGGAAAGTACTATCCTTCGACGAGGTAGTTCTGACCACTCCGCTGGGTTGGCTCAAGCAACACCACCAATCTGTTTTTTCACCCGCCCTGCCCGCCCGCCTGACCTCCGCCATCGTCAACATCTCCTTGTCTCAGCTCGAGAAGGTGTTCATCACATTTCCTTCTGCTTTCTGGAGAACGCAGCCAGGGGAAACTTTTCCAAGCTATACGAACTGGCTTACACCTCGCTATGCTGAGTCTACCAACCCGCACCACTGGCCGCAAGAAATATGGGACTTGTCTTCATTTGACGCACCGAACAACCACCCGACGATCTTGTTTTATCTATATGGCGACTGTTCCCGACATGTGGTGGACGCGATTCACGGCAAGACGCCCGAAGTGAAGCATCGCTTCCTGGAGAATTTCTTCCGGCCCTATTACTCCCTTTTGCCGGAATACGACAGCTCGGACGCTCGCTGCACGCCGAGTGCCATTCTCGCAACGGAATGGGCAAAGGATGAGCTGAACGGGTTTGGAAGCTACTGTAACTTCCAGGTCGGTGTGGAAGCAGCGGATCAGGATGTACTCGCTTTTCGGGAGGGGTGTGCTGAGAGACGATTGTGGTTCTGTGGTGAGCATGCGGCGCCGTTTGAGGAGTGTGGCACTGTCGCTGGGGCGTATCTGAGCGGAGAGGCGGTTGCAAAGAAAGTCACTGCGTTGTATAAAGAGGATGACTGGCAAGGGAAGAAAGCGGACTGAGCCGAGACATCCGAGGACACAGCACACGTTTCAGGCAGAGATGCAGGCGAGAGGAAAGAGAACAGTCGTTATCGATGAAGACGAGAATAAAGAGAACAGTCGTTATCGTCCAGTATTGATATCCCCAACTCTTTCCCGAAACATCTGACCGGGTGTCCAGATCCCCATAACCACGAACTGCCTGACACTAACCGAAATCCTTCAATGATTGTCTGAACCCCATGCTTCGGTCACTTCAATCTTCCACCACTCTGGAGGTTACAGCCATTATCAGCCAGGCAAGACACATCCACAAGTACTTTGCAATCAGGACTCACCGTCTCGGCACCTCCCTATCCTGCTCCCGAGTCCGCAGATCTCTCGCCGCTCTCTCCTCGTCAATCATGATGATCAAGTGGGCATGCCCCCTTTGAGCAGCCAGCTTTGACGGCGTATCCCCGTCAACGTCGACGTTATCCAAATCTGCGCCGTGAGCAAATAGTAACCTTGCGATCTGCCAATATCCGCCGTACCCGCACATACTCAGCGCCGACCAACCCCAAGGGTCTCTGGCATTCACATCCATGCCAAGAGAGACCAGTTTGGCCACCTTGTCATAGTCGCCGTCGCTCGCTGCTTCGATGATATCGGTGTTTTTCTTGAACAGTTTTCTCAGCAACGCGACGGGGTCGGTACGCCTTCGTACCAGAACTGGTGGTGTCATGGGGGCGGCCTCCGAGGCCATGTTTGGCCCCGACGACCCTTCTCCTACTCCTTCTCCTGCACTACCGCCTTCTCCGATTTGCCATTCGGCATTTCGACGCCTTAGGTCATCCTCGAAAAGCGTAATCGCCATCCTCAAGTTGGCACCCGGCGTAAGTGTAATCTGTGACCCAATGTTGGAACTAGTCTCGCTGCCCCTATCCTGGGAGTTGACGAACATAGCTTCGCTGTTGTGGCTGCTTTCCGGCGCCATAGGCGGGGCCTGAGCGCCCGCGGAATCGCACCGCTCATCGAACATACCATCTTGGATGGCTTGCTTGATCTGCCCGAGAACATACCCACGGCGATCTTCGAGGACAGCAGCGTTGATTCCAACGTCTTCCAGTTCTCTGCGCAGCTCCTGCCAGACGTTGGGAGAGTCAATGGTTTGGGCAACGTCGGGAGTCGTGACGGCGGAACCTTCACGTAGGCCGGCCTGCACCTCGAGAAAGTACTTGGAAAGCTTCTTGTTGATACAAGCTGTGGACGCGCTGTTGGTTTGGTCCCACATGGGCCCATCAGCCCAAGTACTCGGTGCCAACTAACGTTTCAAGGAAGAGAGCGGTATTTCTGGTAGATGTAGCATACTTTACCACGGTCACATGCCACGCCGTCAGCATGCTGACCGAACTCACCAATCTTCCTCTGAGGTCGGCCAGATCCTTGAGCCCAAACCGCATCCGGTCCCACGTCCGCTGGGCATGCGTGCCCAGGTTGTCGTACCTAGTGTGAAGGGCCTCCATGTCGACGAGGATGGCCTCACACACCGCGCAGAGCAGTGTTAGCCGGTGATGTCGCGATGTGTCCATGGTAGGGTTGTCGGACATGAAGTCGTGGACTTCGCCGAGCACGGCGTGCAGGCACAGGATGTCCATCGACAACTGGGCAAAGTCCGTCGAGGAGTTCTTGTACGCTTTGTACAGCTTCCAGGCAATGCTGGTGAGCTGGATAATGTCGCCAACACCAAGTGGGCACGACATATTGGAATATGGGTGTGCTATGCTGGGAGATTGCCTTGGTAAGGTAGTTGGATGTGTTCGGGGATAGGACTTACCTCAGTGCCAAGAGGTGTTTTATAAACTGATAGACTGTATTTTACGGGGGACAAGGCTGAGTGAGTTGCAACTTCACGCGCGATTTTCGGGACGCGCGGTACAGACACCGCCGCCGTCGACGTGACCGGGCGGTGGCTCAGTCGGTGCTCGACAGTCAAAAACGCTCTGTACCAACCAGCCCAGCCCGCTCCCAATATCCCCAACTTGTTGGTAGTCTTTAATACCTCAATTTCACGGATGTTAGTGTGGTACCTGATAGGTGTGCCCAAGTCGATGAGATAGGTGTGTCTCGTTATCAAGAACCAAATGGTGGTTGGTAAGTGGCGGTGGCTCATCCGGTAACACGGCGCGGTACCCGGCAAGGCTCTGTGAAGACGAAGCCGGTGGGCGTTGTGGACGGACGGTCGCCGTTGAGATGGAGGGGCGGGCTGGGACCGGTCAAGAAGTCTCGGAGCGCCCGAGACGACGCTTTGCAGCCCAGCCTTGCAAAGCCTGAATAAAAGGGCGTGGTGAGGTGACCTTATTACACAGGTTATTGACCGGGTTGGTATTGAAACCTGTCATGTTTGGTAGGCTTGAGGCTCTGAATGCCGTCTTCTTTTGAACCAAGGAATGGAGGGAAGGGGCTGAGACGAAGTAGCGTCCGGGATTTCCGATGGTAGAGAAACGGGACGAGGGCGGATCGCTTTCATCGTGCTCCAAGGAGCAGGTTTGTTGGCGCAAAATGGTCAGTGGTTCGGCCCGAAAGACGAACACCCTTCCAGATCAGGCAAAAACGCGCGGTGTTCTACAGGGAGGGAAACCATGACTGCGAGGCTTGACAGGTCGGCTTCCGATAATAACCCCTAAGCTAAAGTTGCTGACTTCGAGACAAGCAACACGGGCTACTGCTTTAACCGCGCTTCGACGTGCAGCATGATGGGCCAGTGAGACAGCGACATTGTAGACTATGTTGCCATGGTTAACGCAAGGCCAAGACGGAGGCCATGTGCGACACCGTTGTCAGAGCACGGCTTCAGCGGAAAAGAAGATAGGTTATAGGCCAGATGAGTAATGACAAACTTTCGTGTAAAAGCTAATCGTGTGTTCAAGAGTCCCGTCTATCTCCACTGGTCCGACCAGTGTGTTGCTGACCTCGCCTCCCTTTGTCCATTTTACACTGAGCACGTACGGCAGTAGCTGTAGACGCCCGACTTATACAACAATCTATCCATTCCCAACACCTACCCAATCTCTCAATCTCAAACCTCACAGGTCAAGAAATTTGAGAAATCTCAGCATCCGCCTCCAGTTCCGACGCAAGCTCCGCCGTCGCCCGCCTCGCCACCCCGTCCTCCACCTCCTCATACCACTCCCCATCATCTATCCGCCCTGACAAACTTCAAGTTGCGGTCCCACTCTTTGATTCCCCACTCCCTATTCTGAAACAGCCCCGTCCACTGCACAAGCGCACTCGCCATCTTCTACCCCTCCGCGGACAGCTCGGTCTTCTTCCACTCCCCCTCCGACCGGCCGACTACGGTTCCCGTGCACGTGCCCGTTGTCTGGAAAGGATGGTACAGGTCTCAAGGTTTATTGCGTCGTACCCGCCGCCGACGCTGAAGATGAACGAGCGGGTATTGTTGCGGATGCCGGTGCATCACTTGTTGAAGCCGGCGTGCGCGACGTCCATGGTTTAGTTGATGCAACTTTTCTTAGAGAAGCTGGACAAGCGCCACTCTGTTGGTTGGTGCTTGTTGGTGCCAATTGCAAGTGGTGGAGGCCATGGGGCGACGGTGAGGAAGGTTAGGGGGCGACAGGGGGGGAAATCAGGGGGTGACGTGACGGTGAGGAAGTTCAGGGGGAATGGATTGCATGTTTCTTGATCAGTAGCTAACAATGTGCAAGCTGAAGTACTTGACAGGGTCAGGTGTAAGAGATCAACTGGCGTTCGAACTACTGAAGGTTAAAGGACGGACAGAACGGGATTGTTCATGGGCTTTCCCTTGTTCTTAGTCTTGGTCCTTTTCCCTCAGGCTTGAATGCCTCGAACTGATGTGAACCGTATTCTATTAGTACACGCCTGGTCATGTTACCTGACTGCTGAGAAGCTTACCTTACCGTCGTGGGAGGCGTGGTCGTGTTATCTCCGAAGTCATCAATCCCTCGGCCGACCAACGGAGGTAAACCTGAGACATCCATCCCCTCGGCCGACCAACGGAGGTAAGCCTGTGTCAATCCCTCGGCCGACCAACGGGGGTAAGCTTGTGTCAACCCCTCTCGAGACGGGGAGTCGGAGCTTTCGATTAAATCCGGCCGTCCCGTTCTTGCACCGGGAGCCCGTGTCCGGGTGCAATTGGTGGCGATGATGGAGAGCATCCTTCCCGTAGGTAGGCACCAGGGTGGTTTCCATTGCTACCTTATGGACCAGGGCGCCTAATTATGCCAGTGACTTTAACGCCGTGAGAGCCGGCCAACTGACCAAAAATGGGAACCGAGAGGTCCGTTGTATTAGAACACTCGGCACAATGGCGGCAGGAAAGCCTGGCCATCCCGATGGTGTTTCTTTGGCCCTGGATGGCAAAGGATTCAGGACAGAAAGAAACTGAAAGAATTGTACCTAAACTACATGTCTATCTCCATTGAACCGGCATCAAGCCCATATTTAATTTCAAGAAGCCATCTGACTCGCCTGCGCCCGCTCGAAACGTTGGTATCTCTCCTCTCTCCAGCGCGGGCCCCATTTCCGCACGATGAGTACACTAGGGCTGGCCGCCAGGACGATCAACCCCATGAAGAGATAAGTGAAACCGTACCCCCACGCATCGATCATGTACTGCACCACCGCCGTGCCCACGGCGCTGAACGTCGCGCGGGTGAGATTAAACGTCGACGACACTCTCCCCGGGTTCATGGGGTAGAGGTCCACGAGGAGTGTTGTCAGGATGGAGACAGGCCCTGCCAGAGCGAAGCCCGCCAGGAAGAGAATGATCAGCGGCACAGCGAGGCTCGTGCCAGAGTCTACCGCCCAGCCCCAGGCGCAGATTGTCCCAACAGCGAGGAAGGTGCACGGCCACATCAAGTCCAGCCGCGCGCGCTCGATGGGAAACTTGCGGAGGTCGTCGCCTCGCTTTCGGTCGGGCGAGAGGCCGATGCTCCGTGCAACCCGCGCATAGTTCCAATTGAGTAGCTTACCCATCACGATCGAGCCGACGACCGAGCCGATCGAGAAGGGGATGAAGCAGAGGCCGACTTGCAGGTCGTTAAAGCTGTACTGTCGCCGAATTACGTCCTGGATCGGCACCATGACGGCGTAGTTGGCCATGACGAAGAGTGACATGAAGAACATCAGCGGACCGACGTCCTTCTCGAATATGATAGCAATGGCAGCGATAATGTTGGGGATGGGCACCTTGCGCGGCAGTCTTTTGGGCTCGGGGAGGGGCTCCGCGTCGGCCTGGGCTTCGTGATCGCGGACTGTTTTCTTCCATCGGTAGGCGGACGTGGCTGAAGAGTTTAGGGACGGCGGTGGAATAGATCCGTTTCCAACGATGCTACGGGCAGTCTTGGGAGCGGCGTGGCTCGTGTCAGCGACCAACAAATAGGGGGTGCATATTTGGATAGGTGTTGCTCCGTTCCAACTCACCTCGGGTACGAATGGCACGTAGATGAGAAGAAATACGCCCGCGCCAATGACCAAAAACCAAAAAGTAGACCTCCACCCGAGAAACTGGGTCAAGATCCCACCAAGAGTCGTGGCCAGAGCCGGCGCAAACATGATGCTCGCCTGCACGGCCGCGATGAATCCGCCTCGCTCGGCGCTGGTGGTGAAGTCGGCGATGACGGCGTTGCCTATGGCCACTGTGGCACTCGAACCCGTGCTTTGCATGGCGCGCAGCACCATCAGGGCCGGATAACTGTGCTGAACCGCCAGGCCGATGTTGGCGCCCAGGTAAATGGCGAAGCTGAGGATGTAGACGGGGCGTCGGCCGATCTGATCGCTGAGATCCCCAAAGAAGAGCGGCGCGATGGCTTGCATGATCTGATACATGGTCACGCTCAGGTTAATGTCGGCGATTGAGCGACCATATTCGTTTGCGATCGGGGTGATGGCCGGGAAGTAGATGGACGTCGAGAAGGGGGAAAAGAAGGTGGCGAACACCGTCATCACAACCAAGAACTTCTTGAGACGGGACGAGAAGACCGAATAGAGGGGTGCGAGCACCTCATCCCCAGAAGTCTCGTCTCGGCTGCGACCCTCTGCGGCGGATGTGTTGCTGACATCGTTGTCGGGAGGAACGTTCTCGGCAGGTCTTGGCCCCGATGCTGATTGGGGACGGTTGGCTGATGAGTCTTGGTCTTTCTCCATTGCTGTTGGCAACCGCCGAGTGAAACACCGCTGTATGTATATCAACGTCTCAAAACCACGGCGCGTGCTCTCTGTATAAATACGTTTCTTGTGAAAAGCTTTCTCCCAAACCGTGTTGGCGTCATTCGCGCTGCGGACTTAAAAAAACTTAAACCCGGACGCCAGCAGGTTCTCAGGGACCAGGACCTCGCTAGGGACCAGGACAACCCCAGCATTCGCAGAATGGTTCATCTGCTAGCTGTATTATACGGAGATAGTATTTTTCTATTTAAACACGGCGTTTCCCTCACCACCTTACTCCCGACGTCGTCCCCACAGTTCATTCATCTCGAGCGCCCTTCAAGCATCTCATCAAGACACACATACGAACAACACCGTAGGAACACGATGGAGGCTCCCATGTGCCAGGACTGCGTCACGGGTACGCTACGTGACGATGTGACCCCGACGGGCGTCGAGGAGGTCGTTCACAACCTGCACACTTACGTGGCGCACCCTGATCCCGGCATCAAGCCCATCGGCACTGTTGTTATCCTCCCTGACGCTTTCGGCTGGACTTTATGCAACACCCGTCTCCTCGCCGACAACTACGCAAAGCGCGTGCCTTGCACTGTCTACGTGCCTGAATTCATGAACGGTATGGATCCCCGCCCTCCTAAAACCCGCCAGCCTTGGCCTGCCACGGCCTCCCTACCCCGTCCTCCTATTTTGAGCACTCCCTTAATCATACCATCAAAACCAGGCCACGCCGTCCCCGAAGCCTTCCTCTCCATGTCCGAAGCCAAGCCCTCCCCCACCGCCAACATCCTCACCCGCACCTTCCAAAAAACACTCACCACCCTCTCCATTCTCCCCCAAATGGTCTCCTTCCTCTGCCACAACCGCCAGGGCGTAGCCCAGCCGCGGATCCAAGCCTTCCTCACCGCCCTCCGCGCCGCCTCCCCGACCACCCCCCTCGGCGTCGCCGGCTTCTGCTGGGGCGGCCTCCACGCCATCCTCCTGACGCACGACGCCCCGCAGAACAGCACCACGCTCCCGGACGGCACGGCCCGCCCGCTGATCGACTGCGCGTTTACGGCCCACCCGTCGATGCTGTCTCTCCCGGGGCACGTGCAGGATGTGGTGCGGCCGTTGAGCGTTGCTAACGGGGACGAGGATGAGTACCTGCCCAAGGAGAAGATGGGGGTGTTGGTGGAGATTTTGGAAGGGAAGGAGAAGGCGAGTGGTGAGGAGGGGAGGTATGAGGCTGTGTCGTATCCTGGTGCCAGGCATGGGTTTGCGGTTAGGGGGAATTGGGCGGATGAGAAGCAGAGGGAGAGGGCGAAGAAGTGCGAGGACCAGGCGGTGGAGTGGTTTAAGAGGTGGTTTGGGGAGGGCGGGACCGGGGAGGGGGAGGCGTGAGCTACCGTTTGGTGAGGAATGTGCCAGGTGCTCCTGATCGGCTGCTCGGTCAGACTATGATCTTATTTGCCGAATTTTGCTTGGGAGGGGTCGAGTACTTTTATATAGGCAACTGGAAAGATGCCACTTGGAAGTCACGCAGTAGTCGTATGTCGGGTCCTCCTTCTTTCAGCCGGACTGCTAGATCTTCAGGTCCAGCGATACTATAGACCTGGTGGTTTGCGCAAGGGCTGGAGTGCATCCAGATTGCGTAAACGTTACCGGAGAGGCTCAGAATCTGTTGGCTTCCTGCTTTTACCCCATCTTCGCCATGATTGAGCCAGACACCTCGCAAGTCTTGACCGCGTCGCAAGCCAGGCCACATGTGGACTGAAGGGAGACGAGTTGACTGTTGGGAGCCCTGTGCGGCCTGCCTACACTCCTCTCAGGTGAGCCATGCTCAGGTCCCCCTCCCCAACCACACAGCAAAAATCATGGATACCTAGGTACCTTACGCGCCGGTGAGCCGCTTGGGAGAAAGTGGAGGAAGCGATGAGGGTTGGGGTTGTGGGCGCCCGGGCTCCGTACCCGGTTTCCTCTGGAGCTCGATCAAGGCCTCAAACACCAAACATCATCGGAGGCGAGGAGACAAATCAAACACAAATATATAGCCTCCTGCCTTGTTGACAGCCATGTCTCAAGTTTGAGGTCGAACACGGCAAGGACTCACCTCCCCCCCGCCCCCCTTTGGCCATCCCATACACAGTAATGAGCCAAAGGGCGGTGCGTTAGTTTTGGGCGGGCAGGAGGGGTGGCGGCCAGCAGATATTAATCCTTGCTTGCCTCCCTCAGTTTAAGCCGAGTTCATGGGTGGGTGGGTGCCCGGGACCGGGCGCCCTCGGTTTAGCCGGGCCAGGTTAGGTACCAAGTGCAGAGGCGCTGGGAGACTGGCAACCTCCTGCAAATGACATGCATTTCCCGACCGCTTGCATCGCCTGACGACCACCCACAAGTGCGACGACATTTAGGTATCCTGCTTTCACCGTTCTATCTGGTCGAGCCGTTGACTACGCGACATCCGACCCTTTGTTGCGCGCGGCCGTGTTGCCTGGTGCTGTTCGCCTCCAGTGAATGGCACTCCGAATGCCGCACGGGAACGAATTGGACCCATGCACTTTGTCGGGTGGCACAATCGAATGGAACAAAGCGTTGATCGCACGGTGATTGGCCTCTGGTGACGTGGCAGCGGACTGTGGAGCGGGAATGCGAAGTGGAAGCGACTGGGAGGGTGCCGACCCCTGTCATTGTTCCATTAGGTACCTTCGGTTCGCGGGTACTGCTACATGTTTGTTCGCGGGTACTGCTACATGTTTGTTCGCGGGTACTGCTACATGTTTCCACCCTCGACCTGGTCAAAAAAACAGGTACAACTACACCGAAATCTCACGGCGGAGTGCCTGTTCTCGAGCAGCACGAGGACGAGCAGAGCCGCATTTCCTCGGGGATTGCCAGATCCCCCGCGCAGTATACCTTTCCTATAAGGTACCAGGCACATAAAGCCTCGTATCAACCCATCTTTGCGCACCGCACCTTTTGAGCTCTTACTTTGTCGTCCTAGGCTATTTCTCAGCAAAGCGCAAAACACTTGCCCTCTCCCCCCCCACGTCCTCGCATTCTTCTCCATCTTCTCAGTCATGAGGCGCGCATGCCCTCCCTTTCAGTGAGTCCTCGCACACCCACATCACGCACCCATCAGGTCTGGCCTTGAACAGTCTCTCTCTTGTCAAATGCAACGACGCCACGTCTTGTTCCGATCATATGTTTCGGGCTCAAGCTTAGTCTAACCGGGACCTACGGCGATATGACCGGAATCGCCTTCCTTTTCCCACAACTACGATCACGATCACATCATCCTATCGCTTGCCAGTCTCACCGAGACCACATCACCCGTCAGTTCCAACGGGATGGGATACGTTAGGTTGATGAAACACCACTTGACTCCACCCGGGATGGCTTTCGGTACAAAACTCCATTACATCCTCGCCGTTGTCGCAGTTCCTTTGCTACCTGCTAATCTATCCAAACCCTTCCAGCTCCAATACCCACCTCCGAGCACGAGCTAGACGCGATGGGAACAAAGACACCTCTGCACCTTCCACCTCTACAACTTCCACCTCTCGTCAAACGTGTGCTAGAGGCATCGCCATCCAGCATCACTCGCCACCCTAACAGTTGCCAGTCCAGGCTCGGTTCATGACGCTGGTGGAGTCGGCCGGCGCGGCCAGGGAGGTGAGATATGGATTGGCGAGCCCCATATCCAGCCATTCGTTGGGCGGAAGCTGAGACGCGGCTTCGAACTGGTGGAGAGGCGCCGCGGGATAGGCGTCGGGGTTGCCGGCGAAGACCCAATGCTGGCCGATGGCTTCAAAGTTCGAAAGAACTTGAAGCGCCATCGGATCGCCCGGCGACGGAGCATTGCCAACGTTGGTGGGAACTAACTCGAGCGACTCCATGGCCAGGTCAAACGAACCGGCCGGCGGTTGGGAAAGCTGGTGGATGTGACCTTGGACGCCCTGGCCGAGCTGCTCGCTGACATTGCCTCGTCCAAACATATTCCCAGGCTCATTGTCTTGAGACCTGGCATGAACGTGCTCCAGGAACTGCATCAACACGCTCCGTCCGACATCGGGCACTTCGTCTCCCCACTGCTCAATGAAATCCTTTATCCAACCGCCCATAAGGTCGCCATCCCCAGTTCCCACATACGGCGTCGCCGGCCAATCCTGGATTGGGAACAGGTCGCCCCAGATGTCGTACCACAGCTCGGTGTTGGTTCTTTTCTTCCCACCCTTCTCCTTTCTCATCTTCTTCGCCTCTTCGGGGTGCTTGCGCTTGAGGTGTTGTCTGACATCGGCGACGCGTCCTCCCTTGAAGTGCATGCATGCAGAGTGGCGATGCGGCTCAGACTTGAAGACATGGCATGCCCACTTCTGTTGATGTTCTGGTGATCCCTCCTCGACGCTTCCGTCCCCGCCATCCATCTCGTTGGCCCACGGGGGTTGATTCATTTCCATGGTTCACGGCAATGGCAGTTGATGTCGGGCCGCTGGTCGCAAATATCGAAGGGCAGCACGGTGAACGGTCACTTCACATTAATGTCTCCGGATGTTCGTCGCGACAATCTGCATCACCGAGCACGAGCGGTTCGCTAGGTACTCCTGTGTAGACGCTTCTCTTTTCGAGGTGGCCCTGCAATTTTGGCATTCCTACTGTATGCGGCCCGTCCCAGACAACCGTACTGTCCGCCAGCCCCTTGTTTCCATATACACAAACTCGATTGTTAGTGGTATCGGTAAAAGTCATACTGTATTTTTCCGTCCAGGAGCCTTGGCTTACTACCAAAGAGCGGTAGCGAAATGACAATTGCCCTGAGGCTATGTCGCTATCCGGCGCTGCATACACACACACGTTGCTGGTTCCCGCCGTCAGGTTCTGTTGGCCCGTTGAGGAAGTTCACCAGCCAATTCAGGAAATCGAGGCTTGCAGGTGCGCATGAGCTCGCGAGCGGGGTGTTCGCCCGGCTGCTATGGGAGAGCGGAAAGTGTGTAACAACGTTCGACATGTGTTGGCGCGGGATTGGATCGAAGTTGAGTCTATTGGAAAGGCGTACCTGCAGGCTCATGCAGTCGGTGGGGAACTGCTACGCTGGCGTCCGTGAGTTTACTTCTGCGGACACAATCGTGTACACAATCGTGTACACAACAGCCCCAGCGACACAACGACGTACATAGCTACTCGCACACCGCTATTTCGTCCTGTTCGCAACGACGGAAGGCTGAAGAATAAGCGGTCAGGCATCGCAAGTCCTGCCAAATCAGGGAATGTTGGACTGTAGCGCAGTTACCCGAGACTACCCGACAGGGCACCAGAGTCAGATAACGCCAGCAGGTCGTTTACTAGAGAATGAAACCGAGATCGCAATTGCTTCAGATTGGCTACCTCATGGCGGCAATCTTTCAGTTCCATAGGCTGTGCTCAAATGCAGTGTCACCTCAAACGATCTCAGGGCAAGTTGTGGAAACTGAGAAACATAATTTCGAGCGCGCTGAATCAGCGGACTGCAAGTTGGTTGGGCAATCCTCTGCTAAATGTGGATTAAAGAGTTTAGAGAGAGAAGAACCACGAACATCTCACGAACAAAACGTACCTTACCTTAGCTTAAGCAAAGGAAGGGGCTATCTTTAAGTCTCTATAGACAGCGTAGTAGACCAGACACAAGGGGAATATGATACTGTAACTGCTTGTATTAGGCTGGTTGTTGAAATACCGCTTTCTAGGTTTGATGCTGCGCGCACTTTTGGGAGCCCCCTTTCTAGCGCAAGAAACCTGATCTGTAACGGCTGCATGTTGACTAAAGGTACCTACGCTGAAACTTGAAGCCCTCGATTCCTCTCATCACGGTTTCTTTGGCTTTACACACAGTCTCCACCTGCCATCTCTCAATCAAAAACATCAGCGAAGACAAAAGGCATCATGTTGTCAGTTGGAAACCGCCGGAGTGGCGCACCGTTGACGAGACAAAGATGTGTAAGCCAAGTCCGCAAAGGATCTAAAAGGACCACGTCGTCTTTTCATCCAGGATGATGGAGCTCCCGCCTCTGATCTTGTATGCGACTCCGGTATAGCACGGCTCCGGAATAATCAAGAATCCCCGCCGTGCCCCCCGAGACTCGACTGCGTCGAGTAGAATGAGAAGGTTCATGTCTGGGCATGGAAATTCTCAGTGGTAAACGAACTGAGAACCTTTCAGACTCGTTCGAACATAGGATGCTAACTTCTGTATATATCAGAAGCTTTGGTTAACGGAACAAGCTTCCCGAAGATAGCCCTTGAAATGTGTATTATCCCATGAAAGTAATTATTATAGCCTGTGTGATCAGTCTCCTAATCACAAGGTCGCCTCCACAATAAGGTACGTTTTGAACATGAACCCGCGGACAATGGACTTCTTTGACAAGCAACTACCCTCAAGGAACAGATCAAGGCCAGTTTTCCACGGCGCCTTAGGTAGGCGAATGGTTGACGAATTAGGACCAAGATGGTCGGCATCCGCCTAGGAGCTGCTCAAGGGCCCGTGGCTGATTAATTGTAATAGACGATTCCAGCTGAGAAGCTAGAAGATTCCAGGAGTGAGAAGCCAGAGCACCAGTCAAGATATCACGATTTTTAGTATTTTGCTACGTGTTAATTAGCACATTGACGTGTGGTCCAACGTCAGGTCGGAGGCAGTGAGAACGTTGCCCGTTTGCGCAATGCTTTTTTGCATTTTGTCAATAAATCGAATGGCTTACTTTAGACTACATGTTCAGCCAGCTCTCTGCATTTTCTGGGTCATCCTCGAATCTTCGCCGGTCGGTTCCGAATGAATCTCGATTTGCAGCCAGACAAACGGGCCTCGACGGTCGAATAGCTCCAGTCTTTAAGTTTTCTGAAATGGCTCAGTTATTACGCCAAGCGTTGTTATGCCAGAGCAGAGATTGCGGTACTATACAGGACATTAGAAAAAGAGTTACCCGTGTTTAGGTGGTTTACAACCTCAGAGACAGAGGCCAAGGAATACATACCTGGGCGCCAAAAAACCCGGTAATGGCACTCCCTTGCGTAGCCGAAACCTTTTTTTGAACAATAGACTTGCTCCGGGAGTTGGGTTTTCTGCCAAACTCACACGTCCTTCCACGATTTGTGGTCACCTTGAGCCACGCTAATTGTCCCTCTCGGCGAGACCATGCAGCTACGTATTCGCGTTCAGAGGGGTAGTGTTGCCGGACCTCAACTTGGTCAATGACCTCGCCGCCGGGCCCATCCACTGAAAACTCGATGACTGTTCCGTTTTCAGAATCTTCATGCTGGCCAAACCTCTGGCAATCATCCGGGATTTTCCTGTCGAACAAGAAATCCATCCGCAGTAAGCCGCCTGCCCAGCTGGCTGTGATTTTGATGAGATGCGAGAGGTAACTCCCGCTGGGACCCCCAAAGCGAGTCCAAAAGAGTGGCCTGTACCCCCATGTGTACGACTGGAGCGGTAAGAAGAAATCTTCATTCAAGTTAACCAGCGGGGGTGGAACGTTGGGATACCATAGGGCCGAACGCCTGAGCTTGCCGTGCCCGTTTGCACTCGCCGTCACACAAGTTTGTTGAGGGACGGCAATGCTGACCATACGGAAGCCCTATCCAAACCAAAAGTCAGCTGGTTATAACGTTGAGAAGAGAGGCAGAGAGCATATTGGAGCGTGTCTTACGTCAAAGCCAATCTCAACTGCCGCGATCCTGGCTCCTACGGAAAGCCGTTCTGTCTTGGGCGCTTCATCTGGGCACCCAAGCCAGGCGGAGGGCTCTCCTGTTCCCTCGTCGATACATTGAAAGGCGTGGATACCTCCTAGTCCTACCGCCAAGTTGAAGCCTGCCAATCCGGAAAGTTGCACGGATGACCACCTCGCGTCGCTAGAGGTGTACCCGAGGTGCACGACGTCTTGGGAAGCAGTAGCCAGCACAATCCCCGCAAGATACTCTGAATTGCCGACGCGAACTGTCGACGCTGACACTTGTGAGATATCATCTGGGATTACCACGGCTTCGCTTCGGAGGCGTCGACAACCTTCCTCCAGCTGTGTGAAGCCCTCGGGTTGTTGGTCTGGCATACTCCCCGCCGCAAGTGCCCATTCTCCGCCTTGCTCAGGGACAGGCACTGCACGGGGACGTTGGGTCCACTGTAGGTCAACGATTCCTTCCATGTGTTGGATAAGCCCCCAGATCCGTTTCCTGTTCCTGAGCCCAGGGCCAATCCGGCTTTCAGTCGCACATCGATATAGCCAGCGCCAGTCCCCGCCCGCGCCGTTGTGATCCAGGGCTTCGAATAGCCAAGAGCGATCCGAGTGTCCCCGAAACCGGGATGCCCAAAACTGTTGGCTGTAAAATAGGTGCCAGAACGACCTGGACGCCTGCCGAGCGTTGAGGGCATCTGGCGTCAAGAGAAACTCGGCGATAGCTGAACATAGCTCAAGAGGAAGCAAGCCGAATGGGTCGATTTTGATCGGCGCGGTAGACTTGATGAAAGAAGCTCGGTTTTCAAGATGTGTCGGTGTTTGAGGGGCTGCGGCCAGAATTCTGTCGACTTCGGAGGCGGCACCGGGGTCGGCGCTATATGGAGTGTCGAACCATCCGTCTGGGAACTCGCGGTCCACGAACCGCTCTTCCCAGGGGAAGATATGTGTGTTCTTTGTGATGGCAAGTCCTCCATAATCATGGCTCCAGTTGATACTGTGTCCCCCCATGACCAAAGGGAGGGAATCGCAGACCTCGAACACCCGCGCATGGGGGATTGGGGTAGGGTGGAACGCGCGCTCCAGAAGAGACCAACATGCCGCGTGGAAAATGAAGCCACGCCGGCCGTTGGTCTCCCACCGCCTCATGACCGCGAATTCGTCTTCATCAGGACGCTCATAACCAGGGTCGTCCCATCGAGCGTTCGGATTGGGAGGGGCGATGAAGGCGCCATCACGAGGATCGCTGTAAAGACCGACACCGGTGAGCACGACTCCCTCTGGGCTCGTATACACTAAAATCCATTAGCCCCGTGGCTGAGAGTACGGTGATGTTTGGAATCAACGGTAGGTGCGAGTGGGCACTTACAACCCCGGAACTGATTCATCCAGGAGACGGAACCCTCTCGATCAAAAACCATCCATCCGCAAATGGCACACGAGCGAATGCGGGGGCTCATCTTGTCCGACGAGGGTCGGAAAATGGCCCGAGAAGGAAGTTCGAAGCTCTCGCGGCTGCTGTCTATCGCTGGGAGGAGCCTTGATGGTTGCCGGCGGTTTGGTTTGCGTGAAGTCCCAAAATGCGGGGATGGTTAGGAAAGCACCTGAGGACATATGCTGTACAGTATTACATTACATACGCTGTGAATCTTCCAATACCCGTGTGGGGCGAGGCAGCGCCGCGCCGCCGCCTGGGTCGTGCGGAACCGACGCCTTTGTTGGGGCCTGTCTGTTCTTCCCGCTCTGAAATCGGACGATCTAATCTCAGTAATTCGTTCGATCTCAGCAGGGGCTCGTCCGTCTGTCTCAAAAAAAGTCTTCATGTGCTAGATTCCGAGGGCTCTCCGCCGCTTCTTCCCACCAGAGACCGAGATAGTATCAATTATCTGGGTGCCCCCGTGCCAAGGGAAGCAATCTTGAGTCCCGGCCTTGTTACTATAACAACAAGGAGGCATTTGAATCCCGTCGTCACTCCAAGATGTCCGGTAGCCATCTCTCAGAATTATGCCGGACGTTATTTGGCAATACCGTGCTACTTCTTCTATCTCTTGCGCAAATGTGACAGGTCACAGTGCACCCCAGGTTCCGGCACCCGCCATTGGAAGCCAAATCCTCCTGGTTTCTTTCCTGTATTGTGACAGACATCCGAACCCACCTGTCAGCAGCCCATAAGGAGGCATCCAAAGAATCCCCTGTTGCTTGCAGTGACAAGAATTTGACACGCCGCGTTCGGTTAAATCAAGGTGTTGGTCTCAACTTGAGTCTCCATACAGCAGACTTGGCCGCTGCGCCGCTAACGGCCGTGCTAAATATAGGACGGCGGGGATCATCAACCCTATCCACACCACGGGGTATATTTTCAACATTCGGCCGCGCCAACAACGCCAACTTGCCGCAGCAGCAGCCGCAGCCGGTCTGGCCATGCCCCCGAAACACAAAGTCCTGCATGAGGAGGGCAAGGTGTTGCCGGCCAGATGAAAGGTTTCATCCCCTCCCGGGGTGAGTCTTGGGCCTATAGCCTCCCTTGGCTGGGAGTGTCACTCGTCCCCATGGACCTCCCTCTCCCTACATTAGGCTTAGACTGCCGGATGTTGGACATTGGCTTCAATCTATGGTTTTCTATCGTGCCTCGAGCTTGAAACACGTCCTGCATTGAGAGAGCGTGTTGGGTCTGATCTTCGGGTGGCGTTCGAAGTCCAGCCCCTCGAGATCCACAACCGCCTCTAGTCGACGCGCGATGGAAGAGACCTCCTGGCCTCCGGCATCAAAATGTTCCTGTTTCGGGTCTGGCTAACTCAGAGAAGACCGGCTCTGGAAGGGTGACCAAGAGCTATTATTAGTCACACAGAGATGAGGAATATGAAGCACCGACGCTGTAAGAGGGCAACGCTCGTTGGGCCAAGCCCTCGTGTCGAAATTGTTTACCTTATTGGGCTCAAGCAAGCCGAGCCAAGGGGTTGTTTGAGGCCGAACACGTTGGCCAGTAGTTGGTGGCGCGGTTATCGAGAGTTGCATTGCCGTGGGAACGACTTGGAGTCTACCAGCCTAGGGTTCATCGTCGTCTGGACATAAATACGGTTTTCCGCACGAGAAGTGAGGTCTAGGTTTCAAAACAAAACAGCACATTCCATCAATCCCTCACCACTACATTCGACTCTTTATGCGGTTTCATTGGGTTATTCCAATCTTAAGAACGCGTCAGCAACATGTCCACATTTGATCCGAACGGTGTAAGTGTTTTCAGCAGTTGCGCATCTCCATCGTAGCCCTGAGAGCTTTGAACTGACCGGAGCCGCAGTACATGCAATACGAGACCATCCGGGACTACTACAAACAATTGACCAAGGACTCTCTGGAAAATGTGGTGGACAATCTCTGGAACAACATTCTCCGCGAGTATTTCCTCAATCGGGAGGGCTTCCAGCTTGAGGTCCAGTCACGTCCTGCCCCAGGTATGACCAAGCAGAGCAACGATGTCACCGTCCGATACGTCAAGCACGGCAAAAAAAAGCCCCTGATTCTCTTTGAGAACAAGCGGGTGTCCAAGGAGACGCACGGTTCGGAATGGAGAGACGCCGTTTTTGAGCTCACCAACTACATGAAGCTCGCACGCGCGAATTTGCCCGCCGAAGCACCAAAGGAGGCCATGTTCGGTATCGTGACAGTAGGCCACTACTCGCGATTCTACATCCTGCCTGCCATTGGCGGGACTCTCGAGGATCACCCAGCCACCAACGGCGCACTTTTGGAGTTCAAACGGGATGAGTCGGCGATTGTCGCTCTCCTCCTCTCCATCAAGGACCATGCGTCGCGCCCTTCCTCCACTGGTTCTCCGGCAGCAAGCGAGCGGCCCACCTCCCGCGGGAGCACCACTACGTCTCGCCCTGTCTCCCGCGGCAGCACGACTGTCTCTCGCCCCGGCTCCCGCGGTTCTGGCAATTGAGGCGAGTGTGCACTGCCAGCTGCTTTTTGGATAGAGTGGCCAGGCGACACGCCCTGACGGATACCAGATATTTGCAGACGTTTGCCGAAGGAATTTGTTTGCCGTGTTGATTGCTGTACGGGTCTGGGCGTTGTTGAGACTGGGGCGGTTGGATAGAACCTGATAGAGTACTCGTCCTCTCTGGCAGAGAACATGAGTTTCGACAAATCAAGCTGGCTTGACACAGTCTTTGCGCATTCGATATAGGAGTGACAAGTTCTTTGCTGCGATCTTCTTGGTTCAACCTGATCCTCGAGACGCTCTGCAGCTGAGGCTCCTCCCATCCACTCGAGATTCAGCACGAGAGGTCGCCAAGTGGCGCGGGGCAGATACCGGGGTTTTTGAAGGCGCAGTCGTCTCATGTCATCACCTGTTCAACACGACCACCCCGCGGGCCGGAGGCGGCGCAGCCGGACTGACCCGCCGTCTTGCTAAATGAAGTCTTTGGCCATTGTGGAGAAGTGGGAAAACGGGATGAATCAGATTAGCCTCTTTCATTCAGCATAGACATGTTGAACGATTCACAGGCACAAGGCTGTTGGGGTTTGGCAGACCCGATTGGAAGCTGTCGAAAGTTTCTGCAAGGCAGCTGAGGGGAAGCGTATCGAATATGGGGATACTGCAAGGCCTAGGCTCATCCAGTTTCGGTGTAAGGAGGGCTTGTGAGCTCTCAGCTTCAACAATATTACTCAGGAACAGAAAGTGCCTACCTGATCAACAGAGAGAAGAGAGGCAGACCCCTCCACGTGCTTTGCTGCTTGTGCCACGGCCAGTCGCATTGAGCCAACGGTTTAAGAAGCCAGTGATTGGTGAGACAGTGCGATTGGAGACTAGGAAATCATTAAGCGGGACAGGAGTTGAGGGAAGGGCGGTTCTTGAGTCCGGGGGGCGTGAGTGAGGAAGAGGAGATGAATTTTGTTTGGCGAGGGGGGCTGGTGTATTGGAATGGGGCTCAACCAATGTGGTACAGAATACTGGTGTGGTTAAGTTTGAGTAGGTAACATGATAAAGGGGGATGACGACGGCTTGTGGTACGGAAAACACGGCCAGTGATACGGAATGTCTAGCCCAGGCCGTGCGCGGTGCTTGTGGGTTGCTCGCTCTCGGAAACGGCTGCCAAGAGATTGACTGGACGAATCCGGCAACCTCATCGCCGCGTGGCGCGCCAAGCGGCAGCGTTAGGCCGTGTTGGGTAAAGTGTCCGTTCGGTAATGCAAGATTCGGTTCGATCTCTACGCACCAGCATCGAACATGAGAATCGCCGCCAACTTCTCCCTGTCAGCCAGGGCCAAGCAGTCAGTCTGCCATGGCCCTGAAAAGAGGGCAGAAGGAGACGGTGTCTTCTGGAAACATCGACTGCTCGCTGGCACAGGAATCTCTTCTCCGCTCGAGTCGCTCCTCGACGCAGAAGCGCTCTCGTCGCCTTGCGATTCAAGCATCGCTCTCCCAATCTCGACTTCCAATATCTGTCTGGTGGCTCCCTCCACCACTCAACTCTAGCCTCTGCCTTTTCTGTGCCGACCTGGAACCGTCTCGCCGTCGAGTCTGCCGACCACCACGCACCCACCAGCCACAATGAGTTCCGGTAAGACCAACCCCCCTTCCAACGACCAACCAAAGCACCCCCCAAACTAACAGCCCACGCACCCAGACGCCACCACAAGCAGCGGCGCCCGGCGTGTCGGCTACGTCGACCCCAACTGGCCGTCTCCCGGCGGCCCCAACGACGCGCCCGTCATCATCTACGGCTACACGCCGTCCTTCGCGCTCGCCGTCCTCGCCACGGTGCTCTTCGCCCTCTACTTCGCCGTGCACCTCTTCCAGACCATCCGCCACCGCACCGCCTACTTCAGCCCCTTCGCCGTCGGCCTGGCCTTCGAGGTCGTCGGCTACGTCGCGCGCTGCCTGTCGGCGCGCGTCGATCCGTACAATCTCATTTACTTTATTATTCAGTACTTCTTCATCGTTACCGCGCCGGTGTTTCTCGCCGCGGGGTTGTATGCTGTCTTGTCGGCGCTTATTCCCCGGCTTGGGCGGCGGTATGCCCTGGTTCCGCCCAGGGTTGTTTTGTGGTTCTTTATCGTGAGCGACTCGGTTGCGACGGTGACGCAGATTGCGGGCGCCGCGCTGATTGGAGTGAAGCAGAAGCGGCGTGAGGACCCGGCGGTGGCGGAGAAGATCTTGCTGGGCGGGCTGGCGTATCAGGTGTTTTCGATGGGGCTGTTTCTCATTCTGGCGGGGGTGTTTGTGGTGCGGGCGAGGAGGGCGGTGCGGGAGAGCCGGCTGGGGGGGTTCGTGGGTGCATTTG
>OUNM010795385.1_pt1 | contig 39711 bp, 30 predicted proteins | sample 1769961 | NCBI WGS metagenome assembly OUNM01 (sample SAMEA3914820, study PRJEB12502) | metagenome | biome: forest; material: soil | place: USA | collected 2012-03-12 | depth 0.3 m | reverse complement strand
GCCGTGGAATCAAAACGCAAACTTGGCGGCAATTGAGTGCGAAAAGGCCCGAGCCTCGACCCCAAATTCGAGATTTCAGCGATGCTCGTGAAAAGATTCATTCGCGATCGAGCCAGCGCTCGTGAGTGAAGAAGCGCCGGAGCTTGGCCGAGAACAGGAAGTTGCGGACGTTGGGTTGCCGGCGAGAAGCAGACATCCGAAAATCTAATTCGCCGCCGCTTGTCGACCGGCCGGTCACAAGCAAGTCGTTAGCCGCTCTACAGGCGCGGAACCTTCCTGTTCCGCACCCGTTCATCGCTTCATACCTCTTCCAAAAAGGGTGCAGCGATGCGGTTTTCCATCAATGGCGCGCGCCATGACGTCGATGTCGACGTGCGGATGTCTCTTCTCGACCTGTTGCGGGATCGATTGCAGCTTTCAGGCACAAAGAAAGGCTGCAACCAGGGGGCTTGCGGCGCATGCACGGTGCTGGCGGACGGCGAGCGGATCAACTCCTGTCTCGCGCTGGCTGTGCAGTATCAGGATCGGCAGATCACCACGATCGAGGGGCTTGGCTCGCCGGATCACTTGCATGACCTACAGGCGGCCTTCGTCGAGCATGACGGGTTCCAGTGCGGCTACTGCACGCCGGGGCAGATTTGCTCGACCGTCGGCATGCTGGCCGAGGCACGCCGTGGTGTGCCGAGCGTCGTCTCCGCCGACCTGACAGCTACGCCCTCTCTCGACCATGACGAAATTCGCGAGCGGATGAGCGGCAACCTCTGCCGCTGCGGCGCTTATAACGGCATCGTCGATGCGGTGCGCGCTTCGCTTGAGGAGGCCGCCTGATGCTGCAATTCGATTATCAGCGCGCCAGTGATGCCGCTTCCGCCATTCGCCTTGCCGGCGACGCCAAGGGGGCGCGCTATCTCGGCGGTGGCACCAATCTTGTCGATCTTATGCGCGAGAATATCGAGCGGCCGCGAGCGCTGGTCGATGTGTCGAACCTTTCGTCCGGCATCGAGATCCAGCCGGATGGCGGCCTGATGATTGGCGCGGCGGTCAAGAACACGGCGCTCGCCGAGCATCGCGCCGTGCGCGAGAATTATCCGATGCTGGCGCGCGCCATTCTGGCCGGCGCGAGCGCGCAGATCCGCAACATGGCGACCGTTGGCGGCAACCTGCTGCAACGGACGCGTTGCCTCTATTTTTACGATGAAGCGGCCGCCTGCAACAAACGTGCGCCCGGCAGCGGCTGCGATGCGGTGAAAGGCTTCAACCGCATGCACGCCATCCTTGGGGCTTCGTCCGCCTGCGTCGCGACGCATCCGTCGGACATGTGCGTCGCGCTTGTGGCGCTGGATGCGATCGTCCATCTGGAAGGTCCGGATGGTACGCGAAGCCTGCCGCTAACCGAATTTCACCGGTTGCCGGGAGATCGGCCCGATATCGAGACCGTGCTGAAACCGGCCGAGCTGATCACAGCCATCGAACTGCCCGCCGCTTCGCAATGGCCGAAATCCGCCTATCGCAAGGTGCGCGACCGGGCGAGTTACGCCTTCGCGCTGGTGTCGGTCGGAGCGGCGCTGAAGATGGAGTTTGGCGGCATCGTCGATGCCCGTTTGGCGCTCGGCGGCGTGGCGCACAAACCCTGGCGTGCTGTCCGCGCCGAACGGGCATTGCGCGGGCAGCCGGCGACCGTCGCGACATTCGAGGCGGCGGCCGAAGCCGAACTCGCAGCGGCCACGCCGCTTAAGGACAACGCATTCAAGATCGAACTCGCGAAGCGCACCATCGTCGCGACGCTGAGCGAACTGGCGGAGATATCGGCATGAGCATCCTGCAGGACGCCGCACAGAAGGTGATGAAGACCGCGATCGAACTCGCTCCGTCCTCCTGGTTGCCGGGCGGCTCTCCCGATCCGCTGCGCAACAAGCATGGACTAATCGGCGCGCCCATTCCCCGTATCGATGGACGTCTGAAAGTCGCCGGCAAGGCGCGTTTCGCAGCGGAAGTGCCGATGGAGGGGCTGCTCTATGCGGCGCTGGTCTACAGTAGCATCGCACGCGGCAAGATCACCTCGATCGACACAACCGCGGCTGAGGCTTCTCCAGGCGTCGCGTTGGTCATGACCCATCGGAACGCGCCAAGGATGAAGCCACCGGCCTTGTTCGGCACCGCGCCCAACGCTGCCGGACCGACCGACCTGCCGATCATGCAGGACGCCAAGATTCATTGGAACGGGCAGCCGGTTGCGCTCGTACTGGCGGAAACACAGGAGCAGGCGGATGAAGCCGCACTGCTGATTACGGTCCAATATGAGGCAGAGCATGCCATCACGGCCTTCTCCGAAGCGAAGATGAAGGCGCATCCACCAGCGTCGATCCTTGGCGAGCCGCCATCGATGGAAATCGGCGATGCGGAAGCGGCGCTCGCCGCAGCCGATGTAAAGGTCGATGAATTTTATACGACGCCGCGCCACAACCATAACGCCATCGAACTGCACGCCGCGACTGTCGTCTGGAATGGCGATCATCTAACGATTCATGACGCCAGCCAATTGGTCACGGCGTCAGCCGCAACCGTCGCGGGCGTATTCGATCTCGACGCCAAGCAGGTTCGCGTCATCTCGCCCTTTGTCGGCGGCGGCTTCGGCGGCAAATGCTTGTGGGATCATCAGATCCTCGGCGCAGCGGCGGCCAAGCTCACAGGTCGCCCGGTGCGCATCGTCCTCTCGCGCGAAGGCGTTTTCCGGATCGTCGGCGGGCGCACACAGACGGAGCAGCGGGTGGCGCTCGGCGTCGGCAAGGATGGCAAGCTTTCCGCGCTGATCCATACTGGCGTGGTGGCGATGACCAAGCACAACGCTTGCCCCGAGCAGTTCTCCTTCCCGGCCCGGCACCTCTATGCCGCCAAGAGCATCAAGCTCGCACAGGAAGTGGCGGATATGGACATGCTCGCCAACACCTTCATGCGGGCGCCGGGCGAATCCGTCGGCACTTTCGCGCTCGAAAGCGCCGTTGATGAACTGGCCCACAAGCTTGGCGTCGATCCGGTCGCGTTCCGCAAATCGATCGAGCCAGAGAAGGACCCGACATCGGGCATCGACTTTTCAGCAAGGCATTTGGTCGAGGCCTATGCTGCCGGCGCGGAGCGTTTTTGCTGGCAGAAACGTAACCCGACACCGCGCTCGCGCCGCGAAGGCGAATGGCTCATGGGCATGGGCTGCGCAACCGGCACCTATCCCTATTATCGGATGCCCGGCGCATCGGCGCGCATCACTTTGACCGGCGATGGCCGTGCGATCGTGGCCGCCGCCGCGCACGAAATGGGCATGGGCACCGCCACCGTTCAGAGCCAGGTCGCAGCCGAGAGGCTTGGGTTGCCCATTGAAAATGTCGAGTTCGCCTATGGGGATACCGACCTGCCGCCAAGCCCGGTCGCCGGCGGATCCAACCAGACGGCGGCCATCGGCGCGGCGGTAATCGCGGCTCATCAGGAACTGGTGAAAGAACTGCTGAAGCTCGCAGGCAATGATTCGCCACTGGCGGGACTTTCCGCCGACGAGGTTGAGGGGCGTGATCAAGGTCTTGCCAAAAGGGACGAGCCGTCGCGCTGCGAAAGCTATGTTTCGATCCTCAAACGGGCAAACAAGACTGAACTCGCCGTGCAAGCCGATGCGCCTTTGCCGCTCGAAATGCAGAAATGGTCGATGCATTCGACCGCTGCGCAGTTTTGCGAAGTCCGCGTCAGCGAAGTCACCGGCGAGGTGCGTGTCTCGCGTTTCCTCGGCTCATTCGATTGCGGCCGCATCCTCAACGCCAAGACGGCGCTCAGCCAGTTCCGCGGTGGCATCATCATGGGGCTTGGGCTGGCGCTGACTGAGGAGACGCTCTTCGATGAGCGCAACGGCCGCGTCATGAACGCTAGCCTCGCTGAGTATCACGTGCCGGTGCAGATGGATGTGCCCGAGATAGACGTGATCTGGACCGATATACCCGATCCCCACACACCAATGGGCGCGCGCGGCATCGGCGAAATCGGCATTACAGGCGTGGGTGCAGCGGTTGCGAACGCTGTCTTCAATGCGACGGGCAAACGCGTGCGCGATCTCCCGATTACTCTCGATAAACTGCTTTAGGCATCGCCAGGTGAGTCAGTGAACCGAATTGCGTTGGCAACGCAATCAATGCGCCAGTTGCAGATGTTGACTCTCGGGCCGAAAACGGACCTTCAAGCAAAGCTGTTGACCGCTACTCTCGACTGACTACAGACGCGTCAACCACGTTGAAACTCATAAGAATGTCCGGAATGAGATTATGCGGCTGCGTCTATTGCTATGGAGCGGCATTGCCTAGCTGCTCGCCGGTGTCTCTGGTCGATAGTACAATTTCGGCAATCTTCGCGCGCGCCCTGTCGTGGCCCTGAGCGGCGGCCTTGGTGAAAGCAGCCGTGGCTTTAGCTAAATCCTTTGGCGTGCCGAGACCCCGTTCATACATGCGGCCGACGGCGAATTGAGCCGGAGCATAGCCTTGGTCGGCAGCTTTTTGATACCACTTCAGCGCCGCTGCAAAATCGAGGCTCACACCTCGTCCGACAAGATACATTTCGCCGAGCCGATATTGAGCCTCTTTGGAGCCCTGTTCAGCGGCACGCATATGCAAGGCGATTGCCCGATCGAAATTCTTTTCGACACCGCTCCCGTATTCATACAGGAGTCCGAGACGATGTTGCGCGTAGGTGTTGCCGAGGCCAGCCGCCTTTTCATACCAGACTGCAGCGCTTGGGAAGCTGCGATAGGTGCCCTTGCCCACTTCGTACAAGTAACCGAGATTGGCTTGCGCCAGTGCGTCGCCGCTGTTGGCAGCCTTCTCGAACCACTGGAAAGCCTGCTTGAAGTCCTGCGCGGCGCCGCTGCCGTCGCGATACATGATCGCGAGGTACCGTTGCGCCTCTCGGTCGCCTTGTTCAGCGAGGGGACGGAATTCTGACAGAGCCGTCGCGAAACTCCTCTCGTGATAAGCTTTGACGGCGTCGCTGAAACTCGACCCTGTCTCGACGACACGACTGACCGGTCCAGGCGTCAATGCGACCTGCTGCATCCGTTGCTTGTCCCATCGGGCAAAGGCCTGGTCCAGCTCGTCGCCGAATGACGCCGGACACACAGGAGCATTGAAATCAAAAGTCGCTATTCGCTCCAGTTTCAGCGTTTCGCCATCATAGGTGACGGTCCCGATTATCGTAATCCGACCCTCGACCGAGCCGAATGCCGTGTCGCCTTTAAACGACTTCTCTAGCTTGAAATCGCCGGGCTTTTCAGCCACGTGCGTACCCTGGGGCAGTTTGAGGCTCGCATTTTCGCGATAGATCATCGGGAAACACTGGAAAGCGCGTCCGCGAGCATCATCTGAGATCAGGTTGGAGAGCTTTGGTCCGACAGCCGTGAAAGGCAGCATTCGGATACGCGAAAACGTATTCAAGGCAACGGGCTCGAGGACTTCGAAATCAGCGGTCACCGAATACCAGTTCGCCAGGTCGCGGGGATTGGCGAATTGATAGTCACCCGTACCGGATAACTCCCAGTCTTTGAGCCGCTGGCTTGCCTTCTCTCGACGGTCTACGCCTTCAAGATAGTTTGCCACCGAGCGTCTGACGGTCGCGCCAACGCCCACTCCCGCAAAGACCGAATGCGCCTTGCGCTGCCCATCAGCGCCCAGCACAAAATCAGTGGTGGTATCGAGTGTGAAGGCTTCTGGACGAAGCGGGGGGATCGTTGCAAGCGCTCGCCGATCGACGTTGAGGACAGGCTTGCCGTAGAGGACTGCCGGTAGGCTCCCAAAGGCTACATGTGACGCTGTCGGATCGAGATAGAGGTCAAATGCTGGGAGATAAATGATCGCATGATCGAAATTCGGAGTTGCTAATTCCGTAAGTACGAAGCTGCGGTCGGCATTGATAAGCACCAGATTGGCCTCGATTCCTTGCGCCGCAAGGAGCGCTTTCAGAATCGATGCATGCGCTTTGCAATCGCCGTAGCGTGCCGTGAGCACTGCGGGCGCGGGCTGTGAGGTGAAACCGCCATCCTTCAAGCCGATGCCGACATATCGGATGTTCTTGGCGACCCAATTGTGGATTTTCTCTGCCTTGGCTCGCGAGTCGGTTGTGTCGCCGACAATCTCATTGGAGAGTTTGGCGATTGTCGCGTCAGCTACGGACATCGGTGCATTTCTGGCGTCGATGACGGCAGCGAAAGCCGCATAGTCGGTAAAGGTGCTGATCTCGAAACGCGGCATAGCTTCCAGGCGATCGATGTCGGGCGACCAAGGCAGCGGCGTATCGTGTTTGAACACAACGTGATGGAGCTTACGGTTGCCCACCTCCGCGACCGTATGGTCGACGTTATGCTCCCGGATCTGCACATCCCGCTTCCGCGGCAGATCGACTGTCAGTTCGAAGGCTGAGGGAGGAGCGGAGAGAGGCTCCCGCCAGGCAGAAGCAAATTCGCCCGGCAGAATCGCGCTCTTATCGACCGTCTTCCAGCGTATGCGGATTCGATCGCCCGGCTGGACATCCGGATAGGCGACGAGCCTGATGCGATACTCATCGAAATAGGGCGAAGCCGGATTTGTGCCGGAGTCTTGATCCTTGATTGCGTTTGCATCGACCGCGATGACACGTCCATCTGCTTTGACGGTCGCTGCCTCGATGATCGTGAGATCACTGAAGTAGCTATTATAGCCGTAGACGCCCTGCGCGATGGCACGCGCGCCGCGCTCGTCGAGAGCCAGATATTCCAGCTCGAAGCTACGCGCCGCGAGGCCATTTTCTTCAAAGACGTCTATCTCCCGGGCGACCGGTCGGCGCCAGCCGGGATCAACCCAGGCCTTTACAGCCGGAGATGGCGACGAGAAACTTTGCGCCTGAGCGCTCAGAGCAAATGAAACGCAGATTGAAAAAGCGACCAGGAAACGCATGCGGCAATTCGATGCTCGATGAGATGCAATCGAGGTTTCTTTTCACATGCGAGTATTGCAATCGGTCTCCTGAATTGCCGACAATTTTAGTGGAGCAGTCTTGGTTTCGCGCATCAACAATCTGATTTTCAAAATTCTAAAGTCGGCCTCGCGCCACAAGCTGAAGTTAGCTCGGAGGAAGAAAGCTGACGTTCCTAACTCGCTAGCTAGTCGCCGCTTTTGACTCCGCTAAATGACAGAAAGGTCGCTGGGTACGTCGCGTGATCGCTGCTTTTGCCTCCGAGATAGTGTCGAACATATTTGTGTTGACGCGCAATGGCCTGAACCACATTTCATAAAGTGCTACGATCCGTGCTCTCGTACCGCCGGAAAATAACGCTGGCGTTGACGCCGCCAAAGCCGAAGCCGTTCGACATCACGTAATCGACCTTTGCGGCGCGGGCGGTCGGGCCGATCAGGTCGAGACCTTCCGCCTCTGGAGTCGCTTCCTCAAGATTGAGCGTCGGCGGCAGGGTGTCGTTCCGAAGCGCCAGCACGGAGAAGAGCGCTTCGATGGCGCCGGCTGCGCCGAGCAGATGCCCCGTCGCGCCCTTGGTCGAGGAGATCGCAGGCCCGTTGCCGGTGCCGAAGACGGCGCGGATGGCGTTGAGTTCACCTGCATCGCCGACAGGCGTCGAGGTCGCGTGAGCATTGAGATAGCCGATCGCGGAAGGCGCCAGCCCCGCCATGGCGAGCGCCAGTTTCATGGCGCGCTGCGCTCCCGCGCCATCGGCGGGTGCTGCTGTCATGTGATGAGCATCCGCCGACGTTCCGTAGCCGACGATTTCGGCCAAGGGAGTTGCTCCGCGCGCCAGAGCATGGCCAAGCGTCTCGATGACGAGCACGGCCGCGCCTTCACCCATGACGAAGCCGTCGTGCTGCGTGTCAAACGGGCGGGAGGCCTTCGTGGGGGCGTCGTTGAAACCGGTCGAAAGGGCGCGCGCGTCATGCGCGCCAACCCGCATACGCGGCAGGTCAACCAGGACTGGGGCGAGCGGGTGCCGACCCTGCGCTTCGTCCTCGATCAGGACCGCCTGCAACTGATCGGCCTGACGCCCTCGGAAGTCGCGACCCAGTTGCAGTTCCAGCTGACGGGCGTGACGGTAACGCAGGTCCGAGAGGATATAAGGGCGGTCGATCTGGTGGCGCGCAGCTTTGGCGCGGGAAAGCTCGACCTTGGCCGGCTGAACGACCTGACCATCATCAATCGCGACGGCCAGATCCTACCGCTCAGCCAGATCGGCCATGTCGAGATCAAGCCGGAAGAGCCTGTACTGCGGCGCAGGAACCGTGTGCCGACCATCATGGTCCAGAGCGATGTGGCGGAAAACCTGCAGCCTCCGCAGGTGACTGGCGAAGTGCTGGTGGCGCTCAAGCCCATTATGGCGACGCTTCCAGCGGGCTATCGGATCGAAGCTGGCGGCAACGCGGAGGAATCCGCCAAGGCGAATGATGCGCTGGCGCCGATCTTCCCGATCATGCTCGCACTGACCATGCTGGTGCTGATCCCCCAGGTCCGCACCTTCTCCGGCATGTTCATGGTGCTGCTGACAGCGCCGCTCGGGCTGGTCGGCACGGTTCCGGTCCTGATCCTGTTCCACCAGCCCTTCGGCTTTAACGGCATCCTCGGCCTGATCGGCCTGTCTGGTATCCTGATGCGCAACACGCTCATCCTGATGGGGCAGATCCGTACGAACGAGGCGGAAGGGCTCGACACCTACCATGCGGTTGTGGAGGCGACGGTGCAGCGCGCGCGCCCGGTCGTCCTCACGGCCCTTGCAGCCGTGCTGGCCTTCACGCCGCTGACGCAGTCGGTGTTCTGGGGCTCGCTCGCCTATACCCTGATCGGCGGTACGGCGGCCGGAACCGTGTTGATCCTTGTCTTCCTGCCGGCGCTCTATTCGATCTGGTGTCGGGTCAAGCCGACACGGAAGACGGAGCAGGGGGAGTTAGCGATATCTCCCTTTGCGGAGGCAGCGTGAGACGACTCCGATGAGCCCGGTTGGAATTTGGCCATGAAGAAAATGGCGCCTTCTAATTCCACGTTGCACCGGAAGCAAATGATTGACGCTGCAGCGGAGATATTACGGCGGCGAGGTCTCCAGTCGGTGACAGTGGCCGATGTTGTCGGTGCGGCGCTTCTCAATCATAGCCATTTCTTTGCGGAATTTTCCAATTCCGAAGAGTTGTACTCCGCCGCGGTTGATCTGCTCCTTCAGCAGGAGCTGTCGTCGCTCCTAAAACGTCACGAAGTTGCTGTGACAATTGAGTTAATCACGCGCCAGTACCTCGGTGCAACGCAGGTACTTAGAGGGGCCTACCTTACAGGTTTTGCAGTTGAAGTTGCATCGGAGTCGCCCGGAAGCAGCATGCAACGCATATATGAGCAGGCGATATTGGACGTACTGAAATCAATATCGGACGAAGCCCAATTCGAGGGCCTGCCCGATCAACACGTTATCCTTGCTGCACTTCTTGGAGCACGGCTGCTCGCTGACGCACTTCCCGCTTCACCTCTTAGCGATGCCGTTCGTCAGTCAGTAATGAGATGGGTCGACTTCAGCGAGGCGGCTTACAGACGATAATACGTGCCTCAAAGCTCGCACCCTTCTCAAAATCATCCTTTGCTATCGCATCAATCTGGCTTTCGGTATGAAAGCGCCAAGAGCAGAACTTGGCTTCCGGGCAGAAAGCAGACATTCACGACGTTGCTTGCTGCCGCTTTCCCTCGATTCAGACCTCAAATCACAGATAGCACCGATGTCAGACCGCTGTGGGCTCAATGAATATCTTGTCTGGATTCATCAGCCCCGCAGAATCAAGCAATTGCTTGATGCCGCGCATCAGTTCGAGTTCCGCGCAGCTCTTGCTGGACGCCAGCCGCTTGCGATAGCTCGTGCCGACTCCGTGCTCAGCGGTGATACTGCCGCCCATTTCGATTACGACACGATCGATAATGCTATCGATGACGTCAGAGGCTTCCTCGTAGGAACGCGCATCGGGAAAGCGCTCATGCGGGAAAAGCACCACGACGTGGATGTTCCCGTCGCCGATATGCCCCACCATCATCACATTGGCATCGGGATAGGCCGCCCGGATATCACTATCCATCCGAGTGGTGAATTCAGGTTGTTGGTCCACTGGCACCGAACTGTCATGTGACATGGTCTTGCCGGCCAGCTTGAACTCGCCGGTCACGCCATGGCGCAGTTTCCAGATCGCCTCTTCCTGAGCAACGCTTGCTGCAATCGTCGCATCGCTGACCAGGCCATCCTCGAACGCTTGGCCGAGCAGGCTTTCCATCGCAGCGCCAAGATCCGCATCTGCCAGAGCGTCGCCCGCCTCGATCAAAAGATACCACGGCGCCTTCTGTGCGAAGGGCATCACCGTGCCCTGCACGTAGTGCAGCACGAAGTCCATGTAGGACGAGCCGATGATTTCGAAGCTCGAAATGCGCTCGCCGAAGATGCGTCGGGCACGGCCGAAGATTTCAAGTGCGGTTTCGACGCTGTCGATCTGCATCAGCGCGATGGATCGCGTTCGAATGGCGGGAAACAGCTTCAGCGCGGCGGCTGTGACGATGCCGAGCGTCCCTTCCGCTCCAATGAAGAGCTGCTTGAGATCGTAGCCGGCATTGTCCTTGCGCAGGCGGCGCAGGCTGTCGAGGATCGTGCCATCCGGGAGCACCACCTCCAGACCGAGAACAAGCTGACGCATATTGCCATAGCGCAGCACGGAGATGCCGCCGGCATTGGTGCCGATATTACCGCCAATCTGGCAGCTTCCCTCGGCTCCGAGACTCAAAGGGAACAAAAGGCCTTCACGCGCGGCCGCAGCCTGAATTTCCGCAAGGATGCAGCCAGCCTCGACCGTGATGGTTTCCTCGTTCGGCGACAGGGCCCGGACCTTATTCATGCGGTCGAGGCGCAAGACGATGCCAGGCTTGTGGGAAAGTGGCGTGGCTCCGCCGCAAAGGCCGGTATTGCCGCCTTGCGGTATCACAGCGACGCCGGCCTGTTTGCTCGCTTTGACTACGCGCGAGACTTCATCTGTATTCGCGGGCTTCACCACTGCAAGCGCCTTGCCGTGGTAGCGGCTGCGATGATCCGTGACGAAAGGGCGGACGTCGTTATCGTCGACGAGCACGTAGCGCTCGCCGATGATCGATCTCAGCTCTGCGAGGTAGGCGTCGTACATCATTGATATCTTTGGAAATGCAATGGAATTTGGTCTACCCGCTCCACCTATGAAAGGCGGAGCGAGCAAATGTTAAAGTCTGGAGAGATCAGGAGATCATCCATTCGGAATAGCGCTTCTGCATGGCGGTGTAGTTCGCCGACCACCATTCCGCGTTGACGATCACGTTCTTGCCGTTGCCTAGATCAGGCAGATAGGCTTTCGACGGCGAGGCTTTGACCTGATCGAGCGCGGCGACCGTGTTCGGCAGGTAATAGCCGCGCACCGCCCAATCGAATTGGCGATCCGGGCGCAGGCAGAAATCGATGAAGCGCATCGCTGCCTCCTTGTTCGGCGAGCCCTTCGGCACAGCGAAATAGTCGAGAGAATTCACCGTTTGCTGGAACGAGAAGTCGAGCGCGGCACCGGCCTTCTGCGCGGCCTTGACGCGATTGAAATAGCTGTAGGAGAAGTCTGCTTCGCCCTGGACGACGGAATTGACTTGGTCAGGCGTCGTCGCGGCCCATTTGCTGACAAACGGCTTGATCCGGTCAAGCGCGCGGAAAGCGCGGTCGACATCGAGCGGGTAGAGATCCTTCGGCGCAACGCCATCCGCCACAAGGGCGACTTCCAGCGTTTCGGAAGCGAGCGAACGCATCACGCGGCGGCCGGGATATTTCTTCACGTCGTAGAAGCCGGCGAAATCGACGGGGTGCTTGCCTTCCGGGTGGCGCTTGTCGTCCCAGAGCAAACCGCCGCTGTAGAGATATAGTGGCATATAGTTCGGCGATGGCTTGGAAACGAGTTCGCCGGCCTTGATGATCGACATGTCGAGCGGTTCCCACAGGTCCTCCTTCGCGCCGGAGGTCGCGAAAGCTGCCGGGGCATCGATGACATCCCATTGGACATTCTTGCCCAGCACCTGAGCCTTGACCTTGGCCATGTCGCCATTGTCGACAAGCGTCACGGCGATGCCGGTTTCCTTGGTGAAGGGGTCGGCGAAGACCTCACGCACAGACTTGTTGTAGTCGCCACCCCAGGATGTGACCGTCAGGGTCTTATCGGCTGCTTGCGCGCGGCCGGTGAACATCGCCGGCGCGGCGATCAAACCGGCTGCGCTGCGGAGCAGGCCGCGGCGCGAGATATTGAAACGCATATTCGTCATGGCTTTGGTCTCCCTCGTTATCGTTGAGCCATTCATCTCTCAGCGGGCTCGGGCAGCAGCCGCCCGTGATCCGGTTGCCAACTGGCGCGGACGCTGTCGCCGCGATGTGCGCCAGTACGGCCTGGCTGGTTGAGTTCCTGCACGATCAGGGTCGCGCCGCTTTCACAGCGAAGAAAGTGGCGCACGACACCACCCAGCAGGATCGAATCCTCGATTACGCCGGAAACGCTGGTGTCGCTCGCTTCCTGACTGAGGACCATGTTTTCAGGGCGCACGAGCAGCACGGCACGATCGCCGGTGTTGATCGCAAAATCGGGCTGCGGCACAGCAAATGTGCCAAGTGCGGTCTTGAGCCTCAAACTGGTCGACCCACCAGCTTCGACCGTACCGGGAAGCAGGTTGGAACTGCCGATGAATTCGGCGGAGAAAACCGACGAAGGCCGGAAGTAAAGTTCGTCCGGCTGGCCCTGCTGCTCGATACGGCCGGCATTCATCAGGACGATCCGGTCCGACATGGTCAGGGCTTCGTCCTGATCATGCGTGACGTAGAGCATGGTGATACCAAGCTCGGCGTGCAGGCGCTTGATCTCGAGCTGCATCTGCTCGCGCAGCTTCTTGTCAAGCGCACCAAGCGGCTCATCCATCAGGATCAAAGCTGGATTGTAGACGATACAGCGCGCGAGCGAGATGCGCTGCTGCTGGCCGCCGGAAAGCTCGCGAGGCCGCCGTTCCGCGACGTGTCGCAACTGGATCAGGTCGAGAACGCCTTCGACCTTGCGGCGAATTTCATCCTTCGGCATGTGCCGGACCTGGAGCGGAAAGGCGATGTTCTCGAACACCGTCATATGCGGCATCAGCGCATAGTTCTGGAACACCATGCCGAGGCCGCGCTGATTGGTCGGCAGGGTTGTTGCGTCGCGGCCGTTGATCATGATCCGGCCCGAGGTCGGAGCTGCCATGCCGGCAATCATGTTCAGCAACGTCGATTTTCCGGAGCCGCTCGGGCCAAGCAGCGTGACGAATTCGCCCTTCCGGATGCTGAGGTCGGTTGCACGCAGCGCATCGACCGCGCCATAACGCTTGGCCACGCCTTCGAGCACGACCATGGCGGAGCGCGGATCGGTTACGGAAATCGAACTCTGCGTCGTCATCAATGGGCCTCGGTCGGGCGTTGCAGCGCGATGATCCCCACCGCAATGAGCAGCGAGAGCAGCGTCAGAAGTGTCGACACGGCTGCGAGAACAGGCGTCAGTTCCCAGCGGATCGAGCTGTACATCTTCACAGGAAGGGTCATGGTTTTCGTGCCCGTCAGGAAATAGGCGACGACCACCTCATCTAGCGACATCAGGAAGGCGAAGAGCGCGCCGACGGCGATGGAGGATTTGAGCTGCGGCAGCATGACGCGAAAAAAGGTGACGACACGCGATGCGCCCATGATGGCGGATACGGTTTCCAGCGCGACATCCGCATGCTGCAGGCCAGCCATCACGGAGACCATGATGAAGGGCGTCGTCAGCATGATATGCGAAAGCACCAGCCCGAGCGTGGTGTCGAGCAATCCCCAGTTGGAGAATTGCAGGTAAAGCCCAAGCCCCAGCACGATGACCGGCACCAGCATCGGCATCATGAACAGCCCATGCAGGATATTGCGTCCCGGCAGGCGCGATCGGCTCAGCGCATAGGCGGCGGGCACCGCCAGGATCAGCGTTGCGATGGTCGTGAGAACGGCGACCGCCAGGCTCTGCACCATCGATCCCCACCAGGCCGCATCCGTGAAGAACTGCCGATAGAGCGCCAGAGAAAACTGCCGCGGCGGGAATTCGATCTGGCCCGGATTGCCGAATGAAATCGGGATGACGATCAGGCTGGGCAGCAACAAGAAGGCATAGCAGAGCCAGGCGGCAGCCGCGATGAAACGGCGCCCGTTCGGGCTCGAGCCAAGGTGCCCGATCACGCGACCGCTCCCGACAATCCGCCGCCGCGCACCTTTCCGAGCATCGCGACGAGAATGCCGGAGATGATCAGCAACACCACGGCGGTCGCCGAAGCGGCCGTCCAGTCCAGCGTCTGGCGCGTGTAGAAATCGACGAGATTGGCGACCATCATATCCTGCCGGCCGCCAAGCAGCGCCGGCGTGATATACATGCCGATCGACAGCGTGACGTTGATCAGAACGCCGGCGATCACGCCCGGCATGCTGAGCGGCAAGGTGATCTTGAAGAAAATCCGCAACGGCTTCGCGCCCATCGTCTCGGCGGCGAGCACCAGGGCCCGGTCCTGCGCCAAAAGGCTGCCAAGGATCGAAAGGATCATGAACGGCAGCAGGAAGTTGATCATGCCGAGCACGACACCGACCCGGTTGAACATCATCGGAATGTTGATGTGGCCACCGCTCACGAAGCCGAGGAGTTGGTTGATCAGGCCCTGATTGCCGAAGACAGCGACGAGGGCGAAGCTCTTGACGAGAATGCTCGTCCAAAACGGCAACATGACCATGATGAGATAGGCCGTGCGCCGCCTTGGCGGCTGCGTCGCCAGGTGCATTGCGACGGGATAACCGAAGAGCAGGCTAACCAACGTTCCCGAAATCGCTATCTCAAATGTGTTGATCAGGACCTTTTGGAACAGCGTGCTCGACGCGAGATCGAGATAGGCCTGGATCGAGAAGCCTGCCGGATGGAGGCTGGTCCAGACGGCCAATGCGAGCGGATAGACCAGAACGCAAAGCAGGATCAGCGTCAGCGGCGTCAACAGGAGCAGCGCCGAAGACAGGCGGAGTTCCGATGCTGTGCTGGGCTGGTTCACCTGCCACTCCTCCTCGCCCGGGCGACATGCCCATTCGGATTTCCGTCAAAGGCGAGTGCGGGAAATATGGCAGGGGATTTTCAGGCATGCAATCCAAGATTTCAAAATTATGAAAATTCGCGCAGCGATCAAATATCGGCGTTCACCCAGAAAACGGTGGCTGCCTTTGCTCCAGCATTGGCGAACTGGTGCAATTTGGAACTCGCGAAGGCAAAGCAGTCGCCCTCTTTCAGGCTGTAGGTCTCATCCTCGATCTGAAGCTCCAAAGAGCCTGAGATGAGAAACCCGATCTCCTCGCCCTTGTGGGAATAAGGCTTGGAGCCTGAATTGCAGCCAGGCTGGATCACCATGAAGAAGCCGCGAAGCCTCTCGCTCGCCGCCGGCGAAGCGACATCCTTGCGGACGCCGTCAATATCGAAAAGATGCGAACGCTGGCCAGAACGGACGATATAGCGCGTTTCAGCGCCTCTATCCTCGCTTTGTGCGGGATCGATCAGCCATGCGGGCATCACGCCGAGCGCATTAGCGACAGTATAAAGCGTCCGCACGGTCGGCGAGGATAGGCCGCGCTCCAGTTGCGAAAGCGTTCCGATCGAAACCCCCGTCGCCTTGGCCAGTTCGGTCAGTGTCAGCCCTGCTTTGGCACGCAAATCGCGGACACGTCGGCCTAGCTTTTGGGTTTCTTCATCGGGATCACCTGCGCCAGCGGCGCGTGCCAGATTGTCGTCCGCGACTTTCACTTGAGGCATAAAACGGCGCGTCCCTAGTTGCCTCCGATACAGCTCGGAGGCGCTTTCATGCAGATACAGGAATAGCTGTTCATTCTAAAGATGCCAGTGCGATTTTCAGAAAACTAAAAAATTAGGCTGGCATATTCAAAAAGAGACTTCTATCGTCCAGCGCAACGCCTCTTTTGGAAAGATGAGTTGATGTCCGGTACCGTGAATTGGCATGCGCGCGCTGCGGAGCTTTCCGTTAACGGTCAGTCCTTCGTCAATGGGCGGTACCAGGCGGCTCTTTCGGGCGCGACCTTCGATTGCATTAATCCGGCGACGGGCAAGTCGATCGGCAAGATCGCAGCCTGTGAGCAGGCGGATATCGATCAGGCGGTCTCATGCGCGCGCAGGGCGTTCGAATCCGGAGCGTGGTCCCGCATGGCGCCACGCGACCGCAAGGCCAAACTGCTGAAATTCGCCGACCTAATGGCCGCGCATAGCGACGAGCTGGCGCTGCTCGAAACGCTCGACATGGGCAAGCCCATCCGCGACAGCCTGGCCGTCGACATACCGCTCTCCATCCAGTGCATGCGCTGGTACGCCGAAGCGATCGACAAGATCTACGACGAGATAGCGCCTACTCCACCCGGTGCGATCTCGCTCATTCGTCGGGAGCCGCTTGGCGTTGTCGCCGCTGTTGTGCCGTGGAATTTCCCACTGTTGATGGCTGCGTGGAAGCTGGCACCGATCCTAGCGGCCGGCAATTCCGTCATCCTGAAGCCAGCCGAGCAATCATCGCTGACCGCCATCCGATTAGGCGAATTGGCGGCGGCGGCAGGCATTCCGGATGGTGTCTTCAATGTTCTGCCGGGCTTCGGTGAGAAGGCGGGCAAGGCGCTTGGCCTGCATATGGATGTCGACGCCGTCGCTTTCACCGGCTCTACCGAAGTCGGCAAATACTTCCTGCAATATGCCGGCCAATCGAACATGAAGCGTGTCGGCCTCGAATGCGGCGGCAAGAGCCCAAACATCATTTTGGCCGATGCACCGGATCTGGAGGCCGCAGCCACGGCGGCCGCCTGGGGCATCTTCTATAACCAGGGCGAAGTTTGTAACGCCGGCTCGCGTCTCATCGTCGAGCGGAGCGTGAAGGAGCAGGTCGTCGAAAAGGTGGTGCAGGTTGGTGCCGCCATCAAAGTCGGCGATCCGCTCGATCCGGCAACCGAAATGGGGGCGATGGTCGACACGGGCCAGACCGAACGCGTGCTCGCCTATATCGAGAAGGGTAAATCAGAGGGAGCCACCCTGCGCCTTGGCGGCAAGCGGATGGCCGGCGAAGGCTGCTTCATCGAGGCAACGCTTTTTGACGATGTCACCAGCAAGATGACGATCGCGCAGGAAGAGATTTTCGGCCCTGTTTTGTCGACCCTGGCCGTCAAGGATATCGACGAGGCCATCGCCATCGGCAACGACACGATCTACGGCCTGGCTGCCGCAGTCTGGACCCGCGATATCAACAAGGCCTTCAAGGCCTCGTCAGCGCTGCGCGCCGGTGTCGTATGGGTCAACTGTTTCGACCACGGCGATATTTCCTCGCCCTTCGGTGGTTTCAAGCAATCCGGATTTGGCCGGGACAAATCGCTCCACGCGCTTGAAAAATACACCGAGCTCAAGGCGACCTGGATCCATCTCGGCAACTGATTGGGAGCCCGAAGACATGGCCAATCTGATGTTTCGCGGGCTCAATCCCGCTTTCCCGACCCCCGTCAACGTCGATGGATCGATCGATGAGCGCGCTCTGGAGCGCATCGTCGACTATCAGATCAAACGTGGCGCATCCGGTCTCGTGCCCCTTGGCGGAACTGGCGAAGCAACGTCCTTCACGCTTGCCCAGCGCAAGCGCGTCATTGAGGTCACGGTGTCGGCGGCAGCGAAGCGGGTTCCGATCATCGCCGGCGTTCTCGATCCGGGCATCGGTGGCGCAATCGACTCTGGCGACATCTATCGCGCCGCCGGCGCCGATGGGCTGATGGTCATCCCAGCCTATTACACCAGGCTCGATCAGGAGGGGATTCTCCGGTATTTCCGGACGCTGGCGCCTGCCCTCAAGCTCCCCATCCTGCTCTACGACAATCCGTTCCGCGCGCACATCTCCGCTGCGCCAGAAACGATCGCACGGATGGAATCGGAGCGCCTTATCGTCGGCATGAAGGCGTCGAACACCGATCTCTATCATATCGACCGCCTGTCGAAACTGGTGAGCGACGACTTCTGCCTGCTCAGCGGACAGGACACCTTGTTCGTCCAGCAAGTGCTGCTTGGCGCGAAGGGCGGCGTGCTCACCTCGGCCGCGCTGATACCTGACTATTGGGCGCGGGTGCAGGCGCTCGCAGAAACGGGCAATGCAAAGGAAGCCCATGCAGCACAGAGCAAGTTGAACCCGCTGATGGATGCACTTTTTTCAGAGCAGTTCCCCGAAGCGGTGCGTGAAGCCTTCGCCATGATCGGACTGCCGAACGGTTCGTCGCTAGCGCCTGTCACCAAGCTTTCTGAGACGGCCAGGGCGCGCTTGTCCGCCGCTATGCGGGGTCTGATGGAAGTAGGTATCCTGAGCCAAGCCGATTGAAGTCGAGCGATTTTGAGGCTGGGAAAGAGTAATTCTCGTCCTCACACGCGTCGGTTCGCGTATGCGCCAGTTGTGGACTTTGGCTTCGCTGCGGAAAGCGGACGTTCGTGCCATATTCCCCTTATGATAAGGTGCGCGATTTCCAACGCGGATCAATAACAGGGGAGGAATGCGTGGCGAGACTTAACCGTATCCATGCCGTGAAGGCTTTGGTTGCCGTGCTCTGCATGACTTTGTTCCCATCGCTCGTAAAAGCCCAGGATCTTGCTGCTGTCATTGCGGAGGCCAAGCCCACGATTGACAAAGCCAATAGCGATTGGTTGCCGGCGATCCAGCACGAGGATGCGAAGGCTCTCGCAGAACCTTATGCCGACAAGGGCATATTCGTTACGACAGCCGGGCAGAGCATCGTCGGCAAGCAGGCAATCGAGCAGATGTACAGGGATCGCTTCGGCAAAGCGCAGATTGTCGATGGCAAAATCATTGAGGACGGCATCGTTGCCGAGGGTGCTTTGATCTATGAATGGGGCCATGCCGATATCACCGCCAAATCGAATGGCGCGACGAGCATGCACACCGGCTATTACCTCACCGTCTGGCAGCGCTCCCCAAGTGGAACCTGGCAGATCATTCGAAATTTGACGTTCTGACCTCTCGGTTTGAGTAACAGCTCTGCCACTTCAAAATCGAACCATAGATTTGGCCGGCAGCCTTGGTGCCGCAAATGTGTACGAGCAACCCTACCCAATGAACGCTGCCTTTCTATAATCCAGAGTCATTGGCTCTTTGGTGGTCAGGCCATTGTCAGGCAAGGGATGACCAGATGCTCGCTGTCACCGTCAACGGACAAACCCATCAGGTCGATGTTCCCGAGGACATGCCGCTGCTTTGGGTTTTGCGCGATCATCTCGGGCTTGTCGGCACGAAATACGGTTGCGGTGTCGCGCAATGCGGCGTTTGCACTGTGCATGTCGCGGGAAAGCCGACGCGATCGTGCCAACTGATTGTCGGCGATGTCGGCACGAGGGCGGTCACGACCATCGAGGGCATCGGCGCAACGCCGAATGGCGCTAAAGTCCAGCAAGCATGGATTGAAGCGGCGGTGCCGCAATGCGGTTACTGCCAGGCTGGCCAGATCATGTCGGCAACGGCCTTGCTGGATGGCAATTCACATCCCGACGACTCCGACATTGACGCTGCGATGGCTGGAAACCTCTGCCGTTGCGGGACCTATATCCGCGTCCGGCAGGCGATCAAGAACGCCGCCGCCAAGACGGTCTGATCGATGAAGAAGGGCATCGGTGCGCTCCTCGCTGTCATCGCTCTTGCCGGGCTTGGCTTTGCAGGCTGGCTGTGGCTTGGCCGCGACCCGATGTCCTTCGCGAGCGGCGCGACGGTCGCGATGGGGGATTACAAGGCCGGCATCGTGAGTGGCGCTCCGGCCGCGCTTGCCAATGCGGACCTGGTCAAACGTGGCGCTTATCTGACCCATGCCGCCGACTGCCAGGCCTGCCACACCGCTCCGGGCGGCGTGCCATTCGCAGGCGGTTTCGCGTTCAATATGCCCTTCGGCACCATCTATTCAACGAACATCACTCCGGACAACGATACCGGCATCGGTCGCTATACGGACGCGCAGTTCCTTGCGGCGTTGCACAAGGGAGAGCGCGCTGACGGCGCAAATCTTTATCCCGCCATGCCCTATACGTCCTACACTTACATGACGGACGCCGACGTGTTGGCGATCAAGGCTTACCTCTTCACGCTCGCGCCCCAGCATACGCCAGCGCGCCAGAACAGACTTTCCTGGCCATTCAATCAGCGTAGTTTGCTGAGCGCCTGGAATGTCATGTTCAATCCTAACGGGCGTTTCCGTCCGAATGCCGAGCAGAGCCCAGAATGGAATCGAGGCGCTTATCTGGTCGAGGCAACAGGCCATTGCGGAGAATGTCACACGCCCCGCAATCTTGTTTTCGGGTTGGACAACCACCGCAAATTCTCAGGTGCTCTCACGGCCGGCTGGCGAGCCTACAACATCACGGCTGATCAGGTTTCCGGTCTCGGCGACTGGAGTGAAAAAGATCTGCATCAATATCTATCCACCGGTCACGTCGAGGGACATGGCGGAGCGGCGGGTCCGATGGGTGAAGCGACCGATAATAGCCTCAGCTATCTGGTGCCGGACGATATCCAGGCGATGGTGACCTATCTGCGTAGCGTGCCGGCCCATGCCAGCGACCTGCCGCGTATCGTTACAACGCCGGCGCCAGCCTCGCACAAGGACGGCCAAACGATTGCGGAGTCCAATTCGCGTGGCGAGAAGATCTTCGCCGGTGCCTGTGCGAGCTGCCATGACTGGACCGGGGTCAGCCCTGTGACGGGTTATGCGACCTTGACCGGTGTGCGTGCCGTCAATGATCCCAGCGCTGCCAATGTCGCGCAAACCGTGATCAATGGCGTCAACAGGACGACCGCGAATGGCAAGATATTCATGCCCGCCTTTGGCGCTGGATATGAGGACGAGGATATCGCCGCGGTCGCCAATTACGTAACCGGCAGGTTCGGCGCAAAGGCTGCGAATTTAACGGGCAAGGACGTTGGCCTCCTGCGCCAGCAGGCAAGCCAGCGACCGAAGGAGGCCCCCAATGGCTGACACAGCGTCAAACTTTGCACAATCCGACGCCTATCTCTCGGCGCTCATCCGTGATGTCCGCGCGGTGCCAGCGCAGGCGCCGTCGCTCGCGATCGGACGCCGTTCGCTGTTCAAGCTGGCTGGAGCCGGCGCAGTCGGCCTGGTGCTTGGCTTTCGCCTTGGCGATGCGGTCCTTGCGGCCGAAACCTCTAGCGACATGGCAACGCCCCAGGTCATGAACGCCTTCGTCCGCATAGCGCCAGACAATTCGATCACGATCTATTCGAAATGCCCGGAGATCGGCCAGGGCATCAAAACTTCCTTCGGCGTCATCATCGCCGAAGAGCTCGATGCGGACTGGAGCCATGTCGTGATGGAGCAGGCCGATATCGACACCAAAACCTATGGCTACCAGGGCTCCGGTGGCTCGACCTCGATCCCGCGGGCCTGGGATCAGCTCAGACAGGCGGGCGCAGGGGCTAGGGCGATGCTCATCGCCGCGGCCGCCAAGACATGGGGGGTGGACGAGTTCCAGATCAGCGCGCAGGCGTCTGTCCTCACCCATGCCGCCAGTGGCCGATCCGCGTCCTATGGTTCTATGGCGGTTGTGGCGGCGGGCATGCCCGTCCCGGACCCGAAGCGTTTGAAGTTGAAGTCGCGGGCCGATTATTCCCTGATCGGCAAGCGCTATCGTGGCGTCGATGATCCCAAGGTCGTCACTGGCCAGCCGCTGTTCGGCATCGACGTTCAGCGTCCTGGAATGGTCTATGCGACTTACACCAAATGCCCGGCATTCGGCGGCAAAGTCCGCTCCTTCAATGTCGAGCAGATCAAGGCCTTGCGCGGCGTCATCGACGCATTCGCGCTGGAGGGCACGGGCGTGCCGATCGAAGTCATGCCGGGCGTCGCGATCATCGCCCGCGACACCTGGAGCGCGTTTCAGGCCAAGGAAAAGCTGACGGTGGATTGGGACCTCAGCGAGGCCTCGAAAGATTCGTCAGTGCAATTCGAGGCCGAGGCGAGAAAGCTCGCGGGTCGTTTTCCGGCGAAAACCGACGAGAATATAGGTGACGTCGACAAGTCTTTCGCTCAGGCGAAGAAGACGGCCGAGGCCTATTACGAATATCCTTTCGCAGCCCATGTTCCACTCGAGCCGATGAACACCACGGCTCATTGGCATGACGGGGTAATGGAGATGTGGGTGCCGACCCAGCAGCCCGATCGCGGGTTGCCGCTGGTCGCGAAGGCCGCGGGCATCTCGCAGGATAAGATCGTGATGCACCAGACGCGCGTCGGTGGCGGGTTTGGCCGACGGCTGGTCAACGATTACACCTGCGAAGCTGCCGCGATCGCGAAACGGATCGAGGGCCCGGTCAAGCTGCAATGGACGCGCGAAGATGATTTCGCGCATGATTTCTATCGTCCTGCTGGCTATCACCAATTCAAGGGCGCCATCGACAATGACGGCAGGCTGGATGCCTGGCAGGAGCACTTCATCACCTTCACCGCCGACGGCAAGAAGGAGGCGACGGGCGCAAACCTGACCGACAACCTGAAATATTCAATCAAGGCGCCGAACCTCCGTCGCGGCAAGACGATGTTTCCTCTTAAGGTTCCAACCGGAGCCTGGCGCGCACCGGGGGACAATGCCCAGGTCTTCGCGGCGCAGAGCTTCATGCATGAAATGTCGCTGGCCGCCGGTCGCGATCACGTCGAGTTTCTGCTCGAAGCGGTCAACCGCGATGTTCCGGAACTCGCACCCAAGGACAAGAGCATCAACTTCAGTCCCAAGCGCATCAGCGATGTGATCCGGATGTGCGCGGGCAAGGCTGGGTGGGGAAGGGCACTTCCAAAGGGCAGCGGCCTGGGGCTTGCGTGGTGCTACTCACATGCGGGACATGTCGCGCAGGCGGTCGAGCTGAGCGTGGATGCGAGCAAACGGATCAAGATCGAGAGGATCGTCGTGGTGCTCGATGTCGGCCCCCTTATCGATCTCGCCGGCTCCGAAGCCCAGGCTCAGGGCGCCTCCACCGATGCGCTCTCGACGGCGATGGGGCTCAAGGTCACGATCGAGGATGGCCGGATACAGGAGCAGAATTACAACGCTTATCCCATCCTGCGCATGCCGTTCGCGCCCATGAAGATCGATGCGTTTTTCCTGCAACCGGACTTTCCTCCGACCGGCATGGGCGAACCGGCTTTCCCAGCTTTGGCGCCGGCACTTGGCAACGCGATATTTGCCGCGACCGGCGAGAGAGTGCGCCGCTTGCCGTTGCGCGATCTGGGCTACTCGCTGGCGGCGTGAAACCATTCCGGCGGTGGCTTGAGCGCCAGCAGCTATCGTCACATCCGGATTATTGAGCGACGGCAAGCGCCTCAACGGCTTCCAGCGCGGCCAGAATCCGGTTTGCCGCGCGGCTTGCTCCAACGCCTGCGAATTTCGCTTCGTCAGAACCAGGCTTGGCAGCCGCAAATGCCCGAAGTGCGCCTAGAGCTGGCCAGGGCGTCTGCGGCAGCGCCGGGTCGTGCAGAAAGCGGTCGCCTTCCGTGTAATCGAGCGGCACCAGAAGCCGGCAGATACGGACAAGCCGCTCGTTCAGCTTTTCGGCTGCGCCATCATCGCCGACCGAAGAGGATTTCAGGCGCGATACGGCCGCTGTGGCAGTCTCGACTGCTGTCAACAGTTCAGCCGGAATGGTCGGCCCAATCGTTTTGAGTTCCTTCGCCAGCGAAGCCAGTTGCGCGGCAGGATCGATCGGCAGGACCATGTCGGTCAGCAGCCGCGCCAGCGTATGGACCACGACGCGGGTATCCCGGATCAGGAAATCCCGGTCGATCTTGTCGATCAGGTCATGCGGCGTGTGCCACCACCAGCCGAGCGGATTGCGCATCTTGACGGTCGATGGCGGCTGGTGGCTCACGCTTCCATACATGGAAGGGATGCCGATGCCCCAGAAGGACTGATCGCTGGAGCGCGATGGTCGATGGCCCTCGTGTTGCTGCCCCGTTTCGGCAAGTGTCGCTTCGACGGCAAGGCTGACGAGACTGGAGACGACGCCGTTCTCCGTCATGATCGTCGCACCGATGCCGCCGGTTGAATCGACGTTCACATGGGCGACGCAGCGTCGGTCGAGATCGCGCCAATGGTGATCGACATACCAGGCCGAGCCGGAATAGCGGCCATGCGAATGGCCGGACCAGAAGCAGATGCGCAGGCCGCGCCGCCAGGTTTTCGATTGCGCCGCCAGCAGCCGCGCGGCCTCCAGCATGGTGGCGTTGGCGCTGCCATTATCCATCACGCCGTAATACCAGGTGTCGTGATGGCCGGAGAGCAGCACGAAGGGCGAATCCTTTCCCTTCGGGCCATCGATCTCACCAACCAGCAGCGGCGTCTTGCGCCAGCCGGTATCGACCTCGGCATGCAGCGTGACCTTGAGGCCGAGAGACTGCGCAAGTTGCTGGCGCAGCGCTTCTCCATCGGCGAGCGAGATGGTGCAGGCAACCGTTTCCGGCATTTTGCCGATGGTTTCGGCCGACGGATTACCCCAGACCGGCGAAATGCACATCTCGTGGAGATGTTCATGCGGGCTGACATGGAGCTGTCCGGAAGCACCAGCCGCCTTGGCGCGCGCGGCGACGGCCGGGCTGGCAATGCCGTTCACCAGGACGATACGACCGCGACAATCCTTCCCGGCAAAATCCTGCGGTGCGCCGTCGCCAAGATCGACCAGTTCCGCCGTGAGCCCGCCCGCCGGTGAAGGCAACGAGAAGGAATGCGTGATGCTGGTCAGCCGCTTGCCCGCGACCTCGACATGGGAAGCGCCGGGCAGGCTGATATAGGCATCGTGTTCGAGCAACTCGGCGCGATAGCCGTAGGATTGCAGACAGCGCTGCAGATAAAGGAAGCTCTCCTTCTCTTCCGGCGTGCCGGAGAGTTTCACGCGCTTGGCGAATTCCTCGCAGTGGCCCATCAGCCGGCCGCCGTCCACGGCGGCGGTGAACTCCGAAACGTTACCCATCACAGCGCTCCCTCGATCAGAGTTGTGGCTCTAAACAGCTTCCTGGCGTCAGCGGGCGCTGGCGCCCACACGGTCCAGCAGCGCTGCGCCGGTGCGGATGCCATTGTAGAAGCAGTCGATCTTCATGTTCTCATTCGGCGCATGGTTGGCTTCGTCTGCATTGGCATAAGGCACGACGAAGGCCGGCACGCCAAGAGTCTTGGTGAAGACGTAATCCGGCAGGCTGCCGCCCATCGACGGATATTCCAGCGGCGTGACGCCTTGCGCCAGTTCGACCGCGCTGCGGATGATCGGGCCGAAGGGCGACGACATGGGCACGCGCGAGGGCAGCATGCCGCCAAGCGGTACGAACTCCACCTCCGGCGCATGTTTGCTCACATGCGCCTCGACCTTGGCGAGCACATCGGCCGGCGTCATGGCGTCGACGAGGCGAATGTCGCATTTGACGAAGGCCTCGCAGGGCAGAACCGTCTTCACACCCGGCCCACCATAGCCGCCGTGGAACCCGTTGATGGTCAGCGTCGGATGAAACATCAGGCGGTCGTAATAGGGGCGATCCGCTGGCGCATCGAGGCGCTTGAGGCCAAGCGCCGCCTTGGTCCCGTCGAGATCCAGCGGCAGGCGCGCGGCCGCCGCTTTTTCCAGCTCGCCGGGCGGAATGATCGCATCGTGCAGACCGTCGATGGTGATCTCGCCGGCCGGGTTCTTCATCGTCGCCAGCAGATGCACCAGCGTCCAGATCGGGTTCGGCAGCACGCCGCCGAAATTGCCGGAATGCGCGTCGCGATTGGCATGCTTGCAGCGCAACTCGAAGGAGGCCATGCCGCGCACGCCATAGGTCATGGTCGGCGCGCCCGATTCATGGATGGGGCCGTCCGACGTCACCACGAAATCCGCCTTCAGCTTGTCGCGATGCTCGGCGACAAAATCCGCGATGCGCGGGCTGCCGATCTCTTCCTCCCCCTCAAGTAGGAAGATGACATTGCAGGGTAACTCGCCATGCACTTTCAGATGCGACTCGATCGCCAGAAGCTGCGCAAAATGCTGGCCCTTATTGTCGCCGATACCGCGGGCATAGATGCGCCCGTCGCGGATCGTCGGCTCGAAGGGCGGGCTCACCCAGGCTTCCAGCGGGTCTGGCGGCTGCACGTCATAATGGCCGTAAAGCAGGATGGTCGGCGCGCCGGGCTTCTTCTCCCAGCGGCCAAGCACCATCGGGTGGCCTGCGGTCGGGATCGTCTGCGCTTCGAGCCCGATCTCCTTCAGCATGCCGACCAGCAGCGCGGCGACTTCCGTGATGCCGATATTCTGCGCGCTGATGCTGGGATGGCGGACATAATCCATCACGCGGGCGAGGAAGCTGTCTTTCTGCGCGTCGATATGGGTGAAGACCGCACTCAGTGCGGCGTTTGGCATTGTATCGGGCATGTTTGTTCAGGCCTTCTTGTCGGCAAGGGTCAGCAGCAATGCGCCGGTCTCGTGGACGGTCACGGTCCATCCCGGCTTCACCAATGTCGTCGCGTCAAGCTGGGTGACGATGGCGGGACCGGCAAACCGGTCGCCTGCCCCCAGCTTCGCGCGATCATAGACCGGCACCTGCGCCGCGCCATCGGGCAGGTGAACCTGCAAGGTCTCTGTAGATTGGGCTCCGTTACCGGCAGCGACCATAGGCCGGGCCGGCGGCGGCATATGCCCGATCGCCTCGACGCGCAGCGTCACGAGTTCGATCTGGGAGTCGAGCGTGAAGCCGTAGAGCGTCTGGTGCGCGGAGGCGAAGGCCGCTTCGACCGCCGCGCGCGTTTCTTCCCAGGCCACGGCAATCTCGCCGCCTTGCCCGTGATAGCGCAGCAGCGCGACCTTGTGGCGCTCGCGCTGCTCCTGCGGCACCTGCTCGCCTTTCAGCCATTGCTCCGCCTGGCCGTCGAGCTCGCGATAGATGGTCGTTGCCGCCGCCATATCGATGGGGCCGGCGAGTGGCAAAGTGCGGCTGAATTCGGCCTTGAGATCAGCGACCAGCAGTCCGTCCGCGCAAAGCACGCCCGGGGCCGGCGGCACCATCACGGTTTTCACGCCGAGCAATTCGGCCAGAGAACACCCATGCAATGGCCCTGCACCGCCGAAGGGCACGAGCACGAAGTCGCGCGGATCGTGCCCGCGCTCGACGGAGACGACACGCAGCGCGCCGACCATGTGATTATCGAGAATGGAGAGGATTCCGCGCGCCGCATCCTGCAAGCTCAGGGCGAGTGGATCGGCGACTTCCTTGCGGATCACCTCACGCGCCGCCGCAGCATCCAGCGCCATGCGGCCGCCGAGCAGCTTTTCCGGCACGTTGCCGAGCACGACATGCGCGTCGGTCACCGTGGCGATGGTCCCGCCACGGCCGTAAGCCGCAGGTCCCGGCATCGCGCCGGCGCTTTGCGGGCCGACCATCAGCATACCGTTCTCGACGCGGGCGATCGAACCGCCGCCAGCGCCAATCGTCACCATATCGACCATCGGCAGCGGCAAGGGCCATTCGCCGACATGGCCCTGCTGAGTAAGGTTGATACGCCCATCCTTGATCAGACAGATATCGGCGCTGGTGCCACCAATATCGACAGTGATGATATCCTTGATGCCGCAGGCTGCCGCGATATCGCGCGCACCGACCACTCCGGCAGCCGGGCCGGATAGCGCAGTCAGCGCCGGAGCCCGGCGAATGGTTGCGCCGCCAGCCACGCCGCCATTCGACTGCATCAGCAGAAGCGGCGCCTTCACCGCTTCATCCGTCAGGCGATGTTCAAGCCGGTTCACATAGGTGGAGACGCCCGGCATCACGACGGCATTGAGCACGGTCGCCAGCGAGCGCTCGAACTCACGCACCACGGGCAGAACATCGACCGATGCGGTTATCGCGACGCCCGGCAGCATATCGCGCAGCATTTCCGCTACGCGACGCTCATGCACAGGATTGGCAAAGGAATGCAGCAGGCAGACGGCGACCGCCTCGACCTTAAGCGCCCGGCAGGCTTCCGCAGCCTTGCGCACGCTTGCCTCATCCAGCGCCTCGATGACGGCACCGCCGGGGCCGACCCGTTCCTCGACCTCGAAAATCCGAGACGACGGCACCGGGCGCGCCGGCTTGATCCAGGCGTAGAGATTGGCGCGGCGCGGAATATCCTGACGGCCGATCGCCAGCACATGCCGGAAGCCGGCTGTTGTGATCAAAGCCGCCTTTGCGCCCTTGCCCTCAAGGATCATGTTGGTGGCAACGGTGGTCCCGTGCAGCACGCGATCGAGGGTATCGGCCTTGCGGCCGGCCTCTTCGAGCGCCAGCCGAACACCGGTTATGAAGGCCTGCGAGGGATCACTCGGCACGCTCGGCGTCTTGGCGCGCCAGACTTGCCCGCTCTTCGCATCATGCAGGGCGATATCGGTGAAGGTGCCGCCGATATCGACCGCTACCGCCAGCGAACTTTCAGGAAAGGACATCAACATACTCTTTGCGATGGAAGGCGCGGGTTTCGGGACGATCGGAGCGCAAAGCGGCCGTTGCCTGCGCATCGAGCGCGTCGTCGCGGATCACGACGCCATAGAGCCGGCGCGCGGCCTCCGCGCTGACGAAACCGCCATGCACATCTTCCAGCACGGCTTCGGCCGGCCGATCATAAGGGTGGCCATGACCACCGCCGCCGCCGGTCGCGATGCGCAGCACGTCTCCGCGCTTGATCCGCGTACCATCCGACAAGGGCGCAACGCGCTTTTCATCCGCCGTGCCGGGGTTCAACATCACCGAACCGGAGCCGCCGGACATGCCGCCTGCGATACCCCAAGGCGGATTGTTGACGCTGTCGATACGCACGGCGAGCACGGCCTCCTCGGCGAGGATTTCGTATTCCCGGATGATGCCGCAACCGCCGCGATAACGCCCCGCACCACCTGAATCCTGCACGATACCGTAGCGCTTGAGGCGGACGGGGTAGCCGACTTCGAGAAACTCGACCGGATAGTTCTCCTGCGCCACGAAATAGACGGCGTCGATACCGTCAGCGTAAGGCCGCGCGCCATAGCCGACGCCGATGCCATCCGAGAGCAGGAAAGGCTGCAGCGCGCCTGCGGCATCGCGAAACGTGCCCCGCATCAGGGTGATGACATAGGCCGAATGCGCAGCCGGCGCGCCGCCGCCCGCGACGTTGATCAAGCCGTTGAGGCCGGCGAGCACGCGCATCATGGTGAGGCCACGCATGCCGAGTGCTGCCGGGAACCGCGGCCAGAGCAGCGAGCCTTCGCGCAACCGCACCTCGTCAAGCGCCTGGGGGCCACCAGCGTTGCAGACATTGCCAGGATCGCCGCCAAGATAATAAAGGCCAAGCGCCATGCCCGGCACGCCAGGATTCATCAGGAAATTCACCGGGCCGACCGATTGATCGTCGGTTTCGGTCGCGTCGAAGATGAAGCGGTCGCCGCTCTCACCCTTCTCACGCGTCAGCGCGAAGCGAATCTTGAAGGGGCCGTGGCCGTGGCCATCGGAGTCGATCGCATCGGTGAAACGATGCGTGCCATAGGCAAAGGTTTCGGCGAGCTTTTCACGAACCAGCTCCCGCGTGCGGACAAGCAACTGCCGCAGCGCGTCGGCAACCGTATCTGCGCCGAAGCGGGCGAGGATTTCCTGCACGCGTTTCATGCCGAGCGTATTGCTCGCCATCAGCGCGCGCATATCGCCGAGGCTTTGCTCGGGAAAACGCGAGTTGCGATGGAAGATCGTCAGTGTCGGCTCGTTGGTCACACCAGCGTCGATCAGCTTGGTTGGCGGGACGATGATGCCTTCCTGGAAAATCTCCGTCGCATCCGGGCTGATCGAGCCGGCGCGGATGCCGCCGATATCGGCGAAATGCGCCCAGCACATCACGAAGGCGCAGCGCCGCCCCTCATGAAAGACCGGTGCGAGCAGCACCTGATCATTGGAATGCGAGACGGCGCCGCGCGAGCCGTAGCAGTCATTATACCAGTAGAGATCACCCTCTCGCATGGTTTCGAGCGGGAACTCGCGAATGACAGGGCCTGTCATGTCACCAAAGATCGGCACGTTCGAGCCGACGGCCATCACGCCATCGGCATCGAACAGGCCGGTGTAGAAATCCTTCTTCTCGCGGATGAAGGCGGAGATCGCCGTGCGCTCGAGCAAGGCTTCCATCTCCGCCTGCACGGCGCGGATCGCGCCGCGGATGATCTCGACGGTGACGGGATCGCAAGCCGCCGCGGCGGGCTCGCCGCGCGCGGCATTATCCTCAGTCGAGCGGAGCATTTGTCGGGTCCTTGATGAGAAACAGGGTGACGCTGCTGACGATCGCGGCAAAAACCACGTAGAGCGCCGGCGACACCTGGCTACCGGTTTCGCGGATCAGGAAGGTTGCGATGAAGGGCGCGAAACCACCGAAGATCGTGACCGCGAGGCTGTAGCCAATCGAGAGCGCCGTAAAGCGCACCTTGGTCGGGAACAGTTCCGCCAGCACTGCGCAGAGCGGGCCGGCATACATGGCAAGCAGGACTGCCGCGACCGATTGCGTGATCACGAGACCGAAGCCGGTCGGCGTTCCCACGAGGAACTGGAACAGCGGATAGGCCAGGAAGAGATAGCCGATCGACGAGACCAGCAGCACGGCCTTGCGCCCGATCCTGTCGGAGAGCCAGCCCATGACGGGGGTCAGGATCGTCAGCACGACGGCAGCGGTCGCGCCCGAGGCATAGGCGGTACTGGCTGGCAAGCCAAGCTGGTTGGTGGCGAAGCTCGGCAGGAAGATGTTGAAGACGTAATTGCCGACACAGCCGACGATCGAAAGGCCGAAGGCGGCGAGGACCGGGCCGCGATAGGTGGTGAGCGCATCACGAACCGGCGCGGCGGCAACCTTGTTCTGCGCGACGGTTGCGCCATAGGCCGGCGTTTCCGAGACCTTGGAGCGCAGATAGAGGCCGATTGGGGCGAGCACGAAGCCGAGAATGAAGGGGATGCGCCAGCCCCAGGCGATCATCGCCTCCTTGTCCAGCGTGGCGTTCAGGATATAGGCAGAGAGCGTGCCGGCGATCAGCGCGAGCCCCACGCTGAACTGCTGCATCGAGCCGGTGATGCCGCGCTTGCCGGGTTCGGAGAACTCGACGAGGAAGGCAGCCGCGCCGCCCCACTCGCCGCCGGTCGAGAAGCCCTGCACCAGGCGGCAAAGCACCAGCAGCAACGGCGCGAGGATGCCGATGGATGCATAGGACGGGATCAGGCCGGTCAAGGCGGTTGCGGTCGCCATCAGGCCGACCGTGAGGATCAGTGCGGCCTTGCGCCCCTTCTTGTCGCCATAAGCGCCGATATAGATCGCGCCGACCGGGCGCATCACGAAGCCGACGCCATAGGTGGCGAAGGCCGACAGCAGCGACAGCACCGGATCGTTGCCGGGGAAGAAATTCGCGCCGATCTGCGCCGCGAACAGCCCGAAGATCAGGAAATCGAAAAGCTCGACGAAATTGCCGACTGCACAGGAGAGGATGGCGCGCCGTCGGATCTTTGCATAATCAGCGGGCAGCGCATTGGCGGCAGAAAAATCCAGGGCAGCATTCGTCACGTCACATCCCTCCCCAAGTCAGGCCATTCGGCCATCTTGTTCTAGCAAGCTGCAAGCCAACGCTTATATGGCTTGTTTTTCAATGCATTGGCAGCGAGCGGCACAGATCGCGGGCGCCATCCCACGCCCTCATCAAGGCATAGTGGCGCTTTATTGTCCATTTGTCTTCTTGTCAGACAAAACAGGCAAGCCCAGACTGACCAAAAGGCCGGATGGATTTTACAGGCAAAGAATGGCAACAGGAGCGCCCCTTCATCGTCGGCCCGAAGCTTGCGGGCGGCTAGGAGGCGTCGAAAGGTTCATCGATTCATGATCAGCCATGCGCTGGACGCTCTCGCACCGCCTCTGCTCATCCGCGAGAAGGCCTTCGACGAAGTGCGGGACGCGATCATCACCGGCCGGCTCGCGCCCGGCACACGGCTGATCGAACGCGAACTCTGCGAAGCCCTGAAAATCAGCCGCGCCTCCGTGCGCGAGGTGATCCGCCGGCTGGAGGCAGAGCGCCTTGTCAGCGTCGAACCACGGCGCGGCCCGACAGTGATGGTGCTGAACACCGAGGAGGCCAGCGAGATCTACGAAATCCGCGCCATGTTGGAGAGCCTCGTCATCCGCCGCTTCACGGAACTGGCGACGATGCAGGAGATCGAAACGCTCGAAGGCATTTTCGCGGGCGTGCGGGAAGCCGCGGCGGAAAAGGCCGTAAAGCGGATCGTGACGCTGATGCACGAATTCAACGCCTATGCCATCGCTGTCGCGCGCCACAGCGTCGCCGGCGATCTGCTGCTGCAACTCGATGCACGCATCAGTTGGCTGCGTGTGAAGGCCATGGCGGTTTCCGGCCGCCTCGAAGCGAGCCTGGACGAGATCGCCATCGTGCTGAGCCATATCCGCCAGCGGGACGCCGGGAAAGCCGCAAAGGCCATTCACGCATCCGTGCTGAATGCGCGCAGTGCGGCCCTACAGGAATTGGTCGGCCAGAAGAATAAAGTTTGATTATCTCGTTTCTTCAGAGCGGTTTGGCACGCCTCCAGAGCTGCCTATTGCCTTTGAGCAGACATTCCTAAGGTCCGAGAAGGGTCATACGCGGGCTTTCATCGCTGTCCCCTCGTTTGGTGCTATTTGATGTGGATCGTGCTTAGCATAGCATTGTCACGCTGGAGCATACCCCCCGCGTGACATTACGTCTTGAGGCGCAGAAGGCGCCAGGTGGATCACGCGAAGGCCGTCCAGAGCTCGCGACTGTGATCGAATTCTTGCGACGCGGCGACGAGTTGATGGTGACCCGTTTGGATAGGCTCGGACGTGATACACGCGACGTGTTCAATTTGTTTCACGAGCCAGAAAAGCAAGGGCCTTTGTGACAGTGCTCGACCCGCATGCGTCAACGCGGGGAGAAATGGGCCACGTCGTTTTGACCATGCTTGGCATGGTGGCGCAAATGGAACGACGCTTCATCAAGGAACGGCAACGCAAGGGCATCGAACGCGCGAAGGACGAGGGTGCTTAAAGAGGCGGCAAGCGCCGGATCAATAGAGAGCGCATCAAAGCGATGCATGGTGCCGGCGATGAACCCGCATTGATCGCGCGCTCTTTAGAATGCCGCGAATACGGGTCCATCGTGTGCTGCAAGCGCTAAGTTGAGCATGCACAGTCGCCATGCTTCCTAGAAGGTTGGCGTCCCCGTTCCGTCCTCTGCAGACGCGCGGCAGGCCAACGACCTGCTTATGCGTTGAGGCTGGCTAGAAACTGCTTGATGCTGGCCAGTACCGGTTTCTGATCGCCAGCGAAGGGCCAGTGATCCGCGCCGTCGAGTTCGACAAATCGCGCTTGCGGGATACGGCTGGCCAGGTATCGACCAGAATCGATGCGAACGGCACGGTCTTCGCGGCGATGGAGCACAAGTGTGGGAACGGAAATCCTGCTGAGCAGATGCCGCACATCCGTATCGCAAAGCGCTTGAAGAACGCCCTTAAGGGCGCCCGGACTTGAGGCGGCCCGCAGCAGCCCCGACCACCAGGCCCTCACCTGACGATCGAGTGAGAGGCTCGGCGCAAACGTCTCGATGCCCGCCGGTCCTCCCCAATCCGCCATGAGTTGCCGCAGCCACGCGGCGTACTGATCGGCCCGCAGCACTACCGGGTAGTCAGGCGTCGCGCTTCCTTTCGCCAGCGAGGCAAACAGAATGAGGCCGGAGACGAGATCGGGGCGATCGGTGGCGAATTTGATGCATGCCGGTCCACCTTCGGACGCCCCAAATAGCACCACCCGGCGGCTGTTGGCGGCGCCGAGCACGGTGCCTATATCCTCGGCGGTGGCATCGACGCTGGGGTTGAAGCCGACCCGGTCAGATAGGCCGATGCCGCGCCTGTCAAAAAGAATGAGCCGGCCCAACCCTGCGAGAGACGAAAGGAATGCGCGGCAGCGCGGTTCCTCCCAAATCCTTTCCAGATGAGAAACGAAGCCCGGCAACACCAGAATGTCGATTGAGCCGTTGCCGTAAGTCTGGAACGCGAGATGGACGCCGCCCCCGCTTACGTAGCGTGGCAGAGGGGGATCTTCGACCGGCGTTTTCGTGCTCACATTCAGCAGCGCACGAGTTTCAGGCTCCGGCTCAACGCCGATTTCGTCGCGAAGACGTGTTATCAAAGCTTCAAGATGGCGATCCGCAGCCGCCCGATCGCCTGCGAGTATCAGGTTGCGAACGAGATGCCGGGCATAGACCTCGCTGAGCGGATCAAGTTCAACAAGCCGCACCGCGTATGCGGCGGCTTCGTTATATTGGCCGATCATATTCTTGTTATGCACCGCACGCTCAAGCGCCTGGATCAGACGTCCACGCAGCGCCTCACGACGAAAAAAGGCCCATTCGTCAAACTGCGGGCTGTCGCCAGCAGAGAAACCATTGAGGAAATCGGCCCGGTAGAGGAGGCAGGCCCCCTCGAAATCGCCGCGTTCGCAGACCTGCTCGAATAGTCGGGAATCCACTTCCAAAGCATTTTTCGACGACCATCGAATCGTCGACCGATCGGCCGTGAGAGCTTCGCTGCCAAGTGCGAGCTGGAGCCGATGCAGCAGCCGCCGTAGTCGTGCCCTCGCGATCTCCTCGGAGCTCTCTGGCCACAACAGGGTCACGATCAAATCACGACTGACAGGCCCGGCCGCTTCCGCCAGGTAAATAAGCAACGCAAGACCTTTGCGGAGCGCGAGCTGGCACGGTTGGCCGTCGCGACGGATCTCCGGAAATCCAAGCGTCCGCACGCTGAACGAAGCCATCGCGATGCGACCTACGAATGAGGTGTCAGGGGACGCCCAGGGGACGCGACGATGCGAAGGCTCATACCCACTGAGATCGACCGCCGCAATCGCAAGTGATTAGGCGGGCTCGACCGTAGTGCGAAACATACTTGGAGCGCAGCTATGTTCAATCTTGCCGCTGGAGCAATTCTCGTCGCGCTTTTGCTGCTCGACGGTCGAACCAACGAATATTTGCGAAGGGAAGAAGCGAAGGCCGCTACGGAGTTTGCTGCGTGTGCGGCGCAATCACGCTTCCTTCTACCACAAACCGATTGAAGGTCACGTTCTGGCAAGTCGCAATCGCGAATGGCCAAAGGCGGTTTGCACGAGCTGCGCGCCCGATGCCCGAGGAGCAGACAAACTCTCCGGACGTACCGATCATCGCTTCACGGAGCCCGCCTTCGACCGGCTGGCCCCTCACAGCGTAATTCGTTTTCGAACTGATCCGAACAGCAAATTTAAAGGAGATGGGACTTGGGAGCCAATCGAAAGAAGGCAGGCCGCAAGTACGAGTATGACTGGTCCAGGGTCGAATTCGAAGCTTGCCGCCTTATGAACGCCAATGGCGATTTCGAAAGCTCGAAGCCGTTGTGGAGCGCCCAGTCACGTTTGGAGAACGCACTGCTTGTTTTCTGCGAGGGCGAATTTGGTCGCGAGCCAAGCCTGGCGGTTTTGAGGCGGCAGGTCTCAGCTTGGCTCGGCCGTTGGCGTGATCAACGTCGGTTCGCTGCTGAATGAGGACGGTTCGATGACCCGAGTGCTGAAACTGAGTTATGGGCTGCTTGCCTATATGATTTTCCTCGTGACTATCCTTTATGCCGTCGGCTTCACATGTGGGGGAATTGTTCCAAAAGCGATAGACGACGGTAAAATAGCCGGCGACATCGAAGCGATCGGCATCAACCTCTTCCTTTTGGCGGTGTTTGCCATCCAGCACAGCGTGATGGCACGGCCGGCTTTCAAGCGCTGGTGGATGTCGATAATCCCACATGCCGTCGAGCGAAGCACATATGTTCTCCTGGCGAGCCTTTCGCTTGCGCTGCTGTTCTGGCAATGGCGTCCCATGCCGGCTCCGATTTGGTCGCTCTCCGGAGCAAGTGCCACGGCGGTCGTCAGCCTGTTCTGGGCGGGGTGGGGCCTGGCGGTCCTGAGTACGTTCCTGATAAGCCATTTCGATCTGTTCGGCATCCGTCAGGTTCTGGCGGAATGGACGGGTACCGCAGTGTCGAGCATGGAATTCAAGACACCTTTCTTGTATAAGCTCGTTCGGCACCCAATCTATCTCGGCTTTATCATCGCTTTTTGGGCGGCGCCGGTCATGTCAAATGGACACCTGCTATTTTCTGCAGGAATGACCATTTACATCTTGATTGGTATTCATCTTGAAGAACGCGATCTCGTGGATTACTTCGGCGCCGATTACTCCAGTTATTGCCAACGCGTCGGAATGCTGATCCCGTCTTTACGGTTTTGGCGCAGCGAAAGTCACCCGGAGAGCAAGAGGTCGCTGGAAGGTTCAACTCGGCCACCGACTGATCGATGAGGCTGCCGGCCAATTATCAGTTCGCTCGTCATCGAGACCTTCAAATTCATGACTTGGTCTATCGAAACCCACGGCAAGACCGGGTGCGAACGCGTGACGGCACGTGAAACCCACAACGAGCAATCGCTCGAATTGGGAGATCAGGTTGGTTTCTCCCCATCTCAACTCGCTAGGTCGCCATTGGCTTCGCCTAAAGCACCCGATCACTAGTTGAATACCCATAATGCCACGGCACTCAAACTCTGACTGGAAGCGCGGCCCTAGCGTCGGCCCTCCATGCCATTGCCACGCGTCTGGAGCGCGAACAATGCTGCGTCCAGTTTCTTCTGCGTCACCCTGAAGAGAGGAGCATCGGCGGAGCGCACACTCAATACCTCCCGATAGGCAGCAACGGCAGCGACGAGGTCGTCAGTGCCATTTGTCTGCGTGCCGAGCTGATAGAGCAGATCGGCCAGATCCATCTGGGTCATCGCATAGCTTTTAGGGTCACGCTGCTTCGTCCATTCCAGCAGCACCGACTGATAGCAACCTGCCGCCTCGCGCAGCATGGTCTCGTCATGGTCACGTTGTCCAAGTCGCCGTAAGGCATCGCCAAGGTCGCTTTGGACTCGCGCCCAGTCCCGAGGCGAGGATTCGCGCGTATAGACCGTCAACGCATCGCGCAACTCACTAACGGCGTAGCGAAGCGCCGTCGGGTCGCCACCTTGCTTCACAAGCGATTGCAGGCTGTTGCCGTAGCTGCGTTTGAGACTGCCGTAGAGATCCCTCTCGTCCGAAGCAGAGATCGCTGTCAGTCCGCTGCGGAAGGCCGCAGCGGCATTCTGGTATCGCTGCATTCGGCTGCCCTCGCCGCCGAGATCACGATATGCATAGCCAAGCGCGAGCTTCGTCCAGGCCCAGCTGACCTTGTCCCCCAGCGCTTCATAGACCGGAAAAACTTGATTGTAGCAGGCGAAAACCTCGTCATGCGGTGCGCCACTATTCACCTCGCCGGAGAGGTCGCGCAGCGTGTTGCAGACATCGCGCTTGGCATGCGCCCAGTTGGCGGGTTCGGCCGATGGATTGCGCTTCGCCAGAACGGCTTCGAATGCGGTCAAAGCCTGGCGAAAGGCATTTGCATCATCATAGTATTGTCCCCGGCGGTGGAGCGCTTCGCCCAGCTTCGTTTGGCTTTTGAGCCAGACGGCTGGCTGCGTCTCATAGTTGACCAGCGCCGCTGCCGAACGGAACGCCGCGACCGCACCATCGATAGCCGCATCATTGACCTTCTTATCCGCCTCCTCGAAGAATTCGGAACCTTCGGCGATGCGATACTGCCATGTCCGTCGCGAACCGATGACACTGGCGATTAAAGCCGCTTGGCCATAAGCGACGGCGGCGTCATGGAATTTTTCGGCGGCGTGCGCTTTCCGAGCTGCGTCGACGAGTCCAACGCTCTCCTCGGAGAGCAATTGGCGCGCGCCCGATTGATCGTCCAAATCCAAGAATTTCTTCGCTCGTTCCGCAGCGGCCTTGACCAGTGCGGGACCGGCAAGCAGCGGCTTGAGAGCCGCAGCGTCGATGCGCTGGACCGGAGCATCCTCCGCCCCGCCGTCCTGCGCACGGGTCGCTATCGGCGTCCAGGCCAAGACGATCGCGGTAACGACACCCGCGAGTCTCTCGATCTTCAATTTTCCTGTTCTCATCTCGGTGCGCCCCGCAATTGAATGGCCGCCAACTCGTTCGCCCTAGGGTGCCGGCGGCCCATTCTCGACCTTGTCCAGCGCCCTCGCCGGCTTTAGCGTGATCCCGAAGCCCCGCGCGCTGTTCCACTGGCGCGCCAGCGTCTCGAAGTTGTTCCAGAAGGCGGCAGGACAAACAGGCGCATCGACATCGACATCCACACGGTGCTCTACCGTGAGCGTCCCATCCGCCAGCACGATCTCATGATGTTCGACGATGCGGCCTTTCACGACGCCGAAACCGGTCTTCCCGAACAAGGTCAGATCGCGGTGGAGCGGATTCGGTACCGACTGCGGCGTGACCGTCTCAGGCAGGCGCAATTTGATGACTTCACGCAATCTGAGCGAGCGGCAAAGGAAGGGCTGCCCTGCCACGCCGATGACCAACCGTTCCATAAGGTTCGGCTCGATCGTGGTTGGCACGGGGAACGAGAGCTTCATCTCTTTTTGCAGGTCGATTGGCGTAGTGATCTGCACGGGCGATGTGATTTTGAATGACGTTGCGAGATCGCGAGGCGAGGCAAACTGGTAATCACCCGACCCGGCGAGATTTGCGTTCCTCAACTGCGCATCGGCGATTTGACGTCGGTCCCTGGACTCGAAGTTCAGTCCGATCTGGCGGCGTACCGCATCACCGATGCCGCCGCCCGAGAACACGCTTGTCCCACGTCTGGTGCCATCTGGAGCCAGCGTCATCATCGTCTCGGATTCGAGCACCATGTCATCGCCACGCAAGGGTGGGATGCGGCCCAGCGTCTGCTGATCGAGATTGAGCACTGGTTTGCCGTAGAGGGCGGTGGGCAACATGCCGAAACCATAGATGCCCGTTGTCGGATCCGCATACACATCGAATTCTGGCAAGTAGATGATCGCATGATCGAAACTTGGCGCCGGCAATGCCGGGAGAGAAAAGCGGGCAATAGTGTTCACGGCAACAAAATCGGCTTCGATGTCCTGCGTCGCCAGCAGCGCCTTGAGCAGCGTGACATGTGCCTTGCAATCGCCATAGCGCGCAGCCAGCACGGCGGAGGCGGGCTGCGAGGTAAAGCCTCCATCGTTGAGTCCGATGCCGACATAGCGGATGTTCTGGGCCACCCAATTATACAGTCGCTCGGCCTTCTGCCGGCGGTCCGTGGCTGCGCCGACAATCTCTCCGGCTAATTTTCGTATGGCGTCGTCGGGGACGGCCATGGGAGCGTTTAGCGCAGCGATTTTCTCAGCAAGTGCTGGATAGTCTGCCAGAGTGCTGACCTCGAAGGTCGGCGTTGTGCCGGCCTCTTCGATATCGAGGGTCTGCGCCTCGCTGCGATCATGCCTAAGGGTGACGTGATGGATAATCCGATCACCAAGCTTCTCGACGAGTTCGACGCTGTTTTGGGACAGTGTTCGGGCGCGGCCATCTGCCGGCAGATCTACCGTCAGGTCGAGCACG
>OUNM010312600.1_pt1 | contig 39720 bp, 36 predicted proteins | sample 1769961 | NCBI WGS metagenome assembly OUNM01 (sample SAMEA3914820, study PRJEB12502) | metagenome | biome: forest; material: soil | place: USA | collected 2012-03-12 | depth 0.3 m | reverse complement strand
GGGGCAACTGGGAGGGAGCGCGACCGCTGACCTACACCTACCAGTGGCAGCGCTGCGACGCGTCAGGCGCCGAATGCACCGACATCTCCGAAGCGAACGAATCCACCCACCTGCTGACGGGCGACGACTACGGCAGCAGGCTGCGCGTGACGGTGACGGCCACGAACAGCGAAGGCTCGGCCTTGAGCGATTCGTCCGCCACCGCGCGGATCAGCTTCCCGCCCGTGAACGTCTCCTTGCCCACGATCTCCGGCCTGGCGCAGTCCGGACAGACACTCAGCGCGAGCGCGGGCTCGTGGGAAGGCGGCACGACGATCTCCTACACGTACCAGTGGCAGCTCTGCACCGAAGGCGGCGGCGGAGTGAGTGTCGCGGACGCGATCTTCCGAAGCTTCGCCACCCCGTTCTTTGGCTCGAACGAATACTGCGAAGACATCAGAGGCGCAACCGATCCGACCTACACGTTGCAGGACGCCGAAATCGAAGACACTGTGCGGGTCGTCGTGATCGCCACCGACGCCGACGGCGAAACTGAAGCGATCTCCGAACAGAGCGAAGTGATCATCCCCGCCACCGCCCCTGAAAACGTCTCACCGCCAGGGATCGACGGAACACCTCAAGAGGGCGAGCAACTCGAAGCTCTCAACGGCAGGTGGGATTCGCCCGGGTCGATCTCCTACGAATACCAATGGCAGCGGTGCAACGAAGAGGGCGAAGAATGCGCGGACATCGCAGGCGCGACGGAAGCGACCTACACCCCCGGAATCGAAGACCTAGGCGCCAGGCTCCTCGTGGTCGTCACGGCTGTCAACGGTGCTGGATCCGCCACAGCGAGCTCCGAACCGACGGACCCCGTCACCCAGGCGTCCGCGCCGACGAGCACCGAAGCCCCCACCGTCACGGGCTCACCCAAGGACGGGCACACGCTCAGCGCCAGCACCGGCTCTTGGGATACGCCGTTCCCGCTCGAATACTCCTACCAATGGCAGCGCTGCACAGGCTCCGATGGGGAATCGTGCAGCGACATATCCGGTGCCACGGATGCGACCTACACGCTGAGCTCGGCCGACCCGCCGAACAGCTTCGTGCGCGTCGTGGTCACCGCTGCGAACCCATACGAAGTAACGGCAACAAGTGCTTCGTCACCCACGCTGATCCCCGCGTCCGTGCGTGTCACCGAATACTCCTACGACGCGAACGGCAACGTCGAAAGTCGTACCGACGGCAACGATCACACGACCACCTACGCCTACGGTCCTCAGAACGAACAGACGAAAGTCACAGAACCAGATGGCAGCGTCGCGGAAACCGGCTATGACGCCGACGGTCGCGCGATCAGCCAGACCGACGGCAACAAACACACGACCGAATACACCCGCAACGTCCTCGGTCAGGTCACTGAAGTCACCGATCCGCTTGGGCGCAAAACGAGCAAGACCTACGACTTGGCTGGGCACCCGAGCAGCGTCACCGATGCCGCCGGACGAACCACGAGCTATGAATACGACGCCGCCGGCCAGCTGAAAGAAGTCCACTATTCCGATGGGAGCACGCACGCCGTCGAATACGAATACGACGCCGACGGCAACCGCATCGAGATGGTCGATGGGTCAGGTACCAGCACGTCCAGCTTCAATCAGCTCGATCAGCTGACCGAAGCGGTCAGCGGCAGTGGCGACACGACTGCCTACGAATACAACCTGGCCGGTCAGCAGACCAAGCTGACCTACCCCAACGGCAAAGCGGTCGAACGCAGCTATGACGAAGATGGTCGTCTTGCGTCGGTCGAAGACTGGCTCGGCGGCACGACGAGCTTTGCTTACGACCCCGACTCGAACCTGACCGCGACTACCTTCCCTGGCCCCAGCGACGAGACCGACCACTACGCCTACGACGACGTCGGCCAGATGACTGGGACGGATTTCGACAAGGGCTCCGAACAGATCTCCTCGCTGTCCTACGCGCGCAACGGGGAAGGTCAGGTCGCGCAGACGACCGCCAAAGGCCTGCCTGGCGAAGAAACGACCGCCTACTCATACGACGAAGACAGCCGTCTCAGCAAAGAAGGCAGCACTGCCTACGAATACGACGCCGCCGGCAACTTGACGAAGATCGGTGCCGATACGAACGCCTACGACGCGGCCGGTCAGCTTGAACACTCCGGCAGCACCAATGCCGGTTTCGACGAAGTGGGGCAGCGCACCAGTCTCGAACCGGCCTCAGGACCGGCGACGAGCTATGGCTATGACCAGGGCGGCAACCTCACCTCGGTGACTCGCCCCGAAGCAGGGCCGGTGGCGAAGATCGAAGACAGCTATGAGTACAACGGCGAAGGCCTGCGCGTCGGTCAGACGAGCGGCGCGACGTCCTCGGACTGGTCGTGGGACGTCTCGCAGAGCGTGCCGCTGCTGCTCGACGATGGCACCCTGGCATACGTATACGGGCCGAGTGGATTGCCAATCGAGCAGATCAACGGCGAAGGCGAAGTTCAGTACCTGCACCACGACCAGTCAGGGTCGACGCGTCTGATCACGGGCAGCGAAGGCGCGAACGAAGGCGCGTTCACCTACAACGCCTACGGTAAGCCGATCGGCTCTTCAGGCAGCGCTGAAACGCCGCTCGGCTACGACGGCCAGTACACGAACGCCGACACCGGGCTGCAGTACCTGCGGGCGAGGAGCTACGAACCCGCGACCGGGCAGTTCCTCAGCGTCGATCCGCTCGTCGGCTTCACGCGCGAGCCATACGGCTTCGTCAACGGCGACCCGCTGAGCGAAGGCGACGCGACCGGGCTTTGCGGCTTCAGCTCGCTCGGCGACTTCGGTGACTGCTTTGACCCGGTCTCCAGCGGGAACGTCTTCTACAAAGGCGCAGTCGGCCTCAAGAACGTCACCGGAGGGGTCATAGATCTTCCTTGGCTGTTGACGCAGCCCGCCGTTGTGGATGCCGGTGCTCTGCTCGCCTGCGCAGCTCCCGTTGTGGACACGGCGATATGCCCACCGGCGCTGGGAGCGGCTTGGACTGTCTCGAGTTCCTCGGTGGTCGCGAGAGGTATCGAGACAGGCTGGTGCAACCCCGGCAAACTGATCGCTGAAGAGGGGGTGAACACGCTGCTGCTCGGGTCCGGCGCACTGGGCTATTGGACTGCAGGGGCCGCGGGGGAGATGGATGCTTCAGGGCTGGCGATGACGTTCATCCGAGGTGGTCCCGTAGCCACACAAGGCCTGCTCGACGTCTTTGAGGCGAAACATGGCGGCTGAGCTCCCGGTTGCCCGCTTGGGCGGCCGCAGAGCTCGATATCAGGGTGCCCACTGGCGGCGCGTGTCGCGATACGCGCTCACAGTGGCCCTTGGCCTGCTGTTCCTCCAGCCGGACGTGCTTCGCTCTCAGTCGGCCGGGTCCAGATTGTCGGCGATCGGCATCACGATTCTCGTCGCGGCGCTCTGCGACATCTGGTTCTCGCGTCGGATGGGCTTCACTGTCGATGACCGCGGGCTCGTGCTGCACTACGCCTTCTATCGCAGGCGGATCGACTGGGAGGGGATCGCCGGCTTCGAGTGGCGTCACTCCTTCAGTCCACGGGCGGAGTGGATCTGGATCTTGCTCGAGCAGGATGGCAGGGTCCGGATGCCGACCGTTCAGCGCCCGCCGGAAGGACGCAGAAGGTCGTTTTTCGATGCGGTTTTCGCCTCCGAAAACGTGCGTGACAGCAAGGGTGCGGAAGTCGACGCGATGCAGACGTTGCAGGCCGCCTGGGCCGCTGCCAAGAGCGACGGGCGCGCGGGCTGATCAGCAGCGCCGCTGTGGTCGTGCACGGGCCGCAATGGTCACTTTTCGGCGAGGGAGGGTGTGCGGACGATGGCGAGGGCGAACCCTGACGACAGGTCGATTTTGGGCGGTGCAGCACGGTGCTACACTTCCGCGCATGCCTACTTCCCATCCGCGTCACACCATCACCGAGACGCCGCCGGTCCGCAGAGCGCTGGACGATCTGCGCGATCGCCTGGCGGGTCAGCGTGTCGACTTCGCAGAGTTGGTGGTGCTCGGAGCCGGCGTCAAGGTGCGCCAACTGCCCGATGACGACGCTGCGGCGCGAGCGGCTGCTGGCCGTCTAGCGGCAATGGTGCGACGTCGCGCCATTCCTGTCGACGTTGAGGCCGCTGAAGAGGTCAAGCATCGCGGTTTGATCGCCGATTGAGGCGCACAGCTGATGCTGCTGATCGACAACTCCGCTTGGGCGCGTCTAGCTTCGGCGCGCCTGGACTCCGAACGTGCTGAGACGGTCGCAGCATGGATGGACGATCTTCAGCTCGCCACGTGTCTGCCGTTCCTGCTCGAGGCCGGCTATTCAGCGCGGTCGGGTGGCGAGCGAGCCGCGATGATGGCCGACCTCGCAAAGCTCCCGCGCGTGGAGATCGACAAGGACATCGAAGCAGCGGCGCTTGATGCGCAACGCGAGCTGGCCGATATCGGCCATCACCGCCTACCGCCAACCGACGTGACGATTGCGGCCTGTGCGCACATGGCCGGCGTCGGTGTGCTCCACTACGACAGTGACTACGACCTGCTCGCCCAGCGCACGAGCTTGAGGTTCGAGAGCGAATGGCTTGCGCGGCCCGGTGCGCTCTGATGTCCATCCACGCCGGTCCCATTTGAACCGTCGCTAAGAGGCGCGAGAGAGCACGGACGCGTGGCTCGTTTCCGTGCGTGGCTCCTCGCTAACCCGCCGTCGCCCGACTCCGCGGGCGCCGAGTCAGCTCTTTCACGAGCGCACGAACGGAGCGCTCCAACTGCGGGATCGTCGCATCGTCGACGCGCGCGAGCCCGACTGTGCGGTTCAGCCAGGAATTGATCTCGCGATGGCTGAGGCCATCGCGACGGTGCAGCTCCCCGACGAGGCGGCTGCGCTCGCGGCGAAGCTCCTCGCGTCGCTCGAACGCAGCGACAGGTGGTGGCTCGGACCCGGGGCCAGACTCGGTCGCGGCTGGTCCGGCAGCTGCAGGTGCGGGCAGCGTTGGGGACCGCGTGACGACTGGCTGCGGAGCGCCGAACAGGGTCATCTGCGCTTCGAACTCAGCGCTCAGCGGCACGAAGTCTGCGGTTGGCGATGGCTCGCTCGTGCGCCGTTCGACCGGTTCGTCCCATTCCTCGTCCGGCTCTTCGCGACGCAGCACGTGACGCAGCTCGCTCTCGACCTCCGCAGCGTGGCCCCGCAATGTCTGGTCTGCAGGCAGGTAGAGCCAGCTCGCCTCAGCGCTCGTGCCTGGCGTCGTCCTGACGAACCGGCCGACGATCTGGCGAAAGATCAGCGGTGTCTTCGCCGCCGTTGCGTATACGCCCACGCGCAAGCGCGGGATGTCGACGCCCTCAGAGACCATGTTCACCGCGACGATCCACGGCTCGCGTGAGCCGCGAAAGTCGGCGAGCTTGCGCGCCGCCTGTGCCTCTGTGTGCAGAACGACGAGGGGCGTCTTGCCCGTGACCTCAGCCAGCAGCTTGGCGATCTGGCGCGCATGCGTGGCATCGGCTGCGACCGCAAGCGCGCCGGCGTCGCCGTGGCCACCTTCGCGCAGCGCGCGCAGCTTGGCATCAGCCTCCTCGAGGATCCGCGGCAGCCCGTCCGGCAACTCCGTCGAGATCGCCGTGCGGTAGCGGCGACTCGCCTCGCGTCCCGTGAGCACAGTCTCGAACGAGGACTCGATCACGTCCTCGCCGCTGCGCCAGGAGAGGCTGCCGTCGAACGTGACGAACGCCACAGGACGGCAGATCCCTTCCGCCACAGCTTGCGCGTACGTGTACGAGACGTCAGGCACGACGACTCCCTCGGAGTCGTAGCGAACACCTGGGATCGGCGTGGCGTCAGAGCGAAACGGCGTTCCCGACAAGAGCAGCCAGCGTCGCGCCGGAGCGAACGCCGTGCGAAAGCCGACGCCCCACGCGAGCTCTTCGCCCAGGTGATGGGCCTCGTCGACCACGACGAGCGTGTCGCTGCTGACAGTCCTTGCCCACAGCCCCGGGTCGCTCGCCACTCGTGCATATGTCACAGCGACGCCGTTGAAGTCCCGCGGTGGCTCAGCGCTTGGTGCGTCTGGCTGCAACTGCACGCCAAGCGACGCGGCTGCCGCAGCCCATTGGCGGGTCAGTGGCGTTGTCGGACAGAGCACGACTATCCGCTTCGTGGACCGTCTCGCGAGCAGGTCCCTCGCGAACTCCAGGGCGGGGCGAGTCTTGCCGGCGCCTGGTGCCGCTGAGATCAGAAACGGGCCGTCCTGCCAAGCGGCGAGTCGGTCGAGCGCCAAGCGCTGCCAGGCGCGGAGTGAGGTCGAAGTCGTGTGCGTCAAAGAGCCCGGCATCCTGCGCGATGCGACGGACGGATCGCCCGAGGCCATACCGCTCGGGACCGCACTGGCCATCGCACACGCCGCCGGCTCAGCGCTGCGCCGCCCTGCGCTGGCGCTAAAGCTGCTCTCGCCGCGCAAACAGCGACAGCGCGAACGCCCCCGCTGGGTGCTCCCGAGCTCGCGTCACGAGCGCCGCAGTGTCCGCCTGCATCTCGTCTGGCTGCGGCAGCGTCACGCCATAGACAGGCGGAACGACGATCGCTGCCGACAGCGAAGCGAACGTCAGATCAGCTGCCGTGAAGCGATCGCCGCACAGGAACGGACGCCCATCCGCAAGCAGCCCCTGCACGTAGTCGAGCTCACCCCAGACGGCAGGCTCATCCTCGCGCTCGATGCCAGGTCGGATGTCGAGCACACGCCTGACGACCAGCTCGATCGCCGACCAGCCATAGCGGATCGCTCGCTCCTCCCAACGCGGAACGCCCTCGTTGTTGAAGCGCAGCGCCAGCGGGCGGTCGCGCAGCAGGTGCACATACATCAGCCGCCGTCCCCGCGGGCCGAGCATCTCGTCGAAGCGACGGCACAATCGCTCGACCTCGGCACGCGCCTGTGGCTCCTGCGGGAACAGCTGCCGCTGTGGCTCGATGCGCTGATCGACCCACAAGAGGATCTCGTGCGACTCGCCGATCACGCCGTCTGGCGTAACGAGCACGGGCACCGTTGCACCGCCGCCCGCTCGTCGCGCAGCGAGCCTGTGAATCCCTTGCACGTGGCGCTCCTCGCGGTAAGCGATTCCCGCGCGGCCAAGGCTCCAGCGCGCCTTCTCGCAGTAGTGGCTGATCGGGATCGTGATCAGGCGCAGCACGCTGAGGCCGTCCGTCGAGTGCTCATGCTCGACAGCCTGTCGCATGCACGACTTCGACGCCGACGCTCGTGCGTACCTGCACGTGACAGTTGGCCTGCGCCCACCGCGTCACCGCCATCTGTTCTTCATGGCTCTGTTCGGCATAGCCCTGCTCGTCGTGGTCGTATTCGGTGAACACGAACCACACGTTGCCGCCTGCCGCCAGCGCCGCGCTGCGTGTGCGCGCGAGGCTCGGCGGACCGTTCAGCGCCCGCCCGTAGCCAGTCGGATCCTTATAGCCCGTGAAGTTCGCCGGCAGTGGCGTGTCGTGCCATTCCTGCACGATCAAATCGCCGTCGTGCGCCCGCAGTTGGTGGTCGTAGTAGCCAATCGAAGGCAGCGCCAGCACGCTGTCCACTACGAGCGGTTCAGTCACTCGCCGCGAGCTGTGCAGCCAGCTCATCGTCGGGCGCCATTCCTGCTGCACTGAGTCGACCTGCTTCGCATCCGCGTAGAGGCCGACTGCGATGAGCGCGAGCAAGCAGCAGCCGGCGATCGCCGTGCTGGCGCGGTTGCGCGACAAACGCTCTGCGGCGAGCGCCGCCAGCAGGCAGAGTCCCGGCAGCGCCAGGATCGCGTAGCGCGGCCAGAACAGCGGGTAGGCAGCCGAGACGATCAGCAGCAGCGCGATCGGCAGCACGCCCCAAGCGAATGCGATCAGCAGCGTGTTGCGCGCACGCCCGTCCTCGCGGCGGCGCGACAGCCATGCAGCAGCCCCCACCAAGACGACGAGCACGACCAGCGTCAGCCAGCGCACTGCAGTGACTTTTGAGAAGCCCCCGGAGAACTCTTGCAGCGCTTCTTCGACGAGGCCGCGGCTGAGCTTCGGCAGCCAGTAGAGCGCGTCGCGGCGACCGTGGGAGATCACCCCAGCGATCAGCAGTGGCACGCACAGCACGAGCACCGCCACGAGCGCCTTCAGCCATCGCTGCCCATCCGTCCGTCTGCGCTCGCGTGCCGCGCCGCGATCCTCACCACCTGCGCGTATGCCGCCAAGCCAGACGATCAGTGCCTGCGCCGGCAGCACAAGAACCGGCGCCAACAGATCGCTGTACGAAAGCAGCACCATGCCTGCCACATAGAGCCAGAACATCGCTCGCCGATCGGGATCCTCGATCAACCTGACGAGCGCGCCGAAGGCGATGCACGCCGCGAGTACGACAAACGCGTACGAGCGTGCGACCTGGCTGTACCAGACCGCCATCGGGTTGATCGCCAGGAGTCCAGCTGCGAGCAGCGCCACCCAGCGCCGGGCTGAGAATGCTTGCGCCGACCAGTACATCGCCGGGATGCTGAGCGTGCCTGCGATCAGCGCCGGCAGCCGCAGGACCGCCTCCTGCGTGCCGAAGATCCTGATCGTCGGCCACAGCACAAGCGAGTACGGCGTGCCGTTCGCCTCATAGCCATACAGCGAGAACATGTGTCCGAAGCTGCGTTGCGCGAGCGCCAGCGACACGGTCTCGTCGTTGAACAGACTGCGTGAGAGGCTCGTCAGGCGCAACGCGAACGCAAGCGCGCTCAGCAGCGCCAGCACGATCAGCTCGCGCCGCGCCGCGCCGACGCGCGCCTGCGTTGTGCTCACTGCTGGTGAAAGTTCATAAGCCATGAGTCTGCGAGCGATGACAGTACAGAGGAGTGGTACAGAGGAGCAGTACAAGGGAGTCCTCGGAACTTGTGGCCCTCGGCTTTAGCACCGTGTCCAAAGCACCAGCGGCAACGCTGGCCAATTGGCCCTGTCGAGCTGTATGCGTGGGCGCGATCCTGCACCTATGTCACATCCCCAAACCATCTCGAGCGAGCCCGAGATCATCGGTGGGCCAACGCCGATCCAGGCACCTCGTCCAGGTGACACGTATCGCTGGAAGGTCCAGCACGGCACAGCTGAAAAGCACGTCTACGTGCAGATCGCCGATTCGTTGCGGGCGGACGCCTTCGAGGAGCCGCTGCGCTCTGGCATCGAGTCAAAGGGCGAGTCCGTGTTGGCCATGCTCTTGCAGCGTGGCAACGTGCCGACGCGGATCAAGATCACCTCGGCTGGGATCACTGAGGTCGGAGTCGACCGCCGACAACGCGCTTGCGCGCTCTGAGCAGAAGCAGATAGACGACGATCGTCATGCCCGCGCCGGCGACGGCGTCGAGCAGGTAGTGGTTGGCCGTCGCCATCACCGCGTATGTCGTGATCAGCGGATAGAGGCATGCGATCGCGCGCAGCCAGCGGCGATTGCTCAGCTGCCACACGGCGATCGCGCTCCACGTCGCCCATGCGATGTGCAGTGAAGGCATCGAGCAGAGCTGGTTTGAATGGAGCGCTGTCGCGCCGATCTGCCAGACCGGCAGCCCGTGGATGCGTGCGACGAGATCGACGTAAGCGCTGGAGAGCATTCTCGGCGGTGCGACAGGGAAGCTCCAGAAGACGGCGAGCGCGATCGAGTTGACGATCACGAGCGTTGCGCGCAGCACGCCAAGTGCGTCAGCGCGCCGCCACCAGAGCCACACGAACACTGCGAGCGTGACGACGATGTGCACGTTTTCGTACCAGAAGACGACGATCTCGCTGAGCGCGTGGTGGCGCGCGAGCGAGGCGTTCAGCGCGCGCTCTGGATCGAGGTGCAGCGAGCGCTCGAGCGAGAGCACGCTGCTGCCGTCGCGCACAGCCACCCCCTGGCGCACTGGCGCGAGGTTGTTGATCGCGTCGAACAGCCAGATCAGCCACGCGACGACGAGCAAGTCGACGAGCAGCCAAGCCTGTTCGCGATGGTCGCGCAGTCGCGTGGCGAGCGACACGGGTGAGGCCGAGCTGACGCCTCCAGTCTCGCTTGCCGCTCCCACCACTCGATTAATACAGGCCGCTAGGCTCAGCGCCAATGGCTGACACTGCAACGATCGCCTCGCTGGCAACAGCCGGCGGCACGCTCGTGCTGGCCGTCGCGACGTTTTCCTCGACGCGCTCTGCCAACCGCGCTGCGCGCGTCTCTGAGCAGGCGTTGAGCATCGGGCTGCGCCCAGTGCTGTTCAACGCGCGTCCGCAGGACCCGCCGCAGAAGGTCGGCTACGGCGACGATCACTGGGTCGTGATGCGCGATGGCCTGGCGGTTGCGCAGCAGGTCGCAGACGGCAACATCTACCTGGCGCTGCCGCTGCGCAACGTCGCCTCTGGCATTGCCGTGTTGCATGGCTGGCACCTGTGGCCACGCCGCGCCGGCGTCGAGGATCAACACCCACAGCTCGACGAGTTCCGCACGCAGACGCGTGACCTCTACGTGCCTGCCGGTGACATCAGCTTCTGGCAGGCCGCGCTGCGCGACACCGAGGATGAGCTCTATGCGCCAGTCCAGGCGGCAATCGCCGGCGGCGGGCCGCTCAGCGTCGATCTGCTCTACGGCGATCACGAGGGCGGGCAGCGGACGATCACTCGCTTCTACATGGTTCCGCGCCACGATCTTGCAGCCGACGATCAGGAGCCTTGGCTGCGCATGTGCACGGTCTCGCGCCACTGGAACATCGACCGTGCCGACCCGCGCTGAGTCCCTGGCTAGACTCGCCGGCAAGAGAGTCGACCTGAAGGAGAGAGCGATGCGCGCAGTGGTGCTGCACGAAACCGGAGGCCCAGAGATCCTGCGCGTCGATGAGCTCGAGACACCCGAGCCGAGCGACGGCGAGCTCCTGCTTCGCGTGCACGCTGCCTCAGTCAACCCGATCGACTCGAAGATTCGGCGCGGGATCGCGCCGCGCGACCTTCCTGTCGTGCTCGGCAACGACTTCTCTGGCACCGTCGAGCGCTCGCGTGCAGAGGGCTACGTCGAGGGCGATCAGGTGTTCGGCTTTGCCCGTGGCGGCGGCTATGCCGAGCAGGCCGTCGCGAGTGGGCAGGCAGTCGCGAAGAAGCCAGCCGAGCTGAGCCACGTGCAGGCAGCGGCGCTGCCCGTTGCTGGGCTCACCGCGTGGCAGGCGATCTTCGATCATGGCGGCCTGCAGAGAGGACAGACGCTGCTGGTGGCAGGCGCTGCAGGCGGCGTCGGTCACCTCGCCGTGCAGTTCGGCAAGCACGCCGGTGCGCGTGTGATCGGCACCGGCTCCGCGCGCAACCGTGAGTTCGTCCTCGGCCTCGGCGTCGACGAGTACGTCGACTACACCTCTGAAGACGTCGCCGAGGCAGTGAGCGACGTGGACGTCGCGTTCGACACGGTCGGTGGCGAGACGACGCAAACACTCCTGCCGACGCTGCATGCAGGCGCCATCCTGGTGACGATCGCAGCGCAGCCCCCTGAGCAGGAGGCCGCCGCGCTTGGCGCAAGCGCTACGGCCTTCTCTGCGAAGCCAAAAGCCGAGCAGCTCGCCGAGATCGCCCAACTGGTCGCAACAGGCGAGGTGAACGTTGAGATCGCACAGACGTTTTCGCTCGACGAAGTCGCCAAGGCACACGAGCTCAGCGAGGCGGGGCATACGCGCGGCAAGCTCGTGCTCGAGCTGTAGCTCGCCGGGAGCTCGCTGCTGCTAAGGCGTGAACGCCAACGAGCGCGTGCTCGCCTGCCACGCTGCGCGATCAGCACTGGCGTCGTAAGCGCCTTCCTCGTCCATCAAGAAGCCATAGCCCCACCAGATGCCAGCGCCGTCGACACGACTGCCTGCAGCGAGTGCGTCCGAGACGGCGCTCGTTGCCGTTTCCATGTTCTCGACGGTCGGCCTGTGCCAGGGGTTGGCCGAGTAGGCGGGCAGCACCGGCACGATCCTCGTCGCAGCGGCGACGTTCGCGCTGTAGTAGGCAAGGCTGTTCTCGGTCCAGCTCTCGTATGCCGATGCCGTCGTCAATTCGCTGTCGTAGTAGAGCGGGTCGATCTGCGTCAGCAGCGCTGACACGCGGTTGAGATATGACGGCGACCAGCGCGACGTGTTCGCTGGCGCTGCGACCGAGAAGCGCCCGTGGAAGCCGACCTGCGCGAACATCGCGTCGAGTTCTTCGAGCAGCGCGATGAAGCCAGGGCTCGTCGGATAGGGCTCGAAGTCGAGTTGGACTCCCGCGAGGCCGAGGCCGTCGCCGAGCTCCGCTTCGATTCCGGTGACGATCCGTTCGCGGATTGCCGAGCTTTCGAGGTTGACACCGCCGCCTTTGACGCCTTTTACCTTCGCCGGTATGACGAGCGTGATGCCGAGTGCCGCGCCGTGCGCAGCGTCGTACGCCGCTGCGCGGCTGCTCCACAACGCGAGCATCTGCCTGTTGCGCTTGGGCAGCTTCACAGCGCCAGTCTTCGCAGCGACTTTGGGCGTCGCAAACACGAGCTGGCCCAGGCCGTAAGCATCGGCTTCTGTGAGGAATTCGTCGACGAGCTCGCTGGAGTGAGTCGAATGGATAAGGCCGTACGGCATGTAGACGAGCGCGTCTGCCTGAGGCAACGCGGCGGGCGCTGAGGGGGGAGAGACGAGCGTCAAAGAGAGCATCCCGACGGCGGCGATGCCTGCAAGCGCCACGCTGATGTGGCGCCACGCAGCAGCCCGAGGGCCCCGCTCGATCGCCACGACCCCACTTGTCCCCATGAGACGGACTGTATCGCCGTCCTCTGCTCAGTGCAGGGCGTGCGCCGCGCCTGCGTCGGCCAGCGCCGCGATACCGCTCTGCTGCTCGAGAAACGCCTCGAGCACGTCGGGGGCGAGCGGGCGGGCGAAGAGGAAGCCCTGCACGAGCTCGCAACCCTCGCGTTGCAGCTCGTTGAGCTGATCGCGATCCTCGACGCCCTCAGCGAGCGTCTGCAAGCCGAGCGCCTTGCCCAGTTGGATCAGCGTCCGCGTGAGCGCGCGCGCCTCGCTCGAGCGCATCAGGCCGGTGATGAACGTGCGGTCGATCTTCAGCGAGTCGACAGGGAACTGCCGCAGGTAGGCGAGTGAGCTGTAGCCGGTGCCAAAGTCATCGACGGCGATGCGCACGCCGAGCGCCTTCAGCTCGGCGAGCAATCCGGCTGTCACGTCTGGTCTGCGCATCAGCACCGTCTCGGTGATCTCCAGCGTCAGCGATGTCGGCGCCAGCATGCTCTCGTGCAGCACCGCACGCACCTCCTCGACGAACTCAGGACGTTGCAGTTGGTGGGCTGAGACGTTGACCGAGACGTTCAGTGGATGGCCCTTCAGATGCCACACGGCGGCCTGGGTGCAGGCCTGTTCGAGCACCCAGTGGCCGAGTGCGACGATCGACCCGTTTTCCTCGGCGATCGGGATGAACACGTCCGGACGAATCAGGCCGTTCTCAGGATGGCGCCAGCGCAGCAGCGCCTCGACGCCGACGACGCGCTCGCTGTCGAGTTCGAGCATCGGCTGGTAGACGAGATAGAGCTGCCCGGCATCGAGCGCGCCGGCTAGATCCTGCTCCATGCGGATGCGATCCTGCGCGGCTACGTGCATCGCCGACTCGAACAGGGCGAAGCTGTCCTTCCCTGATGCCTTGGCCTTGTCCAGTGCCAGATCGGCGTCCTGCATCAGGTTCTCGGCCGACGCCGGCAGGCCAGTGGCAACTCCGATGCTCACCGTCATGCTCAGCGGCGGATCGGCCGGGTCTGGCAGCTCGATCGGTTGACGCAGGACGTCGAGTATTCGCTCCGCGACGAGCTCGGCCGCGGCATCCAGCCCAGTCGAGTCGACGATCATCACGAAATGGTCGCCGCCGAGACGCCCAATGGTGTCGTTTTCGCGCAAGACCGTCCTCAGGCGCGTGCCCACCTGGCGCAGGACCTCGTCGCCGGCGGCGCGGCCGAGACGGTCGTTGATCTGCTTGAAGTCGTCGATGTCGACGAACAGCGCCGTCACCGTCTTTCCGAGCAGGCGCGCGCGAGCCATCACCTGCTCGGTGCGATCGAGCACGAGCGTCCTGTTCGGCAAGTCGGTGAGTCGGTCGTGCAGGGCGCGGTAGGCAAGCTCGCCGGTCTTCTCGTTGACGAGTCCCCACGCGTGACGGCGCGAGCCCGACAGCACGCGGTAGATCAAGAAGACGAGCAGCGTGATCAGCAGGCCGAGCAGCAGCGCGAGGATCCCCTGAGTGTCGGCAGCGAGCGGATGGTCAGGCGATCCGCTTGCCACCGTGGCCCAGCCTTCGCCGAGATAACGTCGTCTGGAGTAGTCGGCGGAATGACCCTTGGCGTGGACGCCGGCGCGACCGACTAGTTCTGGTGCTCCTCCACGGTTCCGGTGGTAGAGCGCCAGTGTCAGCGAGGGGTGATCGGCGAGCACCGAGCGGATCAGCTCGCCGCTGTCGAACGTAGTGCTGATCGAACCGGTTGCGGCTGCGCGTCGCTCCCGCACGCCCTTCAGCGGCGCTCCAAAGCGGTATACCGCCACGCCGATCGCAACGATCGAGCGACTGCCGAAGCCGGGAACGCTTGTAACGGTGAAAGCCCCCGTGTCGCGTGCCGTGCGGATCAGCGGCTCGATCGGCGCCCTGCCGATTTCAGAGATCACCGGCGCGCAGTAGTCCTCGAGGCCAGGGAACAGGCTCGAGCGCGCAGGAACCCCGACGATCGCCGTGATCACGCAGTAGACCGGTCGCTTGCCTGGTGGAAGAATCTGAAAGGGCCCGCCGAGCCTCCAGCGAAAGGCGGCGTCCCCCTCCGAGCGGCGGCGAAACGCAGCAAGCCCAGCTGCTGGAATTGGCTCGATCAGCACAGCCGAGACGTCGCTCGGATTGGCGCCACCACGCTGCAGTTCGCGATACCACCGCAGGTACCGGGTCTCGCTCGCGTGCGGCTCGAGCGTCGCGATCGCGCGCATCGTGCGTGTCAGACGGACGTCGGCGCCCAGCTTCGACTGCAGCGTGTTGTCGAGATCCCTGACCGTCGACTGAAACGAGCTTCGATTCGTGTCGAGCGCGCTCGAGCGCCACTGTCTGGCCAGGAGCATCGAGGCGCCGGCCCCAACGACGATGATCAACGCGCCGACGAGCGCGGTGCGGGTGCGCCCAGTCAGGTGCGGCCGCAGCCGCGCGCTGTTCATCTATTAGCCGTGTTCCATTCATCCATCCCATCGCCCACTTTGCGCGATAGCTTGAATCGCAGTAGACGTTCGGTCCTACACGCGGGCATTGGCTAACGCTGTGGCTGCAGTCGGTCGAACTGATCGAAGGCCGAAGAGGCCGGGGATCGGATTCCCCTTCTATCGCGGCATTCAAGCGCCGCAGTCAGGAGACGCCCATGAACAGTGGCGTCCCAACTCACGGGTCGCCTACGGGCGCCCTTCTCGCAGCAAGCAGTCGCGCGCGCATCAGCGCTGCCGCCAAGACGCTCCTCAAGTCAGGGGCGGGGCTCCTGCCGCTGTTGCTGATCGCCTCGATGCTGCTCGCCGGAAGCGCTTCGGCCGCACCTGCGAGCGTCGGCCTCGGCACGGCTGCAAGCTTCTCTGTGCTGGCCGGCTCGACGGTCACCAACACAGGCCCGACGACGATGTTCGGCGACCTCGGACTGAGCCCAGGATCGTCGGTCACCGGCGCTCCGCACGTGCTCGGCGTGTCGCACGTCGACGACGCCGTGGCGATCGAAGCGAAGAACTCGCTGACGACAGCCTACAACGACGCGGCGTCGCGTCCGACAAGCGGCTCGGCTGGAACCGACCTCTCCGGCCAGACGTTTACGCCAGGTGTGCGTACGGCGAGCAGCTCCCTTCTGCTGGCCTCAGGCAGCGTCACGCTCGACGCGCAGGGTGACCCCAACGCCGTATTCGTCTTTCAGATCGGCACCACCTTGACCACTGGCTCGAACACGTCGGTGTCGTTGATCAACGGCGCACAGGCGTGCAACGTCTTCTGGCAAGTCGGCTCATCGGCGACGCTCGGGACAGGCACGCGCTTCGTCGGCACCGTGATGGCTGCGGCGACGATCACGGCAAACACCGCCGCGACGATCCACGGCAGGTTGCTCGCGCAAACGGGTGCAGTGAACCTCGACACGAACACGATCACGACGTCGAACTGCGCATCGAGCTCGAGCGGCGAAGGGGGCGGCTCAGAAGCGACTACACCCGAAGAATCAGCCGCACTGGCCGCCGCCATTGCAACGGCTGCTGCCGGCACGCCAACGGCTGCCGTCGTGCCTGCGGCCATCGCGGGCACGACGCCGACAGGCACGACAACGACCGCCCCACCTACTGCGACCTCACAGGCGACGGCCGCAAGCAAGCGCGCTGCCGCGCGCCGAGCTGCCGCTCGCGCCCGAGCAGCTGCGCGACGCACCGCAGCACGGCGAGCAGCCGCCCGTCGACGTCACCGCGCAGCGATCACGCATCGCACGCAGGCACGACCGGCGAGCCCCAGCACCAGAGGCTCGTTCACTGGCTGAGCGAGCAAGGGAGGTCCGGGGGTCGAGCACCGCCGGATCTCTGCCTGCCTGCAATGAACAGAATCCACATGCACCCAAGCCTCGTTGTGGCCGCGCTGGTCTCGCTTGCCGTGATGCCGGGCCCTGCGCTCGCTGCGCGCGGAGGTGCAGGAAAGCGCATGGGCATACGCGCTGAGCAGCCGCTCGCCCTGCTGAGGAGCAGCCATCGTGCGCACGAGATGCCAGCTGCCACCTCACAGGTTCTCGCCGACGTGCCGGCGAGGAGACCGATCACGGGCGAGCGGACGGCGCTTCCAGTGATCGGGCGCGCGAGCATCAGCAGGAGTCAGCTGGCTGCACGTGATGCTCCCAGGCCGCCCAAACGGCACGAGCGGCTGGATCGCGGCGCAGGGCACGCGTCAGACAGTGACCGGCTGGCACCTCGTCGTCGACCTGGGGCAGCGTCGCGTGACCGTCTACCGCCACGGTCACGTGCTGCGGAAGTTCGCAGCTGTCGTCGGCAAGCCCTCGACGCCGACGCCGACGGGCGCTTTCTTCGTCGAGGAGACGCTGCAGATGAGCGCCGGCGAGCCTGGTGGGCCGTTTGCGCTCGCGCTGAGCGCCCGCTCGAACGTATTGCAGGAATTCGAAGGCGGCCCCGGTCAGATCGCACTGCATGGGCGTGACGACCTCGGCGGCACGCTCGGCCAGGCCGAATCGCACGGCTGCGTGCGGCTCGACACGCCGAGCATCGACTGGCTTGCAGAGCGCATCGGTCCAGGCGTACCCGTGACGATCGACGCGCGCTGAGCGCCGGTCGCTTTCGCTTCAGTCGATCAGCGTCGTCGGTTCGCTTGCCGAGCGCTGATCGGGCGAGTTGATTTCGACGCCATGCGGCGGGTCGACGTACCCGGCGAGCAGTGGGTCGTCTGTCTGCTCCATCCAGTCCTGCAGCCGTCCGCGCAAGTCACCGAGCACGTCGGAATAGCCAGGATCGTCGAGCAGGTTGTTGGCCTCGTTCGGATCGAACACGAGGTCGTAGAGCTGCTCTTTGGCGATCTCGCGCTCCGCCCAGCCTTCGCGCAGCAGCAGATCCTTGCTCGGGCCGTCGTCCGTGTTCGGCAGCACTGGCGTCAGGCGGTCTCCCCAGCGGCGGATGTACTTGTGACGTTTCGTGCGCACCGCGCGCTGCGGCTCGTACGCAGCGTGCCACGTCGAGCCAGCGAACACCTCATCGCGCACCTCGCCCTGTTCACCGCGCAGCAGCGGCATCAGCGAGACGCCTTGCAAGAAGGAAGGACGCTCGATCTGCAGGTAGTCGCAGACAGTGGGGTAGAGGTCGATGTGCGAGACGAGCTCGTCGAGCACGCGCCCGCCGGCAAACGGCTCAGGGCCACGCAGGATCAGATCGACGCCGAGCCCGCGGTCGTACAGCGTCGCCTTCGCCCCTGGGAACGGCATTCCGTGGTCGGTCGTGAAGATGATCAGCGTGTTCTCGCCGAGGTGGCCGGCGTCGAGCTCGTTGAGCACCATGCCGACGCCGTGGTCGAGCGAGCGCGCGCTCGCCTTGAAGGCGGCGATGTCAGCGCGCACCTCAGGCGCGTCTGGGAGGTTGTTCGGCGGCTTTGAGTACTGCACGTCGCGCAGCGAGCCAGGGCCGAGGAATTCGCGATGCGTCTCGAAGAAGCCGACCGACAGGAACAGTGGCCGCTCGCGCTCGCGGCGCAGCACCTCCATCGCCAGCGGGGCGACAGACTCGACGTGCGTCGTCGGCACCTTGACGACCTCGTCGTAGCCGATCGCCTGCGGGTCCTTCGAGATGTGCTGCTCGCCGATCAGCGTCGAGGTGTAGCCGACTTTGCGCAGGGTATGGACGATGTGATGGCTGTAGTCGCGCAGCGACCACCCGCGATGGGCGAGCCCGAGCATGCCGTTGCTCTGCCCGTATTGACCCGTCAGCAGGCACGCGCGGCTGGCCGAGCATGTCGGCGCAGCGCAGAACGCCTTGCGGAACAGCACGCCTTGGTCGGCGAGCGCCTGCACGTTCGGCATCGGCACCGCCTCGCCGTAGGGCTGGATGTAGCGCCCCGTGTCGTGCGAGTGCAGGTAGAGGATGTTCGGTCTGGTCGTCATCTCTTAATTATCAATAATAAAAATCATAAATACGACTGGTTCACTGAGTAACCTACGCTTACGCGATGAAGCCGATGCTGTCCTATCTCGTCTGCGCGACGCCCAGAAGCGGTAGCACCCTACTCTGCCACGAGCTCGACCAGACCGGCTTGGCGGGCCATCCGCAGGAGTACTTCGAGGCGCTGCGCCGCTCTGGCGTGCCGCGACGGCCGCACGAGTACTTCGATCCCGATCGTCATCCAAACATCGTCGAGCGGCTCGCCTTTCGCGAGATGCTCGAGGACGCACCGAAGCCCAACCCGCTGTGGCAGCCCGACACGTACGACCAGTACCTGGAGTGGGCATTGACCGAGGGCACGACGCCAAATGGGGTGTTCGGCGCGAAGCTGATGTGGGGCTACCTCGGTGACTTCGCCGAACTGCTGCGCAGCATCGACGGCAACGCCGGGCGCTCCTTGCCCGAGCTGCTCGCGCGCGCCTTCCCCGGTCTGCGCTACGTGCAGATCACGCGTGAAGACAAGGTGCGCCAGGCCGTCTCGCTGTGGAAGGCCGTGCAGACGCAGGCGTGGCAGCGCGAAGCCGGCACGAGCGACGGGCGCGAGGGGCGCATGCCCGAGCCCGTCTTCTCCTTCCGCGCGATCAACTACCTGATGCGCCAGCTCACCGCACACGACGCATCGTGGGATGCCTACTTCCTCGGTCTCGGCTACGAGCCTTTGAAGGTCACCTACGAGGAGCTCGCCCAAAGCACCGACGGCGTTGTGCGCAGCGTGCTCGATCACCTCGGCATCGTCGCCCCAGACGATCTGCAGATCGGCGCACCGCGCCTCTCAGTTCAAGCCGATGAGGTGTCAGAGGCGTGGGTCGCGCGTGTGCTCGAGCACCTCGAGGCGCTCGAGGCTCCCGAGCCCGTCTGAGCGCCGGCGTTCCACCACAGGCCAGTCGGACTTCGCTGACGTCGTGCAGATAGGCTGCGCTGATGCGCGCCCACCACGTCCACATCGAGCACGACTTCGCCAAGCCGCCCGAGCGGATCTTCAACCACCTCGCCGAGCACGAGAACTTGGCTGACGTGTTCGGCGCAAAAGTCACGCGCCTGCGTGACGGCGAGCGCGAGCGCAATGGCGTCGGCTCGATCCGCAAGCTGCAGATCGGGCCGCTGCCGCCGTTTGAGGAGACCGTCAACGAGTTCGTGCCAAACGAGCGCATCGTCTACCGCATCACGAAGGGCAGCCCGCTGCGCGGCCATGTTGGCGTGATGACGTTTGCGCCGACGCCGAGTGGTGGCACACGCTTCGTCTATGACATCCGCATCGCCTCGCCGATCCCCGGCCTCGCACCGCTCGTGCACGCGTCGCTGACGCGCTCGATCAAGCAGGCGCTGCCAGGCGTCGAGCTGGCCGCCTGAGCCGCGTCCTCTCGCTCCAGGCGTGCTCGCGGCGTTACGAGCGCGTGTCTGTGGCGTTACGACCGCGTAAACCACACAGTCGGATCATTTGACAAGTGGGACGCCGACCGACTAGCTTGCCCTCGGACGAGCGCCGGGAGGGAAGTCGTCGGATCAAGGGGGCATCGTGCCGTGGCGCGACGTGTGCTCTTGCGGTGATCGTTCAGATCCCTTGGAGGGGACAAGGTGCCTGAAAAGGGCCAAAGCGGTCCTGGGCAAGAGGACGACAATTGGAGATGAGATGACTGGAAGGATTCCTGCGAGGACGGCGAAGCTGGCCGTCACGCTTGCAGTGGTGAGTGCCGTCTTCGCTGTGATGGCAGTTGCAGCCAGCGCAGCGACGGTGGTCTACAACAACGTACCCAAGCCGCTGCCTGGCAACGTGCAGTCGATTGGGTTCCAGGCTACTTCAGCGGCTGAGTTCGGTGGCCAGATCGAAGCCACTGGGCCTGTCAACAATCCGGTGGTCACAGTCGGCATGAGCAGTTGGGCATGCGAGACCGGCGGCGCGACCGACGGCAGCTGTGTGACGACGCCAGGGGCGACGTTCAACGTACCGATCACGCTGAACGTCTACTCGGTTGGCGCGGGGAACAGCGTGGGCACGAAGCTCGTGACGCTCACGCAGAACTTCGCCATTCCCTACAGGCCGTCAGCTGACAACGTCAACTGCGCCGAAAACGGCGGTTGGTTCAAGAAAGGCAAAAACGGCGGCTGCTTCCACGGCAAGCTGTTCACGATCAAATTCGCCAAGCTGGGCACGAACAGGGCGCCGCTGACGCTGCCTGCCAAGACGATCGTCAGCGTTGCCTTCAACACGTTCACGCATGGCTATGCGCCGACCGGCGCCGAAGGTCCGTATGACTCGCTGAACGTCGCCCTGACCGAACCGCTGGTCGAAGGCGAACCAGTCCTGCCGTCCGTCGGTTCCAACCCGGCGCCGGAAGACGCTTACTACAACTCCACGTTTGGCGGCTTCTACTGCGACGGCGGTGCCGGTGGCACCGGGACGTTCCGCCTCGACTCTGGCTGCTGGACAGGCGAGCAGCCGCTGATCAAGGTGAAGTCGAACTAGTCACAGTCGCTCAGCAGTAAGTCATTCAGCAGTTGGTCATCCAGCGAGTAGCTGGCTTCGGAGGCCCCGCGAGTGCGGGGTCTCCGTCGTTGTTGGGCTTATCCTCGACAGCATGTGTGGGCGCTACACGAACACTGCCGGGATTCAGGAACTGAACGAACGCTTCAAGGTGCCGTTTCCCGGCGAGGCGGGCACGCACCGCTACAACATCGCCCCGAGCGAAGAGGTGCTGACGATCGTCGCGCCCAAGGGCGAGCCGCAGGCGGAGTTGATGCGCTGGGGCCTGATCCCGTCCTGGGCCACCGACTTGAAGGGTGGCTACAAGATGATCAACGCCAAGATGGAGACCGTCACGCAGCGACCGGCTTACCGCCGCCTGATCCCGCGCGGAGCGCGCCGCGCGCTGCAGATCGCCGACGGCTACTACGAGTGGCTCAAACCTGAGCGCAAAGGCGAGCCGCGCCAGCCATTCCTGTTTCGCGTCGATGGCGGCGCTCCATTCGCCTTTGCCGCACTGTGGACGCCGGCCAAAGTCGACGGCGAGTGGATTCACAGCGTCGTGCTGCTGACATGCGACTCCGCATCCAACCGCATCGCTGCTTCGATCCACGATCGCATGCCTGTGATCCTCGCCGACGAGACTGCGCAGCGGGCTTGGCTCGACGCCGACCTCGACGCCGAGGAAGCCCTCGCTCTGTGCGGCCCGCTGCCGGAGTCGCGCTTGTCCGCCTCGCCGGCCAACCCAGCACTGAACAAGCCCGGCGCAGCGAACGAGGGACCCGAGCTGTTGCACGCGCCCGCCTGAGTCGTCGTTCAGACCCGCGGCAGGCGGTACTTGCGCGTGCGCGGGCAGCGCTCCAGCAGTCCGACCTCGACGAGCGTCAGCGCGTAGCGATGAGCTGTGCTCGGGCTCATGCCAAGCTCATCTGCCAACTCCACGATGCCGCGCTCCTCGCCGTCCGGGCCGAAGCCCGTCAGCAGCGAGAGGCCACGCAGCAGCGAGCGCGACAGCCGCGGATCGTTCGGTTCGTCCGGCATGTAGCCGCGCAGCGGGGAGGTGCGGGCTGACTTCGCCGCCGAGCGCGGCTGTCGCGTGCCGTTCTGCTCGAGTGGCGCCGCCAGCGAGTCGGCGATCAATGTCGAGATGCTCGGCGCGCGCCCGACTGCCGCAGCACGCACGACATCGTCCACCTGCGTTGGCGAGAGGGTGATCGTGATTGATGCAAGCTCTTGATCTGGCATGCAAGCGAGTTTCGCATATTCAGACGATCGTCTGCACACGTGTTTCTCAGTCGATTGTCTGCATCGGCATGGCGCGATCGGCGTCGCAGTCACGATTCGTCGATCTGCCTGAGCGAGCACCAGCCGCGCGTCTCGCGTTTAGCCGGACCCGAGTCCGGTAAATACGGTTGTATATGCAAGTATCAACTGGAGTGCCACGCATCTCGATCACCCACTTCAGTGACCCTGGCTGTCCGTGGGCCTACTCCGCCTCGCCGGCCCTCGCCGTGCTTCGCTGGCGTTACGGCGATCAACTCGACTGGCGACTCGTCACGATCGGTCTCGCAGAGGACCCGAACCGCTATGTAGAGCTCGGCTACACGGCAACCCGCATGGCTGTCGGCAATCTCAGCTTCCGGCGCTTTGGCATGCCGTTCGCGTTCGAGCCCCGCGCACGCGTCGCCGCCACCTCCCGTGCCTGCCGTGCGATCGTCGCCGCCCGTCTGCTGGCTCCTGGTCGTGAGCAAGAAGTGCATCGGGCACTGCAGTTCGGTTGGTTCACGAGCACGCTCGTGCTCGACGAGGATGCCGACATTGCGCAGGCGCTCGCCTATGTCGATGGGCTCGACGTCGGCGCCGTCGTCGCTGCGATCGACGACGAGCGCACGATCGCCGCTTACGAAGCCGACAAGGATGAGACGCGCACCGCCGCCGGCGGTCCGACCGAGTTCCAGGGCAAGGCGCGCCAGACCGACGGCCCCGTCCGCTTCTCTGCGCCCTCGCTCGTCTTCGAGGCCGGCGGGCAGCGCTTGGAGGCCGGTGGCTTCCAGACGATCGAGGCCTACGACGTGCTGATCGCCAATCTCGACAGCACGCTCGAGCGCGAGGCACCGGCTGAGGATCCGCTGGCTGTGCTGCGACGCTTCCCCGACGGTCTCGTCAGCCAAGAGGTCGCTGCGATCATGGCGCAGAACAACCAGCCGCCCGATCGCGCCGCCGCCGAGGCCGCCTTGATCGAGCTCGTCGGCGCCGGCAGCGCGCGACGTACGCCGCTCGGCGATGACGCGCTCTGGCAACTCGCCTGACGTGCACGCGCGAGGCGGGTAGCCTCCAGCGCTGAATGCCCGTGCGAGTGACACTCCCCGACGGAACGCCGCTGCAGCTCGACGACGGCGCGACCGGCGCTGATGCTGCCGCTGCGATCGGCCCCGGGCTCGCGCGCGCCGCGCTCGCCGTTCAGGTCAGCCACCCCGAGGCCGGCGAGCAGCCGCAGACACGCGACCTCTCGCGCCCGCTCCCCGACGGCGCGCACCTCGCGATCGTGACGAAGAAGAGCGGCGACGACGCACTCGAGCTGATTCGCCACGACGCAGCGCACGTGCTCGCAGAGGCTGTGCTCGAGCTCTACCCAGGCGTGAAGATCTCGATCGGCCCAGCGATCGCAGATGGCTTCTACTACGACTTCGAGTTTCCCGACGGCGTCAGCATCTCAGAGGCCGACTTCCCGCAGATCGAAGAGCGCATGCGCGCGCACGTGAAGGCAGCCGAGCCGTTCGAGCGCCGCGACGTGACGCCCGGCGAGGCGCGCGAGCGCTTCGCCGGCGAAGGCCAGGACTACAAGGTCGAGCTGATCGACGACCTCGTGCAGGCCGCTACGCGCGAGCACCCGCTGCAGAGCGTCTCGCTGTACTCCAACGGTCCGTTCACCGACCTCTGTCGCGGCCCACACGCGCCGAGCACGAAGTCGGTCGGCGCCTTCAAGCTGCAGTCCGTCGCCGGCGCCTACTGGCGCGGCGACTCTGACCGCACGATGCTCACGCGCATCTATGGCACTGCCTTCTTCACCAAAGAGGAGCTCGCAGAGCACCTCGAGCGGATCGAGCAGGCCAAGGCGCGCGACCATCGCAAGCTCGGCCGCGAGCTCGAGCTGTTCACTTTCTCCGACGTCTCGCCTGGTGCCGCCTTCTGGCTGCCCGCCGGCACGACCGTGTTCAACACGCTGCTCGGCGTCTCGCGCGAGATGGGTCGCAAGCACGGCTACGACGAGGTGAAGACGCCGCAGATCTTCGACGCCGAGCTGTGGAAGACGTCAGGACACTGGGGCAAGTACCGCGAGAACATGTTCACGATCGACGTCGAGGGCCGCGAGATGGGCGTCAAGCCGATGAACTGCCCCGGCCACGCGCACCTGTTCGGCAGCAGACGCCACTCCTACCGCGAACTGCCAGTGCGCTACTCAGAGCCTGGCCTGCTGCATCGCAACGAGGCCTCTGGCGTGCTCCACGGACTTTTGCGCGTGCGCCACTTTGCCCAGGACGACGCGCACATCTTCTGCACCGAGGAGCAGGTCCAGGAGGAGGTGCGCGGCTGCCTGGAGATGGCCTTCGCCACGTATCAGCTGTTCGACCTCGACGTGAAGCTCGAGCTCTCGACGCGCCCGCAGCAGCGGATCGGCGATGAGGAGATGTGGGATCGGGCGGAGGCGAAGCTCGCCAGCGCGCTCTCAGAGCAGGGGCTCGAGTACGAGCTGAACCCTGGCGACGGCGCCTTCTACGGCCCGAAGATCGACATGCACATGACCGATTCGCTCGGTCGTTCGTGGCAGTTGGGAACAGTTCAGCTCGACTACTCGATGCCCGCACGCTTCGAGCTCACCTATACAGGCGCAGACAATCACGAGCACACGCCAGTGATGATTCACCGCGCCCTGTTCGGCTCCTACGAGCGCTTCATCGGGATCATGCTCGAGCACTACGCAGGCGAGCTGCCGTTGTGGCTCGCGCCGCTGCAGGCGATCGTGCTGCCGGTCAGCGATCGCTTCAACAGCTACGGGCACAACCTGCGTGAGCGGCTGCTCGACGGTGGGCTGCGCGTCGAGCTCGACGAGCGCAACGAGTCGGTCGGCCGCAAGATCCGCGAGGCCGAGTTGCGCAAAGTGCCCTACATGCTGATCGTCGGTGAGCGCGAGCAGGACGATCAGACGATCTCCGTGCGCGAGCACCACGGTGGCGATCTCGGCTCGATGACCGTGACAGAGTTCTCCGAGCGCTTGCAGGGGGAGCTATACTCACCCGCCTTGCAGCCGCAAAAATCTCAAGAGCGCGACGCTTAGCCGCTTGACGCGCGCGCACTACAGCTAGTGCCGGTTCCACGCAGGTTCGACCGGCGCCCGCCTGAGCGGGACACGACGAGGATCAACGAGCGCATTCGCGTTCCCGAGGTCCGCTTGATCGACGACGAGGGCAACCAGGTCGGCGTGCTGAAGACGCCCGATGCGCTTGCCTTCGCTCAGGAACGCGATCTCGATCTCGTCGAGGTCGCGCCCGAGGCACGCCCGCCCGTGTGCCGCGTGCTCGACTACTCCAAGTACAAGTACGAGCAGGCGCAGAAGGTCAAGCAGGCGCGCAAGCACCAGCAGCAGATCACCGTGCGCGAGATCAAGTTCCGCCCGAAGATCGCTGAGCACGACTACGACACGAAGAAGCACCACGTCGAGCGCTTCCTGCGCCACAAGGACAAGGTCAAGGTGACGATCATGTTCCGCGGGCGCGAGGTGACCCACCCTGAGCGCGGCACTGCGATCCTCGACCGGCTCGCCGAGGAGCTCGCAGAGCTCGGCGTCGTCGAGCAGCGCCCGATCCAGGAAGGGCGCAACATGACGATGATGATGGCGCCCTCCAAAGCTGTGCTCGCCGGCACAGTCGGCCAAGGTGAGGCTGCCGACGAGGTGTTCACTGAAGGCGAGCAGGGCGACGTCGCTTCTCAGGCGCTGCAGTCGCCGCTCGATGAGGCTGCCGTCGAAGCGGTCGAGACGCCTGAGGCACGCGCGCAGGAGGAGCCTGCGCAGCCGGCTGAGCAGGCAGCTGCAGATGCCGATGATGACGCCGCTGAGGACGCAGACGCGTCCGCAGACACAGCCGTGTCATAATCATCCGCTGCTCATGCCCAAGATGAAGACGCACTCCGGCGCGAAGAAGCGCTTCAAAGTCACTGCCAGCGGCAAGGTCCGCGGCCGGCACCCCTTCACGAGCCACATCCTCGAGAAGAAGTCGCCCAAAAAGAAGCGTGCGCTCGGCGGGCCGAAGATGATCAACGAGCACGACGAACCGCGGATCAAGCGGATGCTCGGAGTCGGCAGCAAGTGACCCGCGTAAAGCGCTCAGTCCACGCGCGCAAGAAGCGCCGCTCCGTCCTCGAACAGACCAAGGGCTTTCGCGGCGAGGCGCACTCGAACTACAAGCGCGCCAAGGAGGCCCTGCTCAAGGCCGACGCTTACGCCTACCGCGACAGGCGCAACCGCAAGCGCGACTTCCGCCGTCTGTGGATCACGCGAATCAACGCTGCCGCGCGGATCAACGGCATGAGCTACTCGCAGCTGATGCACGGCCTCAAGCTGGCCGGCGTCGAGCTCGACCGCAAGGTGCTCGCTGACATCGCAGTGCACGATGCCGACACGTTCCGACGTTTTGCCGAGGTCGCCCGCGAGGCGTCGGCTGCCTGACCTGGCAACCGACAGCAGGAAGCCTCCCGGGCGCCGTTCTCTACAGGACGGCGCTTTTTTTATGTCCGCACGCGACTCGACCCAGCCAAGCGAATGACGATCATCAAATCTCCACAAAACCCCAAGCTGAAGGCGCTCAAGCGTTTGGCGACGCGGCGCGAGCGGGCGCGCCGTGGACGCTTCCTCGTCGAGGGCGAGGATCTCGTGCTCGCAGCGCGTGATGCTGGGTGTCCAGCGGTCGAAGGCTTCCGCCTCGCCGGCTCTGGGCTCGGTGAGCCTGACTTCCACGAGCTCGAGGCCGACCTGCTGCGCGTGAGCTCGACGCTCGGCTCTGGCTCGCGTGTGATCGGCGTCTACGAGCAACGCTGGAGTGAGCCGCTCGGTCCGCTGTGCGTCTACCTGCACAGGATCGGCGATCCCGGAAACGTCGGCACGATCCTGCGCTCCGCACAGGCCTTCGGCGCATCGTCCGTCGCGCTTGGCCCAGGCTGCGCCGATCCCTATTCGCCGAAGGCCGTGCGCGCGAGCATGGGCGCGATCTTCTTCGTCCCGCTCGCCCGCGTCAGCGATGTCGACGAGTTGCCAGGGGAACGCATCGCGCTGGCTGCAGATGCATCCGAGGCGCTTCGTGGAGGTGATGGGCCGGCGCTCGCCGCGCCGGCCGATGATGATCGGAGCTCTGGCGCCATCACGCTGCTCGTCGGCGCCGAGCGCGACGGCCTGCCCGAGCAGCTGATCGCAGCCTGCGAGCGCAGCGCGCGGATCCCGATCGCCTCTGAGTCGCTCAACGCCGCGATGGCCGCAACGGTCGCGCTGTATGAGGTGACCCGCCAAGACACCCGCGCCTCCGCATCGTCATCTAGGGTCCGGGCGTCATGATCGAGCGCATCCAAGAGCTGCAGGCGCAAGGCGAGGCCGCGATCCTCGCTGCCTCCGACGCTGACGCGCTCGAGCAGCTGCGCGTGCAGTTCCTTGGGCGCAAGGCCGAGCTGCCGCAGCTGCTGCGCGGCGTCGCCCAGCTCGAGCCCGCTGAACGCGGCGCTGTCGGCAAGGCCGCCAACCAGGCGCGCCAAGCGCTCGAGGCGCTGATCGAGCAGCGCAGCACCCAGCTCAGCGGTGCTGAGCTGCAGCGCCGCCTGCAAGAGGATCGCGTCGACGTCACGCTGCCTGGCGCCCCGCCGCAGCCGATTGGACGCCTGCACCTGCTGACGCAGACGCGTCGCGAGCTCGAAGACATCTTCCTCGGGCTCGGCTTCACCGTGATGGAGGGTCCTGAGGTCGAGACTGTCCATTACAACTTCGACGCGCTCAACCACAGCCCGACGCACCCTGCGCGGGCGCGCACAGACACGTTCTACGTCGCCGCGCCGCCGCTTGCAGAGGACGCCGAAGCCGGCGATGGTCCACTGCCCCCCGGACCGCTCGCCGCCGAGGAGCTGGTGCTGCGCACGCACACCTCGCCGATGCAGGTGCGCGCGATGGAGGCGCACCCGCCGCCGCTGTATGTCGTGATCCCTGGGCGCGTCTATCGCCCCGACTCAGACGCCACGCACACGCCGCAGTTCCACCAGATCGAGGGGCTCGCCGTCGACGAGGACATCACGCTCGCCGACCTCAAGGGCACGCTGCTCACGTTTGCCCAGGCCGTCTTCGGCGACCAGCGCGATGTGCGCCTGCGCCCGCACTTCTTCCCCTTCACAGAGCCGAGCGTCGAGGTCGACGTCTCCTGCTTCAACTGCGACGGCAAAGGTTTCCTGCGCGACGGCGCTCGCTGTCCGTTGTGCAAGGGCGAGGGCTGGCTCGAGGTGCTCGGCGCCGGCGAGGTCGACCCGAACGTCTACTCCTACGTGCCCACGACCGAGGCCAACGCCCCTGGCTACGACCCCGAGAAGGTGCAGGGCTTCGCTTGGGGGATGGGCGTCGAGCGGATCGCGATGCTCAAGCACGGCGTGCCCGACTTGCGTCTCTACTACGAGAACGACCTGCGCTTCTTGGAGCAGTTCTGATGCACACGAACACGTATGGCTGCGCTGGATCTGCGTCCTCAGTCGCTCGCGTACAGAGCACGCCACGCTCCCTGCGTCCTTGCCCAGCTTGCCCTAAGTGCTCGTGTGAGCCTTGTGAGAGGGGAAGCGCGTGAGAGTTCCCTTGACATGGCTGCGCGAATACTGCTCGCCCGAGCTCGACGTTCACGAGATCGAGGCGCGGCTGACGCTGACCGGCACGAAGGTCGAGGCGATCCATCACCACGGTGTGCGCGGCGGCGGCGAGGGCTTCGTCGTCGGGCGCGTGCTCGATGCGCAGCAGCATCCTGACGCCGACCGACTGAAGGTGTGCGAAGTCGACCTCGGCGAGGAGTCGCCGGCGACGATCGTGTGCGGCGCCCCGAACGTCGCTGCCGGTCAAACGGTCGCCGTCGCCAAGCCTGGCGCCGTGATGCCAGACGGCACGAAGCTGAAGCAAGCGAAGCTGCGCGGCGTCGCTTCGGCAGGGATGATCCTCGCCGAGAGCGAGCTCGAGATCGGGCCGGGCGGCGAGAAGGGCATCCTCGTGCTCGACGACTTGCAGCTCGACGCAGAGTTTGCTCCTGGCACGCCACTCGCCGACGTGCTGCCGATCGAGACCGACGTGATCGAGCTCGAGATCACGCCGAACCGGCCGGATTGCCTCGGCGTCTACGGCGTCGCGCGCGAGCTGCACGCCGCGACTGGCGCTGCGCTCGCGCCCGAGCCCTGGCTCGATGACCTCGGCTCGGCTGGCGCCGTCGAGGGTGCTGAGGTCATCGTCGAGTGCCCAGACCTGTGCCCGCGCTTCACCGCGCGCGTGTTCGAGAACGTGACGATCGGTCCGTCGCCGCCGTGGCTGAAGGCGCGGCTGATGGCTGCTGGACAGCGGCCGATCAACAACGTCGTCGACATCACCAACTACGCGATGCTGCTGAGCGGCCAGCCGCTGCACGCGTTCGATCTCGACCGCGTCGCCGGCGCGAAGCTGACCGTCCGTCGCGCGCGCGACGGCGAGCAGGTGCAGACGCTCGACGGGCAGACGCGCACGCTCGACGCAGCGATGATCGTGATCGACGACGCTGACGGCCCGACGTCGATCGCTGGGCTGATGGGTGGCGCCCGCTCGGAGGTCGTGCCTGAGACGACGCGCGTGCTGATGGAGGTCGCGACGTGGGACGGCCCGAGCATCCACCGCGCCTCGTGGCAGCTCGGCCTGCGCAGCGAGGCTTCCTCGCGCTTTGAGAAGGGACTCCAGCCCGAGCAGTGCGCTCACGCGCAAGCGCTCGCCACGCAGCTGATGATCGAGTGCTGCGGCGCGCGCGTGGCCGCTGGGACGATCGACGTCGCCGAGGTGCCTCAGCCGCTGGCCGTGCTTGGCCTGCGCGAGGCGCGCGTGCACTCGATCCTCGGCGTGTCCGTGCCTGTCGCGCGTCAGCGCGAGATCCTGCAGTCGCTCGACTTTCCCTGCGAGCAGGTTGACGGCGGCCTCGACGTGACCGTGCCCGCGCTGCGGCGCAGCGACGTCACGCGTGAGGTCGACCTGATCGAGGAGGTCGCACGGATCGACGGGCTCGAGCGCCTGCCCGCCACGCTGCCTGCGCGTCGTGGTGCCGCCGGCCGCTTGACGCACGCCCAGCGCGTGCGCAGGGCGGCCGAGGACGCGATGGTCGGTCGTGGGCTGCACGAGGTCGTCGGCTGGAGCTTCACTGAGCCCTCGTTGCTCGATCGCTTGCAACTGCCCGCCGACCATGAGATGCGCCAAGTCGTCGAGCTGGAGAACCCGCTCTCAGACGCGCAGTCGATCATGCGCCCGACGCTGCTCGGCTCGCTGCTCGACGCTGCGCAGTACAACGCCGCGCGCAACGGCCCTGACATCGCGATCTTCGAGTCGGGCACCGTGTATCGCGCGGCGAGCGATGACGGCGATGATGTCGGACCGCGCAACAAGCGCCGTGGTGCAGACGAACACCATGCACTTGGCGTGCTGCTCAGCGGCGCGCTTGCTCCGCGCTCGTGGCAGGGGGCGCCGGCTCGTGCTGACTTCTTTGCCGCAAAGGCGCTGCTCGGAGCGCTGCTCGACCAGTTCCACGTGCACTGGTCGGTGCAGGAGGCGCAGTGGCCGTTCTTGCATCCTGGTCGCAGCGCTGCCGTGCTCGCTCGTCTCCCCAAGGGTGCGGGCGGTTCGGCCGGCGAGCCGTTGAAGCTCGGCTTCGTCGGTGAGCTTCACCCACTGGTTGCCGACGCGTGGAGGCTGCCGCAGACGGTCGCTTTTGCGGTCGACCTTGGCAAGCTCGCAACCGTCGCCCCGGAGGTGGCCGCGTTCAGCGCCTTCGGCTCGCTGCCGACGCTGCGACAGGACATCGCCGTGACGCTGCCCGACGACGTGCCTGCGCGCGACGTGCTGCACGCGCTGCGCAAAGCAGGCGGCGAGATGCTCGGCGGCGCTGAGATCTTCGACGTCTACGCCGGCAGCCAAGTCGGCGAGGGCAGGCGCTCGCTCGCGCTCGCACTGTCCTTCAAGGCTGCGGACAGGACGCTGACCGACGAGGATGTCGCGCCTGTGCGCGAGCGGATCGTCGCTGCGCTCGGTGAGCTCGGAGGTGAGTTGCGTGGCTGAGCTAGCAAAGACTCGCGCCGCCGCTGGCGATGCTCCGCAGCAGCAGTTCGCGCCAGGGTCTGCGCGCGTGATCGTCGCTGGTGCGACCGGCTTTGCTGGTGCTCTCGCTGCGTACCTGCTCTGGCGCCACCCGCGCTTCGAGCTCGTCGCTGTCACAGGCCGCTCCGAGATCGGCCGGCGTCTCGACGACCTCTACCCCCGCTATCGCGTGCCGCTCACGCTCGGCGAGCTCGAGCTCGACGCCTACGGCCAACTCGACGCGGCGATCGTCGCCTACCCACACGCCGCTGCTGCGCCGACCGTCGGGCAGCTGCGCGAGCGGGGCGTGCGCGTCGTCGACTTGAGCGCCGACTTCCGCTTGTCGAAGCTCGCCACATACGAGCAGTGGTACGGCCCGCACCCGCGCCCTGACCTGCTCGACGAAGCCGTCTACGGCCTCACAGAGCTGCACCGCGAGCAGATCGCCAGCGCCGGCATCGTCGCCAACCCTGGCTGCTATCCGACAGCGTCAGTGCTTGGTCTCGCCCCGCTCGCGCGCGCTGGGCTGATCGCCGACGTCGTGATCGATGCCAAGCAGGGCATCTCCGGCGCTGGTCGCGCCTTCGACGAGACGACGCACCAGTCGATGGCCGGCGAGACGATCTTGCCTTACAAGGTCGCCGAACACCGCCACACGCCTGAGATCGAGGACCAGCTCGCGCCGCTGCGCGCCGCTGCCGGTGCAAGCGACGAGCTCGCAGTGCTGTTCCAAGCGCACCTCGTGCCGCTCGACCAGGGCGAGCTCACCGACTGCTACGTCACGACGACGCGCCCTGTAGAGAACGACGAGCTCGCAGAGCTGATGCTCGCTGCTTACGAGCACGAGCCGTTCGTCGAGGTCGTCGGTGCGCCGCCAGGCACACGCGAGGTCCAGGGCACGAACTTCTGCCGCGTGTTTGCCAAGGCCGACCCGCACAGCGGCAAGGTCGTCGTGCTCTCTGCGATCGACAACCTGTGGAAGGGCACTTCTTCGCAGGCCGTGCAAAACCTCAACGTGATGTTCGGTTTCCCTGAGACGGAGGGCCTGACATGAGCCGCGAGGGCGCAAAGCCACCCGGGACGAACGTGTTCGGCGGCGTCTCCACCGGCCCGCCGCAGCCGTTCTTCCATTCACGTTGGGTTCCAGCGCCAGAGCACGTGCGCGATCTCGGCCCAGATGCCGGCCTGCCAGGCGGCTTCCGTGCGGTCGGCGTCGTCTGCGGCATCAAGCCGTCCGGCAATCACGACCTCGGACTGCTCGTCTGCGAAGCCGACAGGCCGGTCAGCGCGGCGCGCTTCACAGCGACAGGCATGCCTGCTGCGCCAGTGCTCGTCAGCCGGCAACGCTGCCGCTTGGACTCGCTGCGCGCAGTGCTCGCCAACTCTGGCTGCGCAAACGCTGCGACCGGTCAGCGTGGGCTCGACGACGCCGCCAAGACGCAAGGCGCGGCGGCGATGGCGATCGGCTGCGATCCGTCCGCAGTCGTGCTCGCCTCGACAGGCGGCATCAGCCACCACCTTCCTGTCGAGAAGATGCTGCAAGGAATCCTCGCTGCGCGTCCTGAGCTTGCCGAGGGTGGCGACATCTCCTTCCAGCAGGCGATCCAGACGACAGACGCTTCGGAGAAGCGCGCCAACCTCGAAGTCGAGCTGCCCTCTGGCTCGATCCGCCTGAGCGCCCAGTGCAAGGGCGCAGGGATGATCTCGCCGAACTTCGCGACGATGCTCTGCTTCGTCGAGACCGACGCCGAGCTCGAGCCTGAGACCGCCGATCTGCTGCTCGGCGTATGCGTGAAGCGCTCGTTCGATCGCGCATCGGTCGACGGTCAGCTCTCGACGAACGACACAGCCGTGCTGATGTGCTCGGGGGCGAGCGGCGTGCGCGTCGCGCCTGAGAGCGAGGACGAGCTGCGTCTCGGCGAGGCGCTCGATGCGCTGCTCAGACAGCTCGCGATCATGATGGTCGCCGACGGCGAGGGCGCTGAGCGGATCGGGCGCGTGATCGTGCGCGGCGGAAACCTCGACAACGCTGAGGCCGCTGCGCGCGCCGTCGCCAACTCGCCGCTCGTCAAAACTGCGCTGCACGGCGCCGACCCGAACTGGGGGCGCATCGTGCAGGCCGTTGGCGCTGCGCTGCCCGGGACTGCGCCGCTGCCCGCCGATCTGACGATCGAGGGCCTCCCTGTGTGTATCGCAGGCGCAGCGATCGATTACGACGAGCAAGTGCTCGCTTCAGCGGTGAAGGCGATGGAGATCGAGTACGAGATCGGGCTGCCAGGGGCTGGGGCGGAGACCGAGGTCTTCTTCTCCGACCTCGGGCACGAGTACATCCGCATAAACGCCGAGTACACAACGTGAGGGGGAGCGCTGGTCATGCGTGACGTCGGAACGCTGCTCGAGGCGCTTCCTTACATCAGGGAGTTCCACGGCAAGACGGTCGTGATCAAGTACGGCGGCGCAGCGATGGAGGACGAGGCGCTGCGCGAGGAGTTCGCGCGCGACGTCGTGCTGCTCAAGTACGTCGGACTGAACCCGATCGTCGTGCACGGGGGCGGTCCTGAGATCAGCGCCTACATGGAGCGGCTCGGCCTGCCTGTCGAGTTCGTCGGCGGCCTGCGCGTGTCCGACGCGAGCACTGTCGAGGTCGCAAAGATGGTCTTGATGGGCAAGGTCAACAAGGAGATCGTGCTGCGTTTGAATCGCCACGGTCAGCCGGCAGTCGGCCTGTGCGGCGATGATGGCTCGCTGTTTCGCGCGTCCCGAAGGACCGCGCCGGACGGCGAGGACATCGGCTTCGTCGGGCGGATCGAGCGCGTCAACGTCGGCGTGATCGAGCACGTCGCGAGCGACTACATCCCGGTGATCGCCTCCGTCGGCGCAGACCGCGAGGGCAACTCGTACAACATCAACGCCGACGAGGCCGCCGGCGCTGTTGCCGGCGCGATGGGTGCATACAAGGTCGTCTTTCTCACCGACGTGCCAGGCTGGCTGGCAGACGCCGAGGATCGCGACAGCCGGATCGCGCGGGCGAGCATCCAGCAGGTGCGCGAGGCGCTGCCGTCGCTGGCCGGCGGCATGCGCCCGAAGCTCGCAGCGTGCGTCGACGCGATCGACGCCGGCGTCAACGCGGCGCACATTCTCGACGGGCGCATTCCGCACTCACTCCTTTTGGAGCTGTTCACCGACGAAGGGATCGGCACGATGATCGAGGCTTCCCCATGAGCCTGCAGGAGTTGCAGGAGCTCGAGCGCACGAGCGTGATCCACTCATACGCGCGCCAGCCGGTGGAGTTCGTGCGCGGCGAGGGCACGCGCCTGTGGGACGAGCAGGGCAACGAGTATCTCGACTTCCTCTGCGGCATCTCTGTGACGAACCTCGGGCATTGCCACCCGCGCGTCGTCGAAGCTGTGCGCGAGCAGGTGGGACGCCTGATGCACGTCTCGAACCTGTTCTACACGGAGCCTGCGATGCGCCTCGCGCAAGCTTTGTCGCAGTCGAGCCTCGGCGGCAAGGTGTTCTTCTGCAACTCAGGCGCAGAGGCCAACGAGGCGGCGATCAAGCTCGCTCGCAAGGCGCGTCCTGCCGGCGAGTTCGTCGTCGCGCTCGGCGCCTTCCACGGACGCACGTATGGCTCGCTGTCGGCTACGCCGCAAGAGGCAAAGCAGGCGCCGTTCGCGCCGCTCGTGCCGGGCTTCCGCGCTGTCGTGGCGACGCCAGAAGCGCTCGCTGCGGCCGTTGACGAGCGCACGGCAGCCGTCCTGATCGAGCCAATCCAAGGAGAGGGCGGCGTGCACGTGCTCTCAGAGGAATGCCTGCAGGCGGCGCGCGCTGCGTGCGACGAGCACGGCGCTGCGCTGATCTTCGACGAGATCCAGACGGGCATGGGTCGCACCGGCTCGCTGTGGGCATATGAGCAGACGGGCGTGCAGCCTGATGCGATGACCGTCGCCAAGGCGCTCGGCGGAGGCCTGCCGATCGGTGCGCTGATCACTGGCGAGCGGCTCGCTGACGTGCTGCAGCCGGGTGATCACGGCTCGACGTTCGCCGGCGGACTGACGGTCGCGGCGGCAGCGCTGACAGCACTCGAACTGACCGCCGAGGAGTCGTTCTTGGACGCTGTGCGCGAGCAGGGCAAGCGGCTCGCAGAAGGCCTTGCGCGCCTTCCGCACGTGCAAGAAGTGCGTGGGCGCGGCTTGATGCTCGGCTGCGAGCTCGACGTGCCTGCGCCCGATGTGATGCAGAGGGCGCTGTTCGAGCAGCGGCTGGTGACGAACGCGACAGGCCCCACGACGCTGCGTCTGCTGCCACCGCTGACGGTCACGGCAGCAGAGATCGACGAGGCGCTCGAGCGGCTCGCTGCGGCGCTGGAGGACTGAGCAGTGCGGCGCGAGCTGCCAGGCGGCTTCGAGCTCGACGACGACCGCGAGCGGATCGACGTCGACGCTGTGCACGACTTCATCAGCACCGAGTCCTACTGGGGCCTCGGCCGCGCACGCGAGCCGATCGTCAAGGCAGTGTCAGGGTCGGCGCGCGTGCTCGGGCTCTATCGCGACGAGCAGCTGATCGGCTTTGCGAGGGCGATCTCAGACGGCATCACGCTCGCCTATCTCGCTGACGTGTACGTGCTCGCCAACTACCGCGGTCGCGGGCTCGGCACGGAGCTCGTGCGCGAGATGATCGACGGATCGTTTGGCGACGTGCGCTGGATGCTGCACACGGCTGACGCGCAAGGCCTCTACGAGAAGCTCGGCTTCAGCGAAGGCAAGCCGCCGTATCCGCTGATGGAACGCGCGCCAAGGCGCACGGCGCCGACAGGCCCTCGACGCTAGCCTTCCCCGCCCGTGAGCACTGATCGAATCACCACGACTCCGACGGCTTCCTACGAGGCAGACCCCTCGCAGGTCCACCGCGTGCTGCTGCTCTACTCGGGCGGCCTCGACACGAGCGTGATGCTGAAGTGGATCCAGGACGAGTACGACGCTGAGGTCGTCTGCTTGACGGTAAACCTCGGCCAGCCTGGCGAGGACTACGACGTGGTCAAGGGCAAGGCACTGCAGCTGGGCGCGCTCGAGTGCCACGTGGTGGACGCGCGCGAGGAGTTCGCGCGCGAGTACATCGCGCCGGCGATCAAGGCGAACGCGCTTTACGGCGGTGGCTACCCGCTGTTCACTGCGCTCGGCCGCCCGCTGATCGCGAAGCTCGCTGTCGACCATGCGCGCAGCTCGGGCTGCGACACGATCGCCCACGGCTGCACGGGCAAGGGCAACGATCAGGTCAGGATCGAGGGAACGATCGCGACGCTGGCCCCAGAGCTGAAGGTGATCGCACCCGTGCGTTCGTGGCAGATGGGACGCGAGGAGGAGATTGCCTACGCGCGTGAGAACGGCATTCCGATCAAGGGGGGCGCCGAGTCGGCGCCTTATTCGATCGACGACAATCTCTGGGGACGCTCCTCGGAGGGACGCTGGATCGAGGACCTCGAGCACGCGCCAGAGGACGACGTCTTCCAACTCGTCACACGACCCGAGCTTGCACCAGACGAGCCGGAGACGGTGGACATCGAGTTCGAGCGCGGTGTGCCTGTCGGCCTCAACGGCGAGCGCCTGGGTCTCGTGGAGCTGCTCGAACGCGCAGCTGAGATCGCTTCGCGCCACGGCGTCGGCATCGTCGACCACATCGAGGACCGGATCGTCGGGCTGAAGGTGCGTGACATCTACGAGGTCCCTGCTGCCGCCATCCTGCTGCCTGCACACGATGAGCTCGAGCGCCTCGTTTGCACGATCCACCAAAACCAGTTCAAGCCTCAGCTCGACCACCAGTGGGCCTACCTCGTCTACGCAGGCCTCTGGTGGGAGCCATTGCGCAGCGATCTCGACGGCTACATGGGGCAGGTCAACGAGCGCGTCACAGGCACGATCGGGATCAAGCTCTACAAGGGCCACGCGCGCGTCGTCACGCGCAGCTCGCCGAACGCGGTCTACGACGCGAGCCTCGCATCCTTCGCCGAGTCCGGCGGGCTGTTCTCGCAGACCGCCTCGCCGGGCTTCATCGAGCTGTGGTCGCTGCAGTCGCGGATGGCCTGGCGCCTGCGCAACGAGTAGCGCACGCGCTGTGCGGGTAGCATCGACTCGATGAACGGAACCGGCTACAAGCTGCTCGGCCTGGTCGTCTGGCGCGGCGGCAAGTGGTACCTGCGCAAGCGCCTACCGTCGCGTCGCAGGCTGGTGCTCGTGAGCGCCGGCGGCCTTTCAGCGCTGGGCGCCGCGGCGGCGCTGGCGCGCCGCGCGAGCGCCTGAAAGCGCCCTCAGCAGGGGCTTTGCGCAGGGCTCGGAGTCGTCCGGTTCTGAGCGTAGTTTGCGCCCTTGTGATCGCTGAAGGGAACGAGACGCCAGGAGGCGAGTCTGGCAGCAGCGCGGCCGAAGGTCGCGGGCGACGCAGCGAGGGCGATCTGCTGGCTGAACGCCGCGCGCGCAGAGCTGCCGAATCGGGCGAGCACGCCCTGACGCTGCGGGCCGAGGCGGCTGAGGCGACGGTTCGCACGTTGGAGACGCACGTGACAAGCCTGCAGCAACGGCTCGCCGATGCTGAGCAGGAGCGACGCTCGCTGACTGAGCGGTTCGAGCAGACTCGCCAGGCACCCGAGCAGGAGCGTGGGCAGGGCAGTTGGCGGCCCCCATCGAGCGCTGAGGCAGAGCGCCTGCAGCACGAGCTTCAACGCGTCTCCCAGCGCGAGTACGCCGAGCAGCGGCTGCGAATCGAAGCGGAGGACCGCTGCAGCGAGCTGGAACGCGAGGCACGTGGCGAGATCGACCGGCTGGCGCGCAGGCTCGAGGCGAGCGAGCGCGACGCGCAGACCTTGACAGCACGCCTGGAAGCTGCCGAGCGCGAGCTCGCTGAGGCTGAGCAGACTGCGAGCGCACAGCGCGCAGCGGTGTTGCGCACAGAGCACGCGCTGCGCTTGCGCCTGAGCGAGCTGGAGGGCCAGGCCGAGGAGATTCAGGCAAGCGTGGCCGGTGAGCGCGCGGCTCGGGAGCGTGCAGAGCGCTTGCTCGAGACGCTGCAAGAGGCCCAGCGCGGCGCGCTCTTGCTGCTCGGGGGAGTCGCTGACACGGTCGCGCGCTTGCGTGAGGCGGCGCTCGAGCGTGCGAGCCCGGGCACGCAGTCGGCCCCGCAGCCGCCTCCGCTGCCGCCAGCGATGCATCCGCCGCAGCGCCTGGCCCCTGCGAGCGGCTCTGCTGAGCAGCGCGGCGGCGAGATGGCAGAGGCGTTGGCTGCGGCGGTCGAGCGCCTTCGTGCCCGCGCGGAGGCTCAGCTGCCAGCGCAGCCGCCGTCGCCTTCGGCAGCGACGCCGCAGCGGCCCAAGCACAAGCACAGCATGTCGCTGATGACACGCATGCGGCTTGCGATGAGGCACCGCCGAGAACTACGCAAACAGCGACGCGCCACCTGATCGGATTGCGCCGCGGATCTAAGATCGGACGACCATGAGCACCCAATCCTGCGCCCATCTGCACGTCCACTCCGAGTACTCGCTGCTCGACGGAGCGTGCAAGATCGAAGCCCTCGCCAAGCGCGCTGCCGAGTTCGGCCAGCCAGCGCTCGGTCTGACCGATCACGGCGTGATGAACGGTGCTGTGGAGATGTACCAGGCGTGCAAGAAGCACGACGTCAAGCCGATCCTCGGCTGCGAGATCTATCTCGTCGAGGATCACGCCGCGCGCGGGCCGGGCAGGGTCGAGCGAAATCACCTGACGCTGCTCGCGTCCAACGAGACCGGCTATCGCAACCTCGTCAAGCTCTCTTCGGCCGGCTTTCTCGACGGTCTGAATCGCGGTAAGCCGTCGGTCGACATGGGCTTGATCGAGCGCTACTCAGAGGGCGTGATCGCGCTCACTGGCTGCTTGGCCTCGCGCTTCTGTCAGCGCCTGCTGGATGACCGCGCCGACGATGCGCGCGCCCATGCCGATGAGCTGCTGAACGTGTTCGGTGCCGAGAACGTCTACTTCGAGCTGCAGAAGAACGGGCTTGCTGAGCAGGAGAAGTGCAACGAGGGGATCGTCAAGATCGCGCGCGAAGTCGGCGGCAGCTTGGTCGGCACGGGCGACGTTCACTACCTGCGTCGCGAGGACTATGACCACCACACGGCGCTTTTGTGCGTGCAGACGAAGAG
>OUNM011238041.1_pt1 | contig 39752 bp, 27 predicted proteins | sample 1769961 | NCBI WGS metagenome assembly OUNM01 (sample SAMEA3914820, study PRJEB12502) | metagenome | biome: forest; material: soil | place: USA | collected 2012-03-12 | depth 0.3 m | reverse complement strand
TCTGATTCGCTTGCAAATGGAGGCAGGGGAAAAAAAAAAAAGGCGCCCCCCCCGGGGGGGGGGGGGGCGTGAAGGGACGCACAGAGGAGGGCGTGTCTGAGGGCTGGTCTCTTGCCGCACTCCCCCTCCTCCGAGGTGCAGCGTACCCCAAAAGGGGATATAACGTTAGCCCCAACGGCCTTGGCGGACCATGGGGTTACATTGTGTAGGGGCACACCCCTGAGATCCCGATTCGACATCGCTTGGCTTGCTACGACGACCCGTCCTGCGGTTCATGAACCAATCCACGAGCCGCGCCTCCTGTACTGACATGGGCCTTCCCTACATTTTAGCTACCCGCAGTCCCGCCTGTCGTCTGGGGCGAGCAGCCGCGCAACAAAAGAGGCACTCGAGCAGCTAAGCATGTCGAGATACGGGGGTACGGGGGTCTCGGGCTGCACCCCTAAGATTGCGTCTTCCTCTGGTGGACTTGTCTGGAGCACAATACATGCACAAGAGACGCTTGCCGGCCCGCGGCCGACGTCCTGTACTTTCATGGTACTGTACCGTCTCTTCTCAAACTGGCAGCTGTCTCTCGCGGCCAGTCTCGCCTCGCCATTCGTCCCCGCTCTTATTCTCGTTTCCACAAGTACATACGCCCTATCTGCTGTTAAGTAACAGTCTCAATGCTTGGCCCGCCTGCAGGTGCTCCTCCAGCTCCGTGCCTATATATCCCGGCATCCCCCTCCGGCTTTGGACCTCCAACGTTCACGATCTACCCTCCCGACCTCTTTTCTCTTATTGTTTCTTTTTGTCGTTGTGAAAACACAGGAAAGAGACCGATCGGTCCTTGCAATGGCTTTGTTTCCTTGACCTGTTACCGCCCAGCCGTGTACATCGTCATCTCTTGGCGCCCTCACCCGGCCTCCATCGTATCCGTCGTGTCGACAGGAGGAGCCTGTGCCGGTCGTTTTACTTGCCCGCCGCCGTCGTCCCGAACACGGCCGGACCTCCCCGCAGGGCAACGGGACTCCCTTCGCGCGGCTGCTCTTGCTGGTCGAGCTGTCCGATGCGGAAGCGCTCTTTCGCCCGACTACATCGGCCAAGCGGGCGCCCGCCTCATTCACGACCTCCTGACGGCCTTCCTCGTTGGTCTCGGCTTTCCATGCCCACGCCCGTGCCGTCTCTCTTGTCAGACCAAGCTACTCTCGCTTCTTCGACTCGGCCGGATTCGAAAGCGCCACACTCAAAAACACCAAACCCTCGGCGCGACCACCTAACTTTGCTCCGCTCCTCGACCCGCAATTCGGCGATAAGTGCTCGCTGAGGAGTACGGGAGCCGAAGAGAACACGAATCCCTCGGCCAGGATCCGTACTTGGCAGCAGCACCCGCATTTTCTCTTGTCCCAGCCTCATCATGCTTCCATTAATGGATATTGTAATTCCGAGACTGGACTTCCTCTGGTCTGCGAGGTTCTGGGCAGTTCTCCACGGGGTTCTCTGGTATGGCTGCTCGTCCCCCGTTCTGGCGTGCCCGCGCGGCCGCGGTTCTGCTCGTTCTCGGGCTTCCAGTGCGCTAACCGACGCCTAGGTTCTATCGCTACTTTCGGCTGCTCGTTCACTGCATTAGCCACTGGCGCTACAAGTCCAAGGTGCCTAATTGGGAAAAGCCAAAGTACACACCTGACGATGTCACGGTGGTCATCCCCACCATCCACAACCGGCCCGAGGAGCTGCGGCCCTCGCTCGAGAGCATCTTGGCCTGCCGGCCGGCGAAGCTGGTGCTCGTGACCACGTGGAACAAGCACGAGGCCCTGAGCCGGGTGGCGGCGACCCTGCGGATGCCGGACCCGGCGTTTCCCGTCGAGATCGAGGTGCTCCACGTTGACAAGGCGAACAAGCGGCTGCAGGTCTGCAAAGCGCTGGAGGACGACCACGTCAAGACGGCCGTCACGGTCATGGCCGACGACGACGTGGAGTGGCCGTCGACCCTGATGCCGTGGCTGCTCGCGCCGTTCGAGGACGACCGCATGGGTGGGGTGGGCACGTGCCAGAGGGTGAAGCGCGTGCACGACGGCGATGTCATGACGCGCGTTTTCAACTGGCTCGGGGCCGCCTACATCGAGCGGCGGAACTTTGAGATCTCGGCGACGCACAACATCGACGGCGGGACGTCGTGCATGTCCGGCCGCACGGGCGCGTACCGCACCGAGATCCTGAAGAGCTACGGCTTTCTGGCCAACTTCAAGAACGAGAAATGGGGGCGGTACATCCTCAACGCCGATGACGACAACTACGTGACGCGGTGGCTGGTGGCGCACCAGTGGAAGACGTGGATCCAGTACGAGCGCGAGTGCGAGATCGAGACGACGCTCGAAAACAGCACCAAATTCCTCTACCAGTGCTCCCGCTGGGCAAGGAGCAACTGGAGGAGCAACTGGACCAGCCTGATCCACGAGAGATACGTGATTTGGTACGTCAAGCTGGTCTTTCCCCTGCTGTGGCTTGTTCTAACGACTTGACCTTGTAGGCAGCAGCCGTGGTGCACGTATGCGCTGCACATAGCCACCTTCACCTCGCTGGCCTTCTTGGTCGACCCGCTCTTGCTCTTCTCGTGCTGGTGGGGTACGGAGAAGTGGGAGCTTCGGAACCGGTACATGCTGCTGGGAGCGGAGATTGCCTTCATGTTTGGCTTTACCAAAGTAGTGAAACTGGTTGGGCTGTTTCGCAGAAACCCGAGTGACATCATGTTCCTGCCGGTGTCCATCCTGTTTGGCTACTTCCACGGGTTAATCAAACTGTGGGCGTTGTTCACGCTCAAGGAGGTATTTGACGCGCCCTTCTCTGCACAAAATCCCTCGCATGCTAACCGAGTCTACAGACGTCGTGGGGAAGCCGCGAAGATGGCGATGAACACAACACTTTCCGTCTCCAGGAGAAGCTGCCTCGCAGCCAGAGCATGGCGACGCCGATCGGGCCGGATCTTCCAAAGGCGATGCGGTACCATTACCGCCTCGCGCAGACCCGCCGCCTACCCGTCTTGTCGGAGAAGCACGAATTCACCGGATGCCGCGTCACGGCAAATCTCATATATCCGAAAGCCACCCAACCTCCAATACACTGAGGCAGCATCCTCACTGCTGACCATCACACAACACAACGGGTCGTCGGCGGCTCCCGGTCAGGGGCCGCCTCACCCACCCGCCTCGACGAGAATCACGACTCATGGCTGAATGATGTGGGTTTCATTTGGGTCTTTTTTTCACAGTACCAGGGCGCAGGGCCGAGGTTAAACAGGACTCGGCCCGTCTGGGACCGCTCTTGGGAAATCGGGTTACCATGGAAGGGCGCATTTTCATTGGCACCACATGATAAAACAGGGGGACGGGGCTGAGCCGGGAAAACAAAAGTTGTCTTTGATCCTCTTTTTCTTCACCCAGACAGACTCTGGGGTGGTTGTCCCATCAGCAAGGACAGCTGGTATCCAAATTGTAATGGTATTGGTACTCCCTGGAAGGAAGGGAGGAAACGGGCCGGACAATGGATGAGCATGAGGTCATAGGCAGCATGGACTGGAGGGGCCATCTCAGGCGAGCCGAGTCAAGGCTCGAGACGCATTAGATCAAAGCCGTTAGAAGCAGCTAGACTAGACCGACGGAGATTGCTCCCACAACAAAAACAAAACACAGCAAAAACCAAGCGGTCGTTGACATGCGGGACGGGGAACCTGACGATCCTGACCACCACTCTCCAACGACTGACCAATCAGGGACGGGCAAGCATCCCGATCCGGCTACTGTCAGCCGATCGTTGCCCATGCTAGGTCGCACAGCAGACCAATGCACGCCATCATGCGTTGGTTCTGGGGACGCCGCGCCGTGCGAGGTGTTGCTTTTTTGGAAGCTTGGCTCGACGGCGGGCCCGGGTGACACGGCATCGTCCTGGCCGGGGCCGGTTCTCGGTTGATGATGATGCTCTGACAAGTGAAGCGGGTGGTGGATGGCCTCGGCTGGAGGCTCTCTTGTGCCTTTGCTGCTCAGGCGACACACCCTCTTTGCCGCCTCTCGTGCGAGACGGTTTCCCGTTTGAAATCCGATCTGGATCTAGTGCTGATGGCTCACTCCATCTCGTCAACGTTACCACAGCAGCCTCGCTGACATGACCACCACTCCCGGTGCTGCCGCTGCGTCCCAAGCGAACCAACCTCCACCGGCGTAGAAAGAACCACAAGAGCAGGAGAGCCCGTGTTGGTGACTTCCTGGGGATCTCTAGAGTGAACTGGCGGTCGGAACCGAGTACGGTGTACTATGTAGTATAACAGGCTTGAGTTCTCGAATACACTCCCCGGTCCCCCACGTTTCACCCCGGCTCGGCCGTTCATGCAGATGGGACCAGCCATCGACGGCCCTGGCAGGTCTCCTACATAAGCTACGCGGTGTTGGGCCGACGCGATTGGCTGCCCCGCGCACGGAAGGGAGCGAGGGCGGACACCCGAGGTGCCTATAGCGGTTGGATGGTCCTTTTGTGGTACAGTAGCTTGATGCGTCATGTTGAATTCCGTCATCCTTGGTGACGACGCTGCTCTTACTGCGGAGATGGAAACGTACTGTGCCTAACATGTATGGACAGGCCTTTCGGGGACCTGGTTGGACTCGGTCCCGCGAAGCATTAGGCCGAAGGATGGAAAAACAATGAGACGGAGGATCGACTCGAGGGCACATCGCGCACCTTGACGACCGGAAATCTGACGGGAACTATAGGAGTCTGCGTAATACGTCAGCGTCAACGGCTAGGCCAAAGCTTAGCCTGCTCAGGGCGGGGATGTTAGTCTTGCTCTCCTGCCGGTTTCGAACTCGCCGTCGACCAGCGGACGAACACTCCACTTTCTCTGTCGAGGGACACTCCGAGACCTTGAATCATGACCAAAACAGGAATGATCCCTCCCACACTCGGTCGTGAGAGCGAGAAGGGGAAGACGTTGGCACACACCACTCGGTTCCACTCGGCTCATCCTTTTCACCTACCAAAGCACACAGCACAGCACAGAGGATGGGACTTTACCACTCCAACCTCGACGGCCTTGTTTCAAACCCAACCACAAATTCCGTCTGGACCATGAGGCCATGCCAGAGACACGCGACCTCCATCAGAGACACAGGTGGCTTGGTACAGTACCATGATGTGGTGCGGTGTGGCAGCTTTACAGCATGCGTAGCGAGTCCAGATCGCAGAAGCCAATTCCGATCCTGCTCACGCACCGGCAGGCACTCCTCAGACACCCAGCACGCGCGATGGCACTCTCTTTGCCCCAGATGTCCATCACGGGGCGGAGCCAAACCCGCTAGGCACGCAACCATGGAACGCCATGGACCGAATCGTCAATCTGCATCGATCTAGAGCCGCTAGCCCTCGATGCAGTGGATATCCAAGAGAGTCCAGTCCTGGCCGCTACGGCCGCCCAGCATGAGCCGCCTGATCCCTGCCACACACCCTCCAACCGCTCTCGGGCGCACGCCTCGAGGTGAGTCCAGCGCGGCTCTGATCTCCCACGCCCCCTCCCTGTGTGTGCTATCTACCCCTCCTCCCTCAGCGAGCCGCGCCTAACCCGTTCTTCTCGGACCTGCGTCTGCTGGGTCCACACGCCGCGCAGAAAGTGTGGCACAACCTTTGCGGTTCTCTTGGACGACGCATGTCTTGCAGTTCTTCAAGCTAGCACTGCACTGGACTGCACCGCACTGCATCCTGCTGCTGCGTCCAAGGATGGGTTCGTGATGCGGGATGGAGTGGAGTGGAGGAGGGGCCAATCCCTGCCAGACCACTGCCTCTCCAAGGTTGACGATGGCCAGACAGCTCGACGAGCGTGCAGTCTGAGAAACGGCCACACGGCTTTCCGGCTCACACGTGGGCAAAGAAAGCTCGCGAGACTGCGCCGCAACGGTGGCCCCCGACTGGCGGACAGTCTTGGGCAATTCGGGAGTCACGGTCGGTTGCGCGCATGTGCTCGTGGTCAGCACCCATCCAGGCCAACCTCAGCCAACCACTCAGAAACGGTCCTCGGCCGGATGACGAAACATGGGGGTTTCGAGGGTGCGTGCAGGGGTCACCGAGAGGGGAGTCGAGCTTGCAGATGGGTCGAGTACTATGTAGCACCTCGTTCTCCGGAGGGGTGTGTGGAGGCGTCGTGTGGAGGTGCGGAGGTGAGTGCGGAGAATTACATAGCAGAGTTCCAACCAAGGAATCTGTATTTCGTGATCCGCAACCTCTTCGGAGCGTGGCGCGCGAGACAGGCGCATCTCGACAGCCCGTCAACTCTGAACGAGCCGGAGACGTGTTTCTTGCTCGGCCGCCCTGCAGCGACAGTGCAGGCTGCTAATGTGCCGGATGTCGCAGCCGCCGGTCCAAGACGGCCAGACATATGCACCCCAATGCCACCTCGGCCAGCATTGGAGCACTGGGGCACTGGAGCATTGGGGGAGGGCCCTCGCATGCAAGGCCCTCCCGCCATGGTGCCATGCCCGCGGCAAGCGAATGCACGCCCACGCGGCCGCGCCTCAAGTATGACCTGAGAATTACATGGCCTCGACGGCATTTGGGGGTTCTTCGGGACAGACAGGCGACGGCATCTCGACTTGCCGCCGCGGGCGGGGAGCTAACGCAGAGGCCGGCCGAGCACGCGGCAACTGCGCATACTGTGAAGTCTGAGGCGAAAGGAGGGGATTCGGGCGCGGCAAGGAACGCATGCCGTGTAACATGGGCGCCGAAAGGGTCTGGCTGCGCGGCAGGCTTGCGGGATCGGCATTAGGGGTGGGCGGCGTGGCGACGACTCCCGCGGTGCGACGCTTCGCCCGCCGGCGCCGAGTCCTTCGGTGCCCTCTTCGGTCACATTGTGAGACTGTTGAGACTGTGTATGTGCGGCCTTCATCGTACGAGTTGGACACGGCGTCGAGGACCTGGCTGTCCATGGGCGCGTCTGGAACCTTGTGGCGTGAGACGGCATCTCGAATTGGCGATGGGCTTTTTGGCCCTGATTGGGTCTGATTACCGACTCTCGGCGACCGAGAGTGATAACAATTCCAGGCCGGACACAAGAGACTCGACCGTGAGTCGAGCTGTGTGCCGAACGCGCATGGCATGCCCGAGTTCCCCGAAGAGCGGGGAGGCAGCCAATGAGCGACGCCAGACAAGACCCTTCAGGCTCCGGGCCTTGTGAGTCGTGGAAGAATCAACTCATCAAGCAAGCGGCAGAGGCATTTCGAGGCTGTGGCTGGCAAGCCTCCAAGCCTCCTCGTGGATGGGCGTCGGCAGTCTGGAAAGGGCGCAGAGGGAGACACAAAAGAGGAAACCAAGCGAGAAGCTTATCACGACGCCACGGCCAAGCCCCACTGCGATTTATTTCAACACTTCCAACCCGGACACCGAAGCCCACTCCAAGTCTGCAGCACACTATCGACTACTACAGTAAACATTGGCGCGGCATCTCGAATTGCTGCGCGCAGGTTCCCAATTGAGCGCTTTTCTGGGAACTGATATCTGTGAGATAATCAAGTATCAATGCCGGCGGGCAGCCGGCGGGCAGCACAGAGATACAAGCTCGAGAGTCGATGACGGCCTGGAGAATTCCGAGCATGGCAGTGTCGCACCAGATGGGTTGCATGCAGTGCACCACACCACCCACCACCCACCACACTGCCCACACACACTCACCCGGCAAGCAGGTTTCGCTTCCACGCGAGCTCGCTGCTTCAAGCCGTGCCGTGCTCGCCTCCCAGAGCGAGGCAAGGCCAGCCGCCACAAGATGATGCATCCGGCCGGAGCTGTCTCTCCAGTCCTGGCCCCGTCTCGGCAGCGGCGCCTCAGCCCGAATTCCGGCATCCGCACCCGCAAAAAGCAAAACCTCGCAACGGCCAACGGCGCGCGGATCGTGAATCTGGGGCCGCCACCTCCCCCCGGGCATCACGACAGGGCAGACCAAGCCAGGCCAGGCCAGGACCAGGACCAGGACCAGGACACAAGAGCAAGGGAACGAAACGAAACGAAACAGAGTCGGGTGAATTACCTAACTTAGCCGCCGCGCCGGATGGCCCAAGAGGGTAACAACCGTCGAACTGCATTCGTCAACGAGGAGAGGAGATGCGGTGGTGTGGGGTTCACAGATGGACCAAGCAACTGCAAGCACAGGACTTTACTCCGCACGCTCATTCATTGACTTGGATCTTGCTGTGCGAGTTGTCGGACGAAAAAGACCAGGAAAGGGAAATGCTGCTGCCGCGATCCTGCACTCGACGACGACAAGGGAGCCTTGCAGCATGCACGCAATCAATCGCTTCAGGGTCGCATCAGTGGGGCCGGTGCTAAGCTAGCGCTGAGGTTTCGATGTGTTGGTTGTCTGCAAGCATGGCAAGGGATTGGCTCCCCCGTGGAGATTCGTGCTGCAGGACCCTTTCGCGGCCGTCGAGTGTGATTGATCAGACCGCGGAGGATGAAGACAGCTGTCGGGGACTTTGTTGTGACTTGCAGGTCTCTGCTGTGGGTGGTAGAAGAGGCCGACGTCAACGGCCATGTCTTGTCTCTCGTCGAGGCGAGGGTTCCAGACCGCAGAGTGCCGAAGGTGGCCTGACAATTTATTCCGAAGCACTGCGTAGCATGCTGACAGCAGCAGGGAAAGTAATACGAGAACACCGCGTCTTTCGGATGTCAAGTTGTTGACACAACAGCAGCGCCAGCAGGGAAGAGGGCTCTTCATTCAGGTTTGTGAAACTGAAGAACAGAACAAGTGTGGCCCCTGATAGCCCGAATCCCCGGCGTGGTGGTAGCCGATTCGACATCCATACAAGGCCAGGACGTTGCAGAAGCGAGCGACACCAGCCAACCAGCCGCCGCTGAGGAAATTGCTGCGGAGCCGCCAGCCCGGACAATTCCTGGCGCCTCTTGGCCTCTCCAAACCGTTGATCGCCGAGGAACCCTGGTGGTGATCGGTGTCCGCTGTGGAGTTTGGGGACGGGGGTTGGGGGCAGGAGTGGGCGTTCGGCCCGCCTCAAGGATCGCTTCTTGGCCAGGCTCAGGAGCTGAGGTACTGGCAGGTACCTCCAGCTTGGTCCTTGATTTGCGTGAGCTCAGTCTGGGTTGGCCCGTTGCTTGTGGAGATCGTACTATATCCTCGGGGATGGCGAGCGGCAGGCGGCGAGCGAAGCGCCGTGCTGGAGCAAGTGGGATGTGGACGGGTCGTCTGTTGATGAATGAGAAACGTCGTTCAGAAACGTGGCTGGCGGTGGTGGAGTGTTGAACGTAGAAGATACGTGGCATGTCTGGCGGCTGTTGAGCATGTTGTAACGTCGGCTGTTGTATTGTGTTTACGCCACCGACGGCGTGCTGGCTCCGAGGCAGACAGATCACCGTGGACGCGGCAGAACGATACAGTAGAATCAACGACTTGCTATTAAGGTATTTGACATGATTGCTATGTAAGCCTAGTTCAGAAACCCTCCTTGATTTGGATATCATCGCGCCGCGCTGCCCATACTCCGTAACAAGACAACTCCAACACCAAGCGCCATCAACATGTCGCATAACGCCTTGTAATGTCAAGCCATCGAATACACCGTGCCTTGATGACGCACTCCCCTGCTGTAGCCAAGATCCGGGTGAATCTTGATCACTTCCCCGGGCCGCTCCCCACCCCGTCTCCTGCACGCTGCCAGGCTGCCACGTACCGCGCAGGACAGCCCACGCACGAGATCTGCGGGATGCCCTGCGGCATGTCCAGCCGGGGCTGTCCTCCCGCGCTCAGCGCGGTGTTGCAGCGCAAGCAAAGAGGAGGACGGGTGAGGCAAGGGGTGAAGACCAGAGGGCACAAACCCCTGACACATCACAGTCGGTCTGGCCTTGCCTGATTAGACCTCGGTCTGCCCTTACCGAGCCTTATTCCAGGACTCGGAAGGACAGAGGGGAGATGCCAGCAGAAAGAACCCGGCCCGAGACGTGCCAAGGCGTTCTCGGCTCGCCGACGCCCCTGCCGAGCATCCCATGCCAACGACCATGTGCCAGCTCAACGTGCTGTTTCTGCACACGGCCCGTCCCTCGCATGCAGCAGGTTGTGAAACAAGCAAGGTAGGCAGGACATCGCCGTACGGGTGCTCTGCCGAGACGCCCGGCGCAACGATGGCCAGGTACCTTAGCCGGGCGTCTGGTGATCCTAGAGGCGGTGTGGTTTCGTCACCGGTGTGGCTCGCTCGAGGTCTGGTTGGTCTCGCTTGGTTGACCGGTGGGAGAAGGCCAATAGGACTCGGCGTAAGCACCTGTCCTTGCCGTAGCCTCGATAGACCGGCCGAGGAGTCGCCCATCACAAGTTGGAGCCCAGCGCCAGACATATATGCCGCATGCCCATCCCCAGCGGGCCGTCCCGAGACCGATCGTCCTCTTCCCGAACCGAGCGACTCCCCGAACCAAAAACACTCCTTACCTCAGTCCAGCCAACTCCTCCTTCTCGACCCGTCCCACCGGTACAGGCGTTGTATCGTCATCATCCTCATCACGACCACCACCACCACCACCATAGCCACCACACAGCTCAGCATCCCCGTCCAAGCCCCTGACAAACTCCACAATCTGCAGCGCCGCCTCGAAAGCCGGCACGCGAGTAACATCAACAGTCAGCCCAGCCCGGACCGGCACCGCCAGCGCCTCGACCCCCGCATCCACCTCCGCAACCTCCAACGGCACCGGCAAGCTCAACACCCGCCTCCCGCTCTTTTCACCTCCACCACCACCACCACCACCAGCAAACCCAAAACTGCCCCTCCTCCCGGCACCACCACCGCCGCCGGCGGTAGCAACACCCAAGAGCGGGCCACCAACAACGCCCAAGGACGGGCCACCACCCCCAGAAACAGCAACAGCACCCAAGGACGGCCCACCACCACCGCCCAACGGCAGCAGCGCGCCCATAGGCAACGACATGGACCGTCTCGCCAGCTCGCCCTTCTCGCACGCCAGCTCGATACAGACAAACACCCTGCCCGCGCGCGCCGCCGCCGTCTCAAAGGCGCGCAGCGCGGCGCGGCCGGCCGGGGTGTCGGGCGTGCGGGCGGGCAGGATGGCGATGCGGTTCCTGTTGGGCGGGTGCGCGAGGAGGGCGAGGAGGTTCTCGGTGGAGCAGTAGGTTTCTGGGAGGGGGTCGGTGGAGGAGAGGGAGTTGGAGGGTGAGATTGACGTGGTGGTGGGGAGGTCGGTGGATGCCGCTGTGGTGGTGGTTGTTGCGGAGGAGAAGGAGGTGGAGCGGGAGGAGGAGGAAGAGGAGGAGGGCGTGGGGAGGTCGGAGGGGTATTGGTATTGCTCGTGATCCTGGTCGTGGTCCGGGTTAAAGTGGTCCGGGGAGAAGTAGCGCGGGTGTTCAGGGGTGATGAGCGGGCTGTTGTGGTCGTATCCGGGATCGAATCCGTCGTGTCGGTGGGTGTGGTGGTGGTGCTTTGGGCTGCGGGTGCCGGCCGTCTCGCGCCCGACGCTGCGGACGTCGATCAGCAGCGACTTGTCGCGGCCGAGGAGGAGCGTCAGGCACTCGGCGACCGTCTCCTTGCCGATGCCGTGGCCGCCGTTGATGTAGACGAGCGGGGCCGGGGCCGGGTCCATGGGCCGGCCGAAGACATCGGGCGCCGAGACGGAGGTGGCAATGGGAGGACGGCGGCTGCGAGGTGCGCTCATTGGGAAGGTCTGGTGATCACCAGGGCTCGTGGGTGTCAGCCAGGCCGGACGGTGCAGTTCGGGTTAGAAGTCGCGTTGGGCGAGATCACGACGCGGCGGTGGTCCATGGCGGTGTTGCCAGAGGGAGACGAGATCCCAACCCGATCTCGTGTGCTCGTGTTGATATATACGAGGCCAGGGCGAGCGTCCTGCCGTGGGCTCGGCTGCTCCAAGGTGAGGGGAACTTGCGGATCGGGATCTGGACTCGTCCAAGATCGTATTGACTCGCGATACGTTCGGGAGCCGGTTGAGCGCAACGTGGGATGGCTAGATCCCGGCCGGCGATTTGGGGATCTGGAACCGAGGGGCGAAAAACGAAAAGGAGGGGTCGAACAGGGTACCTCAGCATTGTGTGATACACTGTACGGAGCACTCGCTCCTCGCAAGCAACTGACATGGCTCATTGATATGCACAGCTCTATCGAGCACCCCGCCAGGACAAGCAGCAGAAGAGCTGTCAGCGGGCTTACGCGGACGGGGAAGGCAGCGCGGGTTCTCACTGGAATGGCTTGTATTTGCCGCCAAAGACATACTGCGAAAGCTTGAAAGTGGCCAAAAGACCGCCCGTCATACCCGTCATACCCGTCATATCCCATGTACATGGATAGAGGCCAATTAGTAGCAGCCAAGGCATATGCTTTGGGCCGCCAGGGGTCATGTAGTGATGACGGCAGAAGAGAAGAATGATGCCGTGTGCCGGCCAACCCACACTGTCTCACACTTTACCTCCCAGATACAGAATGTTTTGCTTGACGGCGTCGGTGAGCTCTCCCCGACCAGTGTAGGCGTGTGTCACGGTCTGGGTCCAGGCTTCCGGGCAGGGCAGTGGCAGATCGATGATATCGCCTTTCTTGACGTGGCCCGAGTAGAGCAGCGCGGCCAGGACGGGGAAGAATGCGCGCGCATACCTCAGGTCTAGGGGGCACTTGTTAGCGGAGGCGATTACGAATATGGGGACCTGGCGATGAGCCGGCTTACGGATCGGCACTGTATTTGTGCTTTGGACGTGGGACCTGTCGTGATCTGGACCGTGTTTGGCGCTGGCCGTGCCCGATGAGCGGCGGCGACTGGCGGGAAGGGGGCTCCGGCTGGCGCGCTCGTTGGGAGAGTTCCGGGGTCCTGCTGACACGGGAGACATCTCCGGGATGGTGGCGCGGAGCTCATCCATGTCGAACGTGCGCCTGAGGAGGAAGGGCTTCCGATCGAGCGCGCACGGCCTCACCCGTGCACGGATCGTGATCCGGTTTCTGCCGCCCAACAGCCTCCCCCTGGAGGGCGTGCCCTCGTCGGTCGATGGGTCGCTGGCTCTCCGCAGAGCCACGGCCGACACGAAGCAGTCGGATATGGGGACGTTGCCAAAGTAGACGTGGCCCCAGTCGCGGAGGTCGTCTCTCAGCTGCTGGCTGCCCCGTCTGCCGCCTGCCGACCACGGCGGCAGCGACGGGCGGCGATCGGCGATGGGGCTGGTCTCGAGGGAGACGCGCGGCAGCCCGTCTGGCACCCCGCTCAGCAGGATCGATCGTGTCTGGGCCGCGAGGGTCTGCGACCCTGGGTGCGGCGTGAGATTTGGCGATCGCGGAGGAGGAACCGGGGCACGGAGGAGGGGCAGGCTCACGGCAGACGCGCGTCGAGCAGCCAGAGCCTGCTCCGAGATGGGCGAGAGCGAGCGGGCCGTGGCGGGAGACTGCTGGGATCCGCGGCGGTCGAGTCGGTCTACCAGAGCTCGCTCGTGGGCTCTCATGGTGTGGTCGTAGGCAGGAGAGGCCGGGTACATGGGGCTGGGCAAGGCCAGCGAGGCCGAGAAGAGCGGCGGGCTCGTGGCCGAGTCCGGGGTGGTCCTGGGATACGCCGGATGCTGGTCGCGGCCTGTCCAGACCGGACGCAGCTCGGGTCGCGATCGAGTCTGCGTTTCCATGGCGGTGGTTGTGAGAATACAGCAAGTTAGGACAGGTGCTGGTCCTGGCTAGGTGCCTATGTCAACACGTTGATTTGACACTACGGCGGGACCTGGGCCGGCAGAGATGTTGGTCTTGTTGCAAGAAATATGAGGGTGTTGGAGCCGAGGGAGCACGGAGGATGCCGGCGACGAGGAGGCGGCGCAGGCAGCGTGGCCGTGCTGCTTTTGTACCTGCTCCTTTCTTCCGCGTCAAAGAGTGTCCAGCCTCAAAGCAGGCAGTGTCTAGTGACTCAACCAGTCGCCGGGCGGTCGGCCAGTCGGCCAGCCATCGGCGCGCCAGCGAGACGCAGCCATGCGAGACAAAGCTCGGGGCGAACCACTGGTTACCAGGCTGCTGGGGCCAGACAAAGACGGGCGCGCAGATGTGTCTTTTTCTTCTTATTTTAAGCAGGGAGGGTGGCATGTGGGATGGCGTGCCACCCGTTCCAGAGCGTCGTCACCAGCATCCAGAGCCGTGCAGCCTCCCGGCGCAACCCGCTGCAAACAAAGAGAATCCCAGCACGCCACTGACAGCATATGTTTGCAGCGTGGTCCTTATTTTCGGGAGTCGAGGCTGTTTCGAAGGTTGGCCCTAGCCCAAGGTGGTTGTTTGTAGTCCGTGTGTCTTGATGGATATCAGGGAGGATCGGCTGCCATGGGAGGTGGGTTTTTGATGGGAACGGCCAGAAACTCGGAGTTGGTGTATCAGGGTCGAGGGTGGTTGAAGTCGAAAGTTGAAGGTCGAGCAGGGTTTGGTTGGAATGGAGGCGTTGGAGTTGGAATGTGACATGGGTTGCAGCTCGCATCCAATGGGCCTTGGGCCTTGGCAGCCTGCAGAGCGCGTCTGGGGCTTCCCATTGGCTGTCGGCCTCCCAGCGGATGCAGCGGAGCGCGCTGTGGCACCTTGACGGCCGGGGTTCTGCGGGGAGCCGCGGACAGGCTGGCATTGACAGGCTGGCCACTGGCATCGTGGACCCGGAACTGAAGCCTCGCTCTGACAGCTCCACCGTCACTTTTCTCCTTTGACAACTCCCAACGCACCACAGCGACAACTCGAACGGCCACGGGTCCCGCATACTGTCTCAACAGCTGCCCCAATTGCTGCCCGGACAGTTTGTTGAGGACATGTTTCCTTGACACCGGCCACCGACGCTGCTCTTTCGACCCCCCTCATCTCTTTCCGGTCCTCCCCCCCTTTCGGTCCCTCCGCCCTCTTTCTTCAGCCACCATGGCCGACACAGGCAGCAACCCGGCGGCCGCAGCAGCTGCAGCACCCAGCTACAAACAACTCAAGGAGGACTTTGTCTCCAACCTCTCGGGCGGGTCCGTGGCAGAGATTGCTCAGGTCTGCGCAGTGGCGCCGGTATGAGCTGTCAGACCAAGCTGCCACCACCTGCCGCCATGCGCTGATCAACCGCCCCTCAGATCGTCTCCCTCCTCTGGTCCGCCCTCCAGGCCCGCCAGTCCTTCTTCCGGCCCTACAACCCCCTGGCCGCCGTCGTCGACTTCCTTCTCAACGTGGGCGCGCTGCTGCTCTCCGTCACCCTCTACTCCAACGCCCCGCTCCTCCTCAACATCCTGCTCCTGACCGCCGCCGCCTTCGTCTACGCGGTCCCCTCGAGCCTCTCGGCGCGCCGGAAGCGGCCCCAGCTCCCGCCCAATGCGCAGCAGCACAAGACAGCGCCGGGCCCGCCCGGGGCGCTCTCCACCAAGCCGTTCCTGACCAACTACCGCGGCAACATGATGGTCGTCACCTGCATATGCATCCTCGCCGTCGACTTCCGCCTGTTCCCGCGCCGCTTCGCCAAGGTTGAGACTTGGGGCACCTCGCTGATGGACATGGGCGTCGGCTCGTTTGTCTTTTCCGCCGGCCTCGTCGCCTCTCGGCCCGTGCTCAAGGAGCGCGCCGCCGGCCGCGCCGCGGGCCGCGCCGCGCCCCTGGCCACCCGCCTCGTGCGGTCGCTGCGCCACTCGCTGCCCCTCCTGGCCCTGGGCGTCGTGAGGCTGCTCAGCGTCAAGGGGCTGGACTATGCCGAGCACGTGACCGAGTACGGCGTGCACTGGAACTTCTTTTTCACGCTGGGGTTCCTGCCGCCATTTGTGGCCCTCTTCCAGTCGGCCCTCGAGGTTGTGCCCTCGTACGCCAGCCTGGCCGTGCTGCTCGGCGTCCTGTACCAGGTCGTCCTGGAGAGCACCGACCTCAAGGCCTACATCCTGGCCGGCCCGCGGACCGACCTGCTGTCGATGAACAGGGAGGGCATCTTCAGCTTCTGGGGCTACCTGGCCATCTTCCTCGCCGGCCAGGACGCGGGCATGTACGTCCTGCCGCGGAACCTCGCCCCGCTCCGAGGCATCCCGGGTGCCGCCTCCCGACGCACCACGCTCGTACTCACCATGGCCGCGTGGTCGCTGCTCTGGCTGGCCCTCTACGTGCTCAGCACCGACTACACCTACGGCGCCGGCCTGACCGTGTCGCGGCGGCTGGCCAACCTGCCCTACGTGCTGTGGGTCGTCGCGTCCAACAGTGTGCTGCTGCTGGCTTTTGCCGCCGTCGACGTGCTGCTCTTCCCGGCCTTCTACCGCGCGCCCGACGCCCGCGCTGAGGGCGAGGCCTATGAGGCGGCTACGAGCCGCGTGCTGCGCGCGTACAACCGCAACGGGCTCGCCGTGTTCTTGCTGGCCAACCTCTTGACGGGGCTGATCAACATGACGGTGCGCACGCTGCATGTGGGGCGGATGGGCACCATGGGACTGCTGGGCGGATACATGGGGCTGGTGACGGCTGTCGCGGTCGGGTTGGACATATACGATATCACGGTTCGGTTGTAGATGGGTGTCTCAGCGTCATCAAAAACATGGGGAAAATAATGCAAGATGGCTTGTTTGTGTGACCCCTCCCTAGGCCGGGCGTCTTTGGATCATGCCGACGTCGGTCCCGTGAGTCGCAAAGTGAGACAGCGCCGTTTGTCCGTTCGCCAACTGGCTGATCGCCCTATTTCTCGCTGCTCTCCCTGGGAGCGATGTGGGTTGGGTTTGCGAAGAGGAGAGACATTTATTGCTTTTGTTGTTGTCGTTGTTGCCGTCATCGGGCCCCCTGCGGACGGCGGACACGGACACGGTGTTACACGTCACGTCACATCCAAAAGAGGCTATTACGGCTTCTTCGCTCTCATTGCTGGGCACAGCATGAGCTGTCCAGCACCTGTCGTCCCGACCAGGTGGGCGGGTACATGCAGACTCATCCAGTATTTCAACCCAGTCCTGGATGTGCCGGCCGATCCCCGGCGACATGACGGGCTGCTGCATCTGAATATTGAAGCTATGCTCGATCTGCTGCCCAGCCCCGGTTCGATCGGTGCTTTTCAATCCGGATCTCACTTAATTTGCCGCTCCCTGCATTCAGTTGCAGCGCATGCTGCCGACTGCTGCAAGGGGTGATTTGGAGGCGGGCTTGCCCCCTTCCAGCACGCTTCAGGCAGCCCGGTCTCTGGGCTCTGGATCCTGAACCCGTTCGAAAGGGCAGGCAAGGGCCAGAGCGGGGGGGGATGGAGAGTTTCTGGAAATTCTTGGATGACGGGTTGATCTCTTTCAGGCAAGGGTCCCAGCGCAAGGTCAGCCGCAATCCCGAAGCGGATCGATGGGGTTGCCCTGTTTTGGACTTCTTGCGACCCCCATCGACACTTGTCGCGGTCCGGAAGAAGCGTGCAGATCCCTGCGTCTCGAGATGCGCCTCATCTCCGATGTCAATGCCTTCTTGTCCGGCCACTTCGGCCACGCCGCGCCTGGATATTAAAGATGGCAGCGAACGCGCCGACTCGACCTGCGCGGGCTTCTCGTGCTACGCTGTCATTCGACGTGTTTCATGCGGGGTTGTGTACGGGCGGAATGACGGTCTGAGGAGGAGCCGCGATGCGTTGGACTTGCGACGGGCTTGATGGTCGGGTGCTTGGCGGCCGGGCGACGTTAGCGGCAATGGAGCCGTTGCCATCACGCCAGTGTTTCTTGTTTCCCATACGAGGGGCTGTGGCTGCTGGCAGCGATGGAAGGGAACAGGATCATCAGCCCGACCCGCCCCGTCACACCAGCAGCCTCGAGGGAAGCGGCCGTGCTGCCGTGCAACACAACCCTGACTCTGGCAAAACGGTTTTCGACAGCCATTCCCCATCCATCTCCATTGTTGTCCAGAGGGATGGCTTGTCGTTGGCCGGCTCAAGGATCCACCACATCATCCACCGCATCCACCGCGTCCACTGCATTGCAGACGGAGACCCCTGAACCCTGCGTCCGCTGGCACTTGGCTCAGGAACGGCGCCGGGCTAGCCCTTTAGGGTCGCGACACAGTGCTGGCTGAACTGGGCGCTTGGCGGCGCGGCGAGGATCTGCGCAACCGGCCGTGGCTGTCCGGGACCCCAGGACGGAGCCGAATCAGGGACTCCTGTTGTTTCTCGAAACATCAGATGGTTGCGAGCCGGCGGTCACGGACGAGATGTCTGCCGAGGGAGACGGCTGTGGCGTCGGCGTCGAGATCGAGCAAGGGTCTTGGCCGGAAGTCGACATCAGGACAAGAGAATTGGTCTGTCGCTGTCCGTGTCGTCGTCGTGTCGGCCCTCGGCTGGCAAATCTCAACCGTCACTGTCAACTGTCAACTGCCAACGGCGCAGATGGAGTTCGGCCCATGCGGGTTAGACGGGCTGCGGGTGTTGAGACGGCTTCATGCAGATGCGAGAGACGCGCCGAGATTCCCATCGCTCGAGCGCGGGATTGTGTAATGTCGACGCGAGTGCTCTGGCGGTCGAGACGCAGGTGATGCATTGCCGACAGCCTCGCCTCGCCTCGACAGGAAAAAGTGTCGTCGAGCAGCAGATGGCAGCTGGAGCTGGAGGTGCGTGGCTTGATGCTGGGGAATTAAAGGGCTCGAGGAATTAAACGACTCCATGTCGGTACCTGTCAGACCGCCCGTCGTGGGTGGGAGAAAATGTCACTGAGCGCAATCTGACGCTGACGGCGGATTTGGCCAGCTGGGAGCCGAAATTCCCACTGTGCACAGCACGCCGCCAGCAGCGAGCACAGCACATGTGGGCGCGCGCTGTGCCGAATTGCGGGCGGGAGGAGCTCCAGGGCTGGGGAAAACGCACCCCAGCCAGGGAAGTGGGCATAGGGCAGCAGGGCAGCAGGGCGGCCAGGGCCAGACAGGGCCGCCAGGGCAGAGCAGTAACGCTAGCGCTAAACATCGACAACAAACCCATTGGCTCTCCGCCTCCTCTCTTCAAACCCGCCTTCCCACTCACCTCACCGCCCTCTCTCACGTCGCCCCCTCCCCCCTCTCTCCACCGTCGCGCGACGGGAGAGTGATCCGCACGGAGCGCAGGGCAACCCTCCGACCTCACGAAATCATTTCAACTCTGACGTGCCCCGAGTCCACGTCGTCTGGATTTTTTTTGGCGCATTGTTCTGCGGCTGAGGCCCAAGTAAACACGGTCACGGCCAGGCCCGGCTCCGCACTGCTCCGGCGCGCTCTCCCAACATCACCATCGCATACCGCTGCGTCGACCGATTTTCTGCCCGACGACAAGGCGATCAATCAGCACGCGATATTCCCGACACCGACTTCCGGACGCACAATGAGAATCGAATTGGTCCTTTGATAACCCAACCGCCCGACCGCTTTCTCGATTTTGCTGCACCGCTTTTCGATTTTGACGTTTTGTCGCTCGGCAGCTGGAGACCCGCGACCGCCAGGCCTCGCTGGACCCTCCCGACCCGCCATCTCGTCCCGCTTCATTTCCCCCAGCCCAAAACACCACCCCTTCGCTGCTGACGCGCGCCTTGCCCACTCGTCCCTCTGCGACCGCAGAGACGGACCATGTCCAGTGCTCTCCAACCCTTGCCGCATCAGCCGACACCAGCGTCCGCATCGCAGTTCAGTCGACAATATCCGGCGACCCATCCATCTCCGACACGGGACGGCCCCGGCTATCATGCAAATCAGCACTACTCGGGAACATCGCCGACCCCATCATCCCAGCACCCCTCGCGCGGTCCCAACTCTCCAATGACCTCCCGCGCCGCCATTGCCTCGCCTGTGCATTCGCATTTGGCCTCGCCTGTAGACTCCCCCGACCTGCACACCGCAAACCCGGACCGGAGGAGAAACATGCCTGCGGCCGTCCCCCCGCGGACCTCGAGCTCCCGCCGAACCCAGCAGAGCGAGCAGCGGTCCACCGACTCGCCGCGCCGGACCCACGCCGACTCCAGCCGCGATGCGAACGGCAGGACAGACCGGCGAACGAACCAGCCGTCCCAGGACTATCACGGGACGAATGGCACGCGTGGAAACCCGGCGGCAGCGGCACCGCCTGTCCGCTCGCCGCCACCAAACTCCCACTCGGCCAACGGGCCGTCGAGGGAGGCAAGCGAGATCCTCAACAGCATATTGATCTCGCAACCCGAAGTCGACATCGAGCGGGAAAAGGAGCGCCTCGCCATGGCGCATCCACACCAGCCCCCAACCCCACAAAACGACGATGCAGCACCACCCCCGGTGGTGGGCATGTCTGATGCCGCCGACGAGACTCGACGCGGCGGCAGGAGCCGGCACGATCACTCGCGGCGCGAGAAGCAAACCAAGTTTGGCGAGTACATCCTGGGCAACACCATCGGCGAGGGCGAGTTCGGCAAGGTCAAACTCGGCTGGAAGCAGGAAGGGGGCGTGCAGGTCGCCATCAAGCTCATCAAGAAGGACCAGCTCGGCGGCAACCCCTCACGAATGGCCAAGATCATGCGCGAGGTGGCCATTCTCAAGCAGCTTACGCACCCCAACATCGTCCGGCTGCACAAGATGGAGGAGTCAGACAGGCACTACGGCATCGTGCTCGAGTACGCCTCGGGAGGCGAGCTCTTCGACTACATCCTCAACCACCGCTATCTCAAGGACAACGCGGCCAGGCGGCTGTTTGCCCAGCTCGTTTCCGGCGTGGGCTATCTGCACAAGAAGGGCATCGTGCATCGCGATCTCAAGCTGGAAAACTTGCTCCTCGACCGCAACCGCAACATTATTATCACGGATTTCGGGTTCGCCAACACGTTCGACCCGCGCGAGGAGCTGAGTGAGGACGAGGAGCTGAACCTGACCGACCGCGAGTTTGTCAAGCGCATGGGGCTGGACAAGGTAAAGCCCAACGGATCGCGAAAGGGCGATCTGATGCAGACCAGCTGCGGCAGCCCCTGCTACGCGGCACCCGAACTCGTAGTGAGCGACTCCCTGTACACGGGGAGGAAGGTGGACGTCTGGAGCTGCGGTGTGATTCTGGTAAGTGATCCGGCCCAAGAGAGTGCCATCAGCGCTGATTTTTCTTCAGTACGCCATGCTCGCCGGATACCTTCCGTTCGACGACGACCCGGCGAACCCCGAAGGCGACAACATCAACCTCCTCTACAAGTACATCGTCAACACGCCCCTCACGTTCCCAGAATACGTCACCCCGCACGCACGAGACCTGCTCCGGAGGATACTCGTCCCGAATCCGCGGAAGCGTGCCGACCTGTTCGAAGTCGCCCGCCACAGCTGGCTCAGCGAGTACGCCCACGTCGTCGAGTTTATCACGTCAAGCACCACCAGCCCCAAGGACATCCAGAACACGACCGTGCCCGCCGAAGACGAGGAGAACCCAAGCTTGGCCAGGAGCTCATCGGTGCGCGAGTCGTCAAAGAAGACACCGGTCAACCCGCCACTCGGTGGGCTGGTCAGCAAGCAAGGCACCGTCGACGCCGACGCCGCCGAGGTTGCTGCGTACGCCAAGCAGCAGCGGGATAACAAGCGCCGGACCGTGCAGGTGGAATATGTCGCCCCCAGCACGACCACCCAGCGTGGCGAGGCGCCGGCACAGTCCAGCAGCAGGACACGCGCCCACTCGGGCAGCCAAGGAGCTGTTGAGGCGGCCGAGGCTGGCTCGTCAGCGTCTTCCCGGGACAAGCCGCTACCCAGAGATCCTCCGGTTGCCGCAGATGCGTCGGGCAAGGCGCCTGTTGCGTCGAGGAGGCCGCCAAGCGCCCATCGCAACCCGACCGCCGCCGCCGCCCGGGGCGGGCGCGAAGCTCCGTACGTCTCGGGTGTCGTTGCCAGCAGCTCGGGTGCCAGACCCGCGACCGGTGGCTCTCTGCAGGCGGCCGGCCAAAAATCGTCCTACGGCCAGCCGGTGCCGCCTGAGCTTGCCGACACCAATGCGCACGGGAGGATCCAACAACCACCAAGGGGCGGCAGCAGCTACGGCATCCCCGCCTCGGCGTCCGAGGGCCAGAACCAGGAGTATGGCCGGCCCAGCGTCAGCCTGCCCCCGAAATTCGCCCGACTTTCGGGCTTCCCTCAAGACGCCCCCGGTGCCGGCACCAGCGGCCACCAAGGCGGAGAGGTCAAGGGCCACAAGCGATCAAGCACGATGGGCGAGATTAGTGGCAAGCTCTTCGGCCGGACGGGCTCGCTCTTTGGCGGAAAGAGCCGTAAACGAGCGGAGCCGCAACCGGCCTCGGAGAAGGGCAGGAAATACCCTCCTGTGAGCATGAACAATTCCGTGTCTGGAGCCGACGAGCCTCGGCAGTCGATGGATTCGAAGCGCTCGCGGCAGTCCTTCTCCATCGGCGGCAAGAAGACCTCGGGGAGCATCTCGGGGTCCCAAAAGTCCCAAGAGAAGGCGGCGCGGCGCTTCTCGTTCATCCCAGGGTCCTTCTCTCTCAAGGCCATCGGGATTGGCAAGGACGAGCCGTCGCCGCAGCTCGACTCGCAGCAAGACCTGCCGATCCAGGAGCCGCCACCGGTCGACCAGCACGGGCGGTACGTCGACCACGACATGCTTCGCGACCAGCACGTGGAAGCATCCACACTGGACGGCATGTACGCGCAGCTGCACGAGCCGCGGCGCTCGACGGACCCGTACGGGCGCCATGCGCAGCACTCATCCAACGGGTACGGGCACCCCTCGACCAGCCAGACCCTCATGCCGGCGGCGCTGCTGAGCGGCTCGGACGCCTCGGTGGACAACGCGCGGCGCCCCGTCGGCTCGACACCGCAGCTGCAGCACGTACAGCAGGACGGGGGCTACGACGGGCGCAGGGTCGCTAGCGGCGGTCCCGGCCCCAAAGCCGGCCGCGGGGTTCTGCAGAAGAACAAGCGGTTCGTCGACGCGTGGGACACGGACTCGTACTCGCGCGGCCACGACCACTCGGGGAGCAGCGGGCCGGCGAGGAAGGTGATGGACTTTTTCCGGAGGCGAGGGAAAGCCAGGGGCGGCGAGATTGGGTGAGCGTGGCCTCACAGTCGCCTGACCAACAACACCTCAGCAAAGCCTCTCTTTTCGAAGTCCATCCCTCGATCCGCGCTGGTGCGGTACAACATTGGGTCGTGGCTGGGGACAGACGACCATAGGAAAGAACCGGACACACCACATCCAACACCCCTCTCCTTGGGCCGCAAACACGAACAATGATACCTTCTTCCTCTTTCCTCTACACCTAACACTTGTTATACGCAATATATGCATCTTGTAATACAGCACCGGACGGACGGACAACAGGGGGCGGGGTGGAAGTTCTGGGGTCAGGGGTTGCTGGACGCGGGGGGTTTGTTTGGCTTCAGCATTTGTCGGAGCGGCGGTGCGAAATTGATCTTTGATATACCGATGGGACGCTCCTCGTCATCTCAACTCTACTCTCAACTGTCATGGTCGCTGGGAGGGAATGCGAAGTGTGTTTTATACACGGCTACCGCTGTTTTCTTCTTTGTTTTTGTTCTTGGGGGTTGATTGGTTGGGTGGGTTGGGCGGGTGGTTTGGCTGTGTGGGTTTTTGGAGCCTCGGGTTCAGGTTTAGGTGCAGGTTGTTTTTCCATCTATACATATGTTACGCTGCTTGCTTGATACATGGTCCGAGAGTTTATACTGCGAGAGGGGTATTCATTTGTTTTCTCCCTGATTCGGGAGAGGCAGCTGTGCTGGATGGGTTTACGGTGGGAGCATGGCACAGGCTAGGTGGCGGGAATTTGCTCTTGAAAGACCTACTTCTTTTGTGAAGTTTCTTTGCGTATTATTGCTTGTTGCGGGACATGGCTAGCTTGTAATGCTATTGCTGTGGTGTTGGTGTTGATATAGAGAATGAGGGGTTGTTGGTGGTTGTTGACTTTCATTAAAGACAGTGCGCTCACAGTGTGCACACTTGCTTTGTGACCCACTCCAGCATGTGCTTTGGGCCGTTTGCGCAACTCTCAGATAACGTCAAATCAATTGAACATCGCAGCAACCCTGCCAACCCGCGACGGCGACAAAACGCGCCATGGTCTTCCCCTGGGAGCAATACCGGGAGATATGTCGCCGTTTGTATGTCGACGAGAAGATGCGGCTCGATGACGTGGTGGAATACATGCGGAAGAACCACGACTTCAGTCCCAGGTGCGTTTCCTGCGTCTTGCATCTCCCTCGCCGTACAATGCTTCCACCTTTGGTCCTCCGTACAGTGCGTGTCTACAGCCAAGGCCTTTCTCCGTCCTCGATGCTTTCACTCCAAATATCAACAGTGAATGATACCTGACCATGGCCCCTGTAGTCGGCGTTCCTACCAGGTCCAGTTCGCGAAATGGAAGTTTCCCCACAAGACGAACCCGGCATACAAGAATGAGCAGCTCATCGAGCGCATCCGCCAGCTCTGGGAGCAGAACCTGTCCCAGCCCGAGATGCTCTCCGCCCTCGCCAACGAAGGCTACCAGGTCGGCGAGCGCGAGGTGGAGCGGATCCGGAGCAAGAATGGCTGGATGCTGCGGCGGGTTACCGGGACCTTCAACTCGGACCAGCGGCCGTCTCAGAGTGCAGGGGACGACGGAGACGGCGACGGCGACGGCGACGGCGACGACCGGGAAGACCAGGAGGTCCGCGACCAGAGTACCTACTGGAACTACGGGGCTACAGGGCTGGATCCCGTCGGGCCGCAGGCGCAGCATGTAGAGGTCCACGCGCAGCCGCCCGAGGACACCCTCGAGGCCTTGCGACAGGCTCGACGGGACTCGAGGAAGCGGGCGAATGAGGCCGAGTACCACGAGAGATGGGTGGCCAAGAAGCGGCGTCGGCACACCAGGCCGTTCGCCGGTCTGCCCGCCGACCCACCCGGCCCGCCTCGTTTTCCGTCCGAGACGACGCTCACCGAGGCCAAGGAGATCCTGCAGCTCGACAAGAAGGCCTACGAGGCGCTACGGGAGCAGTTCTATGCTATCTGCGCGAATGCGGGCGTCTACAAGAAGACGCTCGCCGGCCCGGAGAGATGGGAGGCGCTCAAGGACCAGCTGGTGCGCCAGAGTATGCACCTTCGGTCCGTCATGTGGGATCCGACGGACATGGAGAAGAAAAAGCTGGCCGTCGAGATCATCGCGGCCAACGTGACCAAGAGGCTCCGGGTGGAATCCAGCCTCATGACCGTGGCAAACGCCAAGGTCATGCTCGGACTGAACCCGGAAGAGGCGAGGATAGTCCGTGGGCAGCTCTACAACATCCTCGCTCAAGAAAGGTTCACGAGCATGCTGGAGGAAGGCATCGAGTACTTTGAAGAGCTCAAGCAGAGGTGGCTTGCCGAGTCTGACGAGCTCCGCAGGGCGCTTGCGGCGGGCGCTTCGGATCCAGATTTCCAGGGCAAGACGAAGGCGATCAACGTTCTCTGCCGCGACGCCACCAGCAGATATCGGGGTGATATGGGCCGCCTGGGGAAGGTCCCCGAGATCCTCAATCTCCAGCCGGCTCCGAAGGACAAGCAGGCAGCCACGCCAAAGCCCAAGGTGGCCAATGCAGCCCCGACGCAGTCGGAAAAGGCCACAGGCAAGAGGCCAGCCCGGGCAGCAACATCAACGCCGGCCACAGTGGCGTCGCCTCCCGAATTCCAAGCCGCAACCACGCCTGCATCACCAGCCCCACCCCGGCGGCGCGGTCGCCCCCCAGGCTCGCGCAACAAAGGGAACAGTGCGCTCCCGCAAGCCGAATCCCGCTTGATTCTGGCAGGTCACGAGGAGCTCGAGGCAGATCAGCATATGCTGGATGCGCAGCTCGAAACCAGAGTACCTGACGCCCCCGCGAGCCAGAGCCGGTTTGCGGACGAGCAGTATGTGCAGGGCTACGCGGCGGCTCAGCAAGCACAAGGCTATCAGCAGCGGCAACGGCAAGAAGAGGCCGCGCCAGCTCCGTCCGGAGCCATTGCCGTCTTCTTCCGGCTTAGCTCTGCCTCGGCCACGATGTTCCCGGGGGTCTCGCCGCAGTGGATAGCTCCGCTCAGCTCACGGACCATGGCAGACCTGCGGAGCGCCGCGGTGCAGAAGACGCCCGGCGCGCTGTGCTACAAGGTCGAGGGCATCGTCAAGGACGGCAGGAACGAGCTGCCGCTGCCGGTGAGCGACGAGGTCGAGCTGGAGACGTATCTGCAGCATGTGCAGGGGCACGGGGCGCCGACGTTTAATGTGCACGTCGTGCCCGGGGACGACGCGGCGTGGTCCTAGTCTGCACTTACACGCCGGATATAGAGACTCGGGAAGACCGGAGACGAGAGCCAGGGTTCTGTCCTGATGACGAAATAGAGATAGATACCCAACCCCCATTGGCGTTACCCATTGACGTTATCTGCCCTTCGCACGGCCGGGTGCTGGCGTGCTCGTGTCCCGGATGTCGTCTTGGTGGGGGAGGGGGATGGGATCCCTGCTCCGGCACGCAGCGGCAACAGTGGGGCTCACCACGGCCCACGACAGCTCCGGGAGCTTCGACCTTTTTTTCCCGTCCATCATCTCCAACGACGAGCTTGGTCGACAACCCGACCGGCGAACACACCACGTGCAACACACGGCATGCGGCCCAGATAGCCCCGAACCTCGAATTCGACGCCACTCGATTCTCCGACACCCCGACACCCGACACCTGACCCGCCAGACACCCGACTCAAGCCATGTCGCGGCTTGCGGGCAGGATGCCCGGCGGCCTGGGGCAGGCCCGGACCGCCTTGACGGCCTGGTCCGCATCCGCAGCCCGCCGCCCGATCTACCTCGCCCTCCGTGCCGGCACCGCTCCCGTCCGCTTCTCGTCCTCCGAGCCCCAAGGGCCGCGATCGACCGGGCCCTCGTTCAAGGGCCAGCTGACCCATAGCATCATGAACCGCCTCCAGCGCGAAAAGGCCGACCTCGAGCGCATGGCCCGCACCCGGCCCGAGTCCAGCTGGGCCAAGAACCTGAGCCTGTCCTTTGGTGCGCATCTACTGCTTCCCGTCGAGCCACCTCTCGTCTAACGGCCAGCTCCGCAGTCCTCTTCTTTGTCGGCTCCGTCTCGTGGCTCATGGGCTACCAGTACCCCCGCGACGTCGACCCCGGCTCGACCCTGCCGCTCAGCGAGGCCCGGACGCCGCAGTACAAGCTCAACCCCGCCCACCTCGAGGCCGCGTGGGCCGACTTTGTCGCCATCGTCGGCCAGGAGAACGTCAGCACCGTCGAGGACGACATCAAGCAGCACGCCACGTCCGAGTGGTCGTCGCACCAGCCCGACCCGTCGCAGAAGCCCTTCTGCGTCGTCTACCCGTCCACCACGGAGCAGGTGGCCGAGCTCATGAAGGTCTGCCACGTCCGCCGCATCCCCGTCGTCGGCTACAGCGGCGGCACCAGCCTCGAGGGCCACTACACGCCGACGCGCGGCGGCATCTGCGTCGACTTTAGCCGCATGGCCAAGGTGCTCGCCCTGCACAAGGACGACCTCGACGTCGTGGTGCAGCCGGGCGTCGGCTGGGAGGATCTCAACGAGCAGCTGGCCGAGCACAACCTCTTCTTCCCGCCGGACCCGGGCCCGGGCGCACAGATCGGCGGCATGATCGGCACCGGCTGCAGCGGCACCAACGCCTACCGCTACGGCACCATGCGCGAGTGGGTGCTGTCGCTGACCGTCGTGCTCGCCGACGGCACCGTCGTCAAGACGCGCCAGCGCCCGCGCAAGAGCAGCGCCGGCTACGACCTGACCCGCCTCTTCATCGGCTCCGAGGGCACCCTCGGCCTGGTCACCGAGGCCACCCTCAAGCTGTGCGTCAAGCCCGCCGCCGAGTCGGTCGCCGTCGCGAGCTTCCCCTCCATCCGCAGCGCCGCCGACTGCGTCGCCCGCGTCGTCGCCGACGGCGTCACCGTCGCGGCCGTCGAGATCCTCGACGACGACCAGATGCGCTTCATCAACGCCCTCGGCACCACCACCCGCAAGTGGCGCGAGGCCCCGACCATCTTCTTCAAGTTCTCGGGCACCCCGGCCGGCGTCAAGGAGCAGATCGACGTCGCCCGCGCCATGGCCAAGCGCTCCGGCGGCCAGTCGTTCGACTTTGCCCGCGACCACACCGAGCGCGTCGAGCTGTGGTCCGCCCGCAAGGACGCCCTGTGGAGCACCATGGCTCAGCGCAAGCCCGGCGACCACGTGTGGACCGGCGACGTCGCCGTGCCCGTGAGCCGGCTGCCGGACATTATCGAGGAGACCAAGAAGGATCTGAAGCTGTCGGGCCTGACGAGCTCGATTGTGGGGCACGTGGGAGACGGGAACTTTCACAGTGCGTTTCTCCATTCCCTAATTTTTCACAAGCTGACACCCGTCTAGTCATCCTGGTGTACGGCGACGTGGAGCGCAAGCTCGCCGAGGACTGCGTCCACCGCATGGTCAAGCGGGCCGTCGAGATGGAGGGCACCGTCACGGTAGGCCGCTTTCCTGTATTCACCTGTTTTACTCTCACTGACCGTTTTAGGGCGAGCACGGCGTCGGTCTTGTCAAGCGGGACTACCTCCCGCACGAGCTGGGCCAGAGCACAGTAGATGCCATGAGAAAGGTAAGCAGACCCTTTCATCTTCTCTATGATGGCGACTGACCCTGTTGCCCCGACAGATCAAAGCCGCCTTCGACCCGCTCTGCCTCCTCAACTGCGACAAGGTCGTGCGCGTCGAGAAGCCCAAGCGCGGCGAGGTGGCCGAGTGGTGATGGACGAATTTGTGTGTACGATACGAACCCGCAACCGGCTGGGTGTCTGTATACCCATATTTTCCCATGTTTCTGCAGAAGTGGCTGTAATGTCCACTTATCCCTTGTTCCAGGCCGGCAGAGTCCCATCAGATCAGACATCACGGACAGAGTTTCAGGCAACATGACCATGGGTATATATAAATTTGAATAAGACGACAAAACAAGCCAAACCAGGGCCTCACCCATCTATCCGTGTGCCTATGCCGTATCAACTCTTACCCCTGGGCCCAGCCATCAAGCCTCGTGCGTCGAAACCACCCACAGCGCCCTGAGCACGGCCAGCCCGCCGCCCTGCGTCTCCAGCGTCCTCCCTCGCCCGCGGAGATTGGGGTCCCACGCGCCCGGTTTGGTTTCGTCGCCCGACTTGCCTCTTCCGTTCGCTACCTTGCTACCGCCTCGCTTGCCGTCAAGGGTCGGCTTGTTCCCGCCGCCCAGAGGTTTCTGTCTCCCAAACGACGACGACGGTGCTTGTGCTTGTGGCAGATCAGCAACAGGAACCCACACGTCCGTCAGCGGCACACCCTCGTTCCGATAATCCACCGCGCCCGCCGGCAATTGACCGTCACCCACCCCCTCAAGGTCCGCCGGCCCGTTCAACCCAGCCAGTATCCCCGCAGTCCACCACATGCCAAACAGCCCTCTCTCATCCCTCGTCCCGAGTGCCGCCCGCGCGTTGTGCCGCAGCCACGGCACATACCGCGCACACTGCGCGTAATGCCACCGCCTGACCTCCTCGCCGTCATCATCGCGCTCCACCCCGCGGGGCGCACAAAACGCAGCAAAGTGATGCATCCAAATCCCCTTGAACGTCTGCCCGTCCTGTGAACACCGTCCCAGAACATCACACGCCTCTTCTAGCACCCCCGCGCGTCCCAGGCCGCGCCAGGGCGGTAGTTTCTCCGTGCCTGTGCCTCCCACCGCCCGATGGGTAGTCTCGTCCCAGTCCACCGGTCTGCCCAGTCTCAAATCCCACCCCGTAGCCTGCACCACCCTCTCCACCAGCACATGCCCCTCGCGGAGATACCCGCCCCTCCCGGTGGCGCGGTACAGCCCCGCCAGGCCGGACAGCAGCACGCCCTGGTTGTAGGTGTAGACCATCTCGTCGCGGACGTCGCATTTCGTGTTGGTCTTGTTGCTGTTGTCGGGCGTCGGGGAGATGTGGAAGCCGTCGGCGTAGAGGCCCTGTGCGTTGGTCATGTTGGAGGTGGATAGCCAGAGGTGGGCGCGCTGGGCGGCGAGGGCGAAGATGGGGTCGCGCGGAGGCCAGGGCGGGAGGTTGTGTTGGTTTTGGGGTTGTTCTTGCGGCATGGCAAAGGGAGAGGTGTTGGCGTCGCCAGAAAAGTGCAGGTACATGCTGATGGAGGCCGAGATGAAGAGCTCGTTGGTGATGGCGTTCTTGTAGGGCGTCAGGCGCGGGTTCCAGATCATGCCGCCGCCGCACAGGGTCGTGTCCCAGCCCTTGGCTGCCAGCTCCCAGAAAATGCGGGCGCGGTGCGCAAAGGCCGGCGTCCAGCGGGTTCCGAACCACGTATCGCTGCCGCTGGACGAGGCCGAGAGAGACCGGCCGTGCTCGTTGATGAGCTGGATCGACTCAAGCCAGCCCAGCACGACCCAGAGCATGTCGTCGTAGGCCTGGTTGCGGATGGAGAAGGCGTCCTCGCCAAAGTAGTACGCAATCACGTCCGCAAAGTAACCCGCCACCAGGTCCTCCTTTCTGGCCGTGGCGCACTCGGCGAAGTCGAGCTCGAGCTCGCGCGAGATGGTCCGGAGGGTGGCGGCGACGTGGGTGTTCATGACGGCGCGGGTCCAGTCGTTACCTGAGGGCCACGTGCCGAGCCAGCGCTGGAAGTAGGCGTCCTGCATGTCTCTCAGGGCCGTGAACATGTGGTGGAAGACGTCTAGGTCCGGGAGGGAGTGGCCCGCGGCGGTCTGGTTGTCGTTCTTGAGCTTCAACGGGAGGGCTGACCAAGGAGGGGCGGCTGCGAAAGCCGTGCCAGCGGCCAGAACGGCCGTCCAGCGGACCATCATGGCGACCTGGGCCAGCAGTATACAGAGGAAGTCACTGAGTTGTATCTGCGGTTCCGTTAGCGCAGGCCTGGGAGAAGTGCTGTGGGGGACTTGACCTCGAGACAGGAAAGAAGCAGAAGCCCAGATGCTGAAACCGAGGGGGAATGTAATCTATATGCAAACACAAGGTCTATGCAGTCCCAACTGGCGAAGCCGGGCCGTCTAAGTGCGAGTTACGGAAAGAAGCGGCGCAGAACAAACTGGGACCAACTCGACGGCGGCAGAGCAAACATGCCGGTAACAGCAAACAGGCGGGATTGCTACTGGGGCGGTTGCAAGCTGTCGAGACACGGCCGGGTCATGGTGCTCTCATTCTAGTGGGAAGAGAGGCGTGGAGTGAGACGGGTGTGGTCGAGAGGGTGAACGTGAGAAGAGTCTCAGCATATGGGGACGCAATGCAGCAAGAAGTGACCAAAGAAGACCCGGCGCAACAGCGGAAAGCCGAAATAGAGCACGAGACCAGGCCAGCCAAGGAAAGAAAGGAGGTCAAGACATTGTCGACGGCCCGAGAGGATATCATGGGACGGGGCTGGATCGAGATGGACGAGGCGGATCTTGGAATGATGCAGCCGCCAGGGTCAGCCTACCCCACCAAGGGCCCAGGAGGGGTCCTCCAAGCCTCAGATTCCAGAACGAAGGGGGGCACCGAGGGCACATGGTACCCCCGCCATGCGGGGAAGGGGGGCAACCTTCGCCCTCCTGCAGCCGCACCCGTGCTGCCCCTTTCACGGCACTGTGGAGGAACTCTCGAGAGGAGTACCAGTTGGGCATACACCGAATGGTGTTTGATATTATATTGCAAAAATGGCCCATAGAGGCCTTGAAAAGTGTAGCCAAATATCCAAAAAGAAACCCCGGGATGAGAGTGCGAGCCGCCCTCAATCTGTCCCGAAACGCCTGGCGCCTTTCCCTGAGCAGCATTGCCGCCGCCGATCCACCGTTGAGGGTACACAGTACAGCACAGTACAGCACTCCAGTCCAGTACGTGCAATCTGAAAACACGCTGGAAAAACAAAAACAGGCCGACGACACAAAACACAAGCCGTGGGACGGCTACTCGCCAAAGCGGCGCCCAAACTCCTCGAGCAGGCGCGGCGTGATCTCGTCACTGCTCAGCCCCTCCACCTCCCACAGCACGTTCTTCTTGGCGTAGTGCTCGAGCAGCGGCTCGCTGGTCTCCTGGAACTTCTTCCAGCGGGCGCGGTAGACGGCGTCGCTGTCGTCGGCGCGGCGCACGAGCGGCTCGCCGGTGACGTCGTCGCGCCCCTCGACGCGCGGCGCGTTGAAGGTGGTGTTGTAGACGCGGCCCGACGGCTCGTGCACCCAGCGGCCGCCGATGCGCTGCATGATGACCTCGAGCGGCGTCTTGATGGACACGGCCAGGTTGATGGGCACGATGTCGTCGAGGCGGCCGGCCTGGGCGGCGGTGCGCGGGAAGCCGTCGAGGAGGAAGGATGCCGAGGGGTCCTCGTTGACCCGCGGCGGGCCGTACGCGGCGCCGTGGGCGTGGGCGGGTGACGAGAGGAAGGCGGCCATCTCGGCGGCGTCTTGGAAGGAGGGCGCTCCGGTCGGCTCGGTGGTGCTCATGGCCGACGAGGCCAACGTCATGATGTTGCCGGCCGGGTGGCCCGACGAGATCCAGCCGCGCTGGGTGAGTTCGTTGCTGATCAGGCGGAGGATCATGTCGTCGGGTACCAGGCCGCCCGCCTTCATAGTGCTCTCGACCTTGATTCCTGCGGATGGTTAGCCCCTCCCTCCAACGGGCCACAGAACCACACGAGGTGCAGTGCACGCACCGAGAGGTGTCCGCTGCTTCACATTATGGCGGAGCAGGTCTCCGGAGCTGATGGACGAGAGCTGCGGGAACCTTTGCAACAGCCGCTCCGACTGTGTCCCCTTTCCGACTCCCGGCGCCCCGACGAGAATGACTCGGGCGGCTTTGCGGAGGCGCATTCTTGGGCGGTTGGGCTTGCGCGGTGCGTATTCGGGGGCAGGACGAGGGCAAGACGAGACAGACCGGACGGCAAAGTTGGCGGGCACACGCACTAATGCGGTGCTTGGTAAGTCGACGGACACCAGCGATCTGGAGCAGCACTGAGATCCGAATGCGGGGCACCTCCAACAGTTGAACGAACAGTCGATCGGCACGGGCAAGATGGTCACGTAATGGGGACGCAACCCAGCCGAGGACCGAACAGGAGCCCACCACCTGCAATGCTACCAACTCTCCATGCTTGGCAACATCAACAGGACTGTATTTCGTATGTCTTACACGTGCCGATGGCCTCTTCTGCCGCAGACTGCAGATGTCGCCGACAAAGGAGGTGTGCCTGGCTTGGCACACAAGAAAAAAAGTCGCCTCTCCCCCCCTCGCAAGCCTCATGGCGGGGATTGACAAGGATTGACAGGGCCAGTCCAGTTACGGCTGGCTCGCTGGATGAACTCTGCCACACCCGGCAGCCTCACCAAAATACGGACGTGCATTTTGTTGAGACGGCGCTCCGCAGCGAACTCACAATGCCCGATGCCGATGTCGCCCCCGTTGCGTGTCTGGGATGCCCCAGGCTCCAGATGCTCAGCCCGCTTTCTGGAAGCCGCTGTTCGTGTCCATTCCTGTATCAGAGCAGCACGTTTGCGATCCTGAAACCGGCCTGGAAGAAAGCTTGTTCGTCCCAGTTCTGCAGCGGTGTTGGCAGCGGGGATCAACCTGCGGCGCGCGAGCATGCGAGACGTCCGGGCCATCCGCCGAGCGTGCTCCGTCCTGTCCTCTCCGTCCGAGACTTGGCTGAGCAGAGACCTCTGCGGGTGGCAAATCTCGGCCGCCAGCATGGCGCAATGAACATGAGTCCGGATTCACGGACGCCCGAGAGAGCCCGATCTGTGCACGTGTCCGGATTCGTCCGTGGAGTCTCTGTGGTGTGCGGGTGCTGGCTCTGGGAGACGGGCTCAGGACTGGCTGCTTGGGCGGTGTTAGCCGGTCATTCTGGTGTGGGTGGGCCATTCCACGCAATCATTCCAGGCGGCTTCCAGTGCATCACGTGACTTGCAGTGCCTGACTCGCCCGGTTCCAGCCTGGCAGGACCCCTTGGGGCGAGCGCGGGGCGAGCATGGAGCCGAAGCCTGCACCGAACGCAGGGAAACACTGGGTTTTGATGTCACTGCGCCCCTAAAGAACGGCACCGACCGACTCCCAGCTCCCACTCGATTCCCAAAACCGACCGACTCTACACGCTCCCTCGCTCTCTGGCATCCTCACTCTCTCCTCTCGTACGGTCCCATTTCCATCCCTTCATTCTCTTTGCCCTGCTGGACAGTCCGAACCTGGAAGCTCGAGCGTACCCGAGTGGCGACGTAGCGCAACGTTGTTCCGAATCCGAGATTTCCGATCTCCGACACCTCTTTCAGTGTCCTGCAGATTCCTTGCTGCAGATTACTTGCCCGCTATTCCGTTATTGACCTTTTCAACTTTGACGCAGCCAACAACCATTCCTTCACCACGCATCCGCCTACGACTGCTGCTCTCCGTCATTCAATTCCGCGCGATTGCTGGGAACAGTAACCAGCTCTCCTGGCCATCCACGCCAGCCATCTCCGCCTCCATCCACTCCCTCAGACAATCGCCATGAGCACCTCGACCCGGGTCGCGCGTCGGGCGCTGGTCGTCAATCCCTTCGTGGGCGCTGGCACTGGTAGGCCCTCTCCGTTCCGAGCCATTCCGCATCCCCCACTAACGCCGTCCCACAGGCCGTGCTCTTCCCAGATCCGCGCTGCTCGCCACATCAATCCACCTCGCCCGCAATGCACACAACCTAAGCCCGGCGTCGGCCCTCTTCATCCCGATCCGAACCCTCACCACGGGGACGACCACCCACGGCCCTCCGGGGGGCCCGCCGCCCGGCTTCAATTCGGAGGAGGCTAAGAAACCGCTTCCGAGGGAGCCCGCCAGCACTCCCAAGCCGGCAGCCAAGGCCGAGCCGCCAAAGTCCGCCGAGGCGAAGGAGGCCACAGAGAAGGCCACGGGGTCGCCGGCCGACACGGGCGCCTCGCTCTCGCAGCTGGCCGCCGAGAAGGAGGGCGCGCTGGAGAAGGCCGACGCCAAGAAGGAGGAGAAGAAGCTCACGCTGGGCCAGAAGATCAAGAAGGAGGCCCAGCACTACTGGGACGGCACCAAGCTGTTGGCCGTCGAGGCCAAGATCAGCTCGCGCCTGGCGCTCAAGATGGCCGCCGGCTACGAGCTCACGCGGAGGGAGAACCGGCAGCTGCAGCGCACCGTGCAGGATCTCGGCCGGCTGGTCCCCTTCTCCGTCTTCGTCATCGTGCCGTTCGCCGAGCTGCTGCTCCCCGTCGCGCTCAAGCTGTTCCCCAACATGCTGCCCAGCACGTACGAGGGCCAGAAGTCGCGCGACAAGAAGGCGTCGACGCTGCGGGCGACGCGCCGGGAGGTTAGCGACTTCCTCCGGCAGACGCTGCGCGAGACGGGCCTGCCCCTGACGCAGGCGACGACGCAGCGCGAGGAGTTCACCAACTTCTTCCGCAAGCTCCGGTCGACCGGGGAGAAGCCGACGGCCGAGGACGTCATCAAGGTGTGCCAGATCTTCAAGGACGACCTCACGCTCGACAACCTGTCGCGCCCGCAGCTCGTGTCCATGTGCCGCTACCTCAACCTCAACACGTTCGGCACGGACCTGATGCTGCGGTACCAGGTGCGCCACCGCATGCGCCAGATCAAGCGCGACGACCGCGCCATCAGCTACGAGGGCGTCGACAGCCTGTCCGTGTCGGAGCTGCAGGTCGCCTGCGCCAGCCGCGGCATCAAGAGCTACGGCGTGTCGCCCGCCCGCCTGCGCGAGGACCTGCAGACCTGGCTCGAGCTGCGCCTCCGCAGCGGCGTGCCGTCGACCCTGATGGTGCTGAGCAACGCCTACATGTACGGCCAGACGCAGTCCGAGGAGGGCGTCTCGAGCCAGATCGAGGCCCTCACCGGCGTGCTGTCGTCCATCCCCGAGGAGCTTTTCCACGAGATCGAGCTCGAGGTGCACAACGCCGAGGGCGCCGCCACCAACAAGCAGCGTCTCGAGGTGCTCAAGGAGCAGCAGGAGCTGATCGACGAAGAGCTCGAGCAGGACCAGGCCAACCAGGCCACCGGCTTCGCCTCGCCGCGCGACACGGAGAACATTGACGACAAGGAGGAGCGCCAGGCCCAGGCCGAGGCCCAGGGCATCCCCGTCGAGAAGGCCCAGGTCGGCGAGGCCGTCGACGCCGAGCGGGACGCGCTCGACGCCGCGAGGTCGGAGCAGCAGGCGGCGGCACCCAAGTCCAGCGACAAGTGAGCGGTGGCTGTGTGTGCGTGTAACAATTGCTTTGCCTGTGGGCCGGCCTTCTTCATTCTTTGTATGCCATGTTTGAGACGGCCAGGATGAGGAGGATTCTGTAGTATAGACAGCGCAGCGGTGTGCTGGATCAGTCTGGAGTTGGGATTTTGGGGCCTCGACGGCTTTTCTTTTGTTTTGGGCAGGTAAACATAGACCCCATCTCACCATAGATTCTGGATAGCGTCAACTCTGCTGCAGGTCTGTAGCTTATGAGTTGTGTGAATGTGGACATGGAAGGTGTGGTGCAACAGCGGCAAGTCCGAATGTGTTAGCGCGGAAGTCACCTCTCACCAAATTCTGTGTGGGGGGGACCGAGCCATCAACAGCCCCAGACACCCACCCGCTCTCAGCCGGCGCTCAGACAATCGGTTATCGTGCTGCCTGAGCTCCCCCACCATGCTACGTCAATCGCCAAGCACCATTCGTAACGTTAGCACTGCCGTAACATTACATAGCACTGCCGCGTTCCCAACACAACCGCTCATCGATCAACCCAGAACCCAGTTTCAACAATAACCCGTTCCACTCCATAACAGCTCGTGATCGACTAAACAGCATTGTTTCTCCAATCCGGACACACAACCCACACGAACCCACCGGACCCGCAAACACCCGGACCCTTGGTCATCGCAAGCCGACAGCGGCCGTCGACAGACCGAGCGCAGTGGCCAGGAGGCCAGACGATGGCCGTCATGGACCAAGACAACTTCTCCAACATCTCGTGGCATAGCGAGCAGAACCCCGACCCGGCAGGGCCGAGCACGAGCGCATCCACAGCCCGCGACCCCGCCGGCAACAATGGCGCTGACCACTCCAAGCACCGATCCGACGGGCACAGGACAGCCGACCACGGCCATCTCGAAGGCGGCCACCTCGGCGAGGTCCTCGAGTGCGTCGTATCGGAACCACACAAGGAGAATGACGGGACCAAGGACGCATACGTTTCTTATTTGATCACCACCCACGTAAGCTACACCCGCCCTGGGCCGACCTGCTGACCTCGCTGACCGCCGGCTCGCAGACTACCTTCCCGAGCTTCCAGCGGCCAGCCACGTCGGTCCGCCGCCGCTTCACCGATTTCGTCTTTCTCTACAAGGTGCTCGTCCGCGAGTATCAGGGGTGCGCGGTCCCGCCGCTCCCGGACAAGCAGCGCATGGAGTACGTCCGGGGCGACCGCTTTGGGCCCGACTTCACCGCCCGCCGTGCCTACTCGCTGCAGCGCTTCCTCTCGCGCCTCGCCCTGCACCCCGACCTCCGTCGCGCCAGCATTCTGCACACCTTCCTCGAGAGCCACGACTGGAACGCCACCATGCGCAGCCGCGCCGGCCGCCTCGGCCCGGGTGGCGCTGCCGAGAACCTCGCCGCCAGTCAGTCCGCCAGCCTGGCCAACACAGCCGGTGGCGGCGGCGGCGTTTTCGACTCCTTTGCCGACAGCTTTATGAACGCCTTCACCAAGATCCACAAGCCTGACCGGCGCTTCATCGAGGTCAAGGAGAAGTCCGACAAGCTGGACGAGGACCTCAACCACGTCGAAAAGGTCGTCGCGCGCGTCGCCCGCCGCGAGGCCGACCTCGAGACGGACCTCAAAGACCTCGCCGAGCAGTTCCAAAAACTCATCGTCCTCGAGCCGGGCGTCGAGGCCCCCGTGCACGCCTTCGCGGCCTCGGTCGAGGACACAGCCTCGGGCCTCAAGCGCCTCAAGGACCACACCGACCAGGACTACCTCTCGTCGCTGCGCGACATGGTCGCCTACTCGGGCGCGCTCAAGACGCTGCTCAAAGCCCGCGAGCAGAAGCAGCTCGACTTCGAGCAGCTGACCGAGTACCTCAACAAGTCGACCGCCGACCGCGACGCGCTCGCCTCGGGCGGCCACGGCGCGGGGTACGCCTCGGGCCCGTTCGGCGGCGCGGGCGCGCTGGCCGGCGGCTTCATCCGCAGCAAGCTCGAGGACGTGCGCGGCGTCGACCACGAGCAGGCGCGCCGCGACCGCCAGCGCAAGCTGGAGCTGCGGATCGAGGAGCTCACGGGCGAGGTGGAGAACGCGCGCATGGAGGCGGACCACTTCGCGGATCAGGTGGTCCGGGAGGTCGGGCATTTCGAGATGATCAAGCGGGTCGAGTTCAAGAGGCAGTTTGGCGGGCTGGTGGACGCGCACATCGACTTTTACGACGGGGTCGCGGAGGTGTGGGAGGAGTATGTGAAAGAGATGGAACGGGGGGGCGTGGTCGTGCCGGCTTAGAAGGTTGGGGGGGATGGGGTGGAGGAGGGCTGGGTTGATCTTTCGGGGCGGAAATACATGCCTACTACCCCTGAGGCTGAGGGTACTATTCCTGCGGGTGAAAAAGAGCCTCCTGCTGAAGAGTCTACTACCGCCGAGGCCGCCGTCACTCCTACTTTTACTCCTGCTTCCGGGAGTACCCGGAAGTCCAACGACAGTGACGATTCTGCCGTCCAAGCATCAAAAGGAGCAAACCCGCTGTCGGCGTCGGTGGAGGCTTTGGCCGATAGGACGGTCGGAGCATGGGAGGAGGAACGGAAGCAAGGGCCGATGCGGCGCTGAATATCAAGGGATGGGGTCGCAGGAGGCGAATATGCGTGTATCAGCGGAAGAGCATCACATCACAAGCGGGAGGGGGGACCTGTTGTATTCTTATCCCATATGCTGGGTTAGGCGTTTCATTTTTTGGGTTTGGTTGAAGCATTGGCTTAGACTGGGGTTGGGCTGGCGGGAGGCTGAGCAACATTCTCATTGAAATCACAGCACTTCATTTCAAATGCGAAGCCCATGTGATTCAAACTGTTTATACACAATATCTATACGCTGCAAACACAACACCCAAGCCAAGCCCTACTGTAACAGCAATAAACAGCCAAAATATCCGACCACTACCTACGTAACGGCCGCTCCTCCTCCTCTTCACTCTCCTCCTCACTTTCATCCTCATCATCATCATCACTCTCCCCCACCACATGATGCTCCTCGTCGCTCCCTCTCCCCCTGCCAGGCAACTTCTCGCTCATCCGTATCGGACTCCCACTCCCTTCGCTCCCACTGGGCTCCCGGTCCCGATACCCTCCCACAACACCCTCCTCACCCTCCTCGTCGTCACTCTCGCCAGCAAAGGCATCATACAGCTCCCCGCCCCGCGTCCGTCCCCCCCGCCGTCCACCAGCAGCAGCCCCCGCAGCGCCAGCAGCGACCTTCTCCCGGCGTCCACCGCCCGCCAGCCCCTCGGCCGCCTCGTCGTCCTCGTCGAGCAGCTCAAACTCGTAGTCGTTGCGCGGGTTGTTGCGCAGGCGCCGGCGGCGCGCCAGGTAGAAGTAGACGCCCAGCGCGGCGCAGAAGAGCACGATCAGCACGATCGAGCCGTAGATCCAGGCCTGGGTGGCCGCGGAGACGCCAAAGGTCGGCAGGAACGAGGGCAGCCAGGTGCTGGGCGCGCCGGACGGGGTTGGCGAAGCCGTCGGGGCCGTTTCCTCCTCGTCGGCTGGGGAGGCGGTGGGTTTTGCGTTGACGGGGCGGTTGGGCGGGTTGGTGGTGTCCGCTGATGGTGGGAGGGAGGAGGTGGAGGAGGTTGGGGCGGGGATGGCCGCCGCGGCGCGGGGGGATCTGCCCGGG
>OUNM010048881.1_pt1 | contig 39830 bp, 24 predicted proteins | sample 1769961 | NCBI WGS metagenome assembly OUNM01 (sample SAMEA3914820, study PRJEB12502) | metagenome | biome: forest; material: soil | place: USA | collected 2012-03-12 | depth 0.3 m | reverse complement strand
CTCTTATATCCCCCCTCCCCTCCCCCTCCCCACCTTCTTTTTATATATATTTCTTTTTTTTACTTCCCTCCTCTTCCATCCTACTTCTTCTTTCTTTTTTTCACGCTAAGTTTGACATTTTTACCTATCTTGTTGTTATTCACTTGCTGACGACCGCTTAGGATGGCTGTCTTTTACCCCATCTCCGCCATCTGGAACATCTTTTGCAACATCATCTACAACCCGCTCCACCCGCTCGCTGACGTCGATCTCGATATCCTCAACTCGGCGCCGCTGCTGATCAAAGAGATGCGCCTCCGTCGGCTAGCCCGCGACGAAATGACCCACATGAAGATGGTGGACGACTTCGCTGCCGAGCTGGCCCGTTTAGCGAACCGCGCGGTCCTTAAGGCGCGTCAGGAGAATGGCATGTGAGCTTTTTTTCGCGTTGGGTCGGTGTCTTCTTTCACTTTTCTTTCCTTTCTTTTTTCTTCTTGTTTTTCTTTTCTTTTTCTTTTTTTTTTTTTTTTTTGAGAAACTAGAACTCCACAAAGACGGTTGTACTTTCGGTAAACTCAGGTTTTTTGGTCTTCTTTTTGGCACACTGTCATTCCCAGCAGATTTCGTCTCAAAACTAGGGACTTGCGTTCAAAGATCTCTATTAGAGGGTATGAATGTACGAGCATTTCGTTAGAATATACGAGACAAAGATTGGGCATCGCCTGAGCCTCCAGTGTTAGCTAGCTGCCTTAGATTGGCGAGTGACACTCCCACTTAATCATCACACGGACGGCTGGGTGACTACCTAATTACCGCCACCGCCGACCCCTCCAATGCACCACTGCAGTCGGGATCATGGAAACGCCGACGACCATGCCTGTTGCAATTCCCGCCGACGCCCTTAACCCGACTTCTTCAATCATTTTACTAAACCAAAATGGCCCCAAGAACCCCCATGTCTGACGTACAAAGTTGATGAAGACGCCGATGGCAGCCGCGTCGGCTGGGAAGCAGTCGATTGCATACGTCGTCATAACCGTGGTGACGATCTGGTTGCCGCCCGCCGCGATGGCCATGCCCACATCCGGCGTGATGTTCCACTTGTTTCCGGCACGGCCGATCTGAACGAGGTACACCACGACGCCGCAGATGGTGAGCAGTTGACCAGGGTAGCCAAGCCAGAGGCGGAACTCAGGCTGCGGTGCCGGGGTGGTCTTGCCCTCGCTCTGAGTGTCGCTGTCACTGCTTGTGCCGCTGTTGCCGCCGTTGCCTCCCTTCCTGTGCCTCCGCCACATCCACCAATCGCTCATGAAGCCTCCGATCTGCTCCCCAATCACAGATCCGACGATGATGCTGATGTTTTGTAGCCCCACCTGCTGCGAGTTGAAACCGAACAGTTCGGGGAACAGTTGGCCTGTCTCGACGGAGAAGACAATGTTGGCCCACAGGAAGGTCATGGCGTAGCCGACGGCTGGGATTACCACGCAGGGGCGGGTGACCAAAGTCAGGGGCTGGACAAACTCCCACAGTCGAAGAGGAGACGGGTCGATACGGCGAAATGACAACAGGCTCATGGGAAATGATGGTTTGTCAACCGATGGCGAAACCCCAGATGGCGTCTGGCTTCGGAGATAGAGTGTTTCGCGACCGAGGAAGAAATAAAGGATGAACTGCACGCCATTGGTCTGCAGGTGTGGTCTGGTTAGAAAAGCGAACACCGGGAATGGTAGACAGCGAGTGCGTTACTCATCACTCACAATGGCCATGATCCAGTAGATCCATCGGTACCCGACCCGGACCGCGACAAAGCCGAAGATGAAGGGTGCAAGTGGGACACCCAGCGTCACCATCATTGTCCAGATACCCATGTACCTCCCTCTCTCCTTCTTGAAGAAGGTCTCAGCGACTACGCCGCTCCCAAGGGCCGCCGGTGGGGAGATAAAAAAGGCTGTGATAGCCCGGCAGAGCCCCATGGTGGCGTAGGTCGGGCTGACAGCGCACCCCACGTTGCCGACCAGGCTGCAGATGAGCGAGATCAAGAAGATGGGCCGCCGCCCAAACCGCTGCGCAAGGGGTCGCCAGAAGAGAGGGGCACCGCCCAGCACGGCAATCTGGAGCGACAGCATGTATGACGCTCTCTGAATTGAGACGTTGAGATCCGCCGCGATCTCGGCAAACACGGACTGGACGGCCGCGGCCGTGAAGGTAGCCATCATGGCGTTGAAGGAGATAATCGCGAGGTTGGTCAGTTTCTGCGCAGGTTAGCGCTGCCGCTGGGCGGGGCGAAGAGAGTTCGCTGTCGACATACCCTCCTCCTCGGCCAGTTGTACGGATCACTATCGCTCATGTCCGGCATGGGCTCGAGATCCAAGGTGCCATGGCGTTGCAACAGGAACTGCCGGTGCTCCTCAGTGAGGGCATGCACTCGCTCCGGGTCCTACGCTCGTCGTTAGTTCGAGTAACGAGACTCCTTCCTCGGTGCGATGAAAATCTCACAGCGTGTTCGACATTTCGCGTATTTCCACCCTGCCCTTTTTCCATTTTGTCGGATTATGGATACGCCTCACCGCGGCGAGTATATCTGGCGAGTTGGAAAGAAAAGACAACGGGAGCACGCCAGGCCAGGCTTTTTAACCACCCCATAGTGATCGTCCTCTCCGCAGTCCCCCCAGATATGCCCCATATCCAGCACCCCGGATGTCTCAGGTCGAGGGTTCCTGGTGGCTTCTCAGTGACATGAGCTCCGATCGAGGACGTACCCACCACCTCGCGAAGCATTAGGCCATTTCGGGTTTCAAAACCAGGATCAAGAGCGAGGTAGAAGCGCGCATCCGCCAAGGCAGCCGGTGCGATATCTGCCGCGGCGGATCCCGGTGGAGGCCTGAGACAAACTCGAGTCAACTCGAGCTCAAAGGTGGGCCCCATATGGAACGGTGGGCCAAGGTGGCGACAGAGGGACCTCACATCGTGAGATGAGATTGGATGAACAGCTTTTTCATGGAGCCTTCGCAACCACAGCGCCGGGGCAAAGCCGGCTGGGATTATGGCAAGGCCTGACAACGTACGAATACGGGTAAGCCTCCCACGACGGCTACGAATGTCGGCATCTGAAACCCTGAGTGGGCTCCAGTTCGTCAGCCTTGCAAAGAATTGTTCATTAATCAACCAATCAAGTTAGCGAGGAAGAAGACTCTTCCCCGGAAAACATGTCTATTCTACACGGGACCGAATGATCGAATCAAACCAGGCGAGGTCATGGGGGGGCTGAGACCAAGGTTAGGTGTCCTGCTGATGGCCCGCCGAATTTCGGCGTCGTCCTCCTCCTTCTCATCCAGGTCCATGCTGGGCAGCCTAACGGCGCGGTCTAGTGCCACGGGCAAGTCGCGATGGCGTCCTCGCAGCATCACCAGGACGAGCACGAACTTGCTGCCGCCATGCCAGCCGCCGCTGAAACTGTACGACGCCGTCGGGAGGCCCACGGTCACGCCGTTGTTCGCATAAGCCGACACGATCTCGAACAGGATGTTGAACAGACTGTATGCGGCCGGGTCTTGAAGCGTGTGCGACGTCTCGATGATGGTGATGAGGAAGAAGGCAAAAGCGATCCACCATACGTCGTGAGACAGCTGGCTGCGCACGTGGTGGGAAACGAGATCCTGTTCCCCAGGCGGCGGGTGGTCTGCCAGAGAGTGCAGACTGGCCGTGCTGCTGGTAGCCGAGGTGCCCGGACTGGGTTGCATGACGATCGGGGCGGTTTTGGCCTTCCTTTGTTGGCGTCGAGGGGCCGGGGCCACGCCAACCCCCTGGAACCCAGTCATCCGGCGCTGTAGCTGGCGACCGAGGATGGCGGTTCCCTCACGGCCGATGCCAACGATTTTATCGATCCCGCCTCTGGATGCCTGCGATAGCCGGGAGAGTCGGGACGCGTTCGAGACAGCTGACAACGGGGTCAGGGGTGGCTGCATTCCCACAGTCCCCTGCCCCCCCGCTGCCGCTGTCCCTGTCCCTGCGGACAGAAACAGGCCCCCGGCTCCAGGTGGTTTCTCGTCTTCTTTCTTGCCGTTGTCATCGGCCCCATCGGGCTCATCCCCGGCGTAGATGCCGAGGGAACGCTCCTCGTACACGTTGGAGCCACGGACTGTGATCGACGTCGGGTAGGCCGAGGCATACATCTTGACCAGCCACAGCACCTGTAGGCCAAAATACACGGCAGATATCGGGACCACAGCAAAGCCGCCGGACAGAATAGCTGCGACGATTAGCACCACAGGGAATTCAAGTAGATGGCAACCGGTGAGGAGAGAGGGTGTCCACTTACACACTGACTGAAACAGGCCGTCCATGACTCGAGGACCTGGCGGGATGCTCTCAATTATTGGGTTGCCGATGTTCAGAAGGAAGAACATGCCCCAGTCAACCAACAAGAATGCGCCGAGCCAGAGGGTCAGCATCCAGGTCGGCCGGGCGGGGAACATGTTTATGTACACGCGGCGCGGATACTGCAGAATGAAGTCAAATGTCTCCTTCCACACTGCGTGGTTTTCGTCCTTGGTCGAGAACTTGAGCAGCTTCGACAGCACCCAGATGATGAAGCGCAAAAAGATGGGTGAAGCCTGACTGCCGGCGAGGGTGAGCAGCGTGACGACGATCAAGACAAAGTAAAAGCCCGACTGGAACACTGTCATCCCCGCGTCTAGCAGCGTCATGCCGCCGTTGGTAAAGGCTGAGACAGACAGGAAGATGCCGGCCCACCACGAGTTCTGGTTGTTGGCCGCCGAGATCTCGGGCGCGTTGATTGCCATCCACGCGCCCAGGGAAATGGCACCCAGCAGCTGCCACAGGATGAAGTAGGCTGCCACCGTCACGACCAGCACCTCGACCGCCCGGTACTCAACGCCACCAAGGTACTCGCGCTCCTTCAGAGTGAGGTTGAAGAACTCGCCGTTCCTCCCGATGTTCCTCCTCTTTTCCTCAAGAAAATTGCGCACCTCGGCGCTACGGTCATCGTCGGGGCCGGCGGGCTTGAGGCTGCCCTCTTGGCGAGGCAGCTCGAGGAAGGCGACATTCCGCGCGCTCCTGGCGCCGGGAGTCCGTGGCAGAGGGACGCTTTCCGAAATCGGGGCAAGGCCCGCCTCGACATCGCGATCCCCCCGCTGTCCCTCTGGTTGCGGCGACGGTTGTCTAGCGTGGATGCGGGTCCCCAGGCCTGAAAGCTGGCTGTCATCACTCTTTGGCTGGGTTTTTGTCGCTGACCGGAGCCGCGCCAGGGTGAGGAGCTCCGTGATGCCTGTCGACAGCCCGATCGAAGACCCCATCTTCAGCTTTCTCAAGCGCTCCGCCTTGACAATGGCGCGGAATCTCTTTTCGAAAATGTGCCTCCGGAATAGGACAGTCCACAGCGAGATCAGAATGGGGTGCCCTAGCAACATGGCGATGAACAAGACAATCTGCTGGCCCGTCGACATCTGACTGACATTGACCGTGTTCATGCCCGTCGACGTGAGCGCCGACATGCTGAGGTACAGACTGTCAAGAAAGCCAATCTGCAGGCTCGAGGGCGAACCGCTACCCCAGAAGACGAGGGCAAAGAATAAGCATGAGATGATGAAATAAGCATAGTGGACAGTTATGAAGTTGATCGGGGGGAGGTACGGCTTGGTCTTGGCCGCCCAGTCGGACAGGCGGCCTTCCGAGTACCGCTTGCGCAAGTTGTCGAGCCGATTCATGGGGACGGTGGTGACAGAAAGGCCTGTCGTGGTTGGCAAGCTGCCGGGAGACAGAAACTGAGGCAGAAAACACAAATGTGAAGGACCCCGATGCCTTCAAATACTGCCACCGTGGGTCAGATCATGTTCCTAGCGCTGCGGCGCGGCGCCAGGCTCCAACAGCAGAGCATTGTTGATCCAACTCGCCAAGTTTAGCCTCGGAGGAGCTCCCGGCGATTGAGCCCTGTGTATTCTGTATGTCCACAGCAATCCTGTCAGAAACCTCCGCGCACGATCTTGGCGATCCGGCACGGCTCCGTTTTTAACAACCAACTGCCGTGGGAGTGCTGGGCCGCGTGCTTCTCGCTATAACCTCGCAACTGTTGCCGGTGCTGTGCCGGAAACTTGTCCTGTTTGCTCCGGACTGCGGCGCAGGTGTGGGTGGTGAAACGACACCGCCTCGCCGTGGCACAGATCGGGGGCTTCGGTCCAGACGCTGGCTCCCAACAACAACGAAAGCTGTGCCGCAAGCCATCGCGCCCAGCACCACGTGCGAGCTCAGAGTAGGTCAACGGGAAGCGTTCTAGTGTCAGAAGGGACCTCGAAGCACGCCGCAGAGATGCAAGTTTGTTGGGTGGGTGTCCGACTGAGGGACTGATTTCAGGTAATTCACGTCTGGGTACACACCACGCGCGGCGGCAATAAGGTGAATTACAAAGTAATTAATATAGACAAGAATTGAAGCCCCCAGTTACCCACGACCATCTCCCGCCTAAGCTGAGAGGTTGGCGTGGCGGCGCTTGTTGATGCCACGGGCCTTCTTGGTCTTGTTGGTCAGGGCCTCAACGACACCATCATAAGCAGGGTGCTTGGTGAAGTCGTCGAACCAGAGCAGAGGGGCGCCCTCGCCCGGGAAGACCGCAGGGACCCAGGAAAACGGGTCGTAGAAGTCCCAGATGGTGACGCCGATGCAGCCGCAGACCTGAACGCAGGCGCCAACGATCTAGTGCAAAGTCAGCACGAGTAGAAACCAAGAGACACGGCCGAAGACTTACGTTCTTGTAGCCAGCGCGCTGCAGGGCAAGGTTCTCGGCGGTGGCCGGGGTCTGGAGGCGGATATCGAGCTCGGTCAGGGCAACCTCGACACCGAGCTTGGTGAAGCCGCGGATCGCATCGATGTGCTGGTCAATAGTGGGGGTGCTTTCGGCGACCAAGTGGGACTGCAGGCCGACACCGTCGATCCGGATGCCCTCCTTGCGCAGGGACTTGACAATGTTCTGGGCCGCCACAGTCTTGTTGCTGGGATACTCCAGGTTGTAGTCATTGTAGTACAGCTTGGCTTTGGGATCGATCCGGGAGGCGGTCTTGAAGGCCAGCTTGATGTAGTCAGGGCCGAGGGTGTTGTAGAAGATGGACTCGCGGTAAGTGCCGTCGTCGTTCAGGGCCTCGTTGACGACGTCCCAGGCGTAGCACTGACCCTTCCAGTGGCCCATGACGTTGGTGATGTGGTCGACGATGATGGTCTGGAGCTCCTCGGGGGTCCACGTGGTGGCCTCGACCCACGGGGCAAGCTGGCTATGCCAGACGAGGGCGTGGCAGCGCAGGAACTTGCCGTTCTTGCGCGCCAGCGACGTGACAATCTCGCCTTCGGTGTAGTTGAAGTTGCCGCGGGTAGGCTCGACGAAGGTCCACTGCGAGCGAGGTTAGCGCGAGATGGCCTCTCAACCTAGGACATCAGAGTTACCTTCTGGCCGTTGCAGGGGGTGGTCTGGCCGAACTCGCCCGAGTCCCACATGATCTGGTCATACTGGGGGTAGACAGCCTCGTAGCCGGCGCGCTCGCGCTGGCCGGGGGAGTCGGTGGCGGAGCCGAAGTACTTCAGACCGGCCTTGCGGGCGAGGACATTGAGCCCCGTGTTGCTATCGCCGTTGGCCGAGGCCAGGCCGAGCGAGGCCAAGAAAAAGAGCGACGAGGTGAGCATCTTGGCTGGCGTGGAGGTCTAACGAGTGACTGATGGTGGATGGATGCGGGACAGCAGCGGCCGGAGCAGGCGGTCTTTAACCACCTGGACCGCTGCAACAGGACTGCGGTCCGCAATCCCATTACCAGGGATTCTCAGGGGATCTCCGCCGGCCAGATCCGGATGTTGTCGTCGATGCAACATGGCTCCGGCGGGATGCGACTCCGCTCCATATTCCGGGGTTGTCGGGCCCCTTGCCAAGGCGCGAGTTGCGTGACGGGGGGCTCAGCGAGGCGGGCCGTGGACCGGGCTGTTGGTTGGGGGTGCCGTGTTTGGTGGGCTCTGTTTGGTCCGCGGTCCTGGGCCTGGTAGTGGCCGTCGTGGTCGCCCGGGCTGCTGGAGCTGGGCTCATTTCGGCCACGCGGGCGCCCGCACTGGGCAATTCAGCCGGCAGAGGTAGCGGCAGGCCAAGCCTTCCAAGGACCTTCCATAGCTTCCAACAGGCGGCACCGGATAAAACGGGGTCGCATTCTGCCGAGCGGGTGGGGGGTGGGATCGGGCGTGTCTGGGTGCCATGATCCATCACCTCGTCTCCTCGTGTATCTCGCAGCAGCTGTTGCTTTTGTGAGCCGTCGGCCTGATATTACCGTAACCTTGGCTGCAGGAACAATTCATCAGTGTGTTCGGTGGAGTGTGTGCTCCGGCCGCGATTCACAGTTGCACATAACGATGGTGGGTGTGGAGAGTGAGAAGGTTGGTGTAGTCGAGATGTGGCGTTGCCCATTGGCGTTGGCGTTGGCGTTGGTGTTGCCGAGACTCCGCGATGATCGGTCGGGTCTCGGGCGATGGAAACGACGCGCGACCGTTGAACGGGAGACGGCCTCGAGACGGCGTGACGCGGCAGCGAAGCAGAATTGTTGAACAGAAAGTCAGAAACAGCCCAACCGGCACAGGGCACCCACCATCCAATCTTGGATGCGGGGAGAGCCCACAAAAGTTGGAGACGGCAACTCCGCATCGCGCAGGAAATAGCAGCAATTGGTTTGCTAATTAAAGGGCAAGCAGGGCTCACAGGGACGGAGTTGGGGAGATCCTGGAACGCCAGATCCAGATTTCGAGAAGGATCAGCTCTTTGCCTCTGATGAGTTTGGCGGCTGAACGTGGGCGGAGCCACATGGGGCGGGTTAGGGTTATCGTCAATGCCCGTCGCGGCCTTGCGTAGCAAACAACACATCGTTTCTCCTTTTACCTCTGCTTTGAAAGAAGGAAAATGCAAGCAATCATTCTGTGTATAATCACGCCTGATCCATTCTCCTTCCAACTACAGCCAAGCTTCCAGACCTGATCGTCTCAAGCCCACCCATCTCATCTCATCCTGCGACTGGCACTTCAAGACCGACGCGCAGCGCGCGAAATTCATGCAGCATGGCATGACGGATTCACGCAGAAAAAAAGGGTCCGCTTCTCCGCACCAAATCAGGTCAGCCATGCCAGCCTGTGTTCCAAGCGGCCATGACGACACACGACACAGTGGAGAGCGCCAACAACATGTCCGGCTGTTGCTGTCAAGGAACGCTCCAGTCTTTGTGCGTTTTATCCTTTCCGGCTATCGCGCTGGACCCTCTTGGACCGGAGTAAGGATACCGAACCGGGTCCGGCACTCGCCCCAGCTGAGCTGAGCTGAGCTGGCGTGCAAAGTATCCACTGATCCCGAGATGGACCAACGACACCTCGTGACCGACTCGACCCACCTGTGGACTCTCGGGGACACCGACGGCTACCTGCAGGCCGCCCTGGACGACATCGTCGCCAACTACCCCCCGCGCAGCCGGTATCCCCAAGAGGCCCTCCAGGGACTGTGGAGTGGTCCAACTGGCGTGGCCTACCTGCTGCTCCACGTCTCGTCCCTCAGGCCTGACCTGACTGTCGCCGGACAGCCCGCCGAGCACTGGGCCCGCGCCTACATCGCCCCGGGGTCGCGCGGCCACAACCTCCGTCTCGGTTCTCACGGGTGCGGTATTGGCGACGAGAAGCTGGCCTCCGAGGCCGTGCTCTGCGCGGTGACTGGGGACCTGCACCATGTCCGCCAGTTCATCTCGTCCGTCTCGCAACTCCTGGCCGTCGACGACTACCCGGACGAGCTGCTCTTTGGCCGCGCCGGGATGCTCTACCTGCTGCGCATAGTCCGCTGCTGGGCGCCCGCCAGCAGTGATCTCGTCGACCCGGCAATCGCCGAAATCTCGAGCACCATCTTGAACCGCGGGCCGCTGTGGACGTGGCGCGGCCGCCGCTATCTCGGCGCTGTCCACGGGGATATGGGCATCGTCACCCAACTTGTTCTCACGTCGCCGTCCCTGGCGCCCCGCTTGATCTCCGTCATGGAGAAGCTGCTGGGCATGCAGCTGGCTGACGGCAACTGGCCCAGCTCCGAGGAGAGCGGGTCGGCTGGGAAAGGCCTAGTACAGTTCTGTCACGGCGCCCCGGGCTTTGTTCTGTCGCTGCTGGCCCTGCGCCCACACTTTCCAGAGTTGCGCGCCCAGTTCGATGCTGCCATTAGTCGGGGGCGAGAGTGCATCTGGGGCCAGGGGCTGCTCAAGAAGGAGCCGAGCCTGTGTCACGGGATATTCGGGAATGCCTTGTAATAGATCCAGCCCCTGTGAGATACTCCCGTCTTTGATGCACTAACAACCAGACACAGGGCGTTGACCCCAGGGCTTAAGCGAGAACACTTCCTCGCCGTCGCCACCCCGGAGAATGTCACCCGCATGAAAAGCTCGGATCCGTCCGTTTTTGTCCGCGCCGATTATGGACGGTCGTACTCGACATCCTGTAGCTATGCGCCTTCAGCTATTTGGACGTGGCTTGTGTGGCGAGACGAGGAGCCCAGAATGCTACCCTATAACGAGGTCTGAAAGATTGACAGTGAATGCTTTTCTGGTTGTCGATATTACTTGTTGGCATTATTTACCTGTGTGGGCGGTTATTTTGGTGACATGTCGTAATTATATTCCGTACTTGGATAGTCTAGAAGCAGGAGAATATCCATGACGGGTATGGATCATCCGTCATGATAGGGATCGCTGTTAGTAGTGATTATGTTACATAGGTACCTAGATAGGTACTCTGACCTCTCTTGCTGCCCAGTGCCTCAATAGTAGGTTCCAAACTGAATATTAATTACGTTCTTGCCGATATGTTAGCGCCCTAGTTTGGGCAGCTTCAAGGTCATGACTCTAATAATGAGAATTATGAGATATGGTTATTAGGTCCGGCTAGCTGAGCCGGCGTCAGAGAGCAGATAGGAGTAGAAATACTTTCGGAGTAGACTTTAGAAAGAGCTGTGGAAATAGAGAGAAAATCACGATGCAGAAAAGGTGCCACGGGCACCCAAAACAGCGATTGGGAGAGGCTCTGTGCCGCGGGCAGTGCACTCGGGCGCTTATGCGCCGATCTAGAACCGCAGCACTGCTGACACAGCTGACATGCCAGTACGAGGCGGAAGATACGAGGACCCGCTGCGAGATCATAGGAAAAGAAGAATCTTAGGACGTCAGGCTCTGAGACGGCCAAGAATCAGAGTGATTTGCCCGATGAACAAGTGCCACATTGATCTGAAACCGCTTCGAAGAGTGATCTCTGTCAGTCGAGCCAAGCGATTAATCAGTGGGGGGCGGGGGCAGACTTAGGTTTTTTTTCTCCTTTTCCGTCCTTTTCCCCTGTTCCATGCGACGCGTCACGCGCATGGCCAGCTATGTGTTTAGACAGAGACCCGGCCTCTTACCCATATTGACATCAACAACAGTCCTTGCCCCCAGTTGTTCACTCCTAAGTTTGCCACCCGCGAGGGTGCCCTTCAACCACGTCGACCTGCGGCACTTTGCGCCGGTGTCCGCGGTCGGCTCCCTCTGTACAGAGGGAGACCTATTTTCTTTTCTTCGTATCTCCTCGTGTGGTTGAGATATTTGATCCACAAGCTAAAGCTGGCTTGAATCAAGACATGATGAAAGGCTGGAAGAAGCTCGCCTAGACACCTCTGCGATTACACGCACTTGAAAAACACGACGTTGGACAAGAACCCCGCCAACATCGTTAACTCTCGTCTTGATTTCATCCAGCATCACGATCGGACATGCCCACAGTGGAAGGCATAGCTACCTGCCTTAGCTAGGTACCTAGGTACCTAGGTAGGTTGGCTACCTAGGTACACGTGACAAAGATGGCCAGGAACGTATAAACCCAGGCATGTTTGGATACGGTAGGCACCTTACCTTAGTTAATAGTGCCCCACCCTTGAGGTTCGTGCGAGTTGGAATCCGTGTCGCAACCTATTGGGGAACGACTCCCCGGACACGTCGCCGTCCCTGAGTGGCGCCCAGACCGACGCCCGTCGAGGTTGAGAAGACGCAATGCCAAGATAGGTCAGGTAGGTACCTCGACTGCGGCGGTTGTGTCGAGATGTACCCGGGGCTGTGGCTGCTGAGAAGCAAATCTGGGTGCAGGCATCTTCAAATCACACATGGGCACGTCGCCGTTCTTGTTGCGACACGACCAGTCCGATTGGGGCGCACCAACCAGGCAGTCATGTCACGGCAGTCATGTCACTCGACGAGACAGCCCGACGTTTCGTCTCGCGTTTTCCCGAAACCAGTGCTGCCTTTCCCACAGCCAACTATGAGAGAAGCGTAATGCCACGGGGTGTAAGACTGAAGCCTGTTTGAAAACCCAGAATTGAAGTCAAACATGGAGAGCGAGTGCGAGCTGGGAGCTTGCCATCGCCACAACGCCAGTCCACACGGCAGGTGCCTGCCCGCTTGTCGGGCTGTGACTGGTCCGGGCCAACTGGTATCACGTGAAGACCCACCCAGCCAAAGCATCCCGATGGAAGGCAGCGACCAACACCCTTCGCGGGGATTGGCTGCCCGACCAGGCAGCAGGATTTTGCACCCTCCCTGCCGCTTGTCGCAGAGTGGGGTGTGTCGCCGGACACGGGGCTTTGGCGCGAGATCGGTAGGCACCGAAATAACCAAAAGACCCAGATGGTAAGTGAGAGCAGAAGCCTCAGCTCGCCTTGGTCCACCGCTGATTTGCCCCTTTCAGGCGCAGCTGGGCGCGAACTTGCCCTTTTCTCAGCCGTCGCCCGTGTGTTGCGACTCTCGAGCTGGAGGACCGACTTGAATTGCCTCCAGGGTGAGAGGACGAGGACCAGCACCAGGACGACACACGCACGCAGACGGCTCTCTCGCGCCCTCGCTCTCACTCCCTCGCTTCGACCTTCCCAGCTGCGCCCTTTCCCTTACTCAGCTGGACGGGGCCTAAGTGGGACCACGCGCCAGTTGTTGTCCTCTCTCGACTCGGCCTGAAGGCTGAGGGGTAATCCGCGATCCATGTGTTGACTGCCTGCTCCACTGCTTTGTGACCGCCGCTCGCTCGGCGTGGCCAACCCGTCGACACTTGACCCGTTCCCATCACCACCACCACCGCCGCCGCCATGGACTCGTTCATCCCCATGGGCGGCGTCCAGCTACCGGCCTTCCAGCGCCGGCTCAGCCGCCTGTACAATGACACCAAAAAGTCGTCCGACTTCGTCAAGGAGACCACCAACCATGCCGAGGCCGACCCGGAGATCAAGTCGCTGCACCGCAAGCTGCGCATCCAGAAGGACCGCCTGGTCAGCTGGGGCTTGGAGTGGTCAGACCCGAATCAGTCGGCCGAGGTGTTGATCGACTCGTCGCTCTCTAAGGCCGGTCTCAGCGAGGTCGTCGGTAGCATCATGTCCACCATCAAGGACATCCTCGCCGAGGCCGAGCCGCTCTGGAACAGCTCGCGCCGCCTCGCGGGAGAGAGGGTGGAGCCCGAGGCGCCCCCGAGGCGGGGCGAGAAGATCCGGATGGTCGTCTGGGACAAGAGCCGTTTCGAGGACCTCATCCGCGACCTGACCACCTCGATCGACACGCTCTACGACCTCTCGAGGACGAGGTCCTCGTACGCCCAGCCTTCGGCTGCTGTCCGCCGCGCTCTTTCGACCCCGTCGCCCGCCCCAGAAGACCTGCGGCCGTTTGCGTCGTCCAGGATCCAGACGCCCCAGCAGATCGACCCCTCCTCCCTCACCAACCTGCGCTCTATGCAGGCCGAGCCTATGACCGAGGCCGAGCGGGACCGCGCCCGCGAGATCGTCTTCATGACCAGGCAGGCCTACGCGGAGCTCACTCAGACGGCCGGCGAGAGACAACCGCACGCCCCGCTCCTCCTCGAATACGCCGGCTTCGATTCCATCTACGCCATGACGGGCATCTCGCCACCCATGGCGCGCTTCGAGAAGGTGTCGGCCGGCCTGCAATCCGAGCCGCAGCGGTCGCCGGGGTCCTGGACAGGCCTGCCGCGCCTGCTGGGGTACTTTGAGGATATGGACAACGCCCGGTTCGGCCTGGTCTACCAGTTTCCGCGGACTTTCAACCCCGTCACTTTTGAGCACCTCACCCAAAACCCGCTCTACAACCTGTGCTCTCTTGCCGACCTGCTAGCGCGCCCCGACTTTGAACCCAAGCTTGAGGCCAAATTCCGCCTCGCCGCAAACCTCGCAAACACCGTCTTTGACATGCACGCCCGCGGCATCACTCACGGCAACCTCGTCGGCGACAACATCTCCTTCTGCAACGCCGTCGGGACGGATCCCGAGGTCAGCGGCATCACCCAGGGCGAGGTCGACATCCGGCGGCCCCTGATCTCTGCGTTTGATCTGTTCACGGACCCGCAGTCCGAGGACGCCCCGAGACCATTCTCCTTGTACAAGCACCCGCTAGATCCTAGGAACAGCGCCCAGTCGCCGCTTGTTAACAATGCGGATTCTAAGACGTTCGATCTTTACTCGCTTGCCATGGTGCTCTTGTCGGTTGGTCTCTGGACGAAGCTCGAGAACCTGGTGCCCAACATGGACTCACCCACCCTGCCGGACTCGGTCTTGGAACAACTCGCTATTCGCTGTGGCACATTGTACATGAAGGCTGTGCAGGCGTGCTGGAATGCTGTTGACCAGGAGATGACTGGCAGCCACACGACGGAGCAGGTTGTGTCGCGTGCCCAGTTTAAGGCAAGCCGTTACTTGGAGGCCTGCTGCATTCTGGATGGCGTTAGCAACCTGGACGAGAGGCTCGGCGATGATTTTGGCGAACCCCGGCCTGAGATTGTGGCCACAGTGGCCCCGTCGAGGGAGTCCAGGTCTGCAAAGCCGCGTACCACCCCGCCGGCTGCTGCGAGGTCCGAGACCGTTTTCATGGGGGGGGAAACCCAAATTCAAGGTGAGAGCTCTAGCTCCAACTTGCCGAACTAGGCCGGTAACCGCCCACTGACCAAACCACAGCCCCTGAAGAGGAAGTGAAGCCCTCTAAGAAGATACGGCTCTACCCGCATATAGCCCTGCCCCCGGATATCGTCGAGAAGTGGAACACGCTCTTCATGCCTCAGATTAACGGTGCGCTGCGCACGTTCTACCGCAAGAACCCCGAGTCAGTCGAGATCTCGCTCGAGTCAATCGGCGAGTCGCCTCAGCGGACCAAGCCGACGGTCCTTGTCGTGTGCACGTCCGTGAGCAAGGTCCGCGCCATCTTGAAGAAGAAGCTCGGAAGCCTGTTCGACGGAACAGCGGGAGTCGCCCTCAAGGTCTGCCGGGGGCAGGTCCTCCGGTCACGGAAACAACCTAGCCGGAGCATGGCCAAGTCCGCCGACGAGGGCCACGACGAGTTGGTGGCTGCCAACCCAGACTACCAGGAACGCCCAAAGAATGGCGCCAGCATCGGTGCCTGGATCGGGGACCGCCACCTGCCTCCGGTGAGCCTCGGAGGCGTCATTACGGTGGACGACAGGGAGTACGGCATGACGGTGCATCATATGCTCGATGACCCAGACCAAGCAGCGGCCGTGGGGAAGGACGGCGACCCGAGGAGCATGGCTAACCCGCGTGCGCCGGATCTAGCGGCATGGTACGCTGAGCAGTACCAGCACAGCGACTCTGATCCCGACAGCAGCGGCAGCGAAGACTACGCGTGTGAGTTTTCGGATTCCGAGTCCGACACGCTTTCTGAGTCGGCCATTACCAGCGACTACTCGGACGATGAATACGACGAGGACGAGCAGTACGCGGAGCCCGGCGATATCCCCGGCATTGAGCCAGGATGCGGAGAGGGCTACATCATCACGCAGCCCGCCCTCGATGACGTCCCAGACGGCTTCTACCCGTCCTCGGAGACGCAGGACGAAGACCATCTCGACACATACACGGTCGGCGAGGTGTACGCATCGAGCGGGATTCGACGACGCACCGAAAACGGTCTGCGGCACGAGATCGACTGGGCGCTCTTTGAGTTCAGCGACGACCGTGTGCCCGAGGGCAACCTTATCCCCCACGCCATGCCGCCGCCGAAGGCTCGCCGTAACTCGTGGGAGAGCGAGCCCGCCGATGACGACGAGCCGATCGTCCACCCCACCTCGGTGGTTCCGTCCTCTAGCCTCCCAGGCCTCGAGGTCCAGTGCATGGCACGCACGAGTGGCTTGCAGACCGGCTTAGTCCTGCAGGCGGTAGCGTCGGTCAAGATCTACGGGCGCGTATCGCCGAGTCAGATCTACCAAGTCTCGGGCACGCAGTCGCAGTCCCTCGGCGCCAGCAGCGGCACCACCATCCACCACCGCCCGCAACTCAAACGTCCCCCGCCGATGGGTATCCCAGGCGATAGCGGCGCATGGGTAGTCGACCGGGACCAGGGCGCCGTGTGCGGGCACATTCTGGCGTGGAGCGAGCGCAAGCGGGTCGCCTACATCTGCCCGATGGACGTGCTGCTGCTCGACATTGCCGAGACGCTCGAGGCTGACGAGATCCGGCTGCCGCGCGGAGAGATCATCTTCTCGCGACTGCGGGCGGGGCAAGACAGGAAGCTGGGCCGGACCCTGACGCAATCGAGCAGGCTGTCGGAGCCTGTGTCGGAGCTGGGAGACGACGAGGCGGAGGAGCAGGTCCCGGAACTGGTTTCGCCGCTGCAGAAGCGGCTGTCCAGCCGCCGGTCGCAACTGACCCACAGGAGCTCCTACCGTGGGGAGAGGGCAGCGGGGGAGCACGAGTCATATGACGAGGCGGTCGAGGTAGACCTCCCCGAGGGGCTGAAGGAGCTGCAGCTGTCGGACCAGGACATGTCGGTGGGGATGAGGGGGGTCGGGAGATGGGTTGCTTGATACCACTGCTTTGTTGTTGCTGTTGTTATGGTTGTTTTCTCTGTTCGCTGTACTTATTCTAGACATAATTGACTACGTCCATGCCGTGGATCCCCCTGGTCGAGTGCCTTGACGAAGCTTAGATTTGGACTATCAAACTGCAGACGCCAGCAGCACCGCTACACAGACAGATAAAAAGACAGACAAGAGAAAACGGCTACGCCTCGACGTAAGAGAGGGTATATGATGGTGATACAACAAAAGAGAGGTTCAAAATACAAATTGATTGCCACCCAACCACCCGACCCCTTTTTATCGTTCTGCTCGCAACTGAACGCTCGATCATGATCATCGTGTCGTCTCACGCTCCACCCCTCACAGCTCATCTCTAGCGGGTGATGGCGTGTCCTTGTTCGTGCTGCTTTCGGCAGTCTCGCGAGCCTGCTTGGCAGCCGAGGCGGCAGTCGCTTGAATAGTCGCATATGCCGATCGGAGGCGCTCGATCAGGCTCTTGGAATAGGCCGGCTCCTTATCGGCCAGCAGCTCAGACATGGCGCTGCTGGCTGATGAGTATTCCCTGGCGATCTCCTCCGACCCTGCTGAGGCAAAGCTGCCGGCGGCTTCGAACTTGGAGCGGGCCGAAGCCATGGCGTGGCTATAGGCGGACGTGACCGAGGCCAGCAGCTTTTCGTGGGCAGGCTGCGGGGTGCCTTGAATCTGAGCAGACAGAATGGACAACGCCTGCGAGTACTGGTCATCGGCGAGAGACACAGCGGCCGAGTACGCCAACTCCATATCCCCGCGCATGGATTCCATGGCAGCGGACACTTCGTCCAGCGCGTCCTCGTCGAGGACCGGCTGTCGGGTGGGGACGGACTGCGCGGCAGCACCGAACAACGCGGGCTTGACAGAGGCTGTGTCCGAAACAGTCAAGCTTTCGGTGTCGTTGTCCTCAGTCTTGGCGGGAGAACTCTCGTGGAGATCGCTCTCGTCTCTCTCAACCGGAAGTTCAACAGGCGCTGCATGGTCCTCTCCCGGCAGCTCGGTGAAGTTGCCAGCCATCACGGGGGTTTCGAGGATGATGCTGGAGGCAACCAACAGTGTGTCATCCTCGCCAGGGTTCGCCTCAGATGTGGGCTCAGCGGCGTCTGAGAGCCCCTCCTCAGCAGCCAGCTTGGGCTCTGGCTCGTAGGTGGGTTCGTCGACAACATGGATTTCGGTTGGGCTGGCCAGCGGCTCCTTCGGGGCCACCAAAATGTCGATGGTCGGCTCGGATGACGGGCCCGAGGTTTCAGAAAGCAGATAGTTCTCTTCGGGCCCGGGGGCGGCGTCAGTGGCTTCGCTCGCAGCCTCAGACGCAAGGCTGATGGCATCACCGAGAGCATCCTTTACCAGATTCTCGGCCCCGTCAATCGCACCTTTGACCGAGTCTTTGGCCCCAACCACGCCGTTGGTGGCACTCGCCGCCGCCACTCTCGCAGCCTCCGCAACCTCGGCAGCCTGCTGCATCAAGGTGCTGTCAAACTCCGGGGTGTCATCACCGGACGTCAGTTTCCAGTTGGCGACCTGCTTCAGGCGGACGAGCTCCTTGGCAGCTGCAGCGGCAAGCTTCATGGCCTCATCTTCGATGTTGGCCGCCTCGAACTGGGCTGCCTCGAGGCTCGGGTGGCTTATCACATGATTCTCGAGGTTGCCCTTCCACTCATCGAAGCGGCTCTTGAGGAGATGGTACTTGGCCCAGTCCTTGTAGGTGACGCCGTCCATCCACGCCCACTTCATGCCGATCTTTTGAAGGGCCAGGTCCCGGATGTTCTCGAGGATGGTGAAGTGCGTCTCGGCGGCCTGGGTGACGGAGCTCTGCATCTCGGCCTCGTAGCTCTCGCGCCACGTGCGAACGGCCTGCGCCTTGTCCCTGACGGCCATTCCCGCTTGGCGGACGGCCTGGATGATCTGCTCGTGGGCTTCCTCGGGCGCTGCCCGGCCGGAGTTAGACGTGCCGATGATGTCCAAGATAGCAGAGCGGAGCGAATCGAGTTCCGAGCTCGCAGCTTTCTGCAGCTGATCTAGATGCGACTTGCCGGTGATTCTCGCATTTCGCCGAATTAGCTTCTTGGCAATCTCCTGAACGCGCTCGTCGATCTCGGCGGCGCCTTCATCGGCGGCTTTGGCATATCTGTCCTGCCAGTCCTTGAGATCGGCGGCGACGATTTCGCGCGCGCTGCGGCGCGTGGGATCATCCTGCTCAAGCTTTTCGTCAACCTCTGGCGGGGGTATGGGCTCCATCGATGCCCTCGGGCGAGCGTCAGCGGAGGGCTTGGGTTCCCTGTGAGTGGGCGCAGAAGCAGACGCAGACGCCGACGGCACGGACGGGGTGGCGGGCACCGAGGCGGCGGGCTTGGTGAATGACGAGCTGGTTTTTGTCGATGATGTTGTCAAAGAGTCTGTCACCGGCTTCGGGACCGACTTTTTGCCAGTGCTGTAACGTCCTAGGCGCTTGCCAATCTTGACGAGCTGCGGCTCGACCGTCTCGGTGTACACGGCCCTGATTTGCGGGCCGACGGTGCCATCGAGGAAGGCGTAGGTCTTGTTCCACGTCCACACGAAGCTCGGAATCACGGTCTTGCCGGTGAAGGCTGACGCCGCGCGGTAGCCCTCCAGCAGGAACGGGTGGATGTACCCGTAGGTGGGCACCAGCAACCCGTGGTATGTCTGCAGGCCGTTGGTCCGCGCAATATCGTAGTATGGGCCAAGGGCGCTCGAGAAGCGGTCGACGTGGGGAGCAAGCTTCGCGTCGTAATGAGCCCTGGCGAGGCCCTGGTACCTTTCTACCTGCGGCTGCACGCTCCTGTCCCACTGTACCTTGGCGAAAGCCTGCACCTGCTGCACGCGCGGGGCGCCATACTGTTGCGCATACACCCAGCTCGGCGTGATGATTCTCTGATCGACGGCGTCGTAGTAGGGGCGCGCGAGGTCGATGTAAGGCGCAGCATAGGCGTCGTAGTAGGGCTCGACGTGGGGCACAACGGCGTGTTTGAGGCGAAAGTACGGCTTGCAGATGCGCGGTGATGTGTCGTCGCAGGCGTCGAGCGAGCCCGGACACCGAAATAGGACGGAGAGAATGGAGTACCACGTCAGTAGCCTGCTGCGACGTCAGCATCTCGGGAACGTATTTCGATCAAGCAGGACTGAGCGATAAGAGCGACGCACCGAGCAGCGATGCTGAGCGTCCGGGCGAGCGCGCCGGGCCCGCCGGATCTTGGTCTCCTCGCGGGCCTCGCGATGTGGCCGACGGCGTGGCCATTGAGCGGCGACTTGATGGCGGCGCCGTTGATGCCGATGCCGAGGCCGTTGGTGGCCTTGGCCTTGGAGGCGGGTTTCGAGGCCCTCGAAGGCTGCACGGAGCCGTTCGCGTCGGCCATGATGCGGCGTGATTCAGCGCCAGGCTGACAACCGCGGCAGACGACGCGCCAATGCGTCACGGAAGAAGGGGGACGGAAGAGCCGGTCTCGGTGTCGTTGCTGCCGACGGCGCGCTGGGCAGGATGCAGAGAGATTGATGGCTGGGTGAGGTGGACGAGACGGGTCCGAAAATGAAGCTCGGACAGGGTACCACAGGGCTGCTTGCCGACCCTGCCGTGCCGCTCAGGGTCTGGGAGCCTGGGCCGCCTCCTGTAACGTTGAGGTGCGCGTGAGACGCGGGTCTCAGGGAACTCGGCACTGGAACGGTCAATCAAGAGCAGTCCAATTCGGACGCGATGCTCTCGACAGGACAGTCAAATGACTTGGTGGTGTTGCAGCCTTTGTTTGTCCAGGGGGCCTGTCGGCATTCGAATTCGCAACAATCAGACGACAGCAAGGTCGGTTTCGGGTTTTAGCGTGACGAAATCCATGGACGTCATCCGCAAGCCCCCATCCATGGCACCAACCACACAGAGCTGCCGGCGTGCTCTTGGCTGACCAGTCGTTTTTTGCAAAGACACAACCTTGTCAGTCAGTATTTTGGCTGAGAAATCCCTTGGTTGTCTCGATTATGTCCCGGCAGCAACTCGATCCTCGCCCTAGACGCCTGCAGGCGGGACATGCTGTAACATCAGTGTAAAACACTGAACTTCCTGGGGCGTCGCGTACTGTATTCTGTATCAACCTGAGGCACCTTGCGTTCTATACTTTTTGTGTGCCTGCTTGAGTTGCGAGGTTTTCAGAAGTGAAAAGCTCTCTTCAGCTCGACCGCAGAATATTCTAGCCTGCTTCGGCATTTCGCACGACATATAGATCTATTAATGGCTCTAGTGGCTGCATGACAGATTGAAGCATCGCCGAATCCAACGCCCGTCATCGTTCTTTGACCAAGGGCATGTGCTTCTGGCGTTCTGGTCATTGTGTATTCTGTCTTCTGTACAGAATATTCTGGATTCTTTTATTCTGTACAGAACACAGAATACGGTACTATTCTCTATTTGACGTCTGATTGGATGCCAAGCGGTAATGCCACATATTATGTGGGGCAGTCTTGATGCCATCGGTACCGCAGTATTCTGTATTCTGTAACTAAACGGACCCTTTTTCGATCCGCCCATCCCAGACTGGGCGTCGCAGCCTGCTTCGCCCACCAACATCCCCAGGATCGACAGGAAGCTTGCAAAGAATTCGGCCCACGCCCCCCACCCCTGCGCGGGTATTCATCCAAGAAAGACGGGTCTGCTGATTCCCACCCCAAGAACCTTTCACCCCGGCGGCTTTGATCGCTCGGAGCCGACGACTCGATACGACGACTCGACCGCCTGGCAACGCCACCGACTTCGTGCCATCTCACCCTCCCCCCCGCCATCCCGCCATCCCGACCACGCCTCACCACTCTGATGGGAAGCAAATTCCTCTCGCCATGACGCCGAATGGCGTGCCGTTCCACCAGCCGTCGCCACCGCTTCCTCCCGACACCATGGACGGCTTTCCCGACCCCTTCCCCCCCGACCCGGCCCGCTTCCCCAACACGCGCCGCCGCATATCGAGCTCGGCGACTATCGGCCGAGCACACCTGCCGGACACGCACCCATCCGACCCAGACACGTGCCGAATATGTAGGGGGGAGGGCGCCTCCGACGAGCCGCTCTTCTACCCGTGCAAGTGCAGCGGGAGCATCAAGTTCGTCCACCAGGACTGCCTGATGGAGTGGCTGTCGCACTCGCAAAAGAAGCACTGCGAGCTCTGCAAGACGCCCTTCCGCTTCACCAAGCTCTACGACCCCAACATGCCACAAGCCCTACCCCCCCACGTATTCGTCAGCCACACCACCAAATACATACTGCGCAACCTGCTCGTGTGGATGCGGGCCGGGCTGGTCACCAACGTCTGGCTGGGCTGGCTGCCCTATCTGATGCGCTCCGTGTGGTCGTTCCTATTCTGGCTGAGTGACGAGGGGTTGGGAGGCCGGTCGGCGTTGCTAGGGAACGGGCTCGACCTGCTGTCGTACGGCACCAACATGTGCCCGTCCAGCCCGCTCTTCGCCGCCACCACGACTGTCAGCACGATTGGAGGCGTCATCGGCAGCTTGCCGCCCGAGTCGGCCAGGCTAGTCAAGGGTCTGTACAGTATCAACCTCACCTCCAGCGACCCCCTCTATGCGGGCATGCTGCGCCTCCTGTTTGGCAGCGTGGGCTGGTCCGATAAGCCGACCACCATGAATGTGACAGTTCGGTTGCCAAACCCGCCAAACCATGAATCCCTGCTGAGCGGCGTCGCTTTTCTCCGGAACCTCACGCGACACCGGTACATTAACCGGACTGTCATCGCCGTGCTCGAGGGCCAGATCATCACCATCCTCGTGATAGTGTGCTTCATATTGATCATTTTAGTCAGAGACTACGTTGTGCAGCAACAGCCCGAGATCAACATGCGCGCCGCCTTTGCCGCTGTCGAGAACCCGCAACCCGCCCTGTTGGACCTCGCCCAGCCTGACCCCGAGCCCGAGCACGAGCCAGAGCCCGAGCACGAACCAGAGCCAGAGCCAGAGCCAGAGCCAGAGCCCGTGGGACTCTACGAGGGTGTAGACGAAATGGCAGATCTCTCCTCGGATGAGACGACCAGCGAGGGCGCCGACTACCCCCTTCCCGACCCCCCCGCCGAGTCGTCGAGCAGGACGCTGATATCCAGCCTTGTGCCCGCCGACGTCTCGCAAGCACGGCCCATGCAGGACTTTGACCGAACGACTGTGCACGAGTATCTCACCATCTACCGGGAGGCGGGCGGTGATCCCGAAAAGATACTGCAGCTTGCGCGGGAACGTCATCTGGAAGTCCGCCTAGACTATTGGATGCGGCTGACCAGGTCCATGATGGAGCGGCGCCAAGAGATTCTCGACCCTGCTGCTGAGTTGGGGCCTCAGGAGCCTGGGGGGGCGGGTGCTAGTGAAACTCATTCCTCAGCCCATCAACCGGTCGAAGGAGCCGACGCGAAAGGGAAAGGGAGGCTCGTCGAGGGCCATCTCGAGTTCGAGCCGACCGGAGATAGGCTCGCCCAGGACAAGCTCATCGAGGACATTGAAGAGGCCGTTCGCCACCCCATCGGCAAGCCCTTGCGCCCGAGGGCAAATACCGACGGCCCCCAGATCAATACCACAATTAACCCTTTGGCGAATAACAGCTGGTCTTTTGCCGAACTCAACACTCCTTGGGACCGGGAGGATACCTCCTCGTCGGCAGGCCACGGCCATCCGCGCTGGGGCACCCCGGAGCCCTCAGACGGCTCAACGTCACCCGGCTCCTTCGTTCCAAACTCTCCCCTGGAGGCCGAACCCGATGCTCCCGCGCCCGCTGGGGCCGAGATCCAACGCCCCCCCCCGCGCCCCCCACGCCGCGAACCCGCGAGCGTCGTCGATAGGGTCGTCGACTTCATGTGGCGGAAGGTGGACGAAATCGACGAAGCCGACCTCGCCCCAGTCAACTACTTGGGCGACTTTGCGGAAGACGAGCCCGAAGAGGTGGAAGGCCAGGGAAATGCGCCGCCCAACCCCGCGGATCGGGACCGGGAAGGCGCCGAAGGGGCAGGTCTCGACGCCGAGGCCATCGAAGACGCCGAGGATTTAGAAGGCGTCCTCGAGCTTCTCGGCATGCGCGGCCCGATTGCCGGTCTGTTCCAAAATGCCATCTTTTGCGCGTTTCTCGTGTCCATCACCATCTTTGTTGGCGTCTTTATTCCGTACAACCTCGGCCGCCTCGCGATTTGGGGCCTCGCCCACCCTATGCGCATAGCGCGGATCTTGTTCAGCTTCTCCAAGTTCGTCCAGGACTGCGGTCTGCTCGCGCTGGGGCTCTGCTCGTCGACCGTCTCCGAGTCCGTCCGCGTGCTGGGCCGCGTACTGATGCTGGACCCCGTCGCCGAATACTCGCATGGGATCGCCAACGCCTCATGGGCCATGGCGATCCGCGCCGCAAACAGGATTGGCGCCAGCTTCGTCAGCGAACTGCCGCTCATCACCGCCTCGGAGATGCGCAACTTCTCCGCCATCAGCCATGAGGCGCTCCTCGCGCTCCGCCATAACGTTGCCTCGGCGTTCTCGGGCATGCGGCAGCTGCTCGCGTTCCTTTCCGGCGGTGGCTACTCCATCCAGGGTGCGTCCGCAGTCATCGTCGACGTCTTGGCCGCCGTCTGGGACTGTCTCAAGGCGCTCCCGACCGCAGCCGCCAATCCGAGCTCCTGGGTCCTCAACCTGAGTCTGCCCGAGACCGTCGGCACAGTCAACCCGGACCTCGCCTACTGGAGCGGCATGGACAGGTTCTGGGCCATTCTCGCAGGCTATATTGCTATGTCGCTGGCAGCAGGCCTCTACCTGCGCCGCGGCACCCCGTTCTCGAGCACCCAGGCGGCGCAAGAGTGGGAAGCGTCCCTCATCGACGGGCTCAACCAGGCCAGTGGGGTCATGAAGGTCATCCTGATCATCAGCATCGAGATGCTCGTCTTTCCGCTATACTGCGGCATGCTCCTCGACATGGCCTTGCTGCCGCTGTTTGCCGACGCGACGCTCAAGTCGCGGCTCCTCTTCACCCTGGACTACCCGGTCACGTCCATTTTCGTGCACTGGTTCATCGGCACAGGCTACATGTTTCACTTCGCCCTGTTCGTGTCCATGTGCCGCAAGATCATGCGCAAGGGCGTCCTCTACTTCATCCGCGACCCGGACGACCCTGAGTTCCACCCGGTCCGCGACGTGTTGGAGCGCAACGTCACGACGCAGCTGCGCAAGATATTGTTTTCGGCCTTCGTCTATGGCGGCCTGGTTGTCGTCTGTCTCGGCGGCGTCGTCTGGGGATTGTCGCTGTCGCTCCCGAGCGTGCTGCCGATCCACTACTCGTCCAACGAGCCGGTACTCGAGTTTCCGATCGACCTGCTCTTTTACAACTTTCTCATGCCGTTCGCCGTCCGCTTCCTAAAGCCGAGCAATGGCCTGCATGCCATGTACACGTGGTGGTTCCGCCGGTGTGCGCGTGCCCTGCGCATCACCTGGTTTCTTTTTGGCGAGCGACGGGTCGACGAGGAGGGCCACCTTGTGCTCAAGGCCGACTCGCCCGACCGCCGGCTCCCATTTTGGAGGCAGCGGTTTCTTGAAGTTGACCCCACAGGCCAGGTCGTGGCGAGGGGCTGGCGCGGCATTTTCGAGGGTGGCACCGGCAAGCGCCCGGCCGTCAAGAAGGAACACATGTTCTTTTACAACTCCCGCAAGACGGCCCTGCTACAGTCCGGACAGCTCGTCTCGGACGGCCGGTTCGTCCGCACCCCTGCGTCCGACCAGGTTAAGATCCCCAAGGGCAGCACCGTCTTTCTCGAAGTGAACGAGGACAACACGCGCCGCGACGGCCCGCCGGACCGCCCTGACACCGGCCTCTACTCGAGCAACCAGTACCAGCTCGTTTACGTGCCGCCGCACTTTCGCGTCCGCGTTTTCCTCTTCATCCTGTCCATTTGGATCTTTGCCGCCGTCACGGGCGTCAGTATCACCATCATCCCGCTAGTCTTTGGGCGCTGGTTGTTCAAGCTGCTGATCCCGGCGCACATCCGCACCAACGATGTCTACGCCTTCAGCATCGGTATTCACGTCCTTGGCACGGCGGTGTACGCGCTTCTCCGTGCGCGATCGATCTATGAACGCGCGGAGCAGCGGTTGGCTGCGGCTGTCGAGTCGGTACAACAACGCGACGGGATCAAGCGGCTGTCGTCCGCCATTGCCCGCATTGCACGCGTCATGTATACGTACTTGTTCGTCATGGCTGTGTTTCCGCTGCTCGCCGCCTCGCTGATGGAGCTCTATGCCTTGATCCCGCTCCACGAGGTCATGTACGGAATCGGATGGGACGGTAAGCCCTCGGCCCACGGCAAAGCGGCGAACCCAGTGCACACGATCCGCGTTGTCCAGGCTTGGACCATCGGGCTGCTTTACCTCAAGCTGGCAATGCGCATCACCAACACCTGGTTTAGGGGTTCACGGGTGTCCAACGCTGCGAGAGCGGTGATCCGCCGCGGCTGGCTGGACCCAGACGTCTCGATCCTCACCCGCTCCTTCATTATTCCTGGCTTAGCGGTGTGGCTAGCCGCCGTGGCGTTGCCATTGCTGGTGGCGAAGTTCATTGTCGCCCATGGGCTAGCGGAAGCGCTTGTCGACGAAATCGGCACGGCCCCGACCGGGACACCCGATCAGGCCCTTCGAAACGTACGTCTAGTGCTCATCTACCGCCTGAGCTTCCCGCTCACGGCGCTCGCCATCGTCGGCGCCCTCACACTATGGGGCATGGTGGGGGTCTTCGGCAGCTGGCAAATGCGGATCCGGGACGAGGCGTATCTGATCGGCGAGCGGCTCCACAACTTCGGGGGAACAAATGTGCCTCGGCCGCGGGGTGCATGGAGAGCTGGCGGGGCCCGGATTTGACATGCCATTGCTGTGTTGTTTGGCCCATCCGGGTCTCCGCTGCTTTCATTTCTGAGCATCGATGGGTTTGTTTGGGTTGTTTGGGGAGGCGTTTCCATCGCGGAGAAATCTCTTCTAGTGACATACTGGCGTTCCGGTGTCGTGGTGGCAGGTTAAAGGTTGGGAGGGGTGTAGCGGTTATGCATCAATACCTAACTTAATGATCACAATTGACCTTGTGCAGTACTGGATAGCTTTTAGATCATGCAACTTGCAGTTCCTCACCTTGAGTAGACCATTGTTCTTTGGTCGATGGTCTAGGCTCCTCAACGTGCCAGTGCCCCATGGCTTCAGCTTTAATACGATTCGCAGCGCAACACCACGACACGCGAACCGTTCTCGGCCACAATGTTCCTACGCGAGCCAGTCCCGGCAGAAGCGACGAGTCTGCGATTTTCAGCCTTATCATCATAAGGTAGGTCGTCATTGACATGCAGAGTCATGATCCCATCTCCTATCAACTGGCTGCGGCAACTCTGACTCGAGACTTCAGACAAACACAGGCTCGGCAGGACCCCAAACACGCAAGCACCGCAACGTCCACCCTGTGCGTTCCTCGCCACTCCCCATCTGCTGAAACGCCAAGGCAAAGAGGATCCAGATGATGAGCCCGAGAGATCGAGCTGAGTGTCCAGAACCCTTCGGGCGAACAGGATCTGAACAAGTTCTTCACAAAACATTTCCTTATTAATTATAGCTAGCAGCCGGACGGAGCGCACTGAGCTTCACTTGCCGTCGATTCTGTGGTGCTCCTACACACGTTATACACATCTCTCCACCCTTGTTTTCGTCGCGTCTCGTGCCGGTTCTTCTTTCAGACTTGATCGACGACCTTACCTGGGTTACTACAGTCCAGACCATGTCAACAACTCGTCGAGGCGGCTCTATTCACCAGTCGAGCTCCGGATTCGGTTCCGTCGCCAACCAAGACACGGTTCGGGCGTTCAGCGCGCTGCATAGCCAACCCCCGCGGGGCTCGGAGCGCCTCTTTTATACCCACGACGCCGAGATCGACGCCACCGGGTCCGGGTGGTCGTCGTTCAGAGAGATCCCGACGTCAGGTCGGTCGTCAACGGAGTACGACAACAGCCATCTCGGCGACATTGAAAAGGGACCTCCCATGCACACGATCCCTTCGCTCCAACTACATTCTCTTCGATCAACTCAGCACGGCCACCATGACGAGCAGAACTACAAAACGCACGAGACGCGGTACCCGGTGGTGAAGCTGGCCAAGAAGGCCAAGGAGGAAGCGGCAGGCACCGCATGCCCCCTTCCCCGTCTGGGCATCCGCGAGCGGCTCGCGCACTTCACATGGGCATGGTACACTCTGACTATGTCGACGGGAGGCCTATCGCTGCTCATCCATGCCCAACCGCACAAGTTCCCTGGGCTACTTCAGATCGGGTTGGCCGTGTACGCCATCAACATTCTGCTCTTTGTGCTGGTCACGTCGGCATTGGTCGCCCGCTTCTGCTTATTCCCGGGCACGCTCATGCGGTCCCTCGCCCACCCGCGCGAGGGCTTCTTCTTTCCGACCTTCTTTCTGTCGGTCGCGACGCTCATCACGTCGACTCAGCGGTACTGTGTGCCTGAGGACCCTGAGGTGGCGCAGGCGACGGCCAAGGGTCTCCTAATGGTGATGCAAATTGCATTCTGGGTTTACGTGGTGGCGTCGACGGGCGTAGCCATTGGACAGTACTCGTTCGTCTTCTCGGCACACAGCTTTGGGCTACAGACTATGATGCCGACTTGGATCCTGCCGATCTTTCCCATCATGCTCTCCGGGACCATCGCGTCCGTCATCACCAAGACGCAGCCCGTCGCAGCCGGGGTGCCCATCGCTGTGGCCGGGCTGACGTGCCAGGGGCTGGGCATCGCGGTTGCCTTCATGATGTACGCGCACATGGTCGGGCGGCTGATGCAGTCGGGCCTCCCGAACCGTGAACACCGTACGGGTTTGTTTATGTGTGTGGGCCCGCCAGCTTTCACAGCCTTAGCCTTGATCGGCCTAGCGCGCGGTTTACCCGAGAGCTTCGACCCGGACATGGACGGCAGGGTCGACGCTGGCATAGTTGAGATGGTGGGCCTAATCGGCGCCGGCTTCCTTTGGGCGCTGAGCTTCTGGTGGTTTGGCATCGCCTTGCTGGCTATCGTGCAGAGTCCGCCCCAGAAATTTCACCTTAGCTGGTGGGCCGCCGTGTTTCCCAACACTGGCTACACCCTCGCCACCATCTCGCTAGGTACCGCCTTTCACAACGAGCCCGTCCTGTGGTTCGCCACGGCCATGTCCATCATGGTGCTGTTAACCTTCCTGTTTGTGCTGTACCACCATGTACGCGCCGTCGTCGTGCAGGACATCATGTATCCGGGGCGGGACGAGGACGTTGCCGACCACTGATTATTATCTGGGCATAGGAAGAAAGAGAGAATTTGGGTTGCTCTTCCTAAAGAAAAAAAAGCCCTCTGGATGGGTTTGGTTCAACTGATCATAGCAATGCAATGAAGTATGTTGCACCTCAAGGCCGCGGCCGCAACCCCTTGTTCAGCCTTGCGTGCCGCTGAACATTCCGGTACTATCACTCGGCGACGCGGTCTTGTACTCGCCCCACACTCTGGGGGTTGTGAAACAAATCATGCGGATCCCACAGCGTCTTGATCAGCTCCAGCGCAACCAGATTCAGCCCCCAGTACTGCCGCTGCGCTCCCGCCAACGCCGGGTCGACGTACCCCGGGTATGTCCCAAAGGCAGACGGGGACGCCGCCGTGATCTGGTTGTGGAAGCCCGTGATGAAGTCTTTGGTTTTCTTGGCGAGGGGGGCACCGACGGCATACGACTGGTAGTAGAGGATCTTGTCGCGATGGACAAAGGCTGTGCTGTTGACCGCGACGTCGCTGACGGCCCCCCCAGAAGCGTCGAAGATGATGAACCAGAGCAGAGTGTCCTTATTCTGCCCATCCACCCACCGGAACACCTCGGTGATCTTGTCCGGCGACAACAGGTCCTCCCGCTTAAATGCGAGGCTCTTGGCGTAGAAAGCGGCTGGCGAGTTGGTCAGGTACAGGCCCTCCTTCTCGGCGGCATGTGCTAGCGACCCGAGCCAGTCCCGAAGAACAATGTGGCGGTGGGAGTCGCTGGGCAGCCAGTCCGGGATGCCCGTTGCATAGAACTCGCTCTCGGTGCCGTAGAAATTGCCCAGGATGACGGCGCCCAGGGGCATCATGATGAAGATGGTGCCAAACCGGCGGTCGAGGGCCGGGTTTGCGATGAGATCCTGCCAGGCCAGATAGTACGGAATGATCTCGGCTTGGCTGCCCACGGCGACCGTGTACTCGTACTGTACCACGGCACCCGGCTCGGGATGGGTCCTGATGACAAACTCGGTGATGATAGCAAACCCCGAGCCTGCGCCCCTGAGGGCCTGTTTCGTGGTGACAAGAGGTCAGTGCTGCTCGACAGGGGGGGAGAGTGCGGGGAAGAAGGGCTAAGTAGGCTTCGTGCTGTAGCCAACGCTACCAAACCTACCCAGAAGAGGTCTGGGTTCACGGCGTTGCTGGCCCTCCGGATTTTGCCGTCCGCTGTCACCACCTCGACCTCAACGACATGGTCCAATGAAGATCCCCACATGCGAGACATTGGGCCGAGCCCTCCCTGTGGCGGCGGTCAGATGATTCAGTCACATCACATAGAATCTTGAATCCCAGCTCACGAGGGCTCCAACTCACAATGGTAGCCTGGCCTCCAATGCCGACACCTGGGCACACTGCGTGGGCAATAGCCCGGCCCCCCGCGTCATGCAGCTTCTTGTAGATGTCGGCCAGCCGAGAGCCTGCCCCGACGGTGGCATGCCATGTACCATTATCCATGCCGAAGTGCTTGAAGTGAGCCAGGTCAATGACGACAGCGCCGTCTACGCCACCGAGGCCATAGTTGCTGGGCGATGGCAGTCAGCACATTTCAAGTAAAGCAAAAGCAGGATGAGGTTTGGACTGACCCGAACGAGTGACCCCCTGACTTGGCCTGCACTTTGACGTTACTGGCAGCGGCACAGATGATGACGCCGGATATCTCCTCGGCCGTGCGTGGCCTGACAACAGCTGCAGGGGTGACTTTGATGTCGAGGTTGTATGGTTGGACCCAGGTGAGCTGGAAGGTTAGCGGACTGCTGGGGAAGCCGGCAAAGCCCATCCTGTTTTTTCCAACTGCCTCAATGCATTGCTGCAGTGTGCTGTGGGAGCTGCCCATTCTGAATTCTCATTGACGACACTCCCTCGGGTGAGGAGCTGGGCAGAAAGCGAGAGGGGGAAGCACTGGTGTCGCCATATCCGGCGCACCAGGAGAGCTGGGCAAGGCCGGCGGCGGTTGCCAGTTACACCCACCCGCAAGTCAAGGCAGTAAGAGGCAAGTTAGAGAGGAAGGGGCCGTCCCATTTCCGACCGCATTCGTTGTCAACAGCGCGCGAGGACGGTCAATCCCTCTACAACTCGAGCCGAGGCCCCAGGCCAGCAACGAGATCTGTGCATGTTCAACTGTTGAGACAAACATACACCCACAGACCCAAGGATGCAACTTGAGCACGAGTGTTGGAATCAACAAGAAGTTTACCAATCATGTCGTGTTGCTCTGTATAGCCACTAGCCCGTAAAATCACAGAAAGCCTGGGGCAGTACAATACCTGAAGCATGGGGGCAGGGCCAAAAGGACAGGTGGAACAAAAGGGGGCAAAACAGGGGCACTGCAAGACATGGCATTGGCAAAGCGTCCGAGTAAATACCCGATGTAACATCTCCAACCGACAGAAGAGCCTCAGGTAAGGCCAGGTAGGGGCACTAGTGTTGTAGTTCGTAGTGACACACATGGTACCCATGTGAGCGGCGTCGCCGTTGCCTCACGTTGGCGGGACACACGGCGGGCACATCGCTGCAGCCCCTGATTGTCTTGTCGTGTGTGCTAGGAGACCTGCTCCCCTGGCTTTCATGTCACCTAACGCAAAAAACCTTGAACGGGGTGGTCTGCCATTCGCTAGAGCCTGCTGTTAGCGAGCAATCACGTTACATCTGCAATGCTGACCCGATGGAGGTCCTTCAGTAGTATTGGTACTCGTCACGGGTGACACCTACAAACCTTTCGACGAATGACAAACCACCCCTTTTGAAAAACGCGTGCTTTGAACATCATTTTTCCCCTGTGCGATTTCCCTACACACTAAGCACCTGTGCCATTCCACAAGCTGTGTTGTGTAACCCTCTGTTTCTCGTTTGTGCAAAAACTCACGGCGGGAGGAACCCGAGCACCCCCTTACTGTCTCCCCAAGTGTGGGGATAAGTCTAGGGTTGGCTGGAGCTCCTCTGTGAGTGAGACGTTGAGGTTCATCGTGCCAACGCTGAAGCCCGGCCTAGGGCCCCAATCGACCATGTTCTCGTCTGGAATGTCGATGCCCCAACTGGCTGCTGCGTCCTCGGACTTCAAACCCGGGTCCGGTCTGAAATTGGTGATGGCCATCCCTGGCCTCAACTCAAAAGGCAGCGGCCCGCCCGTCACCTCCTCAAACATGCACCTCATGAGATCAAGCTTCTGTCTCGTTCGCGGCACGGCGTCAAACGGAAATGGCATGGGCTTGGCAATCAACAGCGGCGTGTAGTTGTCCCAATGGACAATCCGCGACTCGTCCGTGGCCGGGTGACGTTGCTTACGCACGTCAAAGCCCCAAGCCATGCCGCCCATGGTCACAAACAGGTCTTGTTCGACTATTGGAACGCCCTGGCACGTTCTCTTGCCAAACCCAAACTGCGAAAAGCCCGTCAGGTTAGGGAACTGGTCCAGAGGCTCGATGTACGTCGGGGATAGGGGGTCGACCCATCGGCCAGGATCGAACTCGTTGGCCCGCGGGTATATTTTGCGGTTGCGGGTAATGGCCCTATGTTTTGTCGAGTCAGGCACGTAAGTGGAAGTTGTGCAAGGGGAACGTGGTAGGTAGGTGGCTTACCATTCAAGCGCATGGATGGTTGCCCCGCCTGGGATAAAGTATCCCTTGTAGACGTCGTCATGTTCGACCGCGTGTGGGATGCCCGTCGGCACGGGCGGCCGCCACCTTATCGTCTCCTTGACCACCGCCCGTAGTAACGGCAGTCTCTCACGGTCATCCCACCGGGGGCATTCGCCCTTGAGCACGCCGTCGATTTCTTCCTGCAGCCTTCCCTGCCAGTTTGGGTAGTGGCACATGGCGAGCAAGAAGCTCTGGAGTGGGCTCCCAATGGTCAAGGCCCCCGCGATGGCCATCAGCCCTACAACATGCAACGCCTGCTCCTGGTCCGCCCATCGCGCCCTTACTTTATCGCTCGCGCTGTTTTTGAGCTCGAGAAACGAGCGCATGAAGCTCGGCGGCGCCCTTCGCTCTGCAAACGCCTGCACGGCAAAGTCCACGTTGGCGAGAAAGAGGCGGTCCTCGGCGGCGTGTCGGCTGGCCTCGATTCTCTGCCACGGGCTGGCCCAAAACGGGAGGTATTGGAGAAAGTTTAGCAGATTTGGGAGCGCGCCCGAGGGGCTTATGGTCTCGAGGAGACCAAACGTCGTGCGGCGCAGGGCTTCGGCCGCCCGGACCGTGCCCCAGCAGAGCCGCGAAATAGTCCGGCTAGTATACTGCTCGATCCATTCACGATACTCGGCCGAGGCCAGGCACATGAGGTACAAAAACCGGTCGCGTTCGTGCATCGGGTACGAGTGGAGGTCCTCCTGGGCGCTGTCGACCATCAGGTGGTTGCACATCTTTCGTTGCCTTTTCCATACCTCTTACCGCGAGTGCGAATTAGCATCTGGATGGCCTGCACCGTATTGCTTAGGCCACATGAAGGGACACTCACCTACCCGTACTCCCGAGCAAAGCCAGATAGTCGCCGCTGGTACGGTTGTCTGGGAGATTCGGTATCATCGGACGGTCTGAATAGATGTGCGCCCGCTTCGTGAGCAGGTCCATGGCCACCTCCTCGGACGAAATCCAGACATGGATCTTGCCAAAGATCTTGGTCTGGTATATTGGCCCGTACTTTTGGCTCCATTCGTAAAACTTGACCCATGCGGCCTTGACAGGGACGTCGTGGACCCGACCGATGTACGGCAGGCCTGCACTGCGAAGATGGGTTCAGGGGTCAGTCGCAACAAAAACAAACAAACCTTCAGGGGGACAAAACTCAGTTGGGGGGGTTGAGGAGTGTTCCTTGGGGGGGAAAGTGGGTCTGCGCACCCCATGGGCCTGGCAAGGGCCGCGACCCCGCCGGCAGTTGCCTCTGTTCCAGGTACACCGGGAGCGCTACCACAACAATGAGAAGCACGAACAAAGACACAACCATCTCGACGGACAACCATCGGGACGGTACGGACCCCAAACAGAGCCACAGCCTTGATTTGGAAGCCTTTGTAAGGAGCTGCCCCTCGACCAATCATCCGCGCACGCACATAAAGTCACAGTTGGGGATGCAGACAACTCGTTTTATTGCGCGGATCGAAGCTGAGTCCACCGTCAACTGATTTGGCGCTGGTTATACTCACACATAGTGACGGGGCTGGAGGGTCACCGATTGACCCACACGAAGCAAATGCACCTGCGGGTGGCTGGCTGCCTTGACAAGAATTGCACTGGTTGACTTCCATGCTGCTTTCCTTCGTGATGCAGGTCAGGAAATATGCTTTCTTTCCGGAACTGCCGCTGCAGGGACTCCCCAGCACTGTTGGTAGAATTTCAACGTCAAGGGGCGAAGCTAGGACGACGCAGGGCCTGACATGAGCCACTGAGGGGCGCAGCCTGCACTCAGCACGGCAAGTGAGGCGGAATCGAGACGAGAGCTGAGAGAGCAAATGGTGAGAGCAGGGGGGGCAGAGGGCGGGAGAAGACCTGCTGCTACGCCGGCAGATGATGTAAGGGACCTGACGAAGGGCTGGGGCTCTCAGGTCGGTTACGACTCTGATTGGAGTCAAGGGCGGAAGGGCAACAACGCCGAGCCTCGATCTATTGTTCGATCTAGAAGCGCAAGAACAGCACAATGGGCAACAGAGCGTCTGCTTGCTCAAGCGGAGCGGCCCGTTTACATACTACAGATATTAGCGTCAGAGCTGTTGAAACAGCGCAAAGACAGGAGGCACTCACCGCTCGACAGGACTCAAGCCCAATAGCCGCATGCCGTTACCTAGCACCGTGTGGGCCGCATCGTACAAGGCCATGCGCGCCTTCATCAGCTCCCGTTCGCTGCCCACCACCTGCAAGTGGTCGTAGCTACTACTCAGGGCGTGCGTCATTTTGAACAGGTATGTCAGCACCGTGGTCGGCTCCAGCGTGCGCAGCGTGTTCTGGACAGTGTCAGGCCACAAGGCGAGCAGCCTGACAATGTTGACGGCATGAGCCTCGGTGAGCAGTGACAGGTCAGCGCCGGCGAGCTCCTCGTCGCTAAGATTGGCGCGGCGGCGGATCGACGACACGCGCGCGTGGGCGTACTGCAGGTAGGGGCCAGTGTCGCCTTCAAACGACGTCATGGCCTCCATGTTGAAGGTGTAGTTGTTGATCCTATAAAGTCAGTGTCATGGTCTCCATCATACTAGAGCTGGGGTATTGGGGCGAGAAAGGAGGCACCTCTTGCCCGTCATATCTTGCGCCATGACGCTGCTAATACCGAGCGTGTCGGCCGTCGCCTCGGGGTTCTCAACTTGGGAGTACTTGTTCTCGTTCTTCCTCATCGTGTCGTGCATAGCGTCGGCTACATCGCGCAGGATGTCGTCGAGGAACTTGACGGTGCCCCTGCGGGTGCTCATGCCCAGCACCAGACCAAAATTAACATGCTGGCACTTGGCGGCAATCTCTTTATGCCCAAGCAGCTCGATAATCTTAAACAGCTGCTTGAGGTGCAGGTCCTGGGCCGACGCGACGACGTAGATCATCTGGTCGAACTTGTACTTTTCGTGGCGGGCAAGCAGCTCGCTGATGTCGCGCGTCAGGTACAGCGCGGTGCCGTCGCGTTTCCTGACGATGGGTTTCTCGAGGCGCTTGCCCTCCTTGCCCGGGACGAGCTCCTGAAAGTCGACAATCATGGCGCCCTTGTCCTCCTTGCAGATGGCCTTCTCCTGCATCTCCCGTCCGATCTTCTCCATGGCCTCCTCGGATACCTGGCTCTCGCCGCTGTATTCGTCAAACTTGATGTTTAGGCGGGCGTAAGTGTCTTGGTAGCGGGTGATGCTGAGGTCGCGGAAACGCTTCCACTGGGCCAGGGCAGCCGGGTCCCTGTCGGTCATCTTCTTGAAATAGCGACGGGCCTGCTCGTCCAGGCTGTTGGCCTCGAGCTCCGCGATGTCTTCGCCGTCCTGCTTGCGTTTCTCGATTTGCTCCTTCTCTGCCGACATCTCGGCGTTGACGCGCACGTACAGCTGGAATAAATGGTTGATCGGGTCCCGCTTGAGCGCCTCCTCGTCGCCGTATTTCTCAAACCCGAGCGCCAGCAGGCCGTACTGCTTGCCCCAGTCGCCTAGGTAGTTTATCCTGATGACGTCCCACCCGGCGCCCTGATACAGGTTCGCCAGAAACCCACCGATAATGGTGCTACGCAAGTGTCCGGCGTGGAACGGCTTCGCGATGTTCGGGGAGCTGAACTCAACGATCATGCGCTTCTGACCCTTGCTGGGGTCCTTGGGGTCCCTTAGGCCGAGGAATTTGTTGTTGCCAAACCCGGCGCCGGCTTTCTGGATCATGGGGATGACACTCCCGACGATTGGGCCGGGCCTGGCGAAAAAGGCCATGAAGTAGTTGACCGTGGTCGGTTTCTCGAAGAGGGGGTCATTGTCTGGAAACTGTAATGCAAACAAGTCAGTCAGACAGACGAAAAACAAAACGACCTTCCTCTGGTAGGCTACCTTCTCGGCCCACTGCTTGACCAGCTCGTCGGGCTTCTGACCCTTGATGCGGAGGGCGGGGGCTGCGAGGATGAGGTCGCCCTTGTCAAGGCTCTGGGTCCACGACAGAGCCGGATAGATGATCTTGGTGTCGACGCCCGTGATATTGGCGAGCACGTTGGAGAGGTGGGCACGGTAGAAGTCGAAGGGATTGATCTCGGGGTGGCAGTTCGGGTACTTCTCGGTGATGGCGTCGAGGCTCATGCCGTCGACCTGTTGCGCGAGCTGCTCCATCGGGGTGGGGGTCGGTATCGGGCTCGGGGATATCTGGTTCTGAGTGCTGAGCACGCGGGCCTGGAAGAAGGAGGTCTCGTGCTGCGCGGCCCGGCCGTGTGCAAGTACGAGGGTAGGTGCAGGTGCAAAAGCGCGAACGGAGGAGGGTTTGTCGAGTGTGGGGAGTCGGGCGAGCAGTCGGGGACGTCGAGTCCCGGTGAAGAATGTCCGCGTCGATAAAAGGGGTGTTCGGGAAGAAGAGAACAATCGGGAGCGGACTGCTGGGCAAAGCGTCATGGAAAAACGTCCATGGGCAGGATTCTTAGGCTTCTCGGGAACGTCAATGGCTCGCCGGAGTGTTGACTCAGAATCAGAGAGGCCCAACCAAAAATTCGAGAGGGGCGGGGGGTCAATCCATGCTAAGCCAGCGCCAAGAAGTGGGGCGTGATGGGCCGCCCTGCAACGGGTGGGATGGATCGCGGGACGCTTGCTGGCCCTGCGAGCGCTCCTCGACATCCATACAATCCAAGGTGTTGAGGGTGCCTAGCGTACCTACGTAGGTACCTAACCGGAGCAATGCAAACGCGGAAGAATCCATGGTACTTGGAAGTCTGGCATTGTCCTACAATGTAAGCCACAAAGACTAAAAGCTGTATTCCTCGGCATACAGGTGTATCCCTTGCGCCCCCGTTCCTTTGTGCACAGCCCGCTCGTCTGACAGGGCGGCCACACAGTTCCGGACCCTCGAAACCAGCGACGGCCCTCCACAGACCACGACACTGGTCTCGCCGCCCGTCGCCTCGACCGGTCCCCGGATGAAGGCGTCCACGTCCGGCCTGACAGACGCGTAGAAGACATGCGAATCGGTGCTCGCGTGGCTCGACCGCTTCCGAGGCCCTGCCTGCTCAACCTCGACGGTCGGGTTCCCGCCGGCCTTCTCATCCACCACCTGCTTCCCGAGATTGCTTCCCGAGGACGAAGCCGACGCGGCAACGGCTGCTTGGGCCTTCGTTCCTGGGGCGGCCGGGCTCGAGCTCGAGCTCTGGGTGACGGCAATGTGCACCCCGAGCTCAACCCCCATCTCCCTGGCACGGTCAATCAGCTGGTGGAGACGCGAGACGTAGAAGTCGATTTCTTCGCCCTGCTTCGCCGCTAGGAGAAAATCTACTCTCTTCACGCAGTGAGTCGTTCTTGACTGCAGCAGGCTCTCGAGGATCGGCAGCGTAAAAGAGGCGCCGGTGGACGCCGAGATCAAGACGATCGTCTCGTAGATGTCCCACCGAGGCGGTGAGCCGTACGGGCCCGAGACGAACACGCTGACGTGCTTCTTGTTGCCTTTTACGGCGAACTCGTGGAGCCGCCGGGAAAAGCCAGCGTGCTTGCGCACGACAAGCTGGATGCTGTTGCAGATGCAGGTGCCGGGCAGCTGATGGGCGCAGGCGATGGTGTAAGGATGGGCCTCGGCGACGCCGATCTGGGGAATCCAGAGGAAGAGGTGCTGGCCGGCCCGCCACTTGAAGTGGACGTCCTTGATGGTCACGACCGTAATGGAGTCGCCGACAGCCTTCAGCTGGGCCTGGTGCCCGATTTTCTGGCCCCCCCTGCACTTGGACTTGTCGGGGAACAACTTGATGTTCTGCCAGCCGAGCAGCGCGATTCGACAGACGCGGTCGAAGCAGAGGGCCGCGATGGCGAACCAAACATTATACCGTGCGGTGCTTGGCACGTGAACGTAGATCAGCCAGAGAAAGAAGATGGCGCTGAGCAGATGCTGCAGCACAAACAATTCGTAGGCCATCCGCCGGAAGGGTGCGAGTCCCGAAACCAGGGTCCAGAGCAGGATCGCCCAGGCGCCGAACCCGTACTTGACCATGGGCATCATCTTGAGCTCGTACTCGACAAAGTCGGAGCGCACCCAGTCGGTGTAGAAATGCCATCCGTGGACCGACGCCGTGACCAGCATGGTTCGTCCCACCCACCGGTGCAGCCAGTTCAAGCGCTCGTGGCTCGTGCCGACGAGGAAGCCAACGATGCTGCACTTGGAGGCTAGCAGGTAGAGCAGCGGTACCTGCGTGACCGTCACCCAGGCGTTGCGGTAGCCGATGCGCTCCCAGAAGAATGCGTCCTTGACGATGACGTCGGTGGTCATCATGTAGATGATGATGACCCAGTACACCAGCAGCGCGATGACACGGCCGAGTGGCGGCGGCGACAGCCATGAGAACCCGCGGAGGGGTATGTAGAGCTGGGGCAAGCTGGCCTCGCGAACGACGGCCGTCAGGGTGGCCCAGAGATCGAGGAACGGGTTGCTGGGTTTGGTGGGGGACTCGACCGATTTTGCGGCCCTCCTTCGTAGCCTGGGCGACGTTAGACACTCGGGTTCTCGAGTGGCTTGCCAGCACAGAGATCATTGCCTTACCGCCTCTGCGACTTGTACACATTGACAAGGCGGGCCACCATGAAGGCACCCACGAACCCAGCGACGGTGTACCAGTACCGGCGAGCCAGGTCGGTGTTGACAGCCCCGAACATGCCATCCCCCATGTCCATGTCCATGTCCATCCTGGCAACCTTGACAGGCGCCCCAGCGCCTTCCATGTCGAAGCGGTGCCGGACCGCGTGTCCTCAACGCTGCGAAGCGAACTAAGGTCCCTCACCCCGTTGGAGGCTCGGTGTGGTGCCGCTCGGTGCGCCGAAGAGGCAATGTTAGTCGTCGGCCCGTTGTGGTCGGCACGACGTCATAAGGGAGCCGAGTGCCACGGTTGCAGGCTGCAGTTGTCGAGCCTCGTCGTGGCACGAGACAAAAGTTTGTCAAATACGCAGCTGCGGCACGGCACTGTGTGTCGTCCCGTCGGGATGCAAACGGCGAGTTGGGTTCCGGGGGGGGGGG